>Ga0316628_100003327_pt1 | contig 12361 bp, 10 predicted proteins | sample OWC_Aug_M2_C1_D5_FD_207648 | JGI IMG/M metagenome (GOLD analysis project Ga0316628, IMG submission 207648) | Wetland soil microbial communities from Old Woman Creek delta, Ohio, United States - OWC_Aug_M2_C1_D5_C | ecosystem: Environmental > Terrestrial > Soil > Wetlands | place: USA: Ohio...
GAGGACTGTCTGGGAAGGGGACATCGCGCCGGATTTCACGCTCAAGGACCATCACAACCGGGACTTCAAGCTGTCCGAGTTCGCTGGGAGGCGCGTCCTGCTGTCCTTCCATCCGCTGGCCTGGACGCCGGTCTGCGCCGAACAGATGAAAGCTCTCGAAAGCCACAGGGCCGCTTTCGACGATCTGCGGACCATCGCCGTCGGCGTCAGCGTCGATTCATTCCCGACCAAGCATGCCTGGGCCAAGGAATTGGGGATCAAAGAGACCCGGCTTCTCTGCGATTTCTGGCCGCACGGCGCCGTGGCCCACGCCTTGGGCCTCTTTCGCGAGGAGGACGGCTTCTCCAACCGGGCCAACATCGTCATCGACGAGATCGGCCGGATCGTTCTCATCAAAGAGTATGACATCCCGCAGCTCCCCGACATCGAGGAGATCGTCGCCTTCCTGAAGAAGTGATATCGAAGCCCGGCGGGCGACCCGCACGCTTGCCCCGGCGGCCGCGGCCGCCGTCTTCAGATGAGGATCTCGCGCGGAATTTCCCGGAGATTGAAGTTCGAGGCCATGCTCCGGCAGTAAGCGCCGGCGCAGAGGACGGCCAGGACGTCGCCGCTTCGGGGAAGCGGCATGGACCGCTCCCGGCCAAACACGTCGCCCGTTTCGCAAAGGTTCCCGGCCACGGTGATGCGGGCCTTGGCCGGGCCGTCGATGCGGCAAGCATTGACGATCTCATGGTGGGCCTGGAGATAGATGGCCGGCCGGGGCACGGTGTTGTAGGTGCCGCCGTCGACGCAGGCGAAGATGTTGCCGTAGCTCTCCTTGACATACTCCACGCCCAGCAGGAGGACTCCGGCGTCGGCGACCAGGTATTTCCCCGGCTCGATGGCCAGAGCCTTGACCGCGAGTCCGGCTTTGGCGACGGCCTCCGAAAGATAGGCGATGTAGTCCTCGACGGGGAAGACCGCCCGATTCCTCAGATACCGCGGCCCGAAGCCGCCTCCGAAATCCAGGAACTCCAGGGGGAAACCGGCCCTTTCGACTTCCCGCGCCTTGCGGACCAGCCGATCGACCGCGGCCCGGACCATGCCGAAGTCCTCCCGGACCCAGCCCGACCCGAGGTGCTGGTGGAGAGCGACGGGACAGAAGCCCAGCCTCCGAGCCCGGCCGAAGACGGCGATGACCTTTTTCGGCTCGACCCCGAATTTGATAGGCGTTCCGTTGGACGACCTCTTTCCGGCCGTGATGACGCGCGGATTGAAGCCCCGGCCGATGCCGGGATTCCAGCGAACGGACACTTTGATGGCCTTGGACGGGAAGTCACGCTTGACCTCGGTCATGACGTCGAGTTGTTCGGCGGCGTCGATGTTGACGGTCAGCCCGTCGATGGCGAAGACCGACCGGAGGTCGGCCCGGCTGACGCTCGTCCCCGTGAACAGGACGCGCTCGGCTGGGAACCCGGCCTTGAGGGCCGTCTCGACCTCGCAGGGAGAGACGGCGTCGACCCAGGCGCCCCGCCGCTGCAGCAGCCGGAGGATGCCCCGATGCGGATTGGCCTTCATGGCGTAGCAGATCCGGGCCGGAAGCGCGGAGCGGCGGGCCAGGGCATCATCGAGGCGTGCATATCGCTCCAGGATCCGGTCTTTCCCGTAGACGTAGAGCGGCGTGCCATAGCGTTCGGCCAGGTCGGCCGCGTCATGGCCGGCGACGAGGAGCCTGTTCTCCCGAACAGTGACGAAATCCGTTTCCCACCAGTTCATGTCGTATCTCCCTTGTCGTCTTTCCCGTCCCGACTGTCCTTGGTGAACAGGTCCATCTGGCCAGCCTGGATGGCGCGAACGATCTCCCCCAAGACGGGGTACTTTTCGAGGAGAAGCTTGGGGACGTCCACCTTTTCCCCCGTGATCATGTTCCGGATCTGGAGGGCGTTGGCCATGGCCTGTCCCCGGTAGTGGTTGTTGGTGATGACATAGACTTTGCTGCTCTTCTCGCCCAGACCCTTGATCCGGGCGACCCAATCTTCGAGCTCGTCCTTGGCGTAGAGATAATCGTAGCGGTCGTCACGGCCGGCGTCCTCGCGGAACCAGTTCTTGTGGTTGCGGCCGTGGAGGCGGACATAGGCGAACTCTGGGGACGTGCTGACAGCGGAGGGCTTGATCGAGTCATCGAACAAAGGTTGATCGATGTTGCAGAAGCCGGCCCGGTGCTCCGTCAGCAATCCGTAGAAGGCCGGCGTGTCCCAGCTCGCGTGACGGACCTCGACGGCCAGGGGATAGCCGGCGAAGAGCTTGAACAGGCGGATGAGATAATCCGTATTCTGCGGCGAGTTCCGAAAGGACCAGGGGAACTGGACGAGGAGAGCCGCCAGCCGGCCTTGAAGGCGGAGGAGGTCGGCCGCCGTTCTGAAGTCGTCGATATCCTGGCGCGTGTAGTCCGTTCGCTTGTGGGTGAAGACCTGGTGAAGCTTCAACGACAAGAGGAAATCCGGCCGGTGCTCGATCTTCCTCAGCCAGGACCGGACCAGGGCGGGACTGGCCGGCCGGTAGAAGGTGCTATTGACTTCGACAATGTTGATGTAGTCGGTCAGGTAGGGCAGGGCGTGGAAGCCCCGGCCCTTCTCGACCGGATAGACGATGCCGTCCCAGTCCTCGTAGCTCCAGCCGGCGGTGCCGACGTAATACTTGGCCATGCGCACCCTATTGTACCTTCGGAGCCGCCTTTTCACAATTCGCCGTCCCTGTCATCAGGCCTGATCCTCATGAGAACCCGGACCAGGGACGACGGGAGGCGCCGGCATTCCGGGGTTCTTGCCCGGAGGCTCGGATTTGTTCTAAGATGAAGGGGACCGGCCATGAAAAAAGCGCCGTTCTTTCTCTGCCTGGCAGCGATCCTCCTCCTCTTCCCGGCCTGCCGTAAAAAGGAAAGGTCAGTCGCCCCGGCCGCTGCTCCCGGGCCCTATGTCGTCGGGATCTTCCAGTCGGTGGATTCGCCGACGGCCAATGAGGTCCGCCGGGGGATCCTCCAGGCCTTTGCCGATGCCGGCCTCCGCGACGGCCACGAGATCGTCGTCACCATCCGCATCGCCAACAACGATATCGCCGAGGTCCAGAGGATCGCCCGGGCGCTCGTCGCCGAGCGGGTGGACCTGATCGTCCCCCTGTCAACCCAGGCTCTCCAAGCCGCCATCCTGACCGCCCGATCGATGCCCATCGTCTTCGGCGCGGTCGCCGTGCCCTACCTTGTCGGCGCGGGAAAGTCGGCCGAGAACCATCTCGGGCATGTCACGGGGGTCGTCTCCACGGGCCCCATCCGCCAGACGATGGCCCTCATCCGGGAAGTCCTTCCGAAGGCCCGGCGCGTCGGGACGCTCTGGACATCCTCCGAGGTCAACTCGGAATATTACCTGGACCTGGCCCGGGCGGCCGCCGCGGAGCTCGGCTTCGATCTGGTCGCCGTCCCGGTGACGGGCCCCCATGAGATCCAGGGCGCCCTCCAGCGCGTGCTCAATGAAAAGATCGACGTCCTCTTCCCCATGTCCGACAACACCCTCAACAGTTCATTCGACGTCATCGGCCGGGCGGCCGAGGAGAACGCCCTGCCTCTGTTCGCGAGCTTCCTGCGCTCGGCCGAGTTCGGCGCCTGCGCGGCCCTGGGCTTTGATTTTTACGACATGGGCGTCAAGACGGGCCGGCTGGCTGTCCGGGTCAAGAACGGCGAAAGCCCCGCCCGGATCCCGATCCAATCCATGGACGAGATCAAGCTCTACGTCAACCCCGTGGCCGCGGCCAAGCAGGGCGTCGTTTTTTCCGAGGCGTTGCTCAACCGGGCGGCCCGGTCCGTCAGCGCCGCTTTCGGCCCTTCGACGGGGGCCGGCCCCGGTCTCGATTGAGGTCGAAGACCCAGCGGCCGCCCCGGGCCGGAACAGCGGCCCGGATGGCTTCGCCGGCCCGCGCGATCCCCAGGCGGCAGGCCTCCTCGAGCGGCCGTCCTTCGGCCATGTAGGCCAGAATGGCCGAGGACAGGAAGCAGCCTGTCCCATGGACGTTCTTGGCCTGCCTTCCGTGCTCGAAGACCGTGAATTTCCGGCCATGGGAAAGGATGTCCACGGGCCGTCCTTCGAGATGGCCGCCCTTGAGGAGGCAGGGCATGCGGCCGGCCCGGGCGACGAGGGCCGCCGCGCTCCGCATCTCGGACACGGTGCGCACCGGGCCTCCCGTAAGGATCTCCGCTTCGTCGAGGTTCGGCGTGATGAGGTCGGCCTTTCCCCGGAACAAGGCGAGATACCGGGGCCAGGCCGCTTCCTCGAGCAGCAGGGCGCCCGACTTCGACCGGAAGACCGGATCGACGACCCGCGGGACGCGCGCGTTCTCGGCCAGGATCCTGGCCCCGGCGGACAGGTTCTTCGCCGTGGCCAGCATGCCGACCTTGATGCCCGCGATGTCGACCGCCTCCGTCAGCCGCCCGAATTGACGGACCACGGCCTGCGCCGCCAAGGGAAATACGCGATCCACCCGTTCCGCATTCTGGGCGGTGACGGCCGTCAGCACGCCGAGGCCCCGAAAGCCCAGACTCTCGAAAACGGCGAGGTCGAGCAGGACACCCGCCCCTCCGGAGGGGTCGTAACCGGCGATGGAGACCAAGTTCTTGGCCATGTCTTTTCGAGCTCTGAGGAGATGAGGCGATTCTACCACGGATCGGGGAGGCGGCGGAGGTTGACTTTTTTTCGTCTTCTGGGGTATTAGCAGAGGGTATGGGCAGGGATCTCGTCAGGGTGCGCGTCTTTGCCGGCGGCCGCGTCCAGGGAGTGGCCTATCGTTTTTTCGCCGAGAAATACGCCGCCCGCCTGGCCGTCACCGGCTGGGTCCGGAACCTCGCTGACGGCCGGGTCGAGGTCCTGGCCGAAGGGTCGGCCGAGCATGTCGAGACATTCCTCGATCGACTCAGAGAAGGCCCGAGCCTCGCCCGGGTCGAGAGCTTCGACGTCCGGCGCGAGCTGGCGTCAGGGGAGTTCCAGGACTTTCGGGTCGTCTTTTTTTCCGACTAGGGGGCCTCGGCCGCGATCAGCCCCTCTTGAACTTGCGGCGGCATTCCTCGGAACAGAAATGATGCTCGGCGCCGTCGCGGACCTCGGTCAGGGCTTCCTCGCGGGGGATGTAGGTGCCGCAGATCTCGTCTTTGACCATCACGCCCTGGATCTCCCGTGGCGCCTGCGTCCGTGGCCGGGCCCGTTTCAGCCCGAGGAAGATCCGGATGAAAAGGAACGTGACGTAGGCGATGAAGACGAACAGGACGAGACGGAAAAGCGCCACTACCATTCGACCAGTATCGAGGCCCAGGTCAGCCCACCGCCGAAACTGATGAGCATGACCAGCCCGCCTTTTTTGATCCGGCCCTCCTCGACCGCTTCGCGCAGGGCCAGCAGGACGGACGCCGAAGAACAATTGCCGCGCCGGTCGACGTTGACGTAGAACTTTTCGAGCGGGATGCCCAGCTTTTTGGCCGGGAATTCGAAGATCCGGGCGTTGGCCTGGTGGCAGACGAAGAGGTCGACGTCCTCGAGCCGGTAGTCCCGGGTCCTGTCGGGGACGCGGTTGGCCTTGTCGATGGCCTTCGTGATCAATTCCGGGATGATCTTGAGGACGAATTTCTGTATCTCGTGCCCCCGCATCTCGATGCTCGTCTTGACCGGCGTTTCGTGATGGCGGGTATCTTTGCCGACGCTGAGGGTCGTCTCGGCCTTCCAGGCATCGGTGCCGATCTCAGAACTGATGATCCCGGACGGTCCCTCGGTCCTTTTCAGGACCACGGCGGCGGCGGCGTCCCCCCACAGATCGGCGTTGGTATCGGAAAAATCCGCCAGTCGGCTCATTACCTCGGCGCCGATGACCAGCCCATAAGGGGAATCGGTCTCGCCGAAGAGGAGATGCTTGCGGACGAGATCGATGGCGTAGAGGCCGCTCGTGCAGGCGGCCAGGACGTCGAAGGCGGGAATGCGGATGGCCGTCCTGCCGTCCTTTTCCTCCCATTCGCCGGCCGCGACCTTCTTCTTGAGGACCTTGTTGAGGACCTGGCAGGCGGTCGAGGGGAAGAGGGCCTCAGGGGTCGAGCTCCCGAGCGCCAGGATGCCGAGGTCCTGCCAGCCGATGCCGGCCTCGGCCAGGGCCCTTTCGGCCGCGACGAGGGCCAGGTCCGATGTGTTCTGATCGTCGGCAACCCACTGGCGTTCCCGGATGCCGACGAGCTCGACGATCTTCTGGGACGTCAGCTCCCCGGGCAGCCAGGGCCTGTCCGTGCCGGGCTTGATCGCTTTGTTCGCCAGCAGGATCGCGACGATCTCGTCGTTGGTCACGATCCTCCCGGGGACGTCCTTGCCCGGCAGGCATTTTCCGCTGCCCGCGATCATCACGCGCATGTCGGCTCCGATTCCGTATGTTGTTGTCGTCGACCGGAATGGGATATTATTGTCGATGCCCGCGCGAATGTCAAACGCCCGAACCGGATCCCGTGTCGTGCACCCGTTTGACCGGACAAGTTCTTTATGATAACTCTTTGAATTCGGCTAAAATGCTGTCGTTGAAGGAAGACCGCGTGGACGCGTTCAGGACGGCCGACGAGACGGCGTTCCGGCGGAGGGCCCGCGACTATTTCCGCTGTCAGGACGGTCCTCGCCGTTCGGCCTCCACCGCGGCGCCGGAGAGGATCTGGCGGGACTTGGAAGGCGCCCGGGGTCCCGACGGCCCGGCGGCGTCCCCCCGCGGCGTCAGCCTGATCGGGCTCGTCGCGATCATCGAGGAAGCGGCCTGCCACGCCCCGCGGCTCGGGCACGACCTTCTCGCCTGGCGCGCCGCGTCGGAGCCGCTCGGCCGGATCGAGGGAAGGCTCTGCCTCATCGGACGGCTGGCCGGGACCGCGGCCCACGTTATCGAGACCGGAACCCGGGCCGCCCGGGAGCGCGGCGCGTTCGCCAGCAGCCTTATGGGCTGCCGCGAGATCCAGGAGAGCCTGGCCGGCCTCGTCGCGGGGGCCGAGCTCTTGCGCCTCGGGACCTGCCGGGTCTGCCGTCTTTTGGACAGGGGCGAGCGGGCCAGGGCGGAGGCGGAATCGGCCCTGCTCCACGGCCGGGCGGTGGTCCTTGCCCGCGACGTCCGGGCCGTCGCCCTGTCCCTGCTCGGCGAGCGGTGGGCCGAGGCGAACCTCCCCGCGGACGATCGCCCATCCGGAAGCGAAAGGAAAAAACGATGAAGCTCGAGACGCTTTACAGAAAGGCCGTCGCCGTCGGCATCGCCAACGACCCGAGAGGCCCTGAGGAGATCCGCAGGATCCTCGAGGACGAGAGGGCCAGATCGGAGAAGCTCAAGGAGGACGAGCGCGAAGCCTGGGAGGAGGACCGCCTGTTCAATCCCTACGCCGACACGCGGATCCTTGCCGGGGACGCGGCGACCGATGTGAAGAAGATCATCGCCGGGATCGACATGGACGCGGCGGAGATCCTCCTCGCCCACACCCTGAACCGGGACCGGGCCGAGAGGATCGATCTCGTCGTCGCCCATCATCCCCAGGGTGTCGCCCTGGCCCAGCTCCACGAGGTCATGCGCCTGCAGTCCGACATGCTGGCCGCCTATGGCGTCAATATCTCCGTCGCCGAACAGCTCCTGGACAAGCGGATCGATGAAGTGGCCCGGCGGATCCTCCCCGTGAACCACAACCGGACGGTGGACGCCGCCCGTGTTCTCGGGCTGCCGATGATGTGCGTCCACACTCCCGCCGACAACTGCGTCCACACCTACCTCGCGGCCCTCGTCGAAAAGGAGAAGCCGGCCCGGCTCAAGGACCTGGTCGGCCTGCTGAAGGGGATCCCCGAATACCGGTCGGCCGTCCGGAGGATGGCCGGGCCGAAGATCGTCAGCGGCTCGGAGAACGCCCGCTGCGGCAAGGTCTTCGTCGACATGACGGGGGGGACCGAGGGCGCCAAGACGATCTACGAGCAGTATGCCGTCTCCGGCGTGAGCACGATCGTCGGCATGCACATCAGCGAGGAGGCCCTCGAGAACGCTAAAAAGGCCCACCTCAACATCGTCCTGGCCGGCCACATCTCGAGCGACACGCTGGGGCTGAACCTCCTCTTCGACGAGCTCGAAAGGGAAGGGCCGCTCGGGTTCGTCGGCGTCTCGGGGTTCGTCAGGACGAGGGCGGCGGAGCGCTGAAGGGCGGCCTCAGAGGCCCCCGTAGTGGCCCTGGGCGCTGAGGGTCGTGATCCAGCGGGCGAAGGCCCGGGCGCCGTCGAGGTCGCTTTCGTCGGGATGGGTCGCCGCGGAGGCGGCCATGTCGGCCCAGGCCTCGTGCTCGGGCGATTGCATCAGGATCTCGAGGGCCTTCATCGACACCTTTCCCCGGCAGGAGAACGTCCCGATGAGCTTGGCCCTGGCGACGAGGACGGAAGCGTACTCCAGGGCCTCCCGGGAAAGCCGGCTCCCCGCGACCGAGCCGTGGGTGGAGAAGAGGGCGACCTTCTTGCCCTCGGGGATCGTCTTGAGGAGGACCTCGGCCGGGTAGGGGACGCTGTGCGTGTGGACGGGGAAACCCGCGACGATGAGTCCGTAGGGCCCGAGGTCGCCCGCTTCGGCCATGGGCTTGAGCGTCTTATCGCCCGGCAGGGCGCCGAAGATGGCCTCGGCGACCAGCTTGGTATTCCCCGTCCGGCTGAAGTAGGTGACGAGGGTCTTGGCCATCCCGGGCATCCTTTCGATGAGCGGCGCTCCCGCTATTCTGCCAGAAACCGGTCCAAAATGCCAATCATTCGCCGGCCGGAAGGTCGATCGTGACCGTCGTCCCCCGGCCCGGCTCGCTGGCCACCCGGATCGTGCCGCCATGTTCCTCGATGATCTTCTTGGTGATCGGCAGGCCGAGCCCGGTGCCGGCGTCCTTGGTCGAGAAATACAGGTCGAAGATCCGCTCGGCTGTTTCCCGGCTCATGCCCGGCCCGCTGTCGCGGACGACGACCGTCAGGACCTGTCCCTTGCGCCCGATCGTCACCGCGACCTCCCCCTGCTGACTGATGGCCTCGACGGCGTTGGCGACGACGTTGCGGAGAGCCGTCTTGAGCTTGGCCGCGTCGCCGCGGACCCGGAAGTCCGTCCCCTCGGCGACGATCTTGAAGCGGATGCGCTCGTCGAGGAGACGGCGGTAGGGCCGGAGCGTCTCCTCGAGGATGTCCCCGAGGTCGATGGGCTCCTTGTGGACCGTGGTGTCCCGGGCGATCTCCATGAACTCCTGGGCGATGTGCCGCAGGTTCTCGACCTCGCCGATGATGTACGACATGGACTCCTTGAGGGTCTTGTCGAGGTCGCCCCGCTTGTCCTCGTAGACCCGGAGGACGTGCTCGGCCGAAAGCTGGATGGGCGTGAGGGGGTTCTTGATCTCGTGGGCGACCCTGCGGGCCATCTCGGTCCAGGCGACCTTCTTGCTCATCTCGGCCAGCTCCTGCTCGTGGGCCTTGAGATTGCGGATCATCGTGTTGAAGCCGTCGATGAGGGTCATCATCTCGTCGCGGGAGCGGTGCTCGATGGTGACCTCGAGATTGCCCAGGCCGACCTCCCTCGTCCCGGCCAGGAGCTTGCGGACCGGGACGATGATCATGCTCTTGATGCCCCGGGAGAAGAGGATGACCAGGGCGACGAAGAAGGCCGAGAGGAGGACGAGGAACTCGACGATCTCCCGCGTGGCCGTGGTCAACTGTGCCTTCTCGAAGGGGAAGGGGAGGGAGATGAAGAGCGTCGTGTCTTTGAATTCGTAAGGGACGGTCAGGGTCTGGAAGGAATAGCCGCCGAGGCGCGTCCGCTGGATGAAGAAGGGCTTCCTGTCGTAGACCAGGGCCTGATATGCCTCCCCGTCGAGGATCTCGGGCAGGAGGCCGCTCGAGAAGAACTCCCGCCGGCTCGACGCGAGGAGGACGGCGTCCCCGTAGAGGATGACGTCGTTCGACAGGGTCGAGCTGATCCACAGGGCCAGGTCCTCCGAGGGGGCGAGGTAGGGGGAGAACTCGGCGCCCTGGATGATCAGGAAGGCCTCCATCAGGCCCTGGGCGTAGCTGGCGTGGACGGCGGAGTCCTCGACGAAGCGCTCCGTGAACAGGCTGTCGAACAGGTTCCGGGTGAAGACCGTGTAGAGGAGCAAGGGGAGCAGGGCCACGGCCAGGAACGCGGCGTAGACGCGGTTGGAGAACGACCAGAGGGGCTTGCGGACCGAGGCCTTGCCGGAGGCGAGGGTGACGGCGAGCAGGACGGCCATCGCCGCGGCCAGCCCGAGGAAGAAGAACCTCAGGAAATCCACGGCCTTGGTCTTCAAGTTCTTCCGCGGCGCGAAGAGGCTGTAGCAGCGCTCTCCCTGGCGGAAGAGATAGGCGTCGTAGACCGTCCCCCGCTCCCGGAACTCCGACCAGAAGGGCGGCGAGGACTCGAGGAGGCGGTCCAGGTCGTCGCCCGCGAGCCCGGCGGTCAGCTTGCGGGGGTTGAACAGCGAGCGGCCCTCGAGGTCGAAGATCTCGCAGCCGAAGTCGAGCTGGCCGAGGGACGGGAGCGAGTCGGTCCGGAGGACCTCAAAGTAAGGATTGGCGGAATAGAGGAACGGGAGCATCTCCGGGTCCAAGGAGACATAGAGGATGATGCGGCCGAGGCGCACTCCCTCCTCGGCATAGTCCTTGTAACCGAGCAGGAACTCCTTTTCCTTGCCGATGAACGTCAGCGCGTAGGGGACGATGGTCCAGTCCTCGGCGGGTTCGAGGTCAGGAGGGCCGCCCAGGACCTTGGGGACGTTGAGCGAGAATCGGCTGAGGGTGCTTCCCTCGGCGTCGCGGATCTCGAGGCTCGAATACCAGTTGGACTTCGCGACGGGACTCTTCTCCCAGAGCGAATGGGCGAAGTCGGGATCCTGGGGATCCTTGAAGAAAGCGACGATCTGCCTCTCGCTCCGGTCGAGCCCGGGCAGGGACTCCTCGATGAGGAAGTTGCCCCAGTTTTCCTGGGACAGGATGGTGTGGGCGACGGTCGTCTCGAGAAGGCGATGGGTATGGACGGCGGTCAGGCCGTCGACGGATCGCGACAGCCAGAGGGCGGCCAGAACGAGACCGGCGAACCAGACCCCGCGCCGCTCTGAGAGGCTGGGGACGACGGCAACGGCGAAAAGCCATGCGGCGAGGGCCGCGCTGACGGCCGCCAGAAGCGCCGAGCGACCGTCGCCGACGACGAACGGGGCGGCCGCCGCCAGCGCGATCGACAGGCCGGAGAGAAGCCTCGTCCGGGATCCTCCCGCAAAGGCCAACCGGACGGCGACGGCCAGGACGGTGAGGACGGCGATGAAAAAGACGAACAGGCTGAGCTGGAGAACGAGCCGCGAGACGTCGAAATCCCAACGGAGGAGGGCCAGGTTGGAGTTGAAGACGAGACGACGGACGAGCTCCCGGAGGACGAGGATCGCTCCGGCGGCGAGCGCCGCGGCCGGGACGTGGACCAGGACGCCGATGCCGGCGGGAAGGGGTCTTCCGTCCCGGCGCCGCAGGCCGATGGTGCAGACGGCCAGACAAACGGCCAGGCCCAGGGCCGTGAGCGACGTCAGGAGGATGTCCGCCGGGGACTGGGTCAAACCCTTCCATGAGGCGTAGCCGGCCGCGGCCGGGTCGAACAGGGCGAGGGATTGGACCCTTTCCAACTGACCTAGGGGGAGAGCGACGAGTCTCAGCCCGACGAGGAGGGCGGACCCGACGACGCCTGAGAGGATATCACGTCCCCGCCTGAAATCGGGCGACGACCAGAGGAAGGCGAGGGCCGCCAGGCCGGCGGCTATGACAACAAGAAGCAAAATGAGGCGGAGGTCTTCTCGAGTCGAGGTGAGCCGGGACGTCAGGGACGGCGAGGCCAGGGTGACGGTGGCCACGATGCGGCCGTTTTCGTTGCGGAGCGGGAAAAAGAGGGTCTGGATCTCGTTCTTCTGCCGCGGCTGGCCGGTGAACTCGTCCCTGTGCCGGGCGAAGAACTTCTCGAAGCCCTCGATGTCCTCTCGGAAATCCCAGTAGTCGATGTCGAACTCCGACCGGAAGGCCAGCCGCAGGGAGTGGAACTCGCGGATGTACGAGGATTGGACCTGGGGGATGAAAGCCAGCCGGGAGAAATGGGCCAGCATGCGGCCGCCGTCCCCCAGGGGCTGGAAGGCGATGAGGTAGACCGAGGCCTTGCTCCTGATCAGGAACGATCCGCCGATCGCCTTGAGGCCCTCGAGGTCCTCCCGGTCGATCTGGTCGGCGAGGCTGAGGACATTGCCGTACCATACTTCGATCAGGCCGTCGCCGTCGGCGAGGGCGATCCCTTCGCTCTC
>Ga0316628_100003328_pt1 | contig 12360 bp, 17 predicted proteins | sample OWC_Aug_M2_C1_D5_FD_207648 | JGI IMG/M metagenome (GOLD analysis project Ga0316628, IMG submission 207648) | Wetland soil microbial communities from Old Woman Creek delta, Ohio, United States - OWC_Aug_M2_C1_D5_C | ecosystem: Environmental > Terrestrial > Soil > Wetlands | place: USA: Ohio...
CCGGGACCGAGCACGGTCTGCAAATCGGCGATGCATTCCACGATGCGGTGAGGGGCTTCATAGAACACCAGGGTATACGGGAACCCGGCAAGGGCCTGCAATTCGCTGCGTCGCGCCGCGGGCTTGCTCGGCAGAAACCCGTAGAACAGGAAATGCGCCGCTGCCAGGCCCGATGCGGACAGGGCGGCGAGGGCGGCATTTGCCCCCGGAACCGGCACCACGCGATGGCCCGCGGCGCGCACTGCCTGTACCACCAGTGCGCCCGGGTCGCTGACTGCGGGTGTGCCTGCGTCCGTGACCAGCGCGACGGCGAGGCCCTGCGCCAATTGGGAGATCAGTTTTTGCGCGGCTTCGCGCTCGTTATGCTGGTGCAAGGCGAGAAGGCGCCTGGCCGCGATTCCGTGATGGGTGAGCAGGTGTGCGGTATTGCGCGTGTCTTCGGCCGCGACTACGTCACAGTGCGCGAGGACATCCAGCGCGCGCAGGGTGATGTCACGCAGATTTCCAATTGGCGTGGCAACTACATATAATGCGCTTTCTAACTTCTGTTCTTGGCCGCCATGCATCATTTTATCTATAGACTGGTTTTGCTTGCCGCACTATACGTTACTGCCGGCTGTACTGCTACCCAGCCGCCCGTTCCGGCGGACAAGACTCCAGCGGCGCCGGTTGCCCAGCCTGCGGTGCCGGCTAGCCAGCCCGCCGCTACCGTGGCGCTTCCGGTACCGGCACCCGCCTCCGCAGTGCCTGCTGCAGTGCCTGCGGTGCCGTCGGCCAATGTGGTTCCGCATATTGCGCTGCTGCTGCCGCTGAAATCCGCTGCATTGCAGCAGGCTGCGGAAACGGTGGAGCAGGGCTTTCTGGCTGCGAGCAAACTGCAACCGAGTGCGCTGCCTATCCGGGTCTACAGTTGTGCAGATGAAACCAAGGAAGTCGCCGCGCTATATCAGCAAGCGCTTGCTAACGGCGCAATGGCCGTGGTAGGCCCGTTGACGCCCGCTGGCGTCGCTGTGCTCGCCGCGCAGCCGTCTATTCCGGTCCCGACGCTGGCCCTGAACCGGATCGAGAGCAAGGGTCCGGAAAAAGAGAAGCTGTACTTCTTCGGCCTGGCCCTGGAAGGCGAGGCGCGTCAAATAGCGCGCCTTGCCAACGCCGACGACTCGCACAGCGCGATCATTGTCAGCACCGACACGCCCCTTTCGCGGCGCTTGGTCCAGGGGTTCACCGCTGAGTGGAAAAGGCTGGGCAACAACATCGTGGAGTCCAAGACGTTTTCCAACGACAACACCATCTTCGCCGATCTGCCTGCCGACCCGGGCACCATGGTGTTCGTGGCGGCAAATGCCGAAAGGGCGCGGATGTTCCGGCCTTTCCTGAATGCGGTCCTGCCGGTCTACGCGACTTCGCAGGTTTTCAACGGCAACACCAACACGCTGGTGAACTACGACCTGCGCGACGTGATCTTCGTGGATATGCCTTGGCTGCTGCAGCCGGATCATCCGGCGGTAATGGTCTACCCGCGCGCCAATCCGCCGCTGGCGATCGACATGGAGCGCCTGTATGCGCTGGGGATAGACGCATACCGGCTGATGCAGCTGGTGGCCGACAATCGCCTGGCCAAGGGCCTGCCGCTGGACGGTGTCACCGGGAATATCACCCTCAACCCGAACCACCACTTTGAACGGGAGGCGACCCGCGCGGAATTCAGGCAGGGGCTCGGCCTGACCAAGGAAGGGCTGGCCGCGCTCAAGGCAGCCGCCAAGGCAGAGCGGGCGGCAAAGAGCGCCCCCGCGAGCGCGCCGGCTGGTGCCACCAAGGCTCCGTGAGCAGCGGGGAGCGGGCCGAGCAACTGGCGTTGAAGTTTCTGCGCGGGCAGGGCCTGGCGCTGGTGTATCAAAATTACCGCTGCCGCTACGGTGAAATAGACCTGGTCATGCGCGACGGTGCGACGCTGGTATTCGTGGAGGTGCGTCTGCGCACCCGCGCGGATTTCGGCGGTGCGGCGGCCAGTATCGATTCCGCCAAACAGGGGAAGCTGGTGCGCACCGCTCAGCATTACCTTGCCACCCTGCGCCAGATGCCCCCTTGCCGCTTCGATGCGCTGCTGCTGCACTCTGCTGATGGCGCCAACATCGAATGGGTCAAGAATGCTTTTGGCAGTTGATTGGGGTAATATCCGCTTTCGTTTTTACAGGTTGTACGCAACATGGATCTCATCGGCAGAATCAGCAGGCATTTCGACGACAGCGCTCAAACCAAGCTTCAGGCCAGGGATACCCTGGCGCGGCCGATAGCGGATGCGGCGCGCGCGCTGGTGGAGTGCCTGATGCGCGACGGAAAGATTCTGGCATGCGGCAATGGGGGATCGGCGGCGGATTCGCAGCATTTCGCGGCGGAGCTGGTGAACCGTTTTGAGATGGAGCGCCCCGGGCTTCCCGCGATCGCGTTGACCACCGACAGCTCGGTGCTGACCTCCATCGCCAACGATTACGACTACAAGCAGGTGTTCTCCCGCCAGGTCCGGGCACTGGGCATGCCGGGCGATATGCTGCTTGCCATATCCACCAGCGGTAATTCGGCCAACGTCGTGGAAGCAATCAAGGCCGCGCACGAGCGGGAGATGAAGGTGGTGGCGCTCACCGGGCGCGGCGGCGGCGCGATGGGTGAAATCCTCGGCGTGGGCGATTTCCACATCTGCGTGGAATCGCAGAATACCGCGCGCACCCAGGAGGTGCACCTTCTGGTGCTGCACTGCCTGTGCGATGCAATCGACAACCTGCTGCTCGGAGACGGCTGATGCGCCGGGTGAGTGCGGCGGGTGCCCTGGTGTTGCTGATCGGTGTGATGGCTGGCTGCACGCCCGTGAAGCCGCCCGCCACGGGTTCGGTGTTCGAAGATGAGCGCTTGGAAAAGGAAGCGCTTTCCCGCGTCACCAGCCGCCACCTCGGCAACGCGCATGTCAACGTCGCTGGCATGGATCGCCGCCTGCTGCTTACGGGAGAGGTGCCGGACCAGGCTGCAAGAAGCGAGGTCGAAAAACTGGTGTCCGGGATTCCCAATGTCCGGGGCGTCAGCAACGAACTGGTGGTGGGGGACATCATCGGCCTTTCTGCGCGCACCTCGGACAGTGTGATCGCCAGCGACGTGAAGTTCCGCTTCCTCAAGGACGCCACCTTCCCGGCCAGCCAGGTGAAAATCGTCACTGAGGATGGCACGGTGTTCCTGATGGGCTCGGTGCATCGGGCGGAAGGGGCGGCCGCCGCGGAACTGGCGAGGACCGTCAAGGGCGTGAAGCGCGTGGTTCTGGTATTCGATTACGCAGACTAGCGCCGCTTTGCCATGACTTTCGAGAACAAAATCTGTACGGCGGCCGACTTCGGCGCTCGCGCCGCTGCGCTGCCGCGACCCCTCGCCTTCACCAACGGCTGTTTTGATGTGCTGCATCGCGGCCATGTCACCTACCTGGCGCAGGCACGCGCCCTGGGCGCGTCGCTGGTGGTAGGGGTGAACAGCGATGCCTCGGTCAAAAGACAGGGCAAGGGGGATGACCGCCCGGTGAACATTCTGGAAGACCGCATGGCCGTGCTGGCTGCGCTCGAATCCGTCAGCCTGGTCGTACCCTTCGAACAGGACACGCCCCTGGAGCTGATCCTCGCTTGCCGCCCCGACGTGCTGGTCAAGGGCGGGGACTGGGCGCCCGACCGGATTGTGGGCGCACGCGAAGTGCAGGGATGGGGCGGGCAGGTGCACAGTATTCCGTTCATACACCAGCGGTCTACCACCGCGCTGCTGAAGAAGATTCGCAGTCTGTAGCCTAAACGAAGGAGCCGGTCTTGAGCGCTCCCCCGCGACGATAGACGCTGATCACCACCCCTTTGCTGGTGGTGCCGGAGCTGATGAGCTTGAGGCTGGCGGGCACGGTGCCTTCCGCGAACAGGCGCTTCCCTGTGCCCAGCAGCACCGGAAAGGTCAGCAGCCGGTATTCGTCTATGAGGTCGTGCTTTATCAGGGTCTGCGCCAGGCCGGCGCTCCCGTGAACCTGGACTTCGCGCGGGAAGCGCTTTTTGAGTTCGGCTGCTTCCTGAACTACATCCCGGACCAAAGAGGTTGGATTCCAGGAAAAAGCCGTCCTGGTGCGTGAAGCGACGAATTTCGGCAGCGCGTTGAGCTTGCCGGCAATCGGGTCTTTGGGGTCGGTGACTTTGGGCCAGTAGGCGGAGAAGATGTCGTAGGTGGTGCGCCCCAGCAGAAACGCATCGGCCAGGGAGAAGATTTCGGCGACGGCCTTTCCCATGTCCTCGTCGGCGAGAGGAAACACCCAGCCGCCGTGGGGGAAGTTGCCGCTGGTGTCTTCCTTGGGGCCGCCCGGCGCCTGCATGACGCCATCGAGGGTGAGAAAGGTGGTGATGGTCAGTTCAGCCATGATAACCTCCTGTGTGGTGGGGTTTGCCGTTTCGCTCAGTCAGCGCCAGGCGGGTCGGGTCTTCCGTCGCCTGCCCACTATACCGTTTAGTTCGGGTAGGGGGTATTAGCAGCATTCCCACCCAAGTAAATTTGAAGATTCCCCGGTGGCTTGCGATAATGGGGCCATTCCGCTTGCCGCAACCGTTATGCCTACACCAACCGCCATCACCCAGCACCAGAAGTCGAGGATGCTTGAAATCGCTTTCGACGACGGTGCTCATTTCCAGTTACCCTACGAATTTCTGCGCGTCATGTCGCCTTCCGCCGAAGTGCGCGGGCACGGGCCGGGGCAGGAGGTGCTGCAGGCCGGAAAGCGCGAAGTGCTGCTGACCAGCATCGAGCCCGTCGGCAGCTATGCCGTGCAACTGAGCTTCGACGACGGCCACGACTCGGGGCTGTACAGCTGGGAGTACCTGCACGAGCTTGGCAGCAACCAGGATGCGCTGTGGCAGGAATACCTGCGCGAGCTTGAGGCGGTTGGTGCGAGCCGCGATCCTTACCTGAACCAGGGAGCGGGCGATGAGTGACAAGACCACCCATTTCGGTTTCGAGACGGTTGCCGAGGAAGACAAGGCCAAGCGCGTGGCGGGCGTGTTCACCTCGGTCGCCAGCAAATACGACGTGATGAACGACCTGATGTCCGCCGGGCTGCACCGCATCTGGAAGCGGTTTGCGGTGAGCGTTTCTGGCGTGCGCAAGGGACAGCGCGTGCTGGACGTGGCGGGCGGTTCGGCCGACCTCTCTCGCCTGTTCCTCAAGGAAGTCGGGGAAAGCGGCCAGGTGGTGCTCACCGACATCAACAACGCCATGCTGCGCGTGGGCCGCGACCGCCTGCTGGACGAAGGCCTCGCCACCCCCACCACCCAGTGCGACGCCGAGCACCTGCCCTTCCCCGACAACTATTTCGACTGCGTCAGCATCGCCTTCGGCCTGCGCAACGTCACGCACAAGGACGCCGCGTTGCGCGAGATGCGCCGCGTGCTCAAGCCCGGCGGGCGCGTGATCGTGCTGGAATTCTCCAAAGTCGCCAAGCCACTGGAGAAGGCCTACGACCTGTATTCATTCAAGGTGCTGCCCAAGCTGGGTGAGCTCATCGCCCACGATGCGGACAGCTACAAATACCTCGCCGAATCCATCCGCATGCACCCGGGGCAGGAGGAGTTGAAGCAGATGATGGAGGACGCTGGCCTTTCGCGCGTCGAATACTTCAACCTGACGGGTGGGGTGGTGGCGGTGCACCGGGGGTATAAGCTTTAGACGCAGCAGGTGTAGTTTGGCTGAACTTGTAAAGCCCAACGTTTAGGCCACAACGCCACCTGCGAAACCACGGCACGAACTTGCACATTGCGCCCAAACGCGCGATGATATGCATCACATTTGCAATGCAAGGAGCATTCCGTGAAAACCGCCACCATGCCGCCGTTGCGCGTGCAGCCTGAGTTGAGGCAGGCCGCCGAGGAGATGTTGCGCCCGGGCGAGACGCTTTCGGCCTTTGTGGAGGATGCGTTGCGCCGCAATGTGGAATTGCGCCGCGCGCAGCAGGAATTCATCGCGCGCGGGCTGAACGCGCGCGATGCCGCCAAGGAGTCGGGTGTGTATTATTCCTCGGATGATGTGTTGCAGGAGCTGGATGGCATACTCGGCCCGCCCCGGAAGAAAGCGGGCGGGTGAGCTGCAAGGTCCGCTATACCGCAGCGGCCAGGGATGACCTGAAACGGCTCTTCACCTTTCTGGCGGAGAAGGACCCGCGTGCCGCACTGGCCGCACGCCAGGCCATCGCCGAGAGCATCCGGCTGTTGCAGCTGTTTCCGTTCACCTGCCGCAAGGTGCTGGATGACAATCCGCTGTTGCGCGAAATGGTGATTTCCTTTGGTTCGTCGGGTTATGTCGCGTTGTTCGAGATCGAGAACCAGGAGACCGTTACCGTGCTCGCGGTGCGCCACCAGCGCGAGGAAGATTACCTGTAGCGAAAACCCTGCGCGGCGCGCAATTCGTGCCGTGCTCCTTCACTTTTGTTTTTATTGGAGTCAGTAGTGAGTAATTTGCCCAAGTGTCCCCAGTGCGGTTCCGAATACACCTACGAGGATGGCGCCATGTACGTCTGCCCGGAGTGCGCCCATGAGTGGAGCAAGGATGCCCCCGCCGCAGCGAGAGAGGAAGCGCGCGTGATCAAGGATTCGGTCGGCAATGTGCTGGCGGACGGCGACACCATCACGGTGATCAAGGACCTGAAGGTGAAGGGTTCGTCGGCGGTGGTGAAGGTCGGCACCAAGGTGAAGAACATCCGCCTGGTGGAGGGCGACCACGACATAGACTGCAAGATCGACGGCATTGGGCCGATGTCCCTGAAGTCGGAATTCGTGAAGAAGGTGTAGGACTCGCCACGAGTAGCCTCAGCATGGCAAAGGTCTTGTGGTGCTGGCGCTGCCAGATGGAAATTCCTATGCTCGAAGAGCATGAGTGGGAAGAGCTGGACCCCTTACTGAGTCATGCGATTTCCGATCTCAGGCAATATGCAATCGAACACGGCATATCCCTGGGTGAGGCGAGGGCTCGCGGCGGTCTTGGCTATCGTGCGCTCGACGCGTATTTCAAATTCACCGGGTTTCGCGAGACCAATACCAATGCGCTCTATCACCACAGGGTGAGCCTGTACGGGCCTCCCTGCGCGGCATGCGGCAAGCCGCTGCGCACACCTGGGGCCAAGCACTGCGCCGCATGCGGTGCGCTCCGCGAAGCATCGAATAACGCGACTACATGAGTCCATCGGAATTCATCTATGAGGACGACTTCCTGCTGGTGGCGGTGAAGCCCGCCGGGCTGCTGGCCGTGCCGGGGCGCGGCGCGGACAAGCAGGATTGCCTGTCCGCCCGGATTCAGGCGCAATTTCCCGACGCCTTGGTGGTGCACCGCCTGGACATGGCGACTTCCGGGCTGATGATGTTCGCGCGCGGGACTGAGATGCAGAGTGTGCTTTCCAGCATGTTCCGCGACCGCAAGGTGGAAAAGCGCTATGTGGCGGTGGTGGCTGGCAGGCTTGTTGCTGCGGCTGGGGAAATTGCCCTGCCGCTGATGCCGGACTGGCCGAACCGCCCCCGGCAGATGGTGGATCACGATAGTGGCAAGCACTCGCTTACGCATTACCGAGTGCTCACTTACGATGCCAGCACGGATGTCTCGCGGGTGGAGCTAGAGCCCGTCACGGGACGCACCCATCAGTTGCGCGTGCACATGGCGGCGCTGGGCCATCCGATCATGGGCGACTCGCTGTATGGCGGTCCTCCTGCGGAACGTTTGCTGCTGCACGCGAGTGAGTTGAGGTTGGCGCATCTGCGCCCGGGAAAAACGCTGAGCTTCACGAGCGATGCGCCGTTCTGACCCGGCTCACCCGGGTGGCTCTCCTGCCAGGGGCAGTTAAATCTGCTTGACAGAAAAGGCATTTAATATTGTAATGACGGGTTCTACGGATTAAACCCTAAAGGCAGAGCATTATGAAACGCACATACCAGCCATCGGTAACAAAGAGAAAGCGCACGCACGGATTCCTGGTCCGCATGAAGACCAAGGGCGGCCGCGCGGTGATCAAGGCACGCAGGGCCAGGGGCCGCGCGCGCATCGCTGTTTAAGGCTAGAGCTGATTGGAGCAGCGGCTGTCCGGGGCAAGGCAAACATTACCCCGGTATCGCCGGATTGGACGCCGGGAGAAGTTTGATCTTAGTCCCGGCGCGGACGTTTTCAGCAACAACTGGTTTGTCGTCTATGCGCGGAAAAACAGGTTTGGGGTGTCCAGACTGGGCGTGACCGTTGCCAAGCGTGTCGCGCCCCGTGCTGTATCCAGAAATCTTGCAAAGCGCCTGGTCAGGGATGGTTTCAGGCGCTTTTTTCCGGTTGGCTGTGGCTTGAACGTGATCGTGAGAGTCCGGCGGCAGTTGGATAGGAACACTGCAAGGGATGGGGCGTCGGCATTGGCTCGGTTGTTGAACGAGGTCCAGACTAAATTGGGCAATAGAGCAAAATGCGGCGAGTGCTAGTCAAGCTGATTTGGGCTTATCAGTATTTCATCAGCCCGCTGTCCCCCCCTTCCTGTCGTTTTACCCCCACCTGCTCGCATTACGCAAGCGAGGCGATCGCCAGGCACGGCGTGCTGGCGGGCGGATGGATGAGCCTGAAGAGAATTATTCGCTGCAACCCATGGAACCCGGGCGGCTATGACCCGGTGCCATAGTTAATTTAGGTAGAGCCACGTGGACCTTCAACGCCTGTTTCTTTCTCTGATCTTCTTCTTTTCCATCTTCCTGCTGTGGGATGCCTGGGAGCGTCAGCAGCATCCGCCCGTTGCGCAGGCTTCCGCGCAGCCGCCGGTTGCGGCCAGCGGGGTTGCCGCCGCATCGGCACCTGCTGCCACCGCGGAAGGCGCAAAGCCCGGCACTGCCGCAGCACAGCTGCCGAGCGCCACGGAAGCGGCCAAGTCCGGCAAAAAGATTCAGGTCAAAACCGACATCCTTGCTGCTGAAATCAACACGGTGGGCGGCACGCTGCAGCGTCTGGAGCTGGTGAAGCACCGGGCCGTGGAGGGAGACAAGCCGTTTGTTCTGCTGCAGAAGCGCGACGAACATACTTATGTCGCCCGGTCCGGCCTGCTTGGCGACGGGTTGCCCAAGCACAACACGGAGTTTGCCTCCAGCGATGACAAGGTTGAGCTCGCCGAAGGCAAGGATACGGTGCAGGTCCGGCTGACCGCCGCCTCCGATGCGGGCGTGAAGGTGGTCAAGGTTTATACGTTCCACCGCGGCAGCTATGTGATCGACGTGGGCTACGAGATCGAGAACGGCGGCGCAACCCCGATCTCCCCATCCGCCTATTACGAACTGGTGCGCGACAGCAGCAACCCGCCCGGCGATTCCAAGTTTGTACCCACTTACACGGGACCCGCCGTTTATACGGAACAAGGTAAATACCAGAAGATCAGTTTTTCCGACATAGAGAAGAAGGAAAAGGAAAACACCGACAAGAATGCGCCCGTTTATTTGCCGCAGGCGAATAATGGCTGGATCGCGATGGAGCAGCATTATTTTGTGTCGGCCTGGGTTCCCAAGGCAGGTGCTCAGCGCGAGTTTTTCACGCGGCAGGTGGACGGAAATCTGTTTTCGGCCGGTGTTCGCTTGGCGCTTCCTGCGATAGAGCCGGGAAAGAGTGCTAGCACCAGCATGACGCTGTATGCGGGTCCCGCGCAGTCTTCCCTGGACTCGATTGCGCCGGAACTCGGGCGCACCGTTGACTATGGCGTGTTCACCGTCATAGCGAAGCCTCTGTTCATGGGGCTGGCTTATATTCACGGCTGGGTGCAGAACTGGGGTGTGGCGATCATCATCCTGACCATCCTGATCAAACTTGTATTCTTCCCCTTGTCTGCGGCGAGCTACCGCTCGATGGCGAGAATGCGCGTCGTCGCGCCCAAGCTGGAGAAGATCAAGCAGCAATACGGCGATGACAGGGAGCGCCTGCACAAGGCCATGATGGAGTTGTACAAGACGGAGAAGATCAACCCCATGGGAGGATGTCTGCCCATGGTGATCCAGATACCGGTGTTCATTTCTCTGTACTGGGCAATACTCACCAGTGTGGAACTGCGCCATGCGCCGTTCTTTGCGTGGATCACCGATCTGTCCTCGCCCGACCAGTACTACGTACTGCCGTTGATCATGGGCGCCAGCATGCTGCTGCAGAGCAAGCTCAACCCCGCGCCAGCGGACCCGTTGCAGGCGAGGATCATGCAGATCATGCCTGTCGTGTTCAGCGTGGTGTTCTTCTTCTTTCCGGCCGGACTGGTGCTGTATTCCGTGGTGAATAACGTGTTGTCCATCGCACAGCAATGGGTTATTACACGCGGGGCGGAAAAGGACAAGGAAAAGACCAAGGCCTGAAGGTGGCCGCTGCCAAGCCTGCAACCATCGCAGCGATCGCCACGGCGCATGGCCGTGGGGGCATTGGCGTAGTTCGTGTCTCGGGGCAAAACCTTTCCGGTTTTGCCCTTTCCATTTTGGGCAGGCTGCCCAAGCCGCGCCTGGCGGCACACACACGGTTCCTCGATGCACAGGGCAATGTCATAGACGATGGCATTGCCCTGTTCTTTCCGGCACCGAATTCTTATACCGGCGAAGATGTCCTGGAATTACAGGGCCACGGCGGCGTCGCCGTCACGCAAATGGTGCTGCAACGCTGCCTGGAACTCGGCGCCGCGCTTGCCCGGCCCGGAGAATTCACCGAGCGCGCCTTCCTTAACGACAAGCTGGATCTGGCGCAGGCAGAGAGTGTTGCCGACCTGATAGATGCGACCACAAGTCAGGCCGTGAAGTCGGCGATGCGCTCGCTGCAGGGGGAATTTTCCAGGGTGGTGCATGAGCTGGTGGAGCGGCTGATCCGGGTGCGCATGCTGACCGAGGCGATGCTGGATTTTCCCGAAGAAGACATCGACGAGGCATACCTAACGCTGCGAAAAGCGGACCTGGAAGATCTGCTGGCCGAGCTGGAAAAGACGAGCAAGGTCGCAGGGCAGGGCAGCCTGCTGCGCGAAGGCGCGCATGTCGTGCTGGTCGGCCAGCCGAACGTGGGCAAGTCCAGCCTGCTCAACCAGCTGAGCGGGGAGGAGGTGGCGCTGGTCAGCGAGATACCCGGCACCACGCGCGACGTTATCCGCCAGGCCATCCAGATCAACGGCGTGCCGCTGCACATCCTCGACACCGCCGGCCTGCGCGAGGCGCAGGACAAGGTGGAGCAGATGGGCATTGCGCGCACCCACGGCGCGGTGCAGAAAGCCGACGCGGTGCTGCTGGTGGTGGACGCGACGGCCGGCATCGGCGCGGACGAGCAGAAGATCCTCGATGTGCTACCAGAAGGGGTGCCGTGTGTCCGCGTGTTCAACAAGATAGACCTGACCGGGGAAGCGGCGCGAGCCGAGGAGGCTAGCCACGGCTGGAACGTTTACCTCTCGGCCCGGAGCGGTGCCGGGCTGGACCTGCTGCGCGAGAAAATGCTTGCCGTCGTCGGCTGGCACCAGGAAGCCGGAGTGTTTATGGCGCGTGAGCGCCACCTGCAGGCGCTGGCCAGGGCGCATGAACATGTGCAGGCCGCCGCCGGGGTGATGAGCCAGATGGAGCTGTTTGCCGAGGAACTGCGCCTGGCGCAGGAGCAGCTCAATTCCATCACGGGGGAATTCACCCCCGATGATCTGCTGGGCGAGATTTTTAGCAGTTTCTGTATCGGGAAGTAGCCCCTAATTTCTCGAATGTTTCACGTGAAACATTCCGAATTCAGAGTAAAGACTTTCACTTCTACGTTGTGCCCGAGGTCATTTGGCCTTCGGAAAAGCGGAAATCCGCAGGTACGCAAGGCGCGGCCTGGACGCTGCTTGACAGCCTTCGCCCTCTACCCGGCTTGCTGTTCAGTTCTCTTCCGCTCTTTCAAGTAACCATCCATCGTTCAGTTGCCATTCCAGAACTTGGTGCTTCAGCTCCGCGAACTGACTGATTAGCCCCTTCAGGCGGTCAAGCGGCGCAGGTTCAATATCGGAGATACAAAACCCGGCAATTTCACGTTCCGGCAATGGGGCGTGGTTGTTAAACCGAACCTGAATGGCGCACTTCCCCAGGCAATTTACCGCAAAAACGCGGAATCGGAAATAGTACGCAAAACGGTCTTCTGGACGTTCCGTGCCGAGCTCCCACAAGAACAGATGATGCTCGTGGCGCGGAAACGACTCGAGCGCGTTAGCTACCTTCAACAGGTCATCGGCATTACAGTAGAACTCCAGCCGGGATGTCTGGGAACCATTGGACGCCTCCATTACCAGGTTAAGATGGTAGGGCTCTGCGTATGGGTACCGCGTGATGCGAAGGT
>Ga0316628_100003329_pt1 | contig 12360 bp, 12 predicted proteins | sample OWC_Aug_M2_C1_D5_FD_207648 | JGI IMG/M metagenome (GOLD analysis project Ga0316628, IMG submission 207648) | Wetland soil microbial communities from Old Woman Creek delta, Ohio, United States - OWC_Aug_M2_C1_D5_C | ecosystem: Environmental > Terrestrial > Soil > Wetlands | place: USA: Ohio...
CGCCGCGGCGATGCTGCACGACGTCGGAGACTTCGTCCGCTACGACGGCCACCACAAGCACAGCTTCTACATCATCCAGAACTCGGACATCATCGGGCTGACGCCCGACGAGCGCGCCATCGTGGCCAACGTCGCTCGGTATCACCGCAAGAGCCCGCCGGATCCCACACACCCGAACTTCCGCGATCTCGACAAGGACGCGCGCGGAAGAGTGCGCGGCCTCGCGGCGATCCTGCGCATCGCGGACGCGCTCGACCGCGAGCACCTCGGCAAGGTGAAGAGCGTGCGCGCCAAGATCGACTCCCACAAAGGAAAGCTCCTCCTCACCGTCGAAGGCGAAGAGGACCGGGAGCTCGAGGAATGGACCGTCCGCGCGAAATCGGAGCTGCTGCGGGACGTGTTCGACCTCGACGTGGCCTTCACCGACGGATAGAGTCGGGCCCGATGCGGGTCGCCAGCGCCCTCGTGATCGGCCTCTCGGTGGGATGCGCGTCGACGTCCATTCCCGATCCAAAGGAGGCGACGCGCGAGTACGCCGAGGCGGCGGCGCGCGGCGACGGCGATCGCATCTACGCCATGATGACGTCGGAGGCGCGCAAGGCGCGCACGCGCGACGACGTGAAGAAGATGGTCGCGGACGAGAAGGCGGAGCTGGCCGACCAGGCGAAGGCCGTGACCGCGCCCGGCACGCGAGTGCAGGCGACGGCCCGGCTGCGCTTCGACGACGGCGAGGAGACGGCGCTCGAGCTGCACGACGGTCGCTTCTGGGTGACCGCCGCCGGGGCTCTGCCGGGCGGCGCGCACACACCCGAGGCGGCGCTCGACCAGCTGCGGCGCGTGCTCGCTCGGCGGAGCTACGCGGGCCTGTTGCGGGTGCTCACGCCTCGCACGCGCGCGATGATCGAACAGGATCTCCGCGGGCTCGTCGACGGGCTCGACAACCCCGATTCGCTCGCCGTCCACGTGACGGGCGACACCGCGACGGTGAACGTGCCGGGCGGCCACCACGTGCGCTTGAAGCGCGAAGGTGGAGTGTGGCGCGCCGACGACTTCGACTGAAGTGCCGCCCACGAATGTCGGCGTCTACTTGCACGCCGACTGAGCCGACGTCAATCGTCGGGATCCCACGGGTAGTAGAGCGTGGCGACGTCGCCGAAGAATCGCCTCATCGCCCTCAGCTTCTCGTCGATGGAACCGCGCCGCATGAAGTCGTCCGCCTTGCGGAAGCGGCGAATCGCGCGATCGGCGGTCCGGCGTGCCAACCCGCTATACAAGATGCGCTTGGCGGCTCGCCGGATGAGCACTCGCCCCCGGGAAGTCAGGGCCACCTTCCGAGTGTTGTCGCGGCGTGGGCCGCGCCACACGAGGGCCAGCCTCTCCAGGCAGCGCAGCATGCGACTGACCGTCGGCGCCGAAACTCCCAAGATGCCGCGAAGCTCCAGCTGCGTCATCGGCAGCGGGTACTCGTCTCTGTGCTGTTTCAAGGCGAAGAGCAGGTCGAACCGCGCCGGTGTCAGCCCGAATTCCTTGGTCACAGCGTGACCAAACCGAAGACTCCCGTGATGCGCTCGTTTGAGGTTGAAGAACAATGCGTCCACGGCGCGCGGTTTTGCACCAGCTATGCCAGGCGCCCCCCCCTCGTGTGCCCTCGACCCGCTTTAGCAAGCTAACGCGGGGTTGCGGCGCGGGCACCGGCGCCGGGGCGGTGGCCGATGGGTGGCGAAATGGCCTCGGGGGCTGACACGGGCCAGCGGGCGGGCGGCAGGTCAGGGCCCGAGGAGGGCGCGCCGGCGCATCAGGAAGGGTGCGTGGACCTGATCGTCCTTGTAGTTCGAGCAGAGGACGTACATGGCCACATTGACCGCGAGGCGGATGGCGTGCTCCCGCTGCAGATCGCCACCCGGGACGACAGGCTCCTCCCAGACCCCGGTGGGTCCCTTGGCGAGCGCGCCTCCGATGTCGTGCTCGGAGAAGAGCACCTGCGCCGCCCCACCCCGTACGATCGCGTCGAGCGACTGCGGGCCGAGCACGCGCCCCTCGGCGCGCGGCAGCAAGTAGAAGCTGCGAAAGACCACGTGATCGGTACCGAGCGTGATGGGCGTCGAGTCCGGCAGGACGCGCGCGAGCTCGCGCCGGGCCGAGGACGCGAAGGCGCTCGGCTCGCCCGCGTTGCCCGCGGCCGCGTCGTCGACGAGCATCACGCCGCCGAGCGAGAAGAAGCGGCGCAGACCGCCCACCTCGGAGGCCGTCAGGGCCGCGACGTTCGACCTGCCGCTCCAGTACAAGAAGGGCCCGTGGACGATCTCCGGATCGTCCGCCCGGACGAGCGTCGGCCGTGTGCGTGCGGGCGCGCTCGTCCTCTGCACCAGCTCCCAAGACCAGCGACCCGGCGCTGACGGATGCGCTGCGTCCGTCATCGAGCCGGTGAGCAGCACGCGCGGATCGAACGCGCCGGCGTCGCCGAACGCGCGCGCGCGCGACGGCAGGCCGGCGACCAGCACCGAAAGCAGCAGAGCCACGCCAAGCCAGACCCGGGATCGCACGCCGCGACGATAGCGCGCCCGATCGACGCCGGCCACCTCGGCGAGGCGTGCTAGAGATTCGCCCGGAGCGCGGATGCCGACGACCCACCTTTCGACCCACGGCGATCTCCCCGTTTGGGCCGTCTGGCTGGCGTGCGGCCTCGCGGGCGCGAGCCTCCTGCTTTTGCTCTTCGAGCTGCGGCGCCGCGAACGCGGCGGAGTGCTCGTCGCGGGCACGGGATTGATGGCCCTCGCCGCGCTGCTCCTCTCGGTGGTGCGGCCGGTACGCGTCGCCGCCAAAGAGAGCATCGTCGGCGCACGGGTCGCAGTCCTCGCCGACGCATCGCGATCGATGCAGCTTCCGGACGGAGCCACCACTCGCCTCCAAGCGCGCGACGCCGCGCTCGACGCGCTCGAACGCTCGGCGAAGAGCGCGCGGCTCGTCCAGCTCGGCTTCGGCGACGGCGCTCCCACCCCGCTCCGCAAGGACGCCGCCGGGCTCGGGCGGAGCGATCTCGCGAGCGCACTGCGCGCGCTCGCCGATGCCCCCGAGGAACGGCCCGCGGCGATCGTCGTCGTGTCCGACGGCCGCCTCGACGATCCGCCCGAGGGCGCCACCAAGGCCACGCTCGCCCCGCTCGGCGCCCTGCTCCACGTGCCCATCCACGCCATCGCCACCACGCGCGCCGCCCCGCCCGACGCGAGCATCCGCCACGTCACGGCCGCGGGCGCCGCCGTCGCCCACGTGCCGATGCCGCTCCGCATCGAGATCGGCTGCTCGGGCGGCCTCGCGTGCGACGAGCTCACGGTCACGGCGCGCGAGCTCCACCACGACGGCGCCCCCACGCTGCTCGCCAGCGGCCTCGCCCACGTCAAGGACGGCACCGCCACCCTCGAGCTCCCCATCACGCTCGAGCGCGCCGGCATCCGCGTCGTCGAGGTCGCGCTCAGCGGCGCCTCGGGCGACGCCATCCCGGAGAACGACCGGCGCCTCGTCACGTTCAGCGTGACCCGCGAGCGCGTGCGCGTGCTCCACGTCGCGGGCCGCCCCACCAACGACGTGCGCGCGCTCCGGCAGTGGCTCAAGGGCGACGCCTCCGTCGACCTCGTCGCCTTCTTCATCCTGCGCACGCCGACCGACAACGTGAACGCGTCACAGGACGAGCTCGCCCTCATCCCCTTTCCCGTCGACGAGCTGTTCAGCGAGCACCTGCCCTCCTTCGACGCCGTCGTGCTCCAGGACTTCGACGCCCAGCCCTACGGCCTCGAGCGTCACCTGCCCGCGCTCGCGAGCTACGTCCGCAGCGGCGGCGGCCTCGTCATGGTCGGCGGGCCCAACAGCTTCGTCGCGGGCGGCTACGCCGGCACGCCCCTGGCCGACGTGCTGCCCGTGCAGCTCGACTCCGGGTCCGACGTCACCGCGGCCGATCCCGCCCCCTTCGTCCCCGAGTGGACGGACCTCGGCCGCGAGACGCCCATGCTCGGCCCGCTGCGCAGCGTCCTCGGAGACGATCTGCCCGACATGCCCGGCGCCAACGTCCTCGAGGACGCGCGGCCCAACGCGCTCGTGCTCTGGACCCACCCGCGCCGAAAGACCAAGTCCGGCCACCCCATGCCCGTGCTCGCCGTCTCCGACGTCGGCAACGGACGCTCGATCGCCCTCGGCGTCGACGGCGGCTGGGAGCTGCTGTTCTCGGACCTCGGCGCGCGCACGGGCGGGCGCGGCCACGGCGCGTTGTGGGACGGCCTGCTCGGGTGGCTCATGCGCGATCCCCGCTTCGAGCCCGCGCAGCTCGAGCTCCCGAACGGCTGCGTGGCGAAGCACGAGTCCACGCTGCGCGTCCGCGCGGTCACCCCACGCAAAGGAGCCGTGGCCGACGTCGCCGTCGAGGTGACGCGCATGGACGAGCCGATGGAGCCGGTGCATCTGGAGCGCAAGGCCGTCCCGCTCGGCGCGCCGCTCGAGCTCGGTCTGCCCGCCCTGCCGGCCGGCGGCTACTCGGCGATGATGCGCGTCGGCGACGGCGCAGCCACGCGCCTCGATTTCGCGTGCGAGGCCGGCGGCGACGAGTGGGCCGACTCGCGCCCCGACCCGGATCGTCTCCGCGCGCTCGCCGACGCGACGGGCGGTTCCTTCCGCTTCGCGGACGACGCCTCGCCACTGCCCCTGCCGAAGGCCACCGTCGTGAGCACCGAACGCCACGTCTCGCCGCTCGCCCCGCCCTGGGCCTGGGCCCTGCTCGCGGCCATGTGCGTCGGCGCCCACTGGTACGCGCGCCGCAAGAGCGGCCTCACCTGACCGCCCACGAGTGCCGCACGCTCGAGCGCAGCGAGAGTTCGGACTCGAACGCCAATGAATCGGTGCTAGCGTTCGCTTCGGTGCGCCCAGCGAAAACAGCCGCAACATTGGCCTTTCTGGTGGCGGTCGCGCTCGCGCCCTCGGGGCGGGCGCTGGTCTGGCCGGATGTCCCCCAGCGCATCGAGCGCGCGCTTCACTCGACCGACCCGGGCGCGCGCCGGGCGGCCGCGCTCGAGCTCCGGACGCTCGACCTCGCCCAGGCCGCGCCGCTCATCCAGGTGGCAATCGCCGACGCCGACGTGGAGGTGCGCCTCGCCGCGGCCGACGCCGCGATGCGGCTGCACTGGACGCCTGCCACCGAGGCGGTGCTGCCGTGGCTCGGGGACCGCGAGACGCGCCTGCGCATCAAGGCCTGCGAGGTCGCCCGCGCGATGCCCTCGCCCCGCGCCATCCCACAGCTCGGCCGCGCGCTCTCCGACGCCGAGACCGCCGTGCGAAGCCCCGCCGCGGAGGCGCTCGGCGAACAGGGCTCTCCCGACGCCGTGCCCCCACTGCTCGGCAAGCTCGACGACCCGAGCCCGCCGGTGCGCATCCAGGTCGTGCGCGCGCTCGCTCGCCTGCGCGACCGGCGCGCCGTCGTCCCTCTCGTCGGCAAGGTCCAGGACTCCGTCTCCGACGTGCGCCGCGAGGTCGCGCGCGCGCTCGGAGACCTCGGCGATCCGCGTGCCTCGCAGGCGCTGCTGCTCCAGCTGCGCGACAACATGTCGGAGGTCCGCGTCGAGGCGCTTCGTTCGCTCGGCCGGCTCAAGGCCGGCGACGCGGTCGACGCGATCGCCCCGCTCGCCGTCGAGCGGGCGCCAGGGCTGCGCCAGACCGCGCTCGACGCGCTCGGCCACATCGCGACGGCGGACGCGATCAAGGTCCTGGTCGGTCTGCTCGGTCAGGGCGACGACTCGGCAGGCAACCTCGATCACACGCCCGTCCGCGACGCGCTCGTGAGCGCCGGGCCGGCCGCGATCCCCCAGGTCGCCGACGTGCTGCGCGGCCCGACGGTGGGGACCTCCACCGCCACGAGCGCCGCGTGGGTGCTGGGCGAGCTGGGCGCCAAGTCCGAGGCTGCGACGATCGTGGCGGCGATGCGCCGCGGAGTCCTGCCGCCGGCCGCCGCCCTGCGCGCGCTCGGCAGGGCCGGAGCGGACTCGCAGGTGGCGGTCGTCCTCGAGTTCGCACTCGACCCGAGCCCCCTCGCGCGCGCCGAGGCCTTCGCGGCCGCCAAGGCGCTGCTCGATCCCGACCACCCCGACGGGCGGGTCGTCGAGCCGCTCGTCGCTGCGCTGCGCGATCCTCGGCTGGCGACCTCCGAGCGCGCGCAGATCGCGACCCTGCTCGGCCGCAGCGGCGCCGCCCGCGCCGCCGCGCCTCTGCTCGGGCTCGCCACCGCGAAGGATCGAGCGCTGCGCCTCGCGGCCATCGACGCGCTCGGCACGCTCGGCCAGCCCGTCGCCGACGAAGTGCTCGTCCCGCTCCTCGCCGACGCCGACGCGGGCCTGCGCCTCCACGCCGCGATCGCCCTCTCGCGGGCCGGCGGCGCCAAGGCGCGCGACCTGTTGTTCGAGAAGCTCGCGACCAGCGAGGAGACCGACCGCGCCGCGGTCCTCACCGCCCTCGGCGGCGTGCTCTCGCGCGCAGCCACGCCCGACGCGGTCCGCAGGCTCGATCACGAGCTCGATCTCGCCGCCGGCGCCGACCGCGACGCGATCCTCACGGCCATCGCGCGCGCGCGCATCCCCGAAGCCATGGCGTCGCTCGCGCGCGTGGCCAAGAGCGACTCGGTCGAGGACCGCCGGTCGGTCGCCTCGCTGCTCCCCGCGCGGACCGCGGCGGAGGCCGGTCCGCTCGCCGCCTCGATGCTCGCCGACTCCGACGCGACCGTGCGCGCGCAGGCTGCATGGGCGCTCGGCACGCTGGGCGACGCGGCCCAGGTCCCCGCGCTCGCCAAGCTCACGCTGGCGGGCGACATGGACACGTCCATCGACGCGACGGCCGCCGTCGGTCGCATCGCCGCGCGCGCCAAGAACCCGGCGCTCGCCGTCCAGACGCTCTGCCCGTTGCTCGACGCCGCGCACGCGTACGTGCGTGCCAACGCGCTCGCCGGCCTCGGCCTCGCTGGCGCGCGCTGCCAGGACGGCGCCAAGGAGCGACGCCTCCTCCTCGAGGACGAAAACGATCTCGTGCGCGGCGCCGCGGCGCTCGCCCTGCGCGGCCGCGTGCCGGCGGAGCCCGACGACACGCGCGCGCTCGAAGCCTGCGCCACCAACGATCGCACGGGCGCCGTCGCGCGCAGGTGCCGCGAAACGCCCAAGCCGCGCTCGGGCGCTCAGCCGCTGCTCGTCTACGTCCTCGCGGACGACGGCACCAACGCCCCCGCTCCGCGCAGCGCCTACGCGCTCCAGGTCGCCGACGGCACGCTCCACGTCGGCACCACCGATCGCCGCGGCGCGGTCTTCGACCCCGTGACCCCCGGCGGCGAGGTCGCCCTCGAGCGCACCAGCGGGGCCCGCACGACGTCGCGCTGAGCCCCCTCCGTCAGGCGCCGAAGTAGGACGCCGCGCAGACGTCGTTCTCCCAGACGTCGATGCGCACGACGCGCACTCGGTCGTCGTTCACCTTGGCGGACATGTTGTCGAACACGACGCGGGCGATGTTCTCCGCCGTGGGGTTCAGGTCGTCGAACGGAGCGATCTCGTTCAAGAAGACGTGCTCGTACGGCTCCACCGTCGTTCGCAGCGCCGGGAGCAGCTCATTGAAGTCCATCACGAAGCCCCGGGAGTCGAGGCGGGTGGCCCGCACCGTGATCTTGATCCGCCAGTTGTGGCCGTGGAGCCGCTCGCCCTCGCCGGGCGCGAGGCGGAGCTGGTGCGCGGCCGCGACGCTTGTTTCGGTGCTGATTTCCCACATGCGCCGAGTCTATAGCACTGCTAGGCCATGCACATGGGCAAGACTCGATGGAGGCGTCGCAAAGACGACCCGGAGCCGATCGTCGCGATCCTGGCGCGAGCCGGAGAGGACCGCTACGCCCCCAAGCGGCCGCCGCTGCCGTTCGTCGTCTGGCGGGCGGCCGTCGGCCCGCGGATCGCCGAGCAGGCCGTCCCCGTCTCGCTCGACGGCGGGACTCTCCTGCTGCGCACGACGTCCAGCACCTGGGCGTCCGAGCTCTCGATGCTGAGCGACACCATCCGCGCGCGGCTCCGCGAGCACGGCGTCGTCGTCGATCAGCTGCGCTTCCGCACCGGGCGACTCGAGCTCCCGACCCGGCCGGTCGAACGCCGCGCCACGCGAACCGTCCCCGCCCCGATCCCGCTCCCGCCGACGCTGCGGCACGACGTCGAGGGCATCGCCGACGAGGAGCTTCGGGCCGAGGTGGCCCGCGCCGCCGCGCAGTCTCTGGCCGTCACCGAATCGCAGCGAGCCGCTCGAGGCCCTCGATCCGCTGAAACAGGAACCGCTCCGCCGGACCGAACTGCGGAAGCTGCTCGCGAAGCGCGTCCAGGTAGTCCCGCAGGCGGCCGAGGTCGATCGCGCTGACGCGCCGGAACGCGTTGTACAGCTCGTCGATCACCGGAGCCGGCACCATCCTGCCCTGCGACTGATAGAGCTCGATGACGTAGTCGGCCCACGCGCCCTTGCCCGTCGAGGTCGCGAGCCGCGCCGAGAAGCGCGCGGCCTGATCGAGCAGCGACGGCGTGATGCGCTTGCCCTGGCGGCTCGCCTCGATCACGTCGGCCAGCGGCGACGCGAGGATGCGCTCGGCCTCGGCGGCCTTGCCCATCGCGAGCGCCTTCTCGGCGACGCTGCCAAGGAGGTTGAACGCGTCGGCGCGCCGCACCATGCTCGCCTCGGGGTCGGCCTCCGACGCGCTCGGCGGTTTGCTCGAGAGCGCGTTCACCTCGGGCATCTTGGGCAGCGTCATCTTGAGCGGGTTGCGCGTCGCCGCGCGCACGGCCTCGGCCCCCGCCGCGACGAGCACCATCTCCTGCGAGCCGATCTGCACCTTGTCGCCGGGGCGCATCAGCACCCGGCCGGCGATGCGCTCGCCGTTGACCGAGACGCCGTTGCGGCTGCCGAGGTCCTCCACCGTCACGGTGTCCGCGCGGACGTTGAACACGGCGTGCCGCCGCGACACGAGCGGGTCGTCCAGCGAGAGCTGGCAGCTTGCGTTGCGCCCCACGACGAACTCGCCTTCGTTGAGCTCGAGATCGTGGTTCATGTAGCGCAGGCGAAAGCGCATGTAGCTCCCGCTATTTAGTCTCGCCGCGTCCGGGCGGGCAAGCAAGGGGCGTGCTTTCGACGCCTAGGACAGTGCCGGGTTGCTCTTGGTCTGGTCGGGATCGGCCGGGTCGGGCTCGACGATGGCGGCCAGCGCCTGTCGCAGCCGCGGAAGGGCCAGCCCGACCTGCCCGGTCGTCGCGAGCCACGCCACGAGGTCCTCGAGCGCGGGCCGGACCTCGGCCTGCAGCGCGACCGCGACCGACCCGATCGCCTCCACCACGGACGAGCTGGGAGGGACCTTCGAGCGACGGGGGATGCGCAGAGCCCACGACGCCGCCTCGGCGTCGCGCAAGGCGTGAGACGTCCGGAGGGTGGCGAGCATGACCTCGTTGAGCTGCTGGTGGTCGAAGCCTTCGCCGGTCGTCAACCGCTCCTCCACCTGGGCCTGAACTCGCTGGAGCGCGTGGACCGCATCGGATTGCCGCCCGAGCTTGAGCGCCTTCTCGAGGACCTCCATGAGCAGCTGGAGGCCCCACGACTTCGACGCGTCCGTGCCCGTCATCGTGTCTTCCTCGAGCTGCACCGTCTCCCCGCAGTTCGGGCAGGCCATCAACTCTTGGGGGTACGGGAGCCGGCAGCGCGCACAATGCCGCAGGAAACCGGTGGTCTTCGTGGTGGCCTGGCCGCTCCCCTCCGCGAGCTCGCAGAAGACGACCTCTTGCGTGCCGATGCGGAGGCGGTCGCCGTCCTTGAGCTGGACCTTGCCGCGCACCGCCTGCCCGTTGACCTTCACGCCGTTACGGCTCTTGAGGTCCTCGATCGTCGCTCCGCCGTCGTCGATCATGATGCGCGCGTGCTGCCGCGAGACGAGCGGGTCCTCGATGGTGACCTGGCAGTCGGGGCTGCGACCGATGAGGGTGGTGCCACGATGGACGTCGATCTCTTGCAGCAGAAAGCGGAGCCGGTAACGGGCCACGCGCACCTCCAACCGAGCATTATACACCGACCCTTGCCGCGGCGGTGCGGTTTGCAGGGCCCAGCGGCGAGCAAATTTGCTAGCTTGGGACCGTGGAGTCACGTTCGCGTTCGGGTTCGAGCTCGCAAGAGGCCAAAGTGGACGCGGACGCGCACAGGGCGGACGTGACCAGCCCCAATCCCGTCCTCGACGATCCCGATCGCGTGCTCCTGATGAAGGCGTGCAAGGACGTGCTCGCGCCGCTCGTGCGAGCCGACGGCGGGGAGATGTACCTGGTGCGCGTCGGCGCCGACGACGTGCACCTGCACCTCGCCGGGACGTGCGCCGGCTGCCCGGGCGCCGCGTTCACGCGCGACGCGGTGATCACGCCCATCGTGCGGGCGGTGCTGCCCAAGGTCCGGGTGATCGTGACCACGGGCTTCCGCATCCCGCAGGGCGCGGAGCGGATCTCCTAGCGCAGCCTCAGTGCCGGCGGCGAGGTGCGCCCGCGTCGACGGCGTGGGTCGCGTTCGGATCGGAGATGCCGCCGTGCGTGATGGCCTGGATGGACGGATCCATCGCGAGCGGGTCGACCTCTTTGTTGGCGCGGAGCTGCCCGAGCGAGGAGAGGGTGGCGCGCTCCTCGAGCGCCACGACGACGCTCTGGCCGCGGTCCTCGGCGCGCAGGTGCGTGCTGCCGTCCTGCCAGTCCGCGGTCGTGTACATGACGCCCTGCGACGGATTCGCCGGCCGGATGCGAGCCGGCGTGCTCAGCTGCACGTTGAGCTTGGTGATGGCTTCCTGGTAGGTCCGGCCGAGCGGACCGCCCGCCTTGAGCGGGATGTCGTCGAGGATCTTCCAGAGCCGATCGGCGGGCGGGGTGCCGAAGAAGAAGAAGTAGCGGCGCTTGCCCAGGCGATCGACGTACATGACCGCCTCGTGGTTGCGGTAGGTGTACTCGCCCTTGATGTTGGTGTTGTCGAAGCCCGTCGGCGTGTCCAGGAACTGGACGTAGCTCTGCTCGAAGAACTTCTTCTTCTGGTCGCGCTCGGCCTCGACGGACTGCATCGCCACGCCGGGCTGCATCCGCGCGAGCCGCGGGTTGTACTCGATGTCGAACAGGCCGCCGGTCTGGTTGTGGATGCGAGCGACGTCGACGTGCGTCTGACCCCAACGGAACTGCTCGAGCATGCCCGCCAGGCTGCTCACGGTCGGCGCGTCCGACGGAGCGGCCGCGTGGCCTGGAGTATTTCCGGCGGAGGCCGTCGCCCCTTCGATGAGAGGGAATGCCCCGATCGCCACCACCGCCGCCACCAACGCTGTCATGCGCGCGCGCTTCATTCCGGCCTCCACGTAGAGTCTGGCTCGACCGCCGGCCCCCTGGAAGGAGCTGCGGCGCTCTTGCCGCTTATACCTCCCCCCGGGGTTGTTCGGTAGCGAACCATCACCATGTTGGACGCACCGGAAAGAAAAACGATGGAGCGCTACCGCGGTGCTCCGGGAAAAACATGATAAAAGCCCTCCGCATGCCCCTTTTTTCAGGCTGGGTCCGCCGGTTTGCGTTGCCGGGAGCCCTCCTACTTTGCGCTTGCGGAGGTGGTGCCGACTCGCCTAACCGGCCCCTTCCCCCGTACGAGGGTCGGTCGGTCGACCTGTTCGACGACGCCATCGATCCCCGGGCCGTCGGCCTCAACCTGGACGACACGCGCACCCCCCAGACGGACTCCATCGTTCGCGAGCGCACGCAGGTCGCCGACGCCGTCGTCCGCGTCAAGGTCCAGACCGTCACCTCCAAGAAGGAGGCGGATGACGTCCAGTTCCAGCTCGGCCTGCAGGTCATCGAGAAGCTGGGCGGCGAGCACGAGCTGCCCGAGTCGTTCCACGTCCGTATCGACAAGTCCTCGCCGAGCCTCGGCATCCTGAAGAGCCTCGACGCGCGCATCGGCGGCAAGACCTTCGTCGCCTTCGTGCGCGAGTTCAAGGGCCAGGACGGCGAGCCTCGCTACTACGCGCATTTCTCCGCCGACAACAAGGACGTGGTCGCCGCCGTGAAGGACGCGATGGCACTTCAGGAATTCAAGTGAAAGAATGAGTACGTCGTGACGATCGAGCTCAAGAGCCCCAAAGAGATCGAGGCCATCCGCGTCTCGAGCCAGATGGCCGCCGAGACGCTGCTGCTCGTCGGCGAAAAGCTGCATCCCGGCATGACGACCGACGAGATCGACGCGATCGTCCACGAGGACACCGTCAAGCGCGGCGCGTACCCGTCGCCGCTGAACTACAAGGGCTTTCCCAAGAGCGTGTGCACCTCGGTC
>Ga0316628_100003330_pt1 | contig 12360 bp, 10 predicted proteins | sample OWC_Aug_M2_C1_D5_FD_207648 | JGI IMG/M metagenome (GOLD analysis project Ga0316628, IMG submission 207648) | Wetland soil microbial communities from Old Woman Creek delta, Ohio, United States - OWC_Aug_M2_C1_D5_C | ecosystem: Environmental > Terrestrial > Soil > Wetlands | place: USA: Ohio...
GGCCGGCGGTCTCGAATCCGTCCCAGGCGCCGGGCACGCGCAGGCCGGGGCGCGCCGCCACCAGGGGCGACAGCACGGGATCGCTCCCGAGCTGGGTTGCCACGATCTGGGGGTCCGCCCCGAGATCGAACGCATGGCGGACGCGCGCGATCACGCCGGGGAGCGCCTCGAGCCGGTCCAGCCGCACGTTCACACGCAGCGCGGAGCGCTCGCTGCAGTCTTCGACTTCGAGGACGCCGAGCGCGCCTCCGGCATCGATGACCCGGCGGTAGCGACCCGCTTCGACGACCTCCACGCCGGGGATCGCGCGGGCGCCGAGGAACCCGAGCAGCGCGGCGAAATCGTAGGGGGTGCGATAGGGCAGAAACAGCTCGATGCTGGATCCCGGAGGCACCCGCCCCGTGGGTCGCCGCAGCGCGCTCGGCGGACGCCCGTAGAGGTGCTGGAAGACCTCGTTGAAGCGCCGCAGGCTGGAAAAGCCGCTGGCCATGGCCACGGAGGTCATCGAGAGGTCGCTCTCGTGGAGAAGCTGCTTGGCGAGCAGCACGCGCCGGGTCTGGGCGACCGTGATCGGCGCTGCGCCGAGGTGCTTGCGAAACAATCTGCGGAGCTGGCGCGCTCCGACGCCGAGTCTCGCGCCGAGCGCCTCCACGTCGCCTTCGTCCAGCGCGCCACGCTCGATGAGCGAGAGGGCGCGCGTGACGGTGGCCGAGCTGCCGCGCCAGGCGTGAAGCTCGGGAGAGCACTCCGGCCGGCAGCGCAGACACGGCCGAAACCCCGCTTCCTGGGCCGCGGCTGCGGTGGGCACGAAGAGGCAGTTCTGGAGCTTGGGCGGCCGCGCCGGACACACCGGACGGCAGTAGATCCCCGTCGTCTTCACGCAGGTGAAGAACCGCCCGTCGTAGCGCGCGTCGCGCGCCTGCAGGATGCGGTGACAGCTGACCGGGTCGAGCTCCATGTATGGAGGGTATAGCGTCCGCCGGGGAGGGCAGCTCGCGGTTTTCGGACGTGGTTGCGTGGTGACCGTGGGCTCAACCGCTCCGCGGCGCGTCGCCGGTCTCGAGCCCGAGCGCGAGCACGGCCGAGAGCGCGGTGATCGCGGCGAGGCAGCGGAACCCGAGAGTGTAGCCGCCGACATCGAGCAGGCGCCCGAGGGCTTCGCCGGCCAGGATGCCCGCGAAGTATCCGACCGCGTCGATGATCGCGGCGGCCGTGGCCGCTGCAGCCACGCCCCCGACCTCCACGGCGAAGACGCCCGCGAGCAGGCTGTACGGGCCGTACACGAGCAGCCCGACCGTGCCGACGAGCCACACGCCGGAGCCCGGCGCCCTGGCTCCGAGCTCTGGCAGCGCGACGATGACGGCCGCGAGGGCCGCGAGAACCGCTCCGACCACGAACCTTCGGACCCGGCGCGGCGTGCGGTCGTAGGCGTAGCCGGCGCCGAGGATGCTCAGCGCACCGGCCAGATCGAAGCCCGTCGACTGCAGGGCGGCCGTCCCGAGAGAACGGGCGCTCGCCGCCTGGACCGACGCGAGGAAGTCGACGCTCCACGTGTTGAACGACTCGCGCACGAGCGTGAGCGAGAAGCTCAGCGAGCAGATGACGACGAATCCTGGTCGGACGAGCATCGCGCGGATCGAGGGGCCGAGCGGCATTCGCGAGGCCTCCGCGGCGCCGCCGGCGAGGGGACCGGGGCGCAGCGCCACCGCCGCGACGATCGCGACGGGCAGCACGAGCAGTGACGGGACCCCGAGCACGGCCCGAAATCCCCCTCCGTACTCGACGACCTCGCGCGCGAGCAGCACGGCGAGCGCGCCACCGAACACGTAGCTGAGGCTCAGGACCGCGACGACGGTGCCCTTCTCCGCGTCGAACCAGGTGGGCACGAGCTTCATCATGGAAGGCCAGCCGCCGGCGCCCGCGAAGCGATTGCCGGCGTACGCGAGGGTCAGCAGCGACAGCGAGGGGCTCACGGCCCCGAGCGCACCGAAGGCCGCCACGGCCACCAGCGCCGAGGCGAAGCCGGCCCGTCCCCCGGCGCGATCCACGATGGGACCGAGCGTCAGCTTGCCCAGCGCGTAGGCGAGCGTCCCGAGGCTCGCCACTCGCCCGACCTCGGCCTTGGTCGCGCCGAACGCTTGCTGGAGCAGCGGCACGGCGACGGAGAGGTTCTTGCGGCAGAGATAGATGGCAATGTAGCCCACCGCGAGCACGACGACGGTCACCCGCGCGCGAGGGCTTCGCCGACCCGCGACCACGGTGTCCGGGATCTCGACGGTGTCCACGGGGCGCGCAGTATATCGCGCGATGGTCCGCCGGCGTGCCTCGCCGCCAGGTTCGGCCGGCCGAGCGCGAATCCACGAATGCTGCCGTCGACAGCGCGGAACCCTCTACAGGGTCTCTTCGCCCTTCTTCAGATCGTCCACCGGATTGGGCTTTTTCGTCGTCGGACCGTGGGCACGCCCGGGCGTCCTGTCCGTCCCAAAGTTGCTCGCCTTTGTCGCGCAGCGCAGTTCAATAAGGGCACGGACAATGCAGCACGAAGTGCTCTCGAAGTTCGGAGAGGGCGCGCGATGAGAGCGAATCGAGCTCACGCATCGACAAGGCGCCGATCGTGGGGCCTGCTCCTGCTGCTCGTCCTTTTCCCGATCAGCATTCTGGTGTGGTGGGGTCTGCGTCGGATCGAGGCGCTCGAGCGCAGGCAGATCGCGGATACGGTGCAGACGGTCATGACGACGACCGCGGCGGGGCTGCGCATTTGGGCGAGCGACGTGAAAATCGAGACCAACGTCACCGCCTCGCAGCACGAGGTCCAGCAGGCCACGCGAGCGCAGATCGCGGCATACGTCGCTGGCCGCCCGCTGAAGACCCCGGCGCTGGCGCAGCTACGCCAGGCGCTCGAGCCGCTCGCCATTCAATATGGACAAATCGGGTTCGGCATCATCGCACCCGATGGCACCGAAGTCGCCAGCCGGTTCGATTCCTTGCTCGGATCAAGGGACCTGATTGAGCACGATCCTTCGACGATCGCGTCCGCATTGGCCGGCAAGGTTGCGCTCGGCATACCGTTCCGCTCGACCGTCGAAATCGGGGCCGTCGTCGGCGCCCCCATGCTGACCTGCGCAGCCCCCATACGCGACGCGACCGGTGCAGTGATTGCCGCGCTCGTCGTTCGCCTCGATCCTGCTCGAAACTTCAGCGGCGTCGTCCAGCTCGGACGGACGGGACGGACCGGGGAGACCTACCTCTTCAGTCGTACCGGGCAACTCCTGACGGAGTCTCGCTTCGACGATCGCCTTCGGGAGATCGGGCTCGTGCCCCCGGACGGACACTCGGCGCTCGCCATCGAACTCCGGGACCCCGGCGTCGACCTCACTCAGGGGCTTCTGCCCAGGGCCCCTCGCGCCGCGCAGCCGCTGACGAAGATGGCCAAGAGCGCGACGGGAGGCCACTCCGGTATCGATGTGGAGGGCTACCGGGACTATCGAGGTGTACCGGTCGTCGGCAGTTGGCGCTGGTTGGACGATCTCGACGCCGGGCTCGCGACCGAGGTGGATCGCGCCGAAGTGTACGCTCCCATCAAGGCCGTACGCAGGTTGACCCTGGCGATGCTGGGCCTGCTGTTCGTGGTCGCGGTTTCGGTCGCCACCCTGCTCTTCGGGCGAGCACTCCGTCTGGCGGAGGCGGTGGCCCGCGAGAACGCGGCCGTCAAGAGCCGCGACGACCTCCTCGCCGCGGTCTCGCACGATCTGCGCAACCCGCTGAGCTCGATCTTGATGAATGTGTCCGTGATCGACGGAACCGCGGCCACGGCAAGCGCTGCCGAGCGCGCCCACAGGTCGCTACGGTCCATCGAGAGCGCCGCTCGGCGGATGGCCCGGCTGATCGACGATCTGCTGAACCGCACGCAAATCGAAACCGGCCAGCGGCACATGGAACGAACTCGCCAGCGACCCGAGAGCTTGATCGCGAAGGCGCTCGAGGTGCTCTTGCCGCTGGCCTCGGCGAAGCAGATCGACATCGAGGCGAACGTCGCGCCCGATCTTCCAGACGTCTCGGCGGATCCCGATCGCATGTTCGAAGTCCTCTCGAACCTGGCCGGCAACGCCATCAAATTCGCTCCGGAGCACGGGAAGATCAGCCTTGGGGCGAGCCTCGTCGACGGAGAGGTCGATTTCTCGGTGAGCGACGACGGACCTGGAATCCCAGAAGAAGAGCTGCCACACCTTTTCGAGCGTTATTGGCGAGGAAGCACGTCGAACGGTCCCGGCGTCGGCCTCGGCCTGTACATCGCCAAGCAGATCATCGAGCAGCATGGCGGCCGAATCTGGGCCGAGAGCCGCGCCGGGGAGGGGGCCACGTTTCACTTCCGGCTCGGTGTCGCAAGCCCGGAGGGTGCCGCCGGCAGGCGCCGGACCGTACGGTCGCCGCACTGAACGTGCCAGGAGCGCGCGTTCGCCGGGCAAAGGCGTCGCGAACGTATGACACCCGCTTCCGAGGTCGCGCGGATCTCGCAATTCTCTCGCGTCCGGAGCTCGCCCCACGCTGCGCGCCCACGGCGTCCTCGAGCCCGAAGCACGCGCCCGGATCCGAAGCGCCGTGCTCAGCCAGGTCGTGGTGCCGTGTGCGCGCGCACTCGTGGCCTCGGAGCAAGCGCTCGAAAATACCGTGGTCGCCTGAGGTCGCTCGCGCTCGCAGCTCGTTCGAGCATCGAGCGAGCTCGCGCTCGAGGCATGGGCTCAGCGTGGCCGTCGTGCGTACGGATTGGAGAGGTCGGGCTCGGCGGCGACACTGCCCGCGAGCCGGGTTGCCGCATACGGGTTGTCGAGCTCCGGCTCTGGCATCACGCGCGAGGCGTACGGATTGTCCGCCAGGCGCAGGTCGTCCGCGTACGGATCCTCCGCGTCGAGGTCCGTGCCGTAGAGGTTCTCCGCCGCCTTTCGCGCCACGAGGTCTCTATCGTAAGGATTCTCCGCGAGCAGCTCGAGCGCGGGATCGGCAGGGACCTCCGGACGCTCGGAGGGGGCGTCCGGAAACGCGGCCACGGCCCTCGTCACGATTCCGGGCGCGACGACTGTCGCGACCTCGGCCCGAGAGAAGTCCCCGATGCTCTCCATCCGGGGCAGCCGCTCCTCGGCCAGAGCAGAGATACCGACGCACCCGAGGCCGATCGCGACGAGCACGGATCTGCGATACCAGAGCGCCACCAGCAAATCTTACCAACGCGAGCGCGAGACCCGAAGCACCGCCCAGATCTTCGCGAAAAGACGGGAAAATCGGATCCGCCCGGAGTTCCGCGGCCCGGTTTCAGTCACTCGCCGCGCGGCTACTGGAAGTGCGGTGCCGCGGCCGGTAGTCGCGGCGGTGGCTGCTCCGTTCCAGGGCGGAGTAGGGCGCCCTCGAGAAGTGAAGGCGGAGAAGGCCGTCCACTTCGTATCTGATGTTCCCGCACAAGCAGCTGCCGGTGAGCATGCACGGACGTTACCGGTTTCGGTGACTCGGAGCCACTCTGCGGGCCATGGAGCTCGTGGCGGCGCACGGTGTTCATGATCCGCGGCACCCGCGCCGCGAAATTCCCTCCCACAGCGCAATCTTCACGGGCGCGGTGCGATCGGCGCCTTCGAACGGCGGCCCCACGCGATGAAGAGCGAGAGCGCGACGAGCAGGAAGTTGAACGGGGTGTTCGCTGCCTCCCCGCGCGAGACGTGGAAGGCGATCGCGCACGCCATCAGCGCGGCGCACCCTAGGGACGCCAGCACCGTGAGCCCGGGCTTGATGCGCGTGACGGAGGGCAGCAGGACGCCGAGTCCGCCGAGGAGGTCGAACACGGCGGTGGCGTACAGGAAGCCCGGCGAGACCTCCCCCATCCAGGGCATCTTCGCCGCGAGTTGCGGGATGGGTGTGGCAAGCTTCCAGACGCCCGTGCCGGCGAAGGTCACGGCGAGCAGCCCCTGAACGATCCAGAGGCCGAGGTGCAGCCCCTTGGAGGGCGGGGGGGCGGTTTCATGTTTCGTGCTCGCGGTCGTCATGCTTCCTCTCCTCAACGGAGTCGACCAGGCGACGTTACGCCCCGCCGCCAGCAGCGAGCAACGAGAAGGACGCACGTCTCCGCGCGCTTTCATCGGTTGACTGGCCGGCAATGGCCCGTCAATCTGACGAGCCAGAGGAGATCCCAATGAGACTCGAGATCATGAACCTCTGCGTGCAGGCGCCATCATCATGAAGGCGTTGCCGGGTCCCGTGCGCATGGCTGGTAAAGCGAAGCCGAAGGCCGAGGGCACGTCGCGCGCAAGCACGCCACGCAAGTCGGCCCCCAAAGCCAAGTCCCCGCCGAAAGCAGGCGCGAAGGCCAAGGGTACGAGTAGCCAGGGGCAAGCGACCGGGCAACCCGCGTCGCGGCTGATCGACCAGCGGATCCGCGATCTCGGGGGATGGCGCGGGGAGACCCTGGCCCGCATGCGGGCGCTGATCCTGGAAGCGGACCCCGGGATGACCGAGGAGTGCAAATGGGTCAAGCCCACGAACCCGTCGGGAGTGCCGGTGTGGTCGCACGGCGGCATCGTGTGCACCGGGGAGGCGTACACGAACGTCGTGAAGCTCACGTTCGCCCGGGGGGCCAGCATCCCGGACCCATCACGCCTGTTCAATTCCAGCCTGGAAGGCAACACGCGACGGGCGATCGATATCCACGAAGGGGAGAAGGTGGACCCGGGCGCGTTCAAGGCGCTCGTGAAAGCCGCGGTGGCCTGGAATGGCTCGTCGGCGAAGAAACGGTAGACGCACGAGCGCTCCTAACAGGCGTCGCACACGAGCCGGCCGTCGCCACAGCTCGTCGCCGCGACGCCCCCGGCGCAGCTCAGTGTGCACGTGGCGGACGTGCCGCACGCGAGATCGCAATGGCCGCCGTCGCAGGTGGCGTAGCAATGGGACGAGGTGTCGCACGTGAAGCTGCAGTTGCCGTCGGGGCAGGAGAAGTGGCAGGTGCCGCTGATCCCGCATCCGAGGGTGCAGCCGCCGCCCACGCAATTTCGCGTGCACGTGCTCGACGTGCCGCACGCGCAGCTCTGACCGGCGCCGCAATCATTGGCTCCCAGGGCGCCGCCAGATCCCGTGGTGCCACCCGAGCTCGTCACTCCTCCGCTTCCCGTCGTGCCGCCAGAACCCGACGTGCCGCCGGAGGCCGTCGTTCCGCCCGAGCTCGTCGTTGCGCCCGAACCCGACGTGCCGCCGGAGCCGGTGATGCCACCTGAACCGGTCACGCTCCCGGCAGCTCCGCCCGAGCTCGTCGTGCCGCCGGAGGCTGTCGTTCCGCTTTGCCCGCCGCTCATGGTGCCCGGCTCACAGCCGGTGCAGGCCAGCGCGCGGCCCTGTCCGCCGTCGGAAGAGCCCGCGACATCCTGACCGGTGGCGCACGCGACGGTGAGGACCATGCCTCCGGCAACCAGGACCGACGAACGGTGAAGGCGGGGAAGCATGCGGCATCGAGCGTACCGCCCCGGGTACCCGGCGCCTTGAACGAACTGGCTCGTTTCTACGGAGATCGAGACGGTTCTCGCGCGCGAATCGACGCGGCGGCGCCGGTGGCGCCGCTTCCGGGACCGAGCGCGGCGAGGAGCTTCGCATAGGAGTTCTGCGTCTCCGCGCCGCCCTCGCATGCGCGATCCTTCTGCTCGCCGCAGCGGGCGTTCGCGTTGACGAAGATCCGCGCGCCGCACGGCGGCATGTACGTCATCAGGTCCTTGCAGTTGCGCTCGTGATCGAGCCCGTACGCGTGCGCGATCTCCATGCCCGCGGTCTCGCAGGTGGTCACCACGCGCTCGCGCATGCTGTGGGCGAAGATCAGCACCACGGCGTCGGGGATGAGGTGCCCATTGAACGGGGCGAGCCCCAGGGTCTCCTGCCCGTGCTCGTGAGCGTGCTCGCCGCCGTGCTCCTCGGTCACGGGTCCGAGATCTTCCTGGGTGCCCCCGATGACGGCCATGATGTAGTGCCCGCGCGTCGGGCGCTCCTCGACCACGGACACGTCGAACGGGGCGAACTTGCCACGGATGCACTCGGCGATCGCGCTCCAGGTTTGCGGGGAGCCCTGGAACGCGGGGATGTGCACCTGTGCCTTGCCCGTGCTGTGCACGATGCTCGACACGTCGTGCGCGGAGTCGTCGTCTCCTCCCGCGAGCGTCGCGCCCTCGCGGTTCAGGTAGATGATCCGCATCGGCTCGCTCGCGAGATACGGGAGCGAGACGTGCAGGTCACCCGGCAGCTGCAGCGTCTCCCCGGCGTCGCCCTCGGCCGGCGCGAGCCGCTGGTACGCGACGAGTCCGATGGCCGCCGCCGCGAGCGCGGCGCCGATGCCGAAAAGCAGGCTGGTGAGAGAGCTCCGACGGGCAGGTTGCGAGGTCGGGCGGGCAGGCATGCTCCCGGAAGATAGCTCGGAACCGGTCCGGATCTACGGCTCGATCCGCCGGCGTGGGCGCTCATCGCCCCGCCTCCTTCCTGTCACGGCCCGCCGGACTGCTGCGACGGGGGCAGGACGCGGAGGAACGCCGCGCGGAGCTCCGCGACGTGCTCGTCGATGTGATCCTCGGTCCATCCGTCCGTCGGGATCGGCGGCAGGAACACGATCTTCACATCCGCGGGCGTGAGGCGCAGGGTGCCCCGCTTCCAGACGCGCTCGAGCCCCATGGTCACCATGGGCACGATGGGCAGCCGCGTCTCGAGGGCCAGGTGGATGATGCCCTTCTTGAACGGCAGGAGCCGTCCGGAATCCGAGCGCGTCCCCTCGGGCAGGATGCACACGCTGAGCTGCTCGCGATGGAGGAACTCCGCCGTGCGAAGGAGTGCCGCCTTCGCACCTTCGGTCCGGGCACGATCGAGGAACACATGCCCGGCGAGCCACCACGCTTGCCCGTAGAAGGGGTAGTAGATCACCTCGCGCTTCGCGACCCCGACGGTGCCCCTCGGCGTCAGCCAGATCGTCGTGAAGGCGTCGAGGATCGACGTGTGATTGCAGGCGTAGATGGCGGGGCGATCGGCCCGGGCGTGCTCCTGCCCCGAGACCGTCACGTGGCAGCCGCTGCACCACATCACCGAGCGGCCGATGAGGGAGCCGAACGCGTTCGTGACGCGGATGCGCCGGACCCGCCAGGGGAGGAGCAGCACGAGCACCGGCACCATGAGCAGCACGAGCAACCCGATGCACACGAGCCCGGCCAGGAGGCGGAGGAGGCTGCTCATGGGGCGGAGCGCATCCCGTCAAGGGGTGCTCGCTCAGGGCGGGGGCGCCTGGACGGGGGCAGGAGGTGGCTCGCGCCGGGGCGGCACCGGTTCGCGTCGCGACGGGAGGTCCGGGCACAAGACGAGCTTGCCCTCGAGACCTCCCGCCTCGAGACGGCGGTGTGCCTCGGCGACGTCATCGAAGGAGATGCGCTCGGCGACCCGCGGCCGGATGGCGCCCGTCGCGAGCAGGTCGAAGAGGCGCTCCAGGTCCTCCCGGAACCAGGCGGGATGCCGCGCCCGCATCAGGTTGATCGAGTAGCCGCGGGCCCGCTTGCCGCCGGGCTGCCATCCCCAGAGATACAGACGCGCCATCCACATCAACATCGTGCGCAATCGACGCTGCGCCTGCACGCCGGCAGTGTAGCCGTAGGCGCAGAGCAGGCCGCCGCGCCGGAGCGCCGCGAACGAGCGGCGATAGCCGTCCTCGCCGATGCCATCGAAGACGACGTCGAACCCACCCGGCACCACGCGCGTGAAGTCTTCGCGCTGGTAGTCGATCGGCGTGGCGCCGAGCACGCGGATCAGACCGGCGTGCTCGCCGCGCGCGGTGCCCCACAGCTCGAGGCCAGCCATCCTGCCGAGCACGAGCAGCGCTTGCCCGACCGCACCGGCAGCTCCCTGCACGAGCACGCGCTGACCTCGCTGCACCCGCGCCGCGCGGTGAAGGAGCTGGTATGCGGTCGTCCAGCTCAGGATCACCGCGGCGGCCTCCGCCGCGTCGACACCCGCCGGCACGCGGGTCAAATGGTCGGCCCGGAGCGTGCAGTAGGTAGCGTTTGCCCCGAGGACCGTCATATCGGCGACCCGGTCCCCGAGCTGAAAGCCGCTCACTCCCTCGCCGAGCTGATCGATCTCCCCGACGACGTCATAGCCCATTACGAACGGCGGCCGGCGGAACACCCACGGGTAGAGGTGGCGCCGGATCACTGCGTCGGTGTACTCCACGCTCGAGGCGAGCACGCGGACGCGCACCTCGCCCCGGTCCGCCGTCGGCAGAGGAGCGTGGACCACCTCCAGCCCCTCGGGACCCCCGAAGCGCCTGACTCGAACGACCCGGTTGCCGGCCTCCGCCATGAAGCGGATTTCTTGCAACTCCCGATCCCGCGCCAGGTTGGTCGAGAGCGCCGAATGGGGCCCCGACTCGAGTCTCACTCGAGTAGCGCGCCCGGTAACGCGACCGAGAGAGCTACGCAGCCAGCGCCGGCGTTGGCCGGGCACGTGCGGTGGTCCTGTGCCGCCTGCGCCGCAGAAGCGCGAGCGTCGGCTCCTCGACCGCGAAGTGGAGGGCGGTCGCGGTGAGGAGGCCAACCACGATGGCCGACGCAATGGCCACGGCTGGTGGCGCGCCGCGGGCATAGAGCGCGCGCATCACCACGTAGCCGACGTACTGATGGACGAGATAGAGCGGGTACGAGACTTTTCCGAGGAAGATGAGCGGGCGGAGGTGCGCGCCGACGGACGGACGGCTCGCGATCCAGACGAGCGCCACCGCTCCGGCGCCGCAGGCGAACGGCAGGAAACCGAGCGAGCGGCTCGCCAGGATGCACAGCGCGATCGGCACGAAAGCTTGCCATGACGGCTCGCGCCTCGAGCGAGCGAGGAGCACACCGCAGGTGAAGAGGTGAGCCCAGCCCGCATTCGAGAGATCGGCGAGCCAGTGCGGCATCCAGTGCGAGGTCGCGCCGATCGTCTGGAGAGCCACGGTGACGAGCAGCGCGTGCACCGTGTACCGACGGAGGCCGAGCGACAGGAGCAGGAGAACGAGCCCGTAGAACCGGAGCTCCCGCTCGAGCGTCCAGTACACGGCGTCCGCCGCCTGCGCTCCGAGCGACGCGGGGATCATCGAGAGATTCAGGAGCGCATCGCGGAACGACACGGCACGGTCCGGCAGCCCGAACACGCCCACCACCGTGAGCGTGACCGAAAGCGCCGCCCAGAACGTCGGATAGAGCCGCACCGCGCGTGACATCAGGAAATCGCGCGCGCTGGTCGTCGACTCGAGCGACAGCTCGATGGCGAAGCCGCTGATGACGAAGAACACTTCCACGCCGCGCTGCCCCCAGGGAGCCCAGAACGGAGGCGCTGCCGGGTGCCCGAAGATCATTCCGAACCGCGTCGTGAAGTGGAACGCGACCACCGCGAGCGCGGAGAGGCCGCGGAGGACGTCGAGCCCCGGCAGGCGAACGCGCGGGGGCGACGCATCGGTCATGGGGCGGGCATCCTAGCAGGGGGCGAGCGGGTCTGCCCGCTCGCTTGCCACGCGCGTCGTCAGCGACGGCCCCTCACTGCAGCTCTGCCGGCGCGTCGCAGATCGCGCGCTGCAAGGTCACGCCCCAGCGCGCGAGCGCCGCCTTCATGTCGAATCCGATGCGCTCACAGAACAGGGTCACGCCCGCACGTTACGATCGGTCTCGGCAACTGTCGTTGCCGCTGGAGGGCGTCGGCGGCGTCCTGGCAGCGCGGGTCATTTCGTCTTTCGTGGCACCGGCGACTCTTCCGCGCGCTGCGCGTCTGCCTTGGTGCGATGAATGGTCCCGGGAGGATGCTGGGGGGGAGAGTAGGTCGTGTAGAGCTTCAGGGTGTCGCTCCCGGTGTTGCGGATGTCGTGGCGAGCCCCCGCGGGCACGCAGAGCACGCCGTTCTCGCCGAGGCTTCCTTGCTTGCCGTCGACGACCGTCTGCGCGGTGCCCTCGACGAAGAAGAAGCACTGGTCCACCTTGTGACGCTCCTCGCCGATGTCCTCTCCCGGACGCAGGGCCATGGCGACGATCTGGATGTTCTTTCCGGTGAACAGGACGTGGCGGAAGTCCGTGTTCTGCTGCGTCAGCTTGGAGATGTCGCCATGGAACGGCGGCGGCTCCTCGGCACGAGTGATTCCGGCCGCGGTCACGAGCGCGGCCATGACGACGATGCTCTTCGGTTTCATGACGATCGCGAGATGCACGTGCCAGGCCACCGGCGGCGCGCGGGTCGGCTGGCGCGCCGACAGGCACGGCGCGAGCGCGACCCGCAAACGGCAGGCCCGGGTCGCGCTCGGATTCGGGGGGTGTCGCTCGTGGCGGACGGCGGCCCATCGGGGAAGGG
>Ga0316628_100003331_pt1 | contig 12357 bp, 9 predicted proteins | sample OWC_Aug_M2_C1_D5_FD_207648 | JGI IMG/M metagenome (GOLD analysis project Ga0316628, IMG submission 207648) | Wetland soil microbial communities from Old Woman Creek delta, Ohio, United States - OWC_Aug_M2_C1_D5_C | ecosystem: Environmental > Terrestrial > Soil > Wetlands | place: USA: Ohio...
TACGCGTCTGATCAGAATTGCTCACCCGGTTTCGAACAGGGTCGAGAGTGCAACGGCCGCCGGCAAGGCCGGCGAACACGAGACAAGTGTCAGGTAACGAAGGAAGCGTCGCTGCGTGTGGGCGTGAGTCGAGAGCGGACTTGCGTAATAACCGCGGCGACAAAGCAAAACTGATCTCGATTCTCACTTACCACGTGGTTCCCGGTAAAGTCATGGCTTCGGACGTGACCCGGCTGACGTCGGCAAAGACGGTCGCCGGTCCGGAGTTGCGAATCGATAGCTCTGACGGCGTCAAAATCAACGACGCGTCCGTCATCAAGGCGGATGTCGAAGCGAGCAACGGGGTCATCCATGTGATTGACACTGTCTTGATTCCGCCTGCAAACGCCGCTGAATGAGTTCCGAAATCAGCAGCCGGCGACCTGGCCGGGTGTGAGCCGGCCAGGTCAACTACCGACCGCTGCCGAGGCCGCCCAGCGAGATTATCCCCGCTTGTTACACAACTGCCGCAGAACGTACCTCGGGAGGTACGTCCCCATAAGGACGACGCTGGCGCGCGCCGGCTTCCTCATCCAAAAGAGGCCAGGGCGCTCCGTTGTCTGCCCAAGAGAGTAGGGGACACTCCCCTACTCCGCTCTTGGGGCGGCCGCGCCACCGATGAAACAATAGCGGGCCACCCATCTGTGCATTAATCACAAGGGGCTTTAAGGCGTCGCCTTCCAGGTGTAGGTGGCGACTGTCTTGGGAGGGAGAGTGTCTTGGAACTGCTTCTCGGCCGCGACCACCGTTACCTCCTGCGGTCTGTCGGAACGGTTGATCGTCACGAGCACGATCTCGTTGCCGGGATTGAGGAATCCGACGTGCTGGATGGACGGATTGTCGGCGGAGCTGCTGCTGTCGATGCGGAGCGCCCCGGCTTTCACAAACTTGCTGAGCTGCCCGACCAGATAGTAGTCCGCCGTGAACCAGACCTCGTCAGGATCTTTGGCGTTCTGGACCAGCCAGGTCGGCCCCGGCGTGCCCGTCCATTGCTCCGGCTTCAGTTCGCTGTCGAGCATGGTCACCCAACCGGTGTAAGTGCCCGACCAGTTTCGAAACAACTGAGCAACCTCGGCCATCCCGTTCGCTCCCCAGTACGAGCGTTCGGTAAACCAGACCGCTTTGTCGGGATGGGCCTCGTGCAGTTCAGTCATGGCGCCGGGCCGGCCGGCGTAGGAATGGAAAGCGGTCCCGTAAACCGCCTGACGAGCCCGAGCATCACGGAGGATAACCGTCGCGTACTCCACTGCCCGGTCGAAGTTGTGATCGTAGATCAGGATGCGGGTTTCGAGCCCGTGGGCATCCAACTCACGTCGCACGGCCGGTGCAAGATCCCGCTGCTGCTCGGCTGTCATCCGGCATCCCGGGTAATCCGGAGGAACATAAAGCGGCTCGTTCTGCAGCGTCAAGGCATAGACGGGCACACCCTGTTCCGAATATGCCTGGACTGCCATACGGAGGTATCTGGCGTAGACGTCCGTGTACTCGGATAGAAAGCTCCCGCCGATAATTGCGCCTGAGTTCTTCATCCAGCCGGGCGGAGACCAGGGGGATGCGATGAGCCTGAGGCCCTTGTTGATGGCCAACGCCTCTCGCAAGAGCCTAATGATCTGGTAATCGATATCCTTCTGGATGGAGAAGCGTTTCAGACCCGGATCCTTCTCTCCGGGCGGCAGATCGTCGTAGGTGTAAAACTGGCGCGCGGTGAAGTCCGAGGTCCCCAAGCAGATACGCATCAGGTTCATGCCAATGCCCACTTCCGGATCGACGAGAGCCCGCAGAGCTCGGGTTCGGGCGGCAGGCGACATCCGCATGAGGTTATAGACCGTCGACTCCTCCAGGGAGCTGCCGATCCCCTCGATCGGCTGATACGTGATCGTTGGATCGACGCGGACCACGGCGCCGGTCGTCTCACCTCGGGCCCTAAAGCTGATCGCAGGCCGCGGCGAAAGCCGATTGGGTATTTCCTGCGGACCTTGCAGCCAGGCGCGCGGCCCCTTCGCTGACTCCGAGCTGTACCACGCGTGGACCTGTGCCCCCAACTGCTGGAATGGTGTAGAAACGATCAGGAAGAACGCCAATCTCGCGACTCTCTTGAACATAACGAGAGTATTATCGAACGGCCGGGTCGTCCCTGAAAGCTCTTACTTTTTTCCTGCTTCCGCGCGACCACGCCTCCCGCTGACGTGGTGCGTGAAGAGGCGGGTCTCCGCCAAACGCCGGACCTCAGTCTCTGGTCTCTGTGTGGTACCCTGAGCCGCATGCAAAAGGTTCTCGCTGGCATCGTTATCATTACTCTCCTCGGGTCGTCGATTGCTCAGACTCCCGCTCAACGTGGTACGAAATTGCTGAGGCTTCGAGCAGACAGGACTTTCCAGAAGATCGACGGTTTTGGCGTCAACGTTACCCCTGCTCAGTGGCGCGATGGAGAGCTCAAGCCGATCCTCGATCAGCTGGCGCTCGACCCGGCGCCTGCTGAAGCGACTGAACGAAGGCCTGGGGGCGGGCCTGGCCTGGGACGCCTTTGACAACCTCCACGAGCATGACGCCGCCTGGGCGATCTACGGCCTCTTCAAAACAGATCGCTCCCGTTGGAGGTATACCCCCAAACGCCGCTACTACTCGGCCAGGCAGGTCTACCGCTTCGTGAAGCCCGGATTTCTGCGGGCGGAAATCAGCGGAGCTGCCCGGGATCCCAACGACGTCTTCGCAACCTGGCACGAACCGACCCGCCACCTGCTGCTTTCGGCATACGTCTCACCCGACCGGCGGGACTTCACAATTGTCGGAATGAGTACCGTGGAGGCAGATACGGAACTTAGAATTGCCGTGGAGGGGATCGAAGCCGGCGTTCTCGAAAAGAAGATCGCGTACTACCGGACCAGCCGCAACGAGGACTGCCGGAGGATCGGGGAGGCAAGCGTATCTGGCTCGGAGATCCGGTTCGTGGTGCCGGAAAACTCGATCTTCACAGTCACGACCTTGGAGTGAAATTTCCGCAAGCGTCAAACTTCGCCTGTCTCCGGGGAGACTCCTGCGGCACTGGACACCGCCCCGGAATCTTGCCTCTGGAAGGAGCGCGGAGCAGTCGGGTAAGCTGTGTAGCACCACCTTGAAAATCAGAGGGCGCAGGGGATACCGATGTAGGCGTAGTACCGCTGATCTACCTTCAAGGCCTCGCGGGGCTGGGCTTCTAACCTATTCGTCGCTTCCCAACAAATCCTGGCTGACTCGGACGATCGAGCGCCGAGACGGGCACCTTTAGCCACAACATCGCATCGATTCGTCACCGTATTAATAAGTGGTGGATCACGATGACGATTGCTGCGTAAAATCACGAGATGAGCCAGGTTACACCGTGAAAAAAGACGGCCAGAAGGAGAAGCGTCCTCTTCCGGTCTGGGACCAGGCGCTTTCCGCGGTTGCGGAAGGCATCGTCGTCACCGACGCGACGCTTCCGGACAATCCCATCGTTTATTTGAATGCCGGGTTCGAGCGGTTGACCGGGTACTCCGCCGCCGAGACTCTCGGATCGAACTGCCGCTTTCTCCAGGGACCCGACACTGACCGGAGCACCCTCGACAGGCTGAGCCGTGCGATCGCCGCACGCCAGGAGATCACCGTCGAGATCCTTAACTACCGAAAAAGCGGTGAGCCGTTCTGGAATCGGCTGTCGATCACTCCGGTTCGAGGCGCCGACGGGGAGGTGACTCACTTCATCGGAGTGCAGTCAGACATCAGCGAGCAGAAGCGGGCTGAAGCGGCCCTTCGCGCGGCCAAGGAGGCTCTCGAGAAAGCTGGAGAGGAGATCCGGCGCGACCTGCAAGCAGCCGCCCGGATTCAGAGGTCGTTGCTCCCGATGACCCTTCCACAGCTGGAGCGCTGGCGCTTCGCCTGGACCTTCCGGCCTTCAGCCGAGCTGGCCGGTGACACGCTCAACATCTTTTCGATCGACCAGGAACATGTCGCTGTCTACCTGGTTGACGTCAGCGGCCATGGCGTGGCTGCGGCTCTCCTTTCGGTCACATTGAGTCGATGGCTGTCGACGATTCCGGGGCAGGTGACATTGCTGACTCCCGACGGCCAGAGCGCGACCGGCTATCGTCTGGCGGCGCCGGTTGAGGTCGCCAGGCGGCTCAATCAGCAGTTTCCGCTCAATATCCAGACACCCCAGTATTTCACACTCGTCTACGGTCTTCTGAACACGCGGACCGGAGAGTTCAGGTACGTCTCCGCGGGTCATCCGCCCCTCGTCTACGTTCCCAACTCGGGCACCCCTGAAGTTCTCTCTGTGGCGGGCTTTCCTATCGGTCTCGTGGATGGCGTCGATTATGACGAACAGAAAATCAAATTGGGTCGGGGAGATCGCCTTGTCTTGTGCACGGATGGCCTCCTGGAGGCCAGGTCCCCGGCCGATGAAGAGTGGGGAGCGGACCGCCTAGCGTGGTTCCTGTCAGGCGCGAAAGACCTGACCGTCGAGTCCTGCCTCGAAGCGATCCTCTGCGAGGCGGAGCGGTGGCGACAGCAGCCGTCCTTCGACGACGACATTTCGGCTGTTGCGATTGAGGCGGCTGGGTAATCGCATGGTCGTCGTGTCCTCGTGAGCGGCACGCAGCGAAGGGACGAGGCCGGGCGCCCGGCGCCTGTTTGAGGAGGAAGCCTTGAAGGTTTTGCTCACGGGGGCAACCGGTTACATCGGCAGGCGACTTCTGGAGGTGCTGGTGGAGCGGGGCCACCATGTCGTCTGCCTGGTTCGCAATCCACGTCGTCTCCAGGCGCCGGCCCCGATCGCTTCCCGGATCGATCTGGTGGAAGGGAATCTCCTGCGTCCGGAGACCCTGGAAGCGATTCCATCCGACGTGGAGGCGGCCTACTACCTGGTCCATTCGATGAGCCAGGGTGGAGGTGATTTTTCCCGCCTGGAATCCGAATGCGCTCGCAATCTCGCCGCCCGATTGCGCGAGACCTCCGCACGCCAGATCATCTATCTCGGAGGACTCACCAACGATCCCACGCCTTCTGCGCATTTTCGCTCGCGAGAGCAGGTGGGTGAAACACTTCGCGCCGGCGAAATTCCTGTCACCATCCTTCGAGCCAGCATCATTATCGGCAGCGGCAGCGCGAGTTTTGAGATCATCCGCGATCTGGTCGAGAAGCTCCCCGTGATGGTGGCGCCGCGCTGGGTCGGCAGTCGCTGTCAGCCGATCGCCATCCGGGACGTGCTCTTCTACCTGATGGGGGTCCTGGGCAATCCGGGAGCTTTCGGCCAGACCTTCGATATCGGTGGGCCGGACATTCTGACTTATCGCCAGATGCTCGAGCAATTCGCCCGGGCGCGGGGCCTTCGCCGCTTGATAATCCCTGTCCCCGTCCTCACTCCGCGTCTGTCCTCTTACTGGCTCTATTTCGTGACGGCGGTGAGCTTTCCCCTGGCTCGGACCCTTGTTGACAGTATGAAAAACGAGGCGATTTGCCGCGACGAACGCATCCGGGACTTGCTGCCGCGCGCGTGCCTGAGCTACGACCAGTCAGTTGCGGCCGCCCTCTCGAGAATAGAGGAACGCTCTGTGGTCTCCAGTTGGAAAGACGCTTGGATCAGCGGCCGGCTCCTATCCGACGTCGGTGGCTATATTCTGGTTCCCGAACACGGCTGCCTGGTGGATGAGCAGCGGGTTCGCGTGACAGGCAGCGTAGGCGATGCGCTGGACAGAATCTGGACCATCGGCGGCGACACGGGCTGGTACTTCGCGAACAGCCTCTGGTGGTTGCGAGGTCTCATTGACAAACTGGTCGGAGGGGTCGGCCTGCGGCGCGGCCGCACCAGTCCGACCGAACTGCGGCCAGGCGACGTCTTGGACTTCTGGCGGGTCCTGCTTGCCGATCGCCTCACGCGACGCTTGCTCCTTTACGCCGAGATGAAATTGCCCGGCGAGGCCTGGCTCGAGTTCCAGTTAGTCGGGGCGCCGGGACAGGAGACCCTGCTGCAACGTGCCGTCTTCCGACCCCGCGGCGTCTTGGGCCGGCTCTACTGGTACGGGCTGTTGCCAGTGCACCGGCTGATATTCCGGGGAATGGCCGCACGCATCGCTGGCGCTGCAGTAGCCCCTACATTCAGTATTCGCCACTTTTCCTAGTTTCCCTTGCCAACAGCGAACAAATGCTTCTCCGTGCGGATGAAGATCTGCCCCCGGGAAATGGCGGGCGAGGCTTGCACTTTTTCATCCAGAGGATTCCTTGCCAGCACCTCGAATGTGTCCCCAGCCTTGATGACAGTCGTCTCGCCGTCATCGCCAACGAAGTAGACGCGCCCTTGAGCGGTTACAGGGGAAGCCGAAAAACTGCCGCCCAGGCGCTCTTGCCAGCGCAGTTCGCCGGTCGCCGCATTCATGCAAGTTGCGACGCCGCCGTCGGTGATCGCGAACAGATAGGGCGCCACGTAGATCATCGAAGGCACTTTCGGCATGCTCTTTTTCTGCTCCCAAACCAGGTTGGATTCCTCAAGCTCACCAGTGCCACCTAGCCGGAACGCCTTGATCGATTCTTTGCCGCCCCAGCCGCCCGACGTGAAGGCCAGCCCGTCGCCAAGCACCACCGATGGCACCTTGCCTTCTCCGATGACCCGGCTCGTCCACAGTCTCTCGCCGGTCCTGAGATCGAAGCCCTGCAACACATCGCCGGCTTCGCTGATGACCTGCAAGCGGCCATCCGGCGCTTTCCAGATCGCGGGGGTGCCGTGTGCAATGCGCGACTGCCCCCGACTGGTCTTCCAGCGTTCCTTGCCTGTCTTCGCATCGAGCGCCAGCACGTAAGACTTGTCCCAAGGAATTTGCCAGCCGATCTTCTTGTTCTCGCCATCGCTGCTGCCGTCACGCGCCATGATCAGCAATCCTTCGTGCAGGAGGAGCGCCGTGCCCAGTCCGTGCTGACTGTAGAACGGGTAATCACGATTGACCCAAACGACGCGGCCACTGAAGTCGAGCGCCGCGAAACTGCCGTCGCCGAAGCAGGCGTAGACGCATTGGCCGTCCGTGGCGGGCGTGGGCGTGGCGTAGGTGTTGCGGTCTTCTTTGCGCCGTAGCGTTTGTTGGAAGACTTCCTTGTTCCAGAGAATTTTGCCCGTTTTGCGATCCAGCGCGAGAACGCGGCAACTCGTGCTTTCCTCCGTTGCGGTGGTCACGAACACGTGATCCCCCCAAACGATGGGCGACGACCAGGCTTCGCCCGGCAACGCCGTCTTCCACGCGATGTTTTCGGTGCTGCTCCAATTGAGCGGAAGATTGGTTTCGGTGGAATGTCCCTGTGTGTTCGGTCCGCGGAACTGCGGCCAGTTCTGAGCGTTGCTGATCATCGTAAGCAAGAAGAACGGCGCGAGCAAACAAGCAGAATGTCTCATCGGTTGGAAACTCCTGTTCGGCTGTTGCAGGTAGTGGATCGCCTCCCCGGTCACTCTGACCCGGGCATTGTCTCCGCCCTTTGCGAGGTTCGGGTCACCCGGGCGCGATTGGGCCGGCCCGCCGCTGACGTCCGCAAAAATCTCGCGCTCAAACAAAGAAGGAAAGTCAGCGCTTTTGGAAAACAGGACTTTAGACCGCGGCTGCCGGCTCGACTCTCGCACCCACTTCTCTCAGGTGTTTCAAGCTAGTCGCCGCCTGGTCCGGCGTCGCGCACTCGATCGAATAGACTCCCTCGTACCCGATGCTGTTCAGGATCCCGACGACCCGAGCCCAGTCGATTACCCCTTCGCCGCAGGCGCATCCCACCGGAGTTCCGGTCACTTTCCCTCGTTCGTCTTCCGACTGTCGAATCGAAATATCTTTCGCGTGCACGTGAACCACTCGATCCTTCACCGCGTTGAGCCCGGCATATGGATCCTCGCCGCCCAGGAAGGCGTTACCCGTATCGTAGTTGATCTTCAAGAGCGGGGAATCGACCAGAGTGGCAATGCGGAGCAAACCTTCGGTCTTACGGGTGTAGATCTGGTGAGGCTCAATGGCGACGAAAATCCCGTAGCGTTCCGCCGTCTGCAGGACCATGGTCAGCGTATATTTCATGATCGCGAAAGCCTGTTCGTCATCCATCCAATCCGGCTTCACTCCCTCGTCGGTGTTGATGACGGGGGCTCCGGCATCGGATGCAAAACGAATCGCCTGGCGCAGGTAGTTGACGCTGATCTCCGGGCGCATCAGCGGACAATGCGAACTTAGTCCAGAGAGCTTCAGCCCGTGACGAGCCACGATTTCCTTCATCAAAAGAGGGTCTTCCTCCATGCTGAACGAGTGAAAGTACCCGGCCTCGCTCAGCAGCTCCCGCCCGGTGTGCACCAGCGGCTCCACGTATTCGAAACCGATCCGGGCCGCTTCTTCGATACCTGCCAGAAAGGCCTTGTCCTTACAGCGAATAAACTCGAGGTTAACTCCGACCTTGATATTTGCCATGCCTTCCTCCATCCGGAGTTTAGCTTTCACGACCTTGCTGCGTCGTGGCAGAGTTCGTGCAAGCTCAGGATCCGCTATTCGGCTCAAGCTTGCCGGCGACCCATAGGATGGCTCGCCGCACGATTTCGCGGTAGCTCGGATGACGAAAAGCCAGTCCGTCGTGGCCAAGCTGAATATAGACCACGCGCGACTTCGGGTAGGAACTTATCCACGCTACCGGGCCGTCACTCGTCGGATTGTTTGTCTTCAGGAGCACTTTCGAATCAGGCGAGATCGCCATTCCCTTGTAGGTCTCGTCCCAGATGTGAATGGCCCCCAAACCCGCCGTGATCGGGTGGCTAGTGGTCGCCAAGACCGCCAACTCCTCGTCATGCCGGTAGGTTGATGCCGGCTTGTCGCCCTCGGGCTTCAGCAAATAGCGGCCACCCACGGTTTTCTCATACCAGGGCCAATTCTGGTAGCTGGCAATTGCGTGGTGAAGAACGAGCAACCCCTTCCCGCTCTCTACAAAAGCCTGGAGATTTCCTTTGCACTTGTCGTCCAGGTCTGCCGTCATGTCGTAGAGCACGAGCACATCAAAGTCATCCTTGATGCTCTTCTTAAAGGCCTCCGCATTGGTCGCGTGAGCCCATCTGAAACCACTCTGTTGTTCAAAGACCGAATAGAAGGACGCCTCATAGTCATGCCCGCCTGTGACCAGCAGGACTCGCAGCTCGGTTGAGGCGGAAGGAGCACCCGAAGGCGGCAGGGTGACCTGGCCGGTGCCCGCCCATTCGGTTCCCCGGGTGAAAGTCGCCCGGAAGCCCTCTTCCCTCATGGCCGGCACTTCGTGACCGAGCACCGTGGCGAACACGCGTCCCTTTCCGTATTCACGCACCCAGAGCATCGGCTCGTTCTGACCGGTCCCGCCGTTTTCGGGATCGTCATACGCGGTAGCAATGACCTTGGTGTCCGGAAGCAGTTGGATCTGGTGATACAGCTCGTCCGCCACCGTGAAGACTTCCTTCATTCCCCCCAGAATCGCTTGCGATCGATTAACAAGCTTCACTTGAAAAAGGTGATGGGGGGCGTGAAACCGCTTCGGTGGAGTCTCCCTCCAGCCGCCCCCGACCATTTGCAGGAATTCGGGCCAGGCGGGCTCCTTAAAGCCCATCGGCTTGTGGCCATCTCCAAGGACATCGAGGCCTGAGAAAGTGTAGATCGCACCATGAACGACGACCAGCCCACCCCCGGAACGAACGAAGTCAGCCACTGCCTTCTCGGCTGTTTCACCCCAGCGTGGACCGCAGTAATCCAGAACGAGAACCTGGTATGGTTTGACGCTCTCGGTGGTCAAACCCATCGGTTCCTCGCACACCCTGACGTCGAAGCGTCCGCTGTTGACCAGCAATTCGCGCAGGAAGGGGGTGGTTGCCCGCCAGTTATGATTGTTCCGGCCCGATAGAATCAGGGCGCGGACTTTGCCGGACTGGAAGAACGGCGTCAGATCAGCGGCGGGCGTCAGGACCGTCAGCGAAAGACTCAGGGCGAGCAAAACCAACAAGCGTTTTCCAAGCGTCAAGGTCATGGTTCCTCCTTGCCTGCCGACCATCACTGCAGTAGCTCCGGACCCCCGGGACGGAGCAGCGATCTCAAAAACGTTGCGCTCCAGGCTCTGACTTCCGTGCTACTCACTTTCAGGTTGTGGGAACGTCCCATTCCTTCTGCCAGGCGACCGGGACTTTCTGCCGGTAAGCCATGTTCACGATGTGGCAGGCCATTGAGGAATAGTGCCCCGCCACTGCGTCGGCATTCGGCGTTTTCCGGGTTCGGATGCACTCCAGCCAGTTCGTCAGATGCGCGGTCTCGGACGGTTCGCTTCCCTCAATGACACCCAGCTTTTTGTTCTTCTCGGCCGGAGTGAAGGTGTATTGGTCTCGGAAAATCGAAAGCCGGCCGCCGGTTCCAAAAAAGAGGATGTCGACCGCCTGTTTCGGTATCAAATCGGTAATCGTCGCCTCGAAAGTGACGTTCAGTCTGTTGGGGTACTCTAGGATCGCGTTGATGTTGTCGGGCGTGTCACGTCCGTCGTTGTACTGGTAAATCCCGCCCATGGCGACCGCCTTCGAAGGAGCCTGCAGGTTCAGGAACCAGTGGACGACGTCGACTAGATGAACAAAAAGGCCCCCGGTTTGCCCGCCGGTCGATTGGTCCCAATAGGCGAAGCGGTTGAAAAAACGCTTGGGATCCCAAGGGATCTTCGGGAGCGACCCCAGGCAAGCGTCCCAGTCGAGACCCGCCGGCTTCTGCTCCATGCCGGGCGGAGGCGTTTCAAGATAACCGGTGTTCGCATTCCAGTAAGTGCGCACCATGTGCACGTCACCGATCAGGCCGCTGTCGAACACCTTCTGCTTGGCTTCGATGAAGTGCGGAATGCTGCGCTGCTGCATTCCCACCTGGACGACTCGCTTTGTCTCGCGAACGGTCTTGACGATCGCCAGCCCTTCTGCCGGCTGAGCTGTCATCGGTTTTTCAACGAATACGTCTTTCCCCGCCTTACACGCGTCGATCGTGATCGGAGCATGATTGTTGTCCCATGTGGCAACAATCACGGCATCGATGTCCTTTTGATCGAGCAACTGGCGGTAATCGGCGTACTTCCTCACCTTGCCGCCAACGTTTCGAGCCGCCTCCTCGCGCCGCTGATCCCAGGCGTCGCACACCGCCACCCACTCGACGTCTCCGATGACGTTTCTCATCAGGTACCAGCCGCGACTGCCGGTCCCGATGATACCCAGCCGGATCCGGTCATTCGCACCCCGGACGTTCAAGGCCGAAGCCACCGCGGCCGTTCCTATCATGAAACTCCGACGGTTCAGTATCGTCATCTTCTTATCCTCCGTCCTCGAGCCAAGTTTTTCCGATAATTGGAAAGCTGTTTCGCACGATAAAATCCCTGCGGACAAGCAGAACGCGGCACAAAAAAGCCGGCTCGTTATATGCGCCGTGGTCAAGAGCGATCTCAAGGCATCTTCCGTCTCCCCGAAACAGGCGGTTCATCCTCGGTTGCGAAACTATCTTTCCCCGTTCGACCAAGTCTAGCCTACTCCTACGCAGTTGGAAACCAGCTTCAGTGCCCCTGCCACGGCTTGTTGTGAGCGCAAAGCGATCACTCCGGTCGTCTGGCATTGCAGCGCTCGTCTATCCAAAGGCTTCGGGCGGCGCTCGGGCTGCCGTCCAGGCCGATTCGGGTTGCGATGCTATTACAGCTGACCATCATCATCTACTTAATCACCTATCCCCTGACCCGGCGGATAAAAGGCAAAACGCTTATTGACTTAGCTCACAATGGCTTCTGACCTCGCACGGATTCGATGAGGGAAGATACTGTGGCGGGAGGGTACGAAGAAAGGAGCCTTCTGGGATTTCAAAAGACGGTGCCACAGAGACCAATTGCCTCGATCATCTGCGCGCCATGATATGGCCAGCGTGCCGGATCCCTGTGTCCCCGCTGTGGCCATGACAGAACCTTGCTGATCCGCACCAGGAAAGTCACGGACTGCCAGCGGTGCCGCACGCAGACGAGCCTGACCGCCTGGACTTGACGACGTCTCGTTTTGGACCAACCGTGAAGGCTGAAACGCGGGCGTGGAGCGGGTTTCGATATAGCTTCCCATTTTCTCCGGCTATAACTATAAGCCACCTAATCAGTTACGGACCAAGTGGAGCCAAAATGGAGCCATTTTCGAAAATCAGGCGAGGAAAATCCCCGTAACTTATTGAAAACATTGGAGCGGGAGACGGGAATCGAACCCGCGACGTCCAGCTTGGGAAATTGGCAGTCGATTGTAAATAGTGTATTTAGCGTCCACAGAGAGCGTTTCTGGCGATACAGAACACTGGA
>Ga0316628_100003332_pt1 | contig 12357 bp, 10 predicted proteins | sample OWC_Aug_M2_C1_D5_FD_207648 | JGI IMG/M metagenome (GOLD analysis project Ga0316628, IMG submission 207648) | Wetland soil microbial communities from Old Woman Creek delta, Ohio, United States - OWC_Aug_M2_C1_D5_C | ecosystem: Environmental > Terrestrial > Soil > Wetlands | place: USA: Ohio...
AAAGCCAGGCGGCGGTATTCTTTTACAAGGGCAAGGCCGTAGGCGCCTTCGGCCCGGGCCGCCACACCCTGAAAACCGGCAACATCCCCATCCTGACCAAGATGGCCAGCATCCCCTGGGCGATGAGCAGCCCGCTGCGCGCCGAAGTGTATTTCGTCAACCTGAAGGTATTCACTAACCTCAAATGGGGCACCCGCGACCCTGTCGCTTACAAGGACGCAGAGCTGGGGCTGATCCGCCTGCGGGCCTTCGGAGTGTTCAACATCCAGGTCGTTCAGCCGGTCCTGTTCATCAACAGCCTGGTGGGAACCCAAGGGGTGTATACCACTGAAGAGGTCGAGGAGTATCTCAATCGGGTCATCGTCTCACGCTTCAACGACTTCATGGGGCAGACTCTCGATTCGCTCCTGAACCTCCCGGCCAAGTACGACGAGCTGTCAGAGGGCTTGAACAAGCGCCTGGAGGAAGATCTTGGGCATTTCGGCATCCGCCTCACCCAGATCTACATCAATGCCATCACTCCGCCCCCCGAGGTCCAGCAGGCCATCGACGACCGCAGCCGCATGGGGGTGTTCAAGGACATGGAGAAGCTCATGCAGATGAAGGCAGCCATGGCTATGGAAAAGGCTGCGGCCGCCGACGGCGGCGCGGCTTCCGGCATGGCCGCCGGTTTAGGCCTGATGCTGCCGGCCATGTTCGCCCAGTATTTTTCCGGCCAGCGGCCCGCCGCCCCATGTGCGGGGCCTGCCCCGGTAGCTGCCTGCCCGGAATGCCAGAGTGGCATCCCGGTAGACTCCCAGTTCTGCCCGCAGTGCGGGCACCAGCTGGTGGTCTTCACGCGATGCTCCCGCTGCGGCAAGAACCTCGCACCCACTTCGAAGTTCTGTCCCCGTTGCGGACTTGAAGCGGCCGTCGGCCCGCAGAAAAAGCTCTGCAAGGGGTGTGGCTCGGAGAACCTGCCGGACTCGATATACTGCAATGACTGCGGCGAAAAACTATAATAATCAACTTTAAGCTTAAAGCTTTAAGTATCTTAAAAAAAGCTAAAATAAATTTACATCTGATGCTTTAACCAACACTTAAAACCTAACACCTAACACGATTTTTTGATGCCCACGTTTCAGATCGAACATGCCTGCCCGCAGTGCGGAGCGCCGGCGCACCTGGAGGAAACAGACCGCCTCTTCGCCTGCCCGTTTTGCCGCGTGAGGTCATATCTGCTCACCCGGGATTATTTCCGCTACGTTCTTCCGGCGAAGCATCCTTCCGGCCAGGAACTTTATTACGTTCCCTATTGGAGGTTCAAGGGAGTTATGTTGTTCGCCACACCGGCAGGCAATGATCATAAATTCGTCGACGTCAGCCATTGTGCCACGGATACCCCTGGAATCCCCAGGACATTGGGCCTGCGCGCCCAAGCCATGAAACTAAAGTTCGCCACACCGGACATGGAAGGCCATTTCATCCCACCATCCACCTCCTTTGCGGATACCTTCAAAACGTTTCAAAAACGATTCAACCAGAGCCTCCCTAAACCCATCCTTTACAGCGCCCACATCGGCGAGTCCATGGGAATCCTCTACTCCCCATTTTATATCAACCGCAAGCTCTTCGACGCCGTGCTGGACCAGCCTGTAGCCGAACTGAACGATGGTTTTGCCCTGGACCGCTGCAAGGGGGCCAAACCGGATTGGAAAGCTCTTTTCATGCCGGCCCTCTGCCCGCACTGCGGTTGGGACCTCGAAGGAGAACGGGATGCCCTGGTGCTGCTCTGCCGGAACTGCAAGTCCGCCTGGTACCCCTCCAGGGAACGATTGACCCGGGTCGAGTCCCTTTGCCTGGAAAATCCCGAGGAAGGGTCCATTTGCCTGCCGTTCTGGCAGATCAGTTGTGACATTACGGAAATGACTTTGAAAAATTATGCGGATTTGCTCGGCATCGCCAATCTGCCGAGAGTGGCCCAAAAATCATTTGAAGAGCGGGAGTTCCGCTTCTGGACACCTGCTTTTAAAGTAAGGGCCCAAACCTTTCTCCGGCTGGCTGAAAGCCTGACGCTCATCCAGGCCCAGCCCATGCTCGCCCATTCCCTGCCGTTGAGCCGTCATCATCCGGTTACGCTGCCGGTGGAAGAAGCCTGCGAGAGCCTTAAAATCGTGCTGGCAGGTTTTATCAAACCCCGCCGCACGGTCGCCGACCTGCTGATGCGGGTCAGCATCCACCCCACTCATTTTCGGCTGGCCTACCTGCCTTTCCGAGAAGACCAGCACGATTACCTCCAGCCCCATACCCAGGTTGCCGTCAACAAAAACCTGCTCAGCCTTTCCCGCAATCTGTAAAAACGGGGCAGTCCCTGCGCGGTGCCGCTGCACCCCTTCAACGTCAGTCGCTACCTCGTTCGATTTTATCGAATTGCACTCAGGCCCACAAGGGGTATGCGCCCCGCATGGTCCTGGCCTCTATAAATCCAGGATAGCAATCGTTGGAGTTGCATAGAACTGGTTTTAACGATCTCTGGTCCGCCCGCGCGTCACGGACTCGGTTGCCTGAAAACGGCCGCAGGGTCGCCAACCGGTAAAGTGACCCGAATGCACGTCCCCCCACCCGGCCGGGAACGAATGTCAAAAAGACCGTCGCAGATTTCGGTCCGCTCCTGCATGCTTTTCAACCCGAAGCCGCTCATGCAGTCATCTCGGCTGAAGATCCTGTTCACAGTGAATCCGCAACCATTGTCTTCAACCTCGAACACGACGTGCGCAGCCTCCCGCCTCAAGCGGATATAAAGCGTGTCAGCCTTGCTGTGCTTGGCTGCGTTGGTGAAGGCCTCCTGCATCACCCGGTAGATCACGATTTTAAACTCATCCGGGATCTCCTGTTCCTCCACCCCGATCTCCTGGACCAGGCGGATATGGGCGTAGCGCTGACTGAATTGCCGGGAGTACGACTCGATGGTAGCCAAGAGCCCCAGGTCGTCCAGCGTCAACGGACGCAAATTTGCCGAGATGCGTTTGGTCTCCTTGATGGTGTCCGCCAGGTGAGAAATAATCCTTTCCAGCGACGTCACCCGGCACGCCGGGTCCTGACTTGCCTGCTCGGCTGCGTCTTCCAGCCCGAATTTGATGGCCGCAAGACTCCCCCCGATGCTGTCGTGAAGCTCTCTGGATACGGTGCGCCGATCGGCTTCCAGGGCCTCCAGGCTCTTTCGCGACAGTTCCTGCAGATGACGCTGGGAGTCTTTCAGCCGGGCCTCCATCTCCTTGCGCACGGAGATGTTCTTGGAAATCGTTGCCACAAAAGCAATTTTGCCGGATTCATCCATCAACGGAAACGCCGTCAGAAGGGATGGAATGATCCGGCCGGATCTGGTTTTGCGCATCCCCTCCCAGTCACGGATTTCCTCGCCGTTGCGGCATCGTTCGCGCAGCTGCTCGGCCAGGTGACAGCGTTCGGGTAGAAAGAGCGCCCGGATGGGCTGACCGATCAGCTCATCGCGGCTCCAACCGTAAACCACCTCTGCTTCCCGGTTCATCTCCACGATCGTCCCCAACAGGTCCTCGATGATGATCGGGTCGGCCGCGTCCATGAAGACCCGCGACAGTTGGTGAAGCTGAGCCTGGATCTTCCTGCGCACGACGACCTCATTCTTCAGCGCCGCCACAGTATCTTCCAGCTGGGCGGTACGCTTGCGAACCAATTCTTCCAGCTGCTCGTTGGCTTGCCGCAGCGCTTCCTCGCTGTTGCGCAGTTCCTGTTCGGCCGTTTTGCGGTCGCTGATATCCTGGCTGGTGCCGTAGACACGCACCGCTCGCCGCTGAGCTGCCTCGCCTTCGAAGACTACCCGTCCCGCGATGCTGAGCCAGCGCTCCGCCCCTCCGGTGTCGACCACCCGGTACTCTGCCACGATGAGATCCTCGGCCGTAGCCGGATCGAGTGACATCCGGATTTTCGTGGTGATGGACGGGCGATCGGCCGGGTGAACGCGGGCGACAATCTCCGCCAGCGTCACGACGGGGCCTGCGCCGTAGTGATCCTGTGCCCGGGCATCGAGATAGACGGCATCGGCGGCCACATCGTACATCCACATGCCGAGCGCGGCGGCAGCGTGTGCCATCCGCAGCCGTTCCTCGCTCTCGCGCAGCGCCTCCTCGGCGTGTTTGCGCGCGCTGATGTCCCGAACCACGCTGATCAGGGTGCGTTTCCCTTCTATAGTTGCACCGCGCGAGCTGACCTCCACGGGAAAAACGCTGCCGTCTTTCCGCCGGTGCACGGTTTCGAAAACAATGCCCTTGACGTCGGCCTCGGCCATTTGATCGGCGGTCAGCCCCCGGGTATCGGGTGCGCGGAGATCCAGGATGGAAAGCTTCAGCAACTCCTCGCGGCGGTAACCATACGCCTCAACGGCAGCGGCGTTGGCCTCCAGGATGCGCCCGTTGTCGCGCTGCATGTAGAGAATGATGTCCCGGCTGTGCGCTGAAAGCAATTGGTAGCGCCGCAAGGCCTCCTCCGCCTGCTTGCGGTCCGAGGTGTCCCGGACGATCAGGTTCGTCCATTGCTTCCAGCCACCGCCTGCTGCAAACACCATTACATCCGCAGGCAACTCCACTCCGCCTTTATTGCGCAGCTTCATGTCCAGGTATCTCTCCGGCCGGCTTTGCAGGACCTTCCGGAGCGTTTCACGGTCGGCCCCCTCGGCGGTTATCAGCTCCGGCAACGGCTTCCCCGCGACCTCCTGATACGGGTACCCAAAAATCGCTTCGGCCTTCGGGTTCCACAACACCACCCTCTGCCTGGGGTCGATGGAAATGACGGCTGCCCTCAGCGCATTCACCAACGTCCGGTAATGGCCTTCGGACTCGAGATAGTACTCTGCTGCGGTTTCCTGCACATCCATGCCTTTGTTCAGCGCATAGCGGATGGCCGTCATGAAGGCCGCCAGAATGTAAAGGTGCCCAAGGCACTGAAAGATGCGTCCTGTCCAACTGAGAACGCTTCCTGGGACGGCAATAAAGACATCCGCCAGGCCGAGAGTGATGAGCGCAAGCCCAAGACCGTAATAGCGTAACGACAGGTATGAACGCCTGCCAGCATTGCGGATCAACCCGGTCGCCGCTGCCGTCAAAAGAGCTAACGATGCCAGGAGCACCAGCTGCCGGATGGGCGTCGTCCCCTTGAGCGGGAGATAAAATGCCGGGGCCAGGTGGTAGGTTGCGGCAGCCCAGAAAACCCCCACCAGGGACAGAACGCCGAGGTACGCCCACGCCGCCTTCACGGCGGATGGATCCGGCTTGGGAGCCGCCGGCTGCCCTATCCGCAGCGCCGCTGCCAGGTGAAAGAGCGAGCCGCATAGCACGCCCAGGTTGTGCACGGTGACCGCTGCGTTCGGCCCCTCTGCCGACCCGATGATCAACCCCGCCAGGAGAAAGGAGGATCCCATGGCGATGAGGCCGCATCCGGCATAGAGCATTTCGGATAACCCGCTCGCCATGTAGCCGCGAAACGCCAGAGTGGCCACCACCGCGGAGACACCGGTGACCAACAGCGAGTTGAGAAGCAAAAGCAGTTCGCGGTTCTCGTAGCTGATGCCCACAAAACCGGGAACCCATATGAAACCCAGGGTCAGGGCGGCGGCCACGTAAACCGGCATCGCCATCACGCTGGCGGACCAGCCCGGTCCCGTCGGGTTCGTCGAGTCTGTCTGTGCGTTCACATCTCCTCCCCCACCGCAACCATTTCCTGCAGCCATGCCGGGAAGCTGAAGGCGGAAACGAGGATCTCCCTCCGCAGGAATACTCGAAGCGGCCAAAGACCGGAAAAAGTGGATTTTTTGTGGAAATAGTATGTGATCCCCGTCCGTTTTAGCAAGCGAATTATCGGATGGTAACCGGGGATACATGCTCGTCTCACCTCAAATACTGTCTCAACCCTATTCCAAAAACGGGTTTCCGGATGTTATGAGCTTAAAAGTGGCAGGAGGCCCTGGGCGCCACTCAGCTCAGTCCGGCGCAAGGAGATGCAGGGTGAATTGATGTAAAGCGCTTGGTGCACGTTGTTTTCTGGGTTGACTCGGAGGTCATATGGCGGAGGTAAAGGCGATGGAATCGGTGAAAAATCTGGTGTCGTTTATTGCGAGAAGCCTGGTGGACAACCCAACGTCGGTGTCGGTCGACGAGATTTCTTCAGGCCAGACGATGGTGTTGGAACTGCATGTGGCGAAACCCGATGTCGGGAAGGTGATCGGCCGCCAGGGAAGAACGGCCCAGGCGCTGCGCACCATCATTAACGCCGCTTCGGCGAAAGAAAAGCGGCGAGCCGTATTGGAAATCATCGAATAGCGCACGTCGCGGCGCCACTCCCGCGCCCGGGCATCTATTCCAGCATCTGCTCTCCCGACGGAGTCTCGCGGGCGGGCATCAGGTCGGCACGGCGCTCGAGAAGACGGGCGCAAGCGTTCCAGCGCAAAATGGCGTCATCGTTGCCGGCCAACCGTAATTTTAAAGCATTATCGTAGTGTTGCATGGCCGTGTGCAGCCATTCATACGCCAGCGCCCCGGAACCCGGCCCGCCGTGGTCGAGATGCGCCTTGGCGCGGCGTTCGCAGACAATCCCCTCGTAATACCTTCGGCCATACTCGCTTTTCAGCCGCGGTATGAGCCCGCGGGCCTCGCTGAACTGGGGTTCCAGCTCGCGCCTGAACTGGTCCGTCAAGGCGAGCAGCAGGGTGATCAAGGCTTCCTGGTTGTCCGGCTCGACGTCCAGCACATCCCGGCAAATACTCTCCGCCTCGGAGGGCTCGTTCAGGAAGCGATAGCACCGCGCCTTTTCGAGGGCGGCGGGAATGGCACCCGTGGACAGGGTTTTCAAAGTCTTCATGCCAGCCTCCGACAATCGCCTCAGGCCTGAGCGTCTCCTTTTTTCAGAAGGCGCTTGATCTGCCCAAGGCACTTGGTGACGGGGATGCCCTTGGGGCAGACCTCGGTGCACCACCACATGGTCTTGCACCCCCAGATCCCGTCGTCATTATCCAGCGCCTTCAATCTCTCCAGAGGAACGGTGTCCCGGGAATCACAGATGTATCGAAAGGCGCGCAGCAGTGCGGCAGGTCCGAGATAATCGGGATTAACCCTCGTAATGGGACAAGCCGCCGTGCACGAGGCACAAAGGATGCACCGCAATGCCGGTTCGATGAACTGCTGGTTTTCGCTGTCCTGCAGCCGTTCTTTTTCCGGCACATTCCCGTTGGTGATCAGATACGGCCGCACTGCACGATGCTTCTTGAAAAACGGTGCCAAGTCGACGATCAGGTCCTTGAGCACCTGAAAAACGGGCAGGGGCTCGATCACGAAGTTGTTGGCGGTCTGGAAGTCCCGCACCAGTTTCTGGCAGGCCAGTGCCACGCGGCCGTTGATGACCATGGCATCCGAACCGCAGATGCCGTGAGCGCACGACGCTCGGTAGGCCAGAGTGGGGTCCTGATCCCACCGGATCCGGTTCAGGCAGTCCAGTATCTTGTCTGTGGGTTCGGCCGAGACAGTATAGTGCTGGTACCTGGCTTTCCGGTCAACCGCCGGGTCGAAGCGGTAGACCGCAAACGTGCACTCCATGTCAGTAGGTCCTTTCCTGGGGCTGGAACCGGGTGATCGTGACCGGCCTTGAAAAGATCTGCGGACCCTCCCCGCCCAGCCGGACCAAGGTGTGGTGGAGGAAGTTCTCATCGTCCCGCTTCGCAAAATCCTCGCGCCAGTGGGCACCGCGGCTCTCTTGGCGATGCAGGGCGCCGGCGGTAATGACTTCGGCCAGATCGAGCATATGACCGAGCTCGATGGCCTCCACCAGGTTGCGGTTGAAACGGCAGCCCTTGTCCTGGATCGAAATGCGCATGCAGCGTTCCTTCAGTTCCCGGATCGTGGACAACGCGGCCTGCAAGCCCTCTGCATGCCGAAACACGGAAACGCGCTCCATCATTGTCTCCTGCATTTCAGCCATGATGGCGCCGATCTTCTCCGGCCCATCAGCGGCCATCAGCCCGGCCAGCTGCTCCTCGGCCTGCTTCCGGAAAGTGGCGAAGGGCTTCCGCGGCTTTGCGTTTTGAATGAAGTCGCGCATCGTAACGCCAGCTCGCCGGCCAAACACCAGCGTGTCCAGCAGAGAATTGCAGCCGAGTCGATTGGCGCCGTGCACCGACACACAGGCACATTCCCCAGCCGCAAACAGTCCGGCCAACGGCGTTCCGCCGGCATCGGCGATCACGTGCCCATCGGCGTCGGCGGCGATGCCGCCCATCATGTAGTGACAGGTCGGCTGGACCGGGATCGGCTCGCGTGCGGCGTCGACGCCCGCATACGTGCGTGCAAACCCGACGATCTCGGCCAGCTTATGGCCGATGACATCCGCCCCCAGGTGAGTGAGATCGAGATGGACATAGTCTTTGCCGTTGATGCCGCGGCCGGCACGGATTTCCTCCAGAATGCATCGCGACACCAGATCGCGCGGGGCCAGGTCCTTGATCACCGGGGCGTAGCGCTCCATGAACCGCTCACCCTCGGCGTTGCGCAGGATCCCTCCTTCGCCGCGGGCGGCTTCGCTGATCAGAATCCCGAGCTTGTAAATCCCGGTGGGGTGGAATTGCACGAATTCCATGTCCTCGAGCGGCGCCCCGGCCCGGTAGGCCAGCGCCATCCCATCCCCGGTCGAGGCGAGCGCATTGGAAGTGGTCTTGTAGATTTTGCCGGCCCCCCCGGTGGCCAGAAGGACCGCCTTGCTGTGGAATGAAACGATGTCGCCTGTTGCAAAATCGTACGCGACGAGCCCTGAGCAGCCGGCGCCGTTCATCATCAGGGAGAGCACATAGTATTCATCGAAAAAGTCGATACCCTTGCGCAGGCTTTGTTCCCAGAGGGTATCCAGTATCACCCGGCCGGTGCGGTCCGCCGCGAAGCAGGCCCGCTTCACCGCCGCCTTCCCGAAATCGCGGGTGTGGCCGCCGAAGGCCCGCTGAGCGATCCGTCCGTCCCGGGTGCGGTTGAAGGGCACCCCCAGGTGTTCCAGTTCGTAGATGGTGCGGGCCGCATCCCGGGTCATGATCTCGATGGCGTCCTGGTCCCCGAGGTAATCGCTGCCCTTGACCGTGTCGAACATGTGCCATTCCCACCGGTCTTCCTCCTCGTTGCCGACCGCGGCGCCGATGCCGCCCTGGGCGGCGCCCGAGTGGGAGCGCGTGGCGAAGACCTTGCTGATCACCGCCACCCGCGCCTGCCCCCCCAGCTCGATCGCGGCACGCAGGCCGGCCAATCCGGCGCCGACGATTACGGCGTCATAGTTTCGATCCATGGCGCACCTCAGTCGCGAGGCTTCGGCCCGGCCGTCTCGTCAAAGTGCCCGGCTCGGCCCGGGAAAGTAATTTGCGCAGCGACACCAGCCGGTGCCGGTTTGCCCATACCCACTCGGCGCCGTGCTGCCTGATCAACTCCTTCACTTGAGTTCGCTCGCTCGTCGAATCAAACACCGGGCTCGTCAACTCCGCGCGGAACCTGCCGTACAATTCCAGGGGATCCTTCCAATTCGCCGGAAACCGTTCCCGTTGGCTGCATGGCCTCACCGTACCCCACTGGCAGCTCCGTTTGAGGTCTGAAATCGCACAAATCGTCCCCATGGCGCCCCTCCTCCATCCCTGTTGCATCCAACGGTCCACCCCTCGTGATGCGCTACGTTGGCAAACATCATTGGGTCGCAGTTGGCCCTTGCAGCTAGTTCTACCCTGAATCAAAGATTTGAAAAAATACGGTTAATCCTGTATTTTCGTATCGGGGTCCGCTACGCTAGGCGGGATGGGTTTGCGTGCTCCTTCTTTTCATGCTAATTGTGAAAAAGAGCCCGATCTCCATCATTTCCATTATGATCCTTCTATCCTCAGACAGGCAACTCACCAGCGGCGAAGGAGATGGCCGCCATGGAACCGAAAAAGCAGATCTTGATCGTCGAGGACCACCAGCTGTTCCGGGAAGGCCTCAAGGCCATGCTCTCACCCTGCCCGGAGTATGAAATCGGGGGGGAAGCAGAGGATGGGCTTGAAGCCATCCGCTTGATCCGAAAATCCAAGCCGGACCTCGTGCTCCTGGATCTCTCCATGCCTCGTATGAACGGGTTTTCGGTCCTGAAGGAGATCAAGGCGGCGATGCCCGAAGTCAAGATCCTGGTCTTGAGCATCCACGAATCCGATCAATACGTGCTCCAGGCCTTCGAAGCCCAGGCGGACGGATACGCCATAAAGGACTCCAGCCGGGAGGAATTGCGGATGGCCATCCGCAGCGTCCTGGAGGGCAAGAAGTATATCAGCCCGGGCATCGCCGGCAATGTTTTGGAGGGCTATCTGGGCGGTCGGAAAACGCTGAAGAGCAAAAGTTCCCTCGACACGGTGACGCAGCGCGAGAAAGAGATTCTGAAGCTGCTCGGGGAGGGATACCAGAACAAGCAAATCGCCGAGCTGCTCAGCATCAGCGTGAAGACCGTCGAAAAGCACCGGGCCAACATCATGGGCAAGCTCGATCTGCACAATGCGGCTGCTCTCACGGCTTTCGCGTTCGAGCACGGCCTGATCAGCCCCAAAAGGTGACATCCGCACCACCCGCCTGACCGCCGCTCGCTACCCCCCGACGCACGCGCCTTCGCTTCGCCATGTGCCGCTTCCTATGCTGCTTCCATGGGTGCGCTATCGACTTCGGCACCGGCCCTAGTGTTTCCCCAGACAGGCAGCGGCCAGCTGCATCGATTGATAATCCAAATCCACGCCTGTCCATCCCAGATAGTGCAGTTTCTCGTTCGCCGCAGGCGGACTCATATCGGGAAACGCGCTGAGAAGCTTGCCGAGCTCCCGGAGAAAGCCCGTCATGTGGGGTTGTTCCACGCCCTGCCGTTCCAGCCTCTGGACCAGCAGCGCCCGCAGGCACTGGGCCTGGCCATGCGCGGAACTACTTGAAACCGTCTTTTCCACAGAGCATTGAGCGCGACCCACGGTGCACCTCCCTTGGGACGCCGTTACTTCCGGTCTTCATCTCATGATCAGGCCACGGACAGTGCAGCCTGATTGCGGGCGTCCCTTGCCGCTACAGCGCTTGACACGTACTCACGCGTTTGCATAGCGGACGGCCCGGCGCGCCGCAATACCTGCCATCCTGTATTTCGCCCTACTCACCTGTTCCCCTGCCTGGTGCAACTACGAAAAGCCTGCTGCTCTCATATGGAAAATTAAGGCAACGACCCCATACCATCGCCTAGATGAACGACCTATTGTCACGCAGGATTCGGACTTGGCTGATTGGTTCAGGCAGGGAAATGCCTCGGTAAACAGGAGGCCTCTGCAACAGGCAGGCCGGTCGGCATTGGCTGAAGCTGAGAGGTGAACGCGCCCTTCATCTGTGTCATACCCGTAAAAGGCGGCATGATGGTGCCGTGTATCCGCACGAGATCGCCAGGAATATGTCCCCCAGTGACTCTACAGCGCTCATACATCCCATCTTGGGCCTTTTGTGTGTAACAGGTCCACGCCGCCGCCGGTTCAAGCGCGCCGACCGGCCAACCGGGGCCAAAGATCGGTCGGCCGCTCGATAAGCATTTTTGCCCCTGCCGCGATCAATTCTTCCCTCGGACGGAACCCCCACAGTACGCCCACCGGAAACATGCCGGCCGCGATCGATGTACGCATGTCGATGGAGGTGTCGCCCACGAAAAGGAACTGCTCCGGCGGCAGTCGGATCCGGTCCGCGATCTCAAGCGCGGCGGTCGGATCCGGCTTTTTCGGTTTTTCAGGGGTTGCGCCGATGACCAGCCGGAAAGGGGCATCCGGGAAAAACCGCTTGATAATTTTATGGGTGGCGTCGTCGGGCTTATTGGAAAGGACGGCCATTTCGAATCCGGCCGCAGAGAACGCGTTCAGCATATCCGGAACCCCCGCATAGGGCCGTGTTTTGTCGGCCCAGCGCCGGGCGTACTCGCTTTTCATCTCCCGCACGAAGCGTTGAAACTCCTCTTGGTCAGCAACTTCAAAAGGCAATGCCCGCCGCACCAGCATCTCGACGCCGTCGCCCACAAAGTAATTGTACGCGGCCAGTTCGTGTGCCGGCAACCGGTTCCGCTCGAGGACGCAGTTCATGGAATCTGCCAGATCTTCGAGCGTGTTCAAAAGCGTCCCGTCCAGATCGAAAATAACCGCTCCGAAATTCACTTGTCCTCCTGTCTTCGGATGACCCCTTACGAGATCACCATTCGCCCGATGTGGGGATTGTTAAAGAAAGGATCTCGGATGTCAAATCCAAATTGAAAGTCGATGTTTCTGGAAAGACGGAGGTGGTCATGATATATGTTTGA
>Ga0316628_100003333_pt1 | contig 12356 bp, 6 predicted proteins | sample OWC_Aug_M2_C1_D5_FD_207648 | JGI IMG/M metagenome (GOLD analysis project Ga0316628, IMG submission 207648) | Wetland soil microbial communities from Old Woman Creek delta, Ohio, United States - OWC_Aug_M2_C1_D5_C | ecosystem: Environmental > Terrestrial > Soil > Wetlands | place: USA: Ohio...
ATACGCGACGACGTATGGCGCGGCTCGGCGGAGCGCGTCGGCCTCGAACCGGCGGTCCGCGCTGGTGATGGTGGACGGACGCGAGCACTCGAACCACGTGGTCGTGGCCACCGCCGCCACGATCGCAACGCCGGCGGCGGCATGGCTGAACAGCACCGGGAAGCTGCCGAGCACCATCCAGCCCGTCGCGACCAGCGTCGCGTCCCGGCTGTCGAGAAGGCCCGATGGGCCGAAATGGTTCCGTTGCACCGTGGAGATCAGCCGCGCTCCCACCAGTCCGAGCACCAGCACCGAAAGCATGCGAAGCGGCTGCTGTCGCGCCGACAGGCTGGCCACGACGAGCAACGGCACGAGCAGGTAGATCAGGCCGATGAGCGGAATCTCCAGCGAGAGCCGGCCAATGAGCCCCGCGTTCACGCGAATGCGCCGCGAGACGGCGGCGAGCAGCGCCGCGCCCAGTGCCGCGCCCGCGGCGTTCGTGACGACGTCGATGAGCGACGTCACGCGCGCGGGCTCGAGCGCCTGCGTCGTCTCGATCGCGGCGCTCAGCAGCGCGCCAAGCAGAAACACCGCGGCGGGAGACGGGTCCTCGCGCGCGGCGCGCGTGAGCGGGTACAGAAACCCGAGCGGAACGAAGAGCAGGACGTTGGCGGCGGCGTCCGCCCAGTTGCCCGTGACCAGCACGTTGACCTGGCGTGGCCTGAGGAACTGGAACGGCGCGAGCGTGATGACGCCAATGACGCCCAGGAAATAGAGCAGCAGCACCAGGCTGAGTCTGGCGCGAGTCGGCGAGCGCGACGGATGTGGGGTGCCAGTCACGCCTCAAGGACGCGCGGCCCTGGCGCGCGTCAACGTGTTCGTGCTCGGGAGCCCGGGCCTCCTTGTGGGCGGGTCGGCGAGGCGAGATGCTAGGGAGTTCAGCGCGGTCGAAACCGCCGTTGGATCATTGTCCCAGGGGGGCGCGGTATGCAGACCAGGACGTTCATCTCGTTCGGGGCGGCCGTGATCGGCGCATCGGCGCTCGTCGCCGCCCGGTTTCCCCGTTCCGCCTCGGAACGCTCGGGCGCGGAGCGTGTGCAGGTGGGCGCGAACGACATCGGCGGCGTGGTCACCGGCCCGTCGGGACCGGAGGCCGGGGTGTGGGTGATCGCCGAGACCCGCGAGCTGCCGACGAAATTCGTGCGCATCGTCGTGACGGACGATCGCGGGCGTTACCTGGTGCCCGATCTTCCAAAGGCGACCTATGACGTGTGGGTCCGCGGCTACGGACTCGTTGACTCGCCCAAGCGGCGGACCACGGCGGGAAAGACCATCGACCTCCGCGCGGTGCCGGCGCCGACCGCACGCGCGGCCGCGCAGTACTACCCGGCAGGCTACTGGTTCTCGATGCTTCGCGTGCCGGACAGGAGCGAGTTTCCCGGCACGGGGCCCGAAGGCAACGGCATCTCGCCGAACATGCGCTCGCAGGCACAGTGGATCAGAGGACTCAAAACAGGGACGTGCCTGTCGTGTCATCAGCTCGGGAGCAAGGGCACGCGAGAACTTCCCCCGGCGTTCAAGAACTTTCCGACGCCGGTGGCCGCGTGGGAGCGGCGCATGCAGAGCGGGCAGGCCGGCGCGCAGATGACGTCGGCGCTCGACCAGTTCGGCAAGCAGCGCGTGCTCGCGAACTTCGCCGACTGGACGGACCGCATTGCCGCGGGTGAGGTGCCGCCGGCGCCGCGCCGTCCACAGGGCATCGAGCGGAACGTCGTCATCACCGAGTGGGACTGGGCCGACCCCAAGGCCTACTTGCACGACGAGGTGTCCACCGATCGGCGGAATCCGACGATCAACGCGAACGGCTTGATCTACGGCTCGCTGGAGCTGAGCGCGGACTACCTGCCGGTGCTCGATCCGGTTCACAACACCGTGACCCGCGTGCCGCTCACCGTGCGCGATCCGAACACGCCGATCGCCGCGGGCCCGCGAACCGGCGCGCCGTCGGCGTACTGGGGCGACGAGCAGATCTGGACGAGCCGGGCCAACGTTCACAATCCGATGTTCGACGCGCGCGGTCGCGTGTGGATCACGTCCACCATCCGGCCGGCCGACAATCCGGCCTTCTGCAAGGCCGGGTCGAGCAATCCATCGGCGAAGCTGTTCCCGCTCACGCGATCGGGCCGGCAGCTCGCGATGTACGACCCCGCGACGAAGAAGCTGACGCACATCAACACCTGCTTCAGCACGCACCATCTGATGTTCGCCGAGGACGCGAACAACACGCTGTGGACGAGTGGCGGCGGGCCGGTCGTCGGCTGGTTGAACACCAAGCAGTTCGAGGAGACCGGCGACGAGGCGGCGTCGCAGGGGTGGACGGCGCTGATCCTCGACACCAACGGCAACGGCAAGCGTGACGATTACGTGGAGCCGAGCCAGCCTGTGGACGCGACGAAGGACAAGCGGATCAACGCCGGTTTCTACGCCGTGGCGCCGGCGCCCGACGGCTCCGTATGGGGATCGACGCTGGGATTCCCCGGCGCCGTCGTTCGACTGGTGCCAGGCGCGCATCCGCCGGAGACGGCGCTCGCGGAGCTGTATGAACTTCCTTACGGCAACCCGAGGGCCGCCGGCCAGGGCTTCTCGCCCCGCGGCATGGACATCGATCGCAACGGTGTCGTCTGGACGGCGCTGGCGAGCGGCCACATGGCGAGCTTCGACCGGCGCAAGTGCAAGGGGCCGCTCAACGGGCCGACCGCCACCGGGCAGCACTGTCCGGAAGGCTGGACCTTCTACGCGGAGCCGCTGCCGCGGTTCAAGGGTGCGACGGATCCGGGGAGCGCCGAGGGGAGCTACTACACCTGGGTCGATCAGTTCGACGTGCTCGGCCTGGGCAAGAACACTCCGATCGACACCGGCAACGAGTCCGAGGGTCTGTTGGCGCTCAAGGACGGCCAGTGGGTGATTCTGCGCGTGCCGTACCCGATGGGGTTCTTCACCAAGTGGATGGACGGACGCATCGACGATCCGAACGCCGGCTGGAAGGGCCGCGGATTGTGGGCGACGGTGAGCACGCGCGCGCCGTTCCACATGGAAGGCGGCAAAGGAACCACGAGCAAGGTGCTGCATTTTCAACTTCGACCCAGCCCGCTCGCGCGGTGAGGCACGCGTGGCGAGCCGGGTTGGGGGCAGGGCTGGCCGGTTCCCGGCGGCGTTGGCGTATACCCGGATAGCGACGAAACCTTGCGATCGGGGCGCGCGTCGTGTTCTATGGAGCCGAACCAGCCCTGGGAACTCGACGTGCAACTGTCCATTCTCGGCCTTAACCTGCTGTACGCGGCGCTCGGCGTCGTCCTGATGTACGTGAGCTATCGTCTCATCGATCGGCTCACGCCGGAGGTCGATTTTCCCGCCGAGCTGAAACGCGGCAACGTGGCCGTGGCGATCTTCATCGCCGCGCTGTTCGTCTCCATCGCGCTCATCGTCGGGCGTGCAATCGGATAGCGCGATGTCGCTGCGTCATTCTCGTGTCGTCATGCTCGCCCTCGGCGCGCTGCTCGTCAGCGGTTCGCCGGCCAGCGCGCAGAAGGCGCTGTCGCGGGCGGGCGAGGCGCTCGAGCGCGTCGCGGCGGCGCGCAACGCGAAGAAGATCAGCCAGCGATACGATCCGACGTTTCGCAAATACACCAAGCGGTACTTCGGACCGGCGTTCGACTGGCGGTACTTCAAAGCGCAGGGGTTCGCCGAGAGCGGGTTGAACGCGAGCGCGAAGAGCTGGGTGGGAGCCCGCGGCATCATGCAGCTCATGCCGTCCACGTACCAGGAGATCGCGTCGCACCGGCCGGAGTTCGGCCCGATCGACCAGCCGGAGTGGAACATCGCCGCCGGCATCATGCACGACCGCTATCTGTGGGGTCTCTGGCGGAAGGGCGTGAGCGAAGAGGAGCGCCACCGTTTCATGTTCGCCAGCTACAACGCCGGCGAGGGCACGATCAACCGCGCCCTGGCGGTGGCGTTGCACAAGGTTGGGACACCCGACTGGTCCGCGGTGGAGCAGGTAGCGCCGAGCGTGCAGCGGTGGCGGTACACGGAGACGCTCGGCTACGTGCGCCGGATCGACTCGACGTACGCCAAGCTGACCGGGGCGCCGTAGGCCAGTTGAAGGATGCGGGATGCATCACGACGGCCATCGGGAATCGCGATGCCGAGCGCGGGCTCCAGCCATGAGCCGCGAGCCTGTAGCCGAGAGCGGTGAGCCGCATCTTACCTGGAAGAGCTGCTCGCCGCGACGAACAGGCTAGACGGGTTTCTCGATCGACGGGCTCTGCGGCGTGAAGAATTTCGCCCCACTCTCCGTGATGTGCAGGCAGTCCTCGAGCCGGATACCGAACTCGCCGTAGCTGGCGATCGTCGGCTCGTCGCTGAAGCACATGCCGGGTTGGATAGGCGTCTTGTTGCCGCGCACGAAATTCGTCCACTCGTGGCCGTCGAGCCCAATGCCATGGCCGGTGCGGTGCGGGAGTCCGGGCACCTTGTAGCCCGGACCGAAGCCGGCGTCGGTGATGACCTTGCGGGCGGCGGCGTCCACCGATTCGCACGGCGCGCCGACCTTGGCGGCGGCGAACGCGGCGCTCTGGGCGCGCTTCTCGAGATCCCACACGTCGCGCATGCGCTGGGTGGGCTTGCCGAACACGCTGGTGCGCGTGATGTCGGACGTGTAGCCGTCCACCGTGCAGCCGGCGTCGATGAGCACGACGTCGCCCTCGCGCAGCTTCTGCGGCTGGATGCTGCCGTGCGGGAACGCCGTGTACTTCCCGAAGATCACGAGCGCGCCGTCCGACGTGCCGCCGAGCTTGCGCGTCGCGCCGGCGACGTTCGCGCCGAGCTCCTGGTTCGTCATGCCCACCTTCATCGTCTTGAACGACGCGCCGATCGCCGCCAGCGTGATGTCGTTCGCGCGCTGCATCAGCGCGATCTCGGCCGGCGACTTGATCATGCGGCAGCCCGCCGTCACGGACGTGGCGAGGACGAACTGCGACTGCGGCAGCTCCTGCCGCACGCCGTCGTAGATGAAGAACCGAACGCGCTCCTCCATGCCGATCTTTCCCGTGGCCGCGCCGCGGTCGCGGATGATCTGCGCGATGAGCTTGAACGGGCTCTCGTCCTCCTGCCAGACGCGCACGTCGGTGGAGAACTTGATGAGCTCACGCGCGCGCTGCTCCTCGAACCCCGGCGCCACCCAGGCCAGCTCGCCCTTCGCTGGGATGACGACGCCGAACGTGCGCTCGCTGTTTCCCCAGCGCACGCCGGTGTAGTAGAACATGCTCGATCCGCCCTCGAGGAACATGGCCGAGATGCCATTCTCGGTCATGAGCTTTCGCGCCTTCTCGATGCGCGCGCGGCGTTCGTCGTCGGTGATCGGGGCCACCGGAGGTCCGATCGGGGCCGCCGGAGACTGCGACTCGGCGATGCGAGGTCCAAGGGCGGCCACCGAGGCGAGGGCAGCCGATTGTTGCAGGAAGGTGCGACGTCTCATGCCACGGATCTCTCTCTAGGGTTGGCGAGCGAACTGCTTTGCCACCGACGGACACTGGGAGGAGCGACACCGAGTGACGCACCGCAGGCCACCATGAGCGACTCGGCAGTGATGGCGGTTGGAGGACTGCAACAGCAATGACACGGACTGCACCGCAACGGCGGACGCGGAATGACGCTGAAGACTGGGCGGATACGGCGGAAACACCGAGCGGGACTCGCCGCATCCACCCCTGTCGCACACGGGAGGCTCGGCAGGTGGCGCCCTTGGCGCCCACAACGACTACAACGTGGCAGCAGGCCGGAGCAATGGCAATCCGAGCCGCCACCAGACCCCATCAGTGTTCCCCAGTGTCCGTTGTTCACGGTGTGCTCCGGTGGCAAGAAGCAGTTCCCGTTTCCCACCTGAAGGCCGCGCTCCTCCGTGTCCGGGGCGCTCCGTGTCTGCCGTGTCAAAGCAGTTGCCGTCCCTCAGCGGACCTCAGTGGAGTTCAGTGGATTTCAGTGGATTTCAGTGGCCGCCCGGGCGTCCGGCCTGAACCGCCGTGGCCGCGTTGCGCTCCGGTGGCTCGACGTGCAGCAGATGGTGCACGAAGAAGTCGTCGCGCTTCCGCAGGCCGTACGGCCCGCCATTCGTGTGATCGGCGCCAGGAATGACGAGCAGGTCGAACGTCTTGTTGGCTTTGATCAGTGCGTTCACCACCTGCATCGTCGAGCTCGGGTCCACGTTCGTGTCGAGCTCTCCGACGATGAGCATCAGGTCGCCCTGGAGCCGGTAGGCGTTGTCCACGTTGGAGCTCGCCGCATACTGTGGCCCGAGCGGCCAGCCCATCCACTGCTCGTTCCACCAGATCTTGTCCATCCGGTTGTCGTGGCATCCCGCCGCGGACACGGCGGCCTTGTAGAACTCCGGATGAAACAGCAGCGCGCCGAGCGAGCTCTGGCCGCCGGCCGACGTCCCGTACACACCCACCCGCGTGATGTCGTACCACGGATCCTTCGCCGCGACGGCCTTGTGCCAGAGGATGCGATCCGGGAACCCCGCGTCGCCCAGGTTCTGCCAGGCCACGTCCTGGAACGCCTTGGACCGGTTGGACGTGCCCATTCCGTCGATCTGCACCACGATGAACCCCAGCTCGGCGAGGTTGCGCATTGGGTTCGTCACGGAGAAGGACTTGGGAACGAACGAGCCCTGCGGCCCGGCGTAGATGTTCTCGATCACCGGATACTTCTTTGACGGATCGAAGTTCGTCGGCTTGAAGATCAGGCCCCAGATGTCGGTGACGCCGTCGCGACCCTTGGCCACGAACACCTCGGGCGGCCTCCACCCGGCGGCCGCGAGCGCCGACACGTCGCCGTGCTCCACGTTCATGAGCGTTTTCTGATCGCTCGCCCGGCGGAGCGCGAGGGTCGTGGGGAGGTCCACGCGCGACCAGGAGTCGAGGTAATACGTGCTGTCGCCCGACCACTCGACCACGTGATTGCCGTTCGCCTCGGTGAGCTTCGTGAGGCCCGTGCCGTCGAAGTTGATGCGATAGTACTGCGTGAAGTAGGGATCCTGCGCCGGGTCCATCCCGCCGGCGGTGAACCAGATCTGCCGTTTCGCCTCGTCCACGTGGTCCACGCCGCGCACCACCCACGGGCCCCTGGTGATCTGATTCTCCACCTTGCCTGTCACGCCGTCGTACAGGTAGAGGTGGTTCCACCCGTCGCGCTCGGACATCCAGATGATCTCCTTACCGTCGTTCACGTCGTAGCGGAATCGCTTGCCCGAATCGGTGAGGCTGCCATTGGCCGTCCGGTAATTGAAGAACGTCTTCGGCTCCTCGGAGATCACGGCCCGCGGCACGCCCGTCGCCGCGTCCACTTCGATCACGCGGTACACCTGATGGCCGCGCTGGTTGTACTCGAACGTGAACGCGTGACTGTCCTTGCGCCACGCGAGCGGGAGCATCTGATAGGCGTTCGGAAAGAGCGTATGATCGACGTGCACGGCGCGCTTCGCGTCCACGTCCACGAGGACCGGCTCGCGCAGGTCCAGCACGTCGCCGGGCTTGGTGTACACGCGCTCCATGTACTTCGGCTGGAGTTGATCCGCCGGCGACGACTCGACGTACCGGACGATGCGGCGGTAGCCGGGCGTGACGCGGTAGATCGCGATCTTCCTGGAGTCGGGCGACCACTCGGCTGACCGCAGCGTGTAGGCCGCTCCCTCGGAGCCGTCCGCGGTCAGCGCGGTTCCGTTGCGCGACCCGGTGGCACGAACATACAGGTTGAAGTTCTGGATGAACGCCTCGCGCTGGCCGTCGGGAGAGCGGCGCACCGCCGTGTCCGCGGCCTGGAGACCCCGCTGTTGCTGGAGCCGCTGCGCGAACACCTCGTCCGCCAGACCATCGTCCTCGTCCCAGGGCCCCTCGAACGGCACCTCGTCGCCGTCATCCTCGATCGCGGGACCGCCGCGGCCACCCCGCCCGCCCCGCCCTCCATTCATCGCGGGGCCGAGCTTGAGGCAGCCGTAGGTGGCGAGGCTGCAGCGCCAGTTGAAGCCGGTTGCGACGAACTCGATCGCGCGCTCGTCGTTCGCGTAATCGATGTTTGTGAAGGGGAGCGTCGTGGCGGTGTAGCTGGCTCCGGCGGCGCGGCCGAGCGATTCGGCGAGCGTGGCATGGTCGAACGCCGGCCTCTTCTGCCGCGTGGCGGCGTCGACGACCATGAACTCGAATCCGCCCTTGACCGTTCGTCGGTACCAGAACCGTGACGTCTTCCCGATCCAGGTGGCGCGGTCGGGAACGTCCACCGCCAATGCCTGGAAGCGGGCGTTGAGCTGTTCGGCGCGGGCGTAATCCGCGGCGGTGCCCTGCGCGCGCGCGGCGACCGCGATGACCATGGCGAACGAAACGACGGCGAGCGATCTCGGCACGGGAGGAGCCCTCGGAAGCGCGACGACGGTTGTGTGGGAGCGCGACCAACATAGCGCGCCGGCAGGCCCCTCACCATGTTAGAGCGACGCTCCATCGGAGACTTCCCGTGATTCGCTCTTCGCTTCTCGCCGCCGCGCTGGCGGCCGGACCGTTCGCGCTCCAGGCGCAGCGACCGCTCACGTTCATCGACGAGCAGAACATGCGGCAGGCGTCGGGCTCCGAGGTCAGCCCCGACGGCAAGATGATGCTGTACACGCTGAGCACGCCGGACTGGATGCAAGCGCGCCGGCAGTCCGACATCTACCTCGTCTCACTCGATCGCGGCGCGCCGAGCACGCGACAGCTCACGTTCACCAAGGACAAGAACGAGACGGGCGCGAAATGGTCGAACGACGGAAGCCTCATCGCCTTCCTCTCCGATCGTGACGCGGCGGCGCCGGCAACCGGCGCCGCGCCGGCGGGCGGTCGCGGCGGCGGTGGCGGTGGCGCCGCCAACGGCGGAAGCCGGAATCAGCTCTTCGTGATGCGCCTCGACGGCGGCGAGGCCAAGCGCGTGACCGACGCGCGGGAGGGCGTGTCGAGCTTCACCTTCGCCAAGGACGGCAAGTCCATCGTCTACGAATCGGGCCGGAGCGGCTCGGACCAGCTCTACACGCTCGCCGTGGACGAGCTCTGGCGCGGCGACATCCCGAGGTCGACGCAGCTCACGCGGCACGCCACGGGCATCGGCACCTGGCAGTGGTCGCCGGACGGCACGCGCATCTACTTCGTCACGCCCGACTCGATCGACCGCGACGACCGCGTGCGCACCGAGAAGCAATTCACGGTGCGGCCGCGAAACCCGGCGTCGTCATTGCAGAGCCTCTGGGAGCTCGACGTCGCCTCCCGGCAGGAGCGGAAGGTCGTCGGCGACACGGCGTACAGCGTGGCCAACGTCGTCGTCTCGCCGGACGGCAAGTGGATCGGCTACCACGGCATGTCGCCGAGCCGGTACGAGCGCGGCATCCTCGAGCAGAACGACTACGCCGACCTGTATCTCTACGAGGTCGCGACGGGCAAGATCGAGCGTCTGACGAAGAACGCCGACATCAGCGAAGGACCGGTCAGCTTCTCGCCCGACAGCAAGCTGGTGGCCTTCTCGGCGCCCGACGATTTCAAGTTCATGCACCTCACGAAGGTCTACGTGCGACACGTCGACCGCCCCACGGAGCCGTGGAAGAAGCTCGGCGGCGGCTTCGATTACGACGTGCGCATCGGTCGCGGCTTCGGCGGTGACGCCGGAATCGAGAACGCGTTCTGGTCGAAGAACGCCGACACGATCTACTTCAACACCGGATTCCACGCGACCACCCAGGCGTTCGCGCTCGCGGTCGCGACGAACCAGGTGACGCCGCTCACCGCCTTCAAGGCGACCACACAGCTCGGGCGCGACGCCGAGACCGGCCGATTGATCGTCACCTACGCCGATCCGAAGACGCCGCCCGCGCAATACGCGGTGGCGTCGCTGCGCGACCTTGGCGACCGCTCGAAGTGGACGCCGCTCACCGATCCCAATCCGTGGGTGCGCCGCGAGGTCGCGCTCGGCGACGAGGAGGAGATTACCTGGAAGTCCACCGACGGCCGCATGGTGAGCGGCGTGCTCGTGAAGCCGGTCGGCTACCGGGCGGGCACGAAGTACCCGCTGATCGTCGCCATCCACGGCGGACCGGCCGCGGCGGATGTTCTCGGGTTCAACGGCGGCTATGGCTCGCAGGTCTACGCGGGCGCGGGCTACATGGTGCTCATGCCCAACTACCGGGAGTCCACGAACTACGGCGAGAAGTTCAAGATCGAATCCCAAGGCGACTACTTCACGAAGGGATTCCAGGACATCATGACCGGCGTGGATTATCTGATCGCGCAGGGCTTGGTGGACAGCACCAAGATGGGCGCGCTCGGCTGGAGCGCCGGCGGCCACTACTCGAACTGGATCGAGGGTCACACCGCGCGGTTCAAGGCGATCAGCTCGGGCGCCGGCGTGGCGAACTGGGTCTCCATGTGGAGCCAGAGCGACACGCAGCGGCTCCGCCAGTGGTACCTCGGCGACAAGATGTATTGGGCATCGCCGACCGAATATCAGAATTGGTGGAAGCAGTCGCCGATCGCGTACATCAAGAACGCCAAGACGCCGATGTTCATCCACGTGGTCGAGGGCGACCCGCGCGTGCCGCGGCCGCAGAGCGAGGAGATGCACATGGCGCTCTCCAAGCTCGGCGTGACGAACGAGTTCTGGGTGTACCCGGGGAGCACGCATGGCATTCCCGACGCGCGCAACCAGTACCTGAAGGCGGTCGCCGAGATGTCGTGGATGGACTACTGGGTGCGCGGCAGCGGCAAGAAGTTCGCGTGGCGCGACGTGCTCAAGTCCGTGGAGACGGGCGGGCCGCAGGTGGCGGGGGAGGCGACGCCGCAGCCCTGAACGGCTCTGGTTGATAGCGAGGGTACTCGGGTGCCGGCACTGGAATCGACAGCATCAGCGACAGCGACAGCGACAGTCTGTCGACAGTCGCCGTCGCTGACGACTTGACAGCCGTTACGCCGGTACCCTCGGTATCAGTGCACTGTCCTCCACTCTCCGCTACATTGAAGCCAGTGCGCGAGGGGCGCCTCCTGTCCGCGGCAAGGGAGCACTGCTCCCACCCATGTAGGTTCGTGCTACGCACCGAACCTTTCTCCTTGCCTGTGCTCAGCGGATTTCAGGCGGCTATTGGAGGAAGGTTTCCATGGTCAGGAAGCTCACGCCCCGGAGTTCGCTCGAGAACCTCAAGAGGGAGGCGAAGCGCTGGCTGAAGGCGCTTCGCGCAAACGACCCCGACGCCCGCGCGCGTCTCGAGCGTGTCGTTCCAGATGCACCCCCCCGACCGACGCTGCGCGACGTGCAGCACGCGCTGGCGGTCGAGCACGGGCACGCGGGTTGGGTCTCGCTCACCGACGCGCTGCGGCACACCGGCACGAGCGACGACGCGCTCCGCGTTGCTCGACGCCGCGGGTCGCGGCAACACTGTGCGCGTGGTGGAGCTGCTCGACGCGCACCCGGCCATCGTGAGCGCCCCCGGACCGCTCCGCGGCAACACCGGGCGGCGAACCGCGCTGCACTACGCCGCCGGCGGGCGACACGAGGACACCGTGCGATTGCTGCTCGAGCGCGGCGCCGACCCGAACGTGCGCGACGACGGCGACAACGCGATGCCGCTCCACATTGCCGCCGAGCATGAGGATCTTGGCATCATTCGCGCGCTCGTCGAGCACGGCGCGGACCCGATCGGCACCGGCGACCTCCACGAGCTCGAGGTGATCGGCTGGGCGACGGTCTTCGGAAACGCACGGCCGGAGATCGTGCAGTACCTGCTCGCGCACGGCGCGCGGCACAACATGTCGTCGGCGGTCGCCAGCGGCGACACCGCGGCCATTCGCGCGATCGCCGCCGAGGCACGCGAGAATCTCGATCGGCCGATGGATGCCACGAACCACCGGCGCACGCCGCTCCATCTCGCCGTGGCGAAACGGCAGCGTGAATCACTCGTGGCGCTTCTCGAGCTCGGCGCGAATCCCGAGCTCGCGGATGCCGCGGGCCTCACGCCGCTCGACCAGGCGGCGCTGTCGGGCGACCGGGAAATGGCCGAGCTGCTCCTCACGCGCGGCGCGGTGCTTCGACTGCCCGCCGCGATCGCGCTCGATCGCGACGTCGAGCGCGTGCTGGCCGACGATCCGACCGCGCTTCGCCCCGGCGGGCGATGGGGCACGCTCATTCTCCGCGCGAGCGAACATGCGCCCGGCGCGGTGATCGAGCGTCTCATCCGGCACGGCGCGTCGGTGGACGTGCGCGACGATCCGTCCACGGCGGTCGACGGGGCGTACAGCTACACTCCGCTGCACGCGGCG
>Ga0316628_100003334_pt1 | contig 12356 bp, 9 predicted proteins | sample OWC_Aug_M2_C1_D5_FD_207648 | JGI IMG/M metagenome (GOLD analysis project Ga0316628, IMG submission 207648) | Wetland soil microbial communities from Old Woman Creek delta, Ohio, United States - OWC_Aug_M2_C1_D5_C | ecosystem: Environmental > Terrestrial > Soil > Wetlands | place: USA: Ohio...
CCAAGCAGGGATTTCCGCCCGGAGGGCCTGAGGATAAGATTCCGCCGAAGGTGGACCAGACGGTCCCCGCGCAGGGCGAAACCGGTGTGAACCGGGACACCGAGGTCGTCCTCTGGTTCAGTGAGGCGGTCCAGACCAGGGTTTCAACGGACGCGGTATTCATTTCGCCGTTCCAGGGCGAGAACGCGCGGCTCAAATGGAAGGGGAACCGCCTGAAAATCGTCTTCCGGAGACCGCTGGCCGAAAACACCACCTATGTCGTCACCGTGGGCACGGCAGTGCAGGACACCCGGAACAACCGGCTGGCTGCTTCGTTCAGCCTCGCGTTCTCAACCGGCCTGGCACTGGACGAGGGGGAGATGTCCGGGCGTGTGTTTTCCGAGTCCAGCGCTGCGGGGCTCGACGTGTGGGCCTACAGGTGCGACGGCATCACGGACCCCGATCCCTCCGCACTGGAACCGGATTACATCGTCCAATGCTCCGAACGGGGGGATTTCCGATTCATGAACGTGGCCCCCGGCCGTTACCGCCTTTTCGCCGTGCGGGACAGGGCCGCGGACAGGACGTACACGCCCGGAGACGACGAAATCGGGGTCCCGTACCGGGATGCAGCGCCGGGGCCGGACGGTTCCCTCAGCGCCGACAGCCTCTTTTTCCGGATCCACCGAGAGGATCCCGCTCCGCCGTCCCTGCTGAAAATCACGGCCGCGGACCGCAACCATCTTTCCCTGCGCTTCGACAGGATGCTGGCACCGAAAATTGCGCCATCCCCGACTTTCTGTGAGATCATCGATTCGGCACAGGTTTCAGGCGCGTTGAGGGTGAAGGCGCTCTTTCCCGAGCGGGAGAACGGCCGCGAGCTGACCGCGGTGACGGAAGACCAGACCGGAGGGGTGGCCTATCGCCTGCGACTGCGGACGGACTGGATCGAGAATGCGCCGGATTCGGCATGGTGGGAACGGTTCTTTTCCGGCAGCTCGCTGCCGGACACAGCAAAGCCGAAGCTGGTCGCGGCCTTCCCCAGGACTGGGGAGAGGTATTTCAATCCGATGGACTCAGTCCGGCTCGTCTTCAGCGAAGCGATGGACACCGCCGGCTTCGCCGGCGGGTTCGCCTGCGCCGACTCGTCGGACGCATCCGTCAGGGGATTCTTGAGGTGGACGGATCCCGCGCAGGTCCGCTTCATCCCCGACGGGCCTCTGCAGAACTACAGGAAGTACAAGGTGATTCTTTCCGGCGCCGGAGTCCGGGACGCAGCCGGCAACGCACTGGCCGATTCGGCCATCGCCTTTCGGACCTCCACTGTGGACACGCTTTCGGAAATCGCCGGAACAGTCCGTCAGTCGGAGGATTCCGCGGGATCCGGGGCGTTCGTCATCGGCGCCTCCCAGATCGACAATAAGGAAGCGGCCGCTACGGGTGCGGTACCGTCTCCGGGCCCCTACCGGATTCCGAATTGCCTGCCCGGGCGATACATCCTGGGCTGCTTTCGCGATTGCGACGGGAACGGCCGGTATTCCTTCGGAAGCCCCTATCCATTCAAACCTTCCGAGCCGTTCGTCGTATACCGGGATACGGTGAAAGTGCGGTCGCGCTGGCCCAATGAAGGGAACGACCTTGTCCTCCCGTGACAGGGTCCATGAACGGTCCACCCTATGAGAAAATGGATCACCGGATTTTCAACGGTTCTGGCGGTGCTGTTCGTATACGCGTTTCTGAGGTACCGCCTGATCGACATCCCGTTCTTCGCGGACCAGGTCAAGGAATGGCTCATCACCGCGGGGCTCGCCCTGCTGGTGGCCCGGTTGACACGGCGGCCATGGTTCGAACGCATCAACCTCGTCCGTAAACTCGACCTGCTGGGCATACTGGTCCTGACCATCTCCGCGATCGCGGCCGTTGTCCCGCTGTCGGAAGGTCTCGGCGTGCAGGGCGCTAAAGTGTTCCGCGCCGCGGGAGTCACGTTCTTCGAGACCGTGGTGGGACTCGTCATCCTGGCCGCATCCATCGTCCTCCTGCTCCTGGTAAAGGAACTTGTCTTCATCCAGCAGACGAGACACACCAAAAACCAGTTCCGGATTCTCCTGGCCGCCCTGTTCCTGAACATCGGTTTCGTCCTGCTGGCAGGGTCCGGGGAAGAATTCCGTTTTACGGGGCCGTTCGCTTTCGACAGCCCGAACGTTTTCATGGTCCTCTTGACCGTGGTTTCCGTCTTTCTCGGATTCCGGAACAAATGGATCCACTATCTCAGGAAAAAATCGAAGCTGTTCTACTTTTTCGCCGGGAGCGCCGTGTTCGTTTTCTTCGTGACGCAGTCCTCCTCGCTTCCGAAATTCCTCGCACCGGTAGGCGTTTCGGCCGGGACGGCGGTTTCCGGGATCACGGCTGTGACCGCGATTTATCTCGGAATGGCCCTGGCGTCCCTTCTGATTCACCTCCCGTCGGCGGGACTCATGGACAGGAAGATGCGGGAAGTGAGGTCGTTCCAGGATCTGAGTGCCGTGCTCGGTTCGGATCTGAAGAAGGAGGTCCTGGTCGCGAAGATACCCGCCCTGGCCAATGCCATGGTGGAGGCCGAAATCACCTGGCTGGAACTGATGGATGCCGGGGAATTCAAGGTGGCCGCCGTGCATCGGAAGGTGGGCGTTTCCGTCGAAATCCCCCCGGAATCCATGCGCGGGCCCTGCCGGGAGGAGATTCTGGGCAGGAGGGAAACCGTTCTCATGAACGACCTTTCCAAATGCGGGAAGGGCGCCTCCCGCTCCCGGTTTCAAGGATCCCTGCTCGCGTCGCCGGTGACTTCCCAGGCCGGAATTCTCGGCATTCTCTTCGCCATGAAGTCGGTTCCCTTCGGATTCGTGGAGGAAAGCCAGGGCCTTTTCCAGGCCTTCGCGAACCAGGCCGCCATTTCGATGGAGAACGTCAGCCTGGTGGAACAGTCCGTCAAAAGGCAGGCAGCGGAAGAGGAACTCCGGCTCGCCCACGAAGCCCAGATGAGGCTGCTGCCCCAGCGGATGCCGCAGGTGCGGGGTTTCGACATAGACGGGCTCTGCATCACGGCGAACGAAATCGGCGGGGATTTTTACGACGTGATCCCGGTCGGAAGCGGGAGGGTCGACTTGCTGATCGGCGACGTTTCCGGAAAAGGCGCGACGGCCGCTTTTTACATGGCCGAATTCAAGGGCGTCATCCTGACTCTGGTGTCCCATTTCGATTCACCCAGGGACATCCTCGCCGAGATGAACTCCTTTCTGAGAAAACAGTGCGATCAGGACATGTTTCTCACCATGGTGTATGCGATTCTTCACCCCTCCCGGAGGACGGTCCGTTTCGCCAGGGCGGGGCATTGCCCCGTCGGGCTGCTCCGCGGGCAGAAGCTGTCCTGGCTCGAACCGAGGGGACTGGGCCTCGGGCTGGTTCCCGGGAAACTCTTCAAATCCAGGCTCGAGGAGCGACGGCTCACGCTCAGAACCGACGACGTCCTGTTTTTATACACGGACGGACTGACTGAGGCGCGAAATCCGGCCCGTGAGGAATTCGGCGAGGAACGTCTTACCCGGTTCCTGGCCGGGTCGGCGCCGTCCACCGCGCGGGAACTCGTGCAGTCGGTCGCGGACAGGGTCGAGGAGTTCACCGAAAACGAACCCAGGCACGACGACATCACCATGCTGTCGCTCAGGGCGACGGCGGTCAAGAAGTCCAGACAGGGTCAAGGAGAAGGGTGATATGGAACGTTTTGAAATCAGGACCGGCGATGCGCAGGCGGTCTCTCTGGTCTACCTGAAGGGTTACCTGGACGCCCACACGGCCCCGGAATTCGAAAAGACGCTCCAGGATCTGGTCGGCGGTGAAAAGGTCAATATCGTGGTGAACTGTTCCGACCTGACCTACATCAGCAGCGCCGGGCTGGGCGTCTTCATGGGATTCATCGAGGACGTGCGGTCCAGAGGCGGAGACATCAAGCTTGCCGAGCTCACCGAAAAGGTGTTCCGCGTGTTCGACCTGCTGGGTTTTCCCGTACTGTTCGAAATATTCGAGAGAGAAGCCGATGCCGTCGCGAAATTCAAGAAAACCTGACGCGAAACCGCGTATTCGCGCCGGCCGTCCCACGCTCCGCGGGCGGGGGAAGGACAAGGCGGGAAACGAATACACACTGAACATCCCGGGCAAGACGGACAATCTCGAGGTGATCCGGACTTTCGTCGCCGGCGTGGCACGCCGCGCCGGTTTCGGCGACGAGGACGTCAACAAGATCGAGCTCGCGGTGGATGAAGCCTGTTCGAACGTGATCGAACACGCCTATTCGCGGGACGAAGCGAAGGACATCGACATCGCCGTCAGAATCGAGGCCCCGAAGCTCACGGTGACGGTGACGGATCACGGGAGGAGCTTTCATTTCGACGGGGTCCCGCTTCCGGACATGAAGCAGTATCTCGCCGAACTCAGGGTCGGCGGGCTCGGCATCTACCTGATGAAAATGCTGATGGACGAGGTGGAGTACCACTCCGAACACGGCCGGAACGAGGTGCGCATGTCCAAATACTTCGTGAAGAGCGCCAGACCGCGGACAACCGCATCCTGAGCGGACGCCATGCCATCCAGTGACAAGACGCCGCCCGGCGGCACCGATCCGACCCTCGATCAGAGGCTGCTGGAGCTTTCGGCGCTTTTCGAAATCACCCAGACCATCACCTCCTCCCTCACCCTCGGATCGGTCCTCGAGAACGTGCTGCGGATCCCCATGGGATACTGCCTCATTTCAAAAGGCATCATCCTTCTCAAGGACAAAACCGGCCTCGATTTCACCGTCGAGGGGCTGAGGGGATTTCCGCGCGAGCTGATGCACAAGACGATGCGGATCGCCCGGCCTCCGGCTCACACCCTGCTCATGCGGTCCCACCAGGGCCAGGAGGACTGGATTTCCTTCTTCAGGGAATTCGGCGTTGAAATCGTCCTGCCGCTGGGGACCTCGCGCGGGGTGATCGGGCTCCTCGGGTTCGGAGAAAGGATAGGGGGAAAAGCCTTCGGGGAGCGCGAGATCGAATTTCTTGATTCGCTCTCGAACATCGCGGCCACGGCGCTTTCCAACAGCCTGATGGTCGACGAGATTCAATCCATCAACCAGCAGCTGGACAGGAAAGTGCAGCAGCTCAACACCCTCTTTGACATCGGGCACGAGCTCAACACCACCCTGGAAATGCAGACGATCGGCAGCATCCTGAGTTTCGCCATCATGGGGGAGCTCATGGTGAACCGGTGCGTCGTCCTGGTGGGGGAGGGGAACCGGGTGGAGGTGCTCGTGTCGAAAGGGCTCGCCCATGCGCCGCCGGCCGGGCCGCAGGTCCTGAACCTGACGCAGCCGCTGCATCTGGAAGACGGCAACTCCTTCCCCGAACTGAAACAGGCCGGCCTGTCGGTCATCGTCCCCATGCGCATCCACGACGAGACCCGCGGAGCGTTCGCCGTGGGCGCGAAGCTGTCCCGGCAGCCTTTCACCCAGGCCGACCTGGAGTTTCTCACCACGCTCGGCAACCAGGCCATTACCGCGATTGAAAACGCACGGCTGTTCCGCGAGGCCCTGGAAAAACAACGCATGGAGGAGGAACTCCGGTTCGCCCAGAACATCCAGAAGGACCTGCTTCCCAAATCGATGCCGCGCCTGGACGGATATGACATCGCCGGCATCAACCTTTCAAGCCGCGAGGTCGGCGGCGACTACTACGACGTGCTCCGGCTCTCCGACACCCATTTCGGCATCGCCATCGCCGATGTGGCCGGGAAGGGCGCGGGCGCGGCCCTGCTCATGGCCAGCCTGCAGGCCAGCCTCCGGGCGCTCGCGCATGTCGACTTCCCGATCAAGAACCTGGTCTTCCGGATCAACAACCTGATCTTCGAAAACACGGCTCTTGACAAATTCATCACATTTTTTTATGGAGTGCTGGACGCTCGACAGAGGACGTTCACCTACTGCAATGCGGGGCACAATCCGCCGATGTGGATTTCGAAGGCCGGCGGAATCCGCCAGCTTGAGAAGGGTGGATTGATACTCGGCATGATGGCCAACGTGCCGTACGAAACGGAGTCCATCACCCTCGAATCCGGAGACCGGCTCATCCTGTATACGGACGGCATTTCGGAGGCGGTGAATTCGCGCGGCGAGGAATTCGGCATCGAACGGATCGAGCAGACCGCCGCGCAGAACGCGGATGCGTCCGCGCGCGATGCGGTGGATGCGCTGATCGAAGGAGTGAAGCGTTTCAGGGGGGACGCGTACCAGAACGACGACATGACTCTTGTGGTGGTGAATATCGAATCGTCATGACGCCGAAGGCCCGCCGGAATCACCGCATCGACGGAAATGCCCGCAGCCTTCTGTCTCTGCCACGTTGGATGGAATCGGGGAAAGGGCCGGGCCGTTGGGACCGCCCTTCGATTCGGGGTCAAAAATGCCGCAGGTGATCCGGATTTCCGCAGCGTATTTTGCCCTCGGGCTGAATCTCGTAATGAAAACCCAGGGGGCACGTCGGTATCAGCCGGTCCGGCATGAAAGGGGCCAGTTCTTCGAATTCGGCGGCATAATGCGGTGAGGGGCTGTTTCGCGTGATCTGGTCCGCGAGGTAGAGGTTCTGAGCGGATTCCAGCGTGTATTGATTAGTCATGCAGACCGCGGTCTTGGCCTTGTCGGAGAGGCTGATGTACTTCGCGACCGCGACCGCCGAGATGATCCCGATCAGGACGAGGGTGAAGACGAGCTCGACCAGGGAAAACCCGTACCCGCCATGGATCTTCCTCATTCCCCCCGGGATCTCCCGGGTTTCATCATTTTTCAAGATGAAATCCCGTCAAAGGGACCATTCCCTTCAGAAAGACAATGGCATTGAAAACCTATGGCTTGAATAAACAAGATCATTTATGCAAAAATTGAACCAGGGATGGTGAAAATAGGGGATGGGGACCTAAACAAAAAGGAGAAGCAGTCCGCTTCTCCCTTATGTTTGATGCCATTCTCTTCAGTTGAACGATAGATCCTGCAGAGAGTTATTTCACTGCCGTTGTATCAACCGGTACCGCGGTCGTGTCAGCGGGTGCGACCTGTTCAGCCGGGGGCTGTTCGGCCTTCTTCTTTGCGCAACCGCTCACGGTGACCAGGGCCACGGACATGCAGAGCATCAATGCCAGCAACGCGACGATCTTCTTCACCATCTTCGACCTCCTTGTTCGTGCATGATTACTGTGATATATTTTATCACAAATTTTTGAAAACTTCTAAACAATATAATAAAAATTCTTCCCATGTCAAGAAATTTTTTACTTTTTTTTACATATCCGATAAAATTCCGCTTGCATTTGGCCCTTTATTATTTTATATTTTTTAATAGGTTAAACATAACTCTTCACACGGATTCATAGACCGATGGCGGATCGTCGTTTTTCAACTCTCTTTCAGGATCGAATATGGGTCCTGGACGGCGCGATGGGGACATTTCTACAGTCCCGCGCCAGGCCAGGCGCCTGCATGGAATTGGCAAACCTCGAAGAGCCTGAACTGGTCAGGGGAGCCCATTCCCAGTATCTTGAAGCCGGCGCGGACATCCTGTCGACGAACACGTTCGGCGCAAGTTCGGTCAAGCTTGATTCCTTCGGTCTGGGTCGGCGCGCGCGGGAGATCAACCAGCAGGCCGCCCGGCTGGCCCGTGCCGCGGCAGGCGGAAAGGCACTGGTCGCCGGAACCATCGGTCCGACCGGGAAATTGATCGATCCGCTGGGTCCCCTGACATTCGAAGAGGCCTATGAATCCTTCCGTGAGCAGGCCGCAGCCCTCGCCGAGGGAGGGGCGGACTGCATTCTCCTTGAAACATTCTCCGACCTCCGCGAGATCAAGGCCGCGCTGCTGGCTGCCCGCGAACAGTCCGGGCTGCCCGTGCTGGCCTCGATGACCTTTGAGAAGGATTTTCTGACCTTCACGGGCACGGATCCCGAAACCGCGGCGACCGTGCTCGAAGCCTCGGGCGCGGACGCGATCGGAGTGAACTGTTCCACCGGGCCGGAACCCATGCTCGAGGTTCTCGGCCGGTACGCCCTGACCACGGATGTCCCGCTCTTCGTCGAACCGAACGCGGGAATGCCAAGGCTTGAAGGCGGGATCGCCCGCTTCCCGGTTTCCCCTGAGGAGATGGCGCGATTCGCAGTCCGGTTCGCCGACATCGGGGCCTCCCTCATCGGATCCTGCTGCGGGAGCACTCCCGAGCACACGCGCCGCCTGAAACAGGCGCTGAAGGGGAGAAAGCCGGTTTCACGCGCCTCCGCCTCCTCTTTCCGCCTCTGCAGCCGCGTGAGATCCGTTTCCATCGGACCCGGAAAACCGTTCTGCATCATCGGCGAGAGAATCAATCCCACAAACCGGAAAGACCTGTCGGCCGCACTCGCGAATCGCGATTTCGGGCCGGTTCAGGAGGAGGCCATGCGCCAGGTCCGCGAGGGCGCCGGCGTTCTGGACGTCAACGTCGGCCTTCCTGGAATCGACGAATCCTCCGTGCTCGCCGGCGCGGTCAGGCTGCTATCCAGCACAGTCCAGGCGCCGCTCTGCATCGACAGCACATCGAGCGCGGCGGTCGAGGCCGCACTGCGCGAAATCCCGGGGAAACCGATGGTGAATTCCGTCAACGGCGATCCCAAAAGCCTCGGGTCCGTTCTTCCCCTTGCCCGCAGATACGGTGCGGCCGTCCTATGCCTCGCGGTGGGCAGCCGGGGCATCCCGGACTCGGCCGAGGAGAGAATCGCGGTTTTGAAAGCCATTATCGACGAGGCCGCCCGGCTGGGCATTCCGAAATCCAATCTGATCTGCGACTGTCTCACCCTCACCGTTTCGGCCGGGCAGAGCCGCGCCGAGGAAACTCTGAAGGCCGTCCGCATCGTCAGGGAGGAACTGAAGCTCCCGACCGTCCTCGGCGTCTCGAACATCTCATTCGGCCTTCCAGACCGGAGCCTCATCAACGCCGCATTCCTGAGCATGGCCATGTCGGCCGGCCTGGACGCGGCCATCCTGAATCCCGGAGACAGACGGATGATGGAAACGGCCAGGGCGGCGTCGGTGCTGACCCTCCGCGACCGCGATTCGCGCGATTTCGTGCTTTCCCACTCGCGCCGGAGGCGCGGACCCGAGGCCGCCGCATACGGCGCGACGCCGTCCGCGGATTCCGCTGGGAGGATTTACGACGCGGTTCTGCACGGGAACCGGGATGGTGTCGGCACGCTCGTCCGGCAGGCTCTCGACGAGGGGCGGTCCGCTTCGGAGATCAACGAGGCCTCCCTCATCCCGGCGATCCGCGAGGTGGGGCGGATGTACGAAAGCAAAGAGGTATACCTGCCGCAGATGATCCTGTCCGCCGAGACCATGCAGAAGGCGTTTCAAATACTGGAACCCCGCTTCGGGAGCTCGGGTGTAAAACATTCAGGCACGGTGGTGCTCTGCACCGTGAAGGGAGACGTGCACGACATCGGCAAGAACCTGGTCGGGCTTTTCCTGCGGAACAACGGATTCCGCGTCCTCGATCTGGGAAAGGACGTGCCGGCCGAAGCCGTGGTCGAAAGCGCAGTCGAACAAGGCGCCGACGCCGTCGCCCTATCGGCCCTGATGACCACCACGATGGCCGAGATGCCGAACGTGATCCGGGCGCTTCGGGACGCCGGAAGCCGGGCCAAGGTGCTGGTCGGCGGCGCCGTGGTCACGCAGGCCTACGCCGAGGCCATCGGCGCGGACGGTTACACCAAAGACGGTGCGGCCGCGGCCGGCCTTCTGAACAGGATATTGCACGGAGCGCCCTGAAAGCCCGCCCGAACCGCCGGTTTCGGGCAGGCTTCCATGCGACGGGGTCATCCGGACTGACAGTGTCATCAGGCACCGGGATTGAACCGCAAGGAGACGGCGATGCCAAAATCGGTCATTCATACCGAGGGGCTGACGAAAATCTACAAGGGGGAATTGGGCCAGGCGCCCGTGGTCGGAGTCGAATCGCTCGACCTCGACGTGCGCGAGGGCGAGGTTTTCGCCTTCCTCGGCCCCAACGGAGCGGGCAAAACCACGACGATCAAACTGCTGACCCGCCTGCTTTTTCCGACAAAGGGAAATGTCCTCATCATGGGCAGGCCGCTTTCGTCGCGGGAGTCCATGCGCCGGGTCGGCTATCTTCCGGAGCAGCCGAATCTGTACGGATACCTGACCGGAGCCGAATTCCTGGATTTCATGGCGAGGATTTTCGGCCTGCAGCGCGAGGTGCGCAAAAAAAGAATTCCGGAGGTTCTCGGCTGGGTCGGTCTTTCCGACCACGGCGGGCGCGCCATCCGGACCTATTCGCGCGGCATGATGCAGCGGCTCGGCATGGCGCAGGCGCTGATCAACGATCCCGACCTGCTGATCCTCGACGAACCCATGTCGGCCCTCGATCCGGTCGGCCGGAAGGATTTCAGGGATCTCATCCTCGGCCTGAAGAAGCGCGGAAAGACGCTCTTTTTCAGCTCCCATATTCTCTCAGACGCCGAGATGGTGGCGGACCGCATCGGCATCCTGAAAAAAGGCCGCATGACGCAGACCGGCAGGCTCGATGACCTCACGGGGCTCCGGTCGGGCGTCATCGAGGTCACCTTCGTCCCCAACCGCGGGAAACCCGCGAAATCCGCGTTCCAAAAGTACAACCTCGACGTGCAGGGCCGCAAGATTCTCGTCCGGCTGGAGAACGAGGAGGACCTCCCGGCCCTGATCCGGGAGATCACCCGCGCCGGGGCGAGGCTCGTTTCGGTGATCCCGCAGCGTCAAAGCCTCGAGGACATTTTCATGGCCGAGATCGGGAGGTGACATCATGAGGCTCTGGGCCGTCACAACCAACACATTCAAGGAAACGATCCGCAACCGGATCCTGATCAACATCCTGCTGTTCGCCGTCGCCCTGATCCTTCTCTCCCTGGTCGTCGGGGAGTGGTCGCTAGGCCATCAGTCGAAGGTGATCAGGGATTTCGGCCTGGCCGCCATGTCCCTCTTCGGTCTTCTGATCGCCATCTTCATCGGGATCCGCCTCATGGTTCAGGAGATGGAACAACGGACCGTGTACCTCATCCTGTCCAAGCCGATACACCGCTGGGAATTCGTCATCGGCAAGTATCTCGGCCTGGCCTGCACGCTGGCCCTGAACGTGCTCCTCATGAGCCTGACGCTCTGGGCCGTCGTGCTGGTGCAGGAGGGCAGGATCGATTTCGGGCTGGCCCCGGCGATCCTCCTGATCTACATGGAGATCATCCTCATGGTGGCGTTCGCCCTGCTTTTTTCATCCTTCACGTCGCCGACGCTGAGCGCCCTCTTCACGCTCATTATTTTCGTGATCGGGCACACCGCGGGCTTTCTCCGCGATTTCATCCTCCTGTACCCGGACAAGCCGTTCCTCTGGCTTTTCAGGGCGATTTACACCGCGATGCCGAATCTTGACAACCTCAACATCAAGATGGCGGCCGTCGAGCACATCCCGTCCCCGCCCCACGCGGTTCTCTTCGGATTTCTGTACGGCCTCGGATACACCGTTTTCGTCCTGGTTCTCACCGTCCTGGTATTCGAGAAAAAGGACCTGAAGTAGGATGCCCCCGATGATTCGTCGGCGGTTTCATGCGACTTTGATCGCGCTTCTCGTGATGCTGGCCCTGGGCGTGAACGGCCTCCAACGGGCGCTGGACGCGCACCGGAGTCCGCGGTTCGTCGACCGGACGCCTGCCTTTCTCCCGAACGGAAAACTGCTGCGGTGGATGAGCATGGGGTACACGGGACTGGTGGGCGACTGGCTGTGGATCCGCTGCGTGCTGTATTACGGCCGGCGCGCCATGGACGAGGAGAATCCCTATCTCCTGCTGGCCGAGAAACGGAACACCCTGGAGTCGGAAATGCGCGGAGTTCGAAGGCCGGCCCCCTCCTTCATGCGGAATCCGAGGATTTCCAGAACCCTGCCGCCGAACCTCGCGAGGTTTGAAAGCCGCGGCCTGGTGGACGACATCTATCCGCTGCTCGACCGTGTGACGACGGTGGACCCCCATTTCATTTTCCCCTACATTTTCGGCGGGCTGTTCGTGCTCATGGATACAGGCGATCTCGAGGACGCCGAGGCGCTGCTGAAGAAGGGCCTTCGCGAAAATCCGGATTCGTGGCAGATCCCGTTTTATCTGGGTTGGATTTCATGGGCCTACCGGGGGGATCCGGAGCTCAGCCGCGGATACATGATTCAGGCTGTGGACAAACCGGGATGCGCGGCCTATGTGTATGACCTGCTCGGAGGAGTGACGCAGGAAGCGAACCAGGAGGCGGTCACGCGATCCTATCT
>Ga0316628_100003335_pt1 | contig 12354 bp, 9 predicted proteins | sample OWC_Aug_M2_C1_D5_FD_207648 | JGI IMG/M metagenome (GOLD analysis project Ga0316628, IMG submission 207648) | Wetland soil microbial communities from Old Woman Creek delta, Ohio, United States - OWC_Aug_M2_C1_D5_C | ecosystem: Environmental > Terrestrial > Soil > Wetlands | place: USA: Ohio...
ATACAGCGCTAAACACGGTCAACGTAGGCAAGTACAACCTGGGCTGGGCCTCGATCGGGATCTGCACCCATGCATTCTATGAGGCCATCAACCACGCCGCAAACCGCGTTCTCTACGGCATGCACGTAACCGATTTCCCCCACGTCAAACAGATGTTCACCGACGCCTACTGCCGGCTGGTAGCTATGAAGCTAGTGGCGCTCCGGACCTCGGATTACCAGCGCACTGCCTCGATCGATGACCGACGCTACCTGCTTTATAACCCGGTGGTGAAGATGAAGGTAACCAGGCAGGGCGAGGATGTGATCACCACGCTCTGGGACGTGATCGCCGCCAAGGGATTTGAAAAGGACACCTATTTTGAGATGGCAGCCCGCGATATCCGCGCGCTTCCGCGGCTGGAGGGCACGGTCCACGTCAATATCGCACTGATCGTTAAGTTCATGGAGAACTACTTTTTCAATCCAGGCAAGTTCACAGAAATTGGTAAGATTATGCACACCCTATCGGACGAATTTCTGTTCAACCAGGGTCCGGCCCGCGGGCTGGGCAAGATTCAGTTCCACGATTATAGAAATGTTTTCGGCCAGTTCGACATTCCCAACGTCAACATCTTCCAGGAACAGATTGAGGTCTTCAGGCAATTTCTGGCGACGGCTACTCCGGATGACGAGCAGAAAAAAGACATCGATTTCCTAATGAGTTTGGGGGAAATATTTACCCTTGTGGTGTACGGACAGCTGACGTTGGAGGAGGCTAAACTCGAAGGACTGGAAGCCGACCTGATCGACCAGATTTTCGATGTTATGGTTCGGGATTTCTCAAAATTCGCCGTCGAACTCTATGGCAAGCAATCTTCCACCCCAAAGCAAATGGAGTACTGCCTGAAAATGATAAAGAAGCCTGCCGCGGATAAGCGGAGATATGAAAACATCTGGACCAATCACGTTCATGCGTTGAAGGATACCTATGTAATGAACGAATGACCTGAGGAGGCCACTGTCAATATGTACTTGTCATGGAATTTTTCGGAGGCAACTAATCAAGTTTTAATGGCATCATTGCACATAGTGTCTTATTGTGCCAAAGCACACTTTTTTGAAGCCACTTCTACGATTACATAGTGTCTGCAGCGAAAGCCTAAGGCTGAGTCCTCATGTGAGATGCTCAGCCTCCTTATTGACTGCAAATATCAATAGACTATTGTACGAGTCTTAGCCCTTTCCGATTCTGAACACCTTGGTTCCACATTTTGAGCATACACCCCTAGTTGCGGGTTTTTTATTCTTCATCTTGATCTGTGTCGGGTTTTTGATTTCCACCTTTTTCCGGCACTTCATACAGTATGCTTGCACTGGTCACCTCCTACGTTTTGAATGAAGCATAGCTCATTGTGTAAATAGATGTCAATAGGTGGTAAAAGTACCGATCCCGATGGCGGGGGCGTCCTTCTTTGGAAGGACACCCTCGCCTGTCTCAAAGATAGATGACTTCTTCCGAATGGCCTAGGGAGAGGAACAGGCCCATGTAGTCCTTAACGTGTCGGGTAATGAGGAAATTTTGCTTCACATGCTCTTTGCCATTCTGTCCCAGCCAACTAGCGTATTCCGGGTTGCCCAGAAGCTGTCTGATGGCATAAGCGGTGCCCTCGATTCCGTGTGACAGGAGGCCGGTGAACTTGTTCTTCACCTGCAGTGGTATTCCTCCAACGGCAGAAGCCACTACCGGCTTGGCTTTCCACAGTGCCTCGCTAACCGTCAGCCCGAACCCTTCTTTCAGCGATTTCTGTACCACAACAGTAGCCGCGCTTTGCAGGGCATTGATCTCCACATCGCTCCCTGGAGGAACCAGTAGAACATGGATATTTGGGTCGCCTTCTGCCTTTTTCATCACCTCGGCCAGCACTTTGCCCGACTCCGGGTCATCTGTGGCGGTGCCGCCTGCCAGAACCAGCCTGCAGTCAATACTCCTTTTCACATGCTTGAAGGCCTCGATCACTCCCACAGGGTCTTTGAGGTAGTCGAAGCGTGAAACCTGCACTATCAAAGGTTTGTCGTCAGGTACGCCGTATTTTGTAAGGACTGACTCGATGACGTCCCGGTCCAGGGCTCTGTTCTTGTCGCTTAAGGGATCGATCGAGGGTGCGACAAGGAATTGCCGGATAGGAAGCTGTGGCGAGAATAACGGAGAGGAGAATACAGCGGCATCGTACTGAATTACCCAGGGTTTGATAAAGTTCCATGCAGTCTCGCCGGGCCTCGAAACGTCTATGTGACAGCGCCATACCCAGCTCTTGCCGAGCTCTTTCTTCCTCTCGATTAGCGCAACCGGCTGAGGGTCGTGAATGAACATGATATCCCCGTTGAGTTCCAATTCATTGATGTTTTTCTGGCTTGTCTCCTGAAATATCGAGATGTCCTGCTCAGATATGTTCTCTTCTTTGCCGTGAAGCGCGTTATGCAGCTTCTTAGTCACCTCGAAAAAAGCGAGATCGCCCTTAATAACGCTCCAGCGGGCATCCACGCCGAGCTCCGCCATCAATGGCACCATGCGGCTCAATATCTCAGCTACCCCTCCACCCGTGAACGTCGAGTTGACGTTCTGGATCACCTTGCCTGAGAGCTTACTTGCCAGCGACCTCAAGTCATCGATGGTGCTTTTGCCAATTATTGACTCGTAGTCGCTCAGCTTTGCTTGATTCGTTTTTCGGTAAGTTGTATTAGCAGTGATCTTGTCCCCTCCAGCGTATAGCTATACGGGTCGAGCTTGGCTATCTCCCCTGCCAGCTCCGGCTCGCCCAGACTGCTCTCCAGCCACATGGAAAAATCATTCGTCACCTTGCCCAATCGCAGCCTTGATTCGAAGATGTGGAAGTACAGCGAGCTCAAGCTCAGCTTCCGCAGCACCTCCACGAACTCTATCAGGTCTCGCGCTTCGTAAGGCGTGGACAGGATTATACTTATAGACTTCATAAAGTAGAATTCTCTTCCGCTCTGTGCCGTCCGCAATTCGGGTTCCAGCGACATGTATTCTTCTATTACGTTTACTATCCGTTCGCGCAGCGCACTCAAAGTTGAGAAGTCAAAGGCATCGATGTTGGCCAACTTCTCCCCCAACACTTCATCCCCCAGGGCGTCCGTTACCCAGACTGCGAAGTCATTGGCTGGCTCCGGTGTGAGGTAATGGTGCTCTTCCAGAAAGTGATGGGTATGGTAATACATTATCGAGTCCGGTGCATTCTTCAAAACCTCGACCAGATCTTTAAGGTTCTTTGCCTTGAGCCCGGTCAATTCCGTAAGATGCACCCGGCTGAAGAAACGGAATGGCTCTTTAGCCTTTTTAACAAGGTGACCATAGTTAACTACCGTAGATTGTGTCAGCTTCCGGTTGGGAAGGTGAATGATGTTTCCGTCGGGAGATTCGATCAGGGTGTTCGTCAAACTGATTTCTTTGATATGCCCTTCTTCACCGGTGTCCAGCTTTATGTAGTCTCCTACGTCGAAATGTTCCCGGGCATTCAGTTGTATACCGGCGAGGAAATTCGGAAGAGCTTCCCTGAAAGCTAGCAATACTGCTATAGCTGCCAATGCTATGAGAACTATGATAGCTGTGGTAGGTGCCCCCCAGATACCGAGCAATACGAGTATGGCAACGAGGTAGATTACGGCGTTCGCAACATTGCTACTAACCGAGATTGTACGCTGTGTCGCTTTATACCTTTCCCCGTATAAACGGATAAACTTTCCTACGAGGCTGACTATAGTGAGGGCCAGGGAGATGACCAGCAGAGTCCACATTCCTTTGTATGCCCAGTTACGCCAGTTCGGGGTAACCACTGACACTTCGAGTGCCAGGGCGCTGCTGAGTATCAAACACCACAATATTGATGGCACCCTGGTCGCCTGGAAGAATATCTCTTCACCTTGCCATTTATTCCTCTTAGCCCAACGTTCCACAGCCTTATAGCCAAATCGCCTCAGCCACATGGTCGCGATGAGGCCCGCAGCGAAGACAGCCAGGGGTACTACTACATCTGGCCACATTTTACTATCGCCCACCCAAGGAGCTACTCATTTTGATGGCAGTCAACATCTTTATTCCCATAACGATAAGAATCATATTCGAATGACCTTTGCTCTATATGAAACAATATTAAGCCTCGCCTGTCTTTGGCATTATCACCAGGATTTGTAATTTTGCCACACTCCGAGACATACTGCAACACTCAACCTCTATCTAACTTGATTAACTCTGAAATAATGTCTGCAGCCCATTTGAATATATTGTTCTCTTTAACTACTTCCCGCATCCTCCGCATTCGTTTCTGCCTCTCCTCTTTGGGCATCTCCACCGCTTTCTTAATAGCCTCCGCGAAATGGTCGGTAGCGTATGGATTCACCAGCAGTGCATCCGTGAGCTCTCTAGAGGCTCCGGCGAAAGGGCTGAGAATCAGAACACCATCCTCGTCGAAGCGGCTGGCCACAAATTCCTTGGCTACTAAGTTCATGCCATCGTGTAAAGCGCTGACTACGGAGAAATGGGCCATGCGGCGTAGAGCCAGCAGAGAAAGCGGAGAGAGCTGCTCATCTATGAAGATTACGGGCTTCCAATACCGGGCAGCGTGTTTCCAGTTCACTTCCTCAACCAGGCTTTCTATCTCCTCATTTACTCTTTTATAAGCCGGGATGTGAACCCGACTGGGGACACCCGCCTGGATGAACACCATTTTCCCCAACCACTCAGGGTACTTCGCAAGGAAACGGTCGATAGCCCTTAGCCTGTGGGGTATACCCTTGGTGTAATCGAAACGGTCCAGTCCCAGCCCAATCAATTCATCGCTGATTCGCAACTCACCTTTCAGCCTGTTGATTTCAGCATCCACCTGTTCGCTCTGTGCTTCTCTGGATATTGTTTCGAAATCTACACTGATGGGGAAGGACCGCACCGCAGTCTTCCTGGCGCCACGGGTCACTTCGTATCGTTCTTTGTCCACTCTTGCCTCGATAGCCCTATCTACGGTATCAAGGAAGTTATTGCAATGGTATCGTATGTGGAAACCCAACAGGTCGTTGCCCAGCATCCCGTCCAGGATTTCCTCCTGCCAGGGACAAATACGAAAAGCCTCCGGGTTGGGCCAGGGAATATGCCAGAACTGGGCTACTATAATATTGGTATTCCTTTCCTTTATCATTCTGGGCAGTAATGCCATATGATAGTCCTGAACAAAGACAAAGGCTTTTTTATCTCCCACTTCGTCCAGAACGTTGTCAGCGAACATCCGGTTCACTTTTTTGTAGGTATTCCAGGATTGCTCGTCGAATAAGGGTGCTGTATACGCGATATGACAAAGAGGCCACAGGGCTTCGTTGGAAAAACGGTTATAGTAGCCATCCTCTTCATCCTTGGAGAGCCACACCCGCCTGAGGAAGTACTGAGGTGCTTCTGGGGGCACCTTTATCTTGTTATGTTCGTCCACCATGTCCGCATCTGCATTGCCGCTGCCATGGGCAATCCAGGTGCCTCCGCAGCATCGCATCACAGGGTCCAGGGCAACTGTCAGACCACTGGCTGGTACCTGGCACTGAATTTCTCTCCCCATGTACGTATGAATGTAAGGCTCCCTGTTTGAAACTGCGATAAACAGATAGCCACGGAGTTTCTCTTCAACGAACTGATGCAGGCTTTCTTTCGTCCACATTATTTATTATTACTCCTTTTGCTTCGTAATCGCAGCAGGGGCTGGAGGGGCGTTGCCGAAAAAGACTTTGGTATGCGGCCAGGGTATCTCGATGCCCTCTTCATCAAAGGCCTTTTTCACCCTCTTCCTGATCTCGCCCATTACGTCCCACTGCCGGATAGGTTTGGTATCGCCCAGAATCTTCAGTTCAATCCCGGAGTCGCCCAGATTATCAACCCTTAACACCTGTGGCGTCTTGATGATAAGTGGTGCCCACTCGGGCTCCTTGGCCATCTCCTGGCACACCCGGTTAATAACCGCAGTGGCGTGGTCCAGGTCGGTCCCGTACGAGACGCTGATGTTCAGATTCACTCTTGACCATTCTTTCGTAAAATTACTAGCTACCCTGATGTCGCCATTTGGCACCGTATGTACAATGCCATCCAAATCCCTTAGCACAGTGCGTCTAAGGTTGACCTGCTCCACCAGGCCTGATATACCGGCCACGGTAACCACATCGCCAACCCGATATTGATTCTCCATTATTATGAACACACCAGTAATTATGTCCTTCACCAAACTCTGGGCACCGAATCCAATGGCAATGCCTACAACGCCAGCTCCTGCCAGAATAGGTGCAATGTTGATACCCAACTCCGAGAGTACGATGAAAGCGGCTATGACTATGATGAAAACCTGCCCCGCAGTTATGAGGACATTGCTGAGAGTATCAGCCCTTTTCCGTACCTCTTCATCGGGCTGTCCCGGCGCGCCACGTGCCACGAAAGCTCTAATACCTTTAGCACCAATGAAACCAAGAATCAGAAGTGCAGCGACGGATAGCACCAGTATCAAACCTATACGCGACCCGTGTGCAACAAGCCAATCCGTGACCGCAGTGGTTTGTATATTAAATGGACCCAATATCGCTAGAACTGCCGCGAGCGTAATCAATATCGGGGTAATTATTCTTAGTGTGCCTACAATCCAGTCATCCAAAGCCGTTTGGGTCTTCGATGTTATCTCAACCTTAAACCACCGGTAAAGGCTATCGAATAGAGCTGCGCCTCCGTAGGCGGCTAGGATGATAAAAGCCGTATGAAAGCCTCTACCGATCTCGAAATGGACCGATTCTGTCCAGGGAAGATGGAGTACAGAGAAATAAATCCCTGACAAGATTATGCCGGCGAAGATAGGCCACTCGAGGCTCTCTATTAACATGTTATCCAGGACAGTTCTTGTCTTAGCTGCTATTCGGCGCGCTATTACCCTAAGGATAAAGTAGAAGATGCCTGCGAAGAGGAAGACAGGCAGGGCAATCGCTAGGGCAAGAAGTATCTCTCTGGTATTAATTACCGTCGTTGTCAGCATTATTCACCCCGTCATTTTAGTTACTGCACCGCAATCGAGGGCATTGTACGCAAAGCGATTTAAGCCAGATGGTCGGAATAAGTCCTACTGCAAAGACCGCTAGCAGGATAGCTGCATCCAGCCGCATCTTAATATCATCCACCTACCGAGCTATCCGCTGGGTGTAACTGCATCTGACCAATAGTCTAACGCATTTTTGCTAATCAGGACAACCCCCTTGGTGTTTGCAGTGTGATGCCGGGCACGAATTTTCTTCTGTCAGCAGGCTTGCCCCTTCGCTATGTTAAGTGCCTTTGAATCAAGAAGTCATAAAACAAGGTAGAAAAATCTTAAATAGTTGTAACATTTTGCAGTGTGCCTGTTACTAGGGAGAAGATGTGGGAAAATGACACAACTTTTTAATATTTCATCCGTCAATTTTATGACTTCTTAACTACTCGCTTGCTACTATCTTGCTTGCAAATAAAAATTTAAGGAGGTATGTGTAAAATGAGAAAGTCTCCCTTACATCGCGGCAAGCTCTGGTTGGGGGTGGTGTTGTTAATTATCGTGGCCTTGTTGTCCTCTTTTGCCTGCAAATCAACGCCAGAGAAACTTGGCAGCGTTGAAGTGCTGGCCACCTGGGGTTCAGAAGAACAAGCCAGTTTCATGGCCATGGTTGCGCCATGGGAGCAGCAGACCGGCGGTACCGTGAATTTCACCGGCACGCGCGACCTGACTGCTATCCTTACCACCCGCATACAGGCGGGCAATCCACCTGACATCGCTATTCTTCCCAACCCGGGGCTGATGCAAGAGTTCGCCAACGCCGGAAACTTGATACCCCTGAGTTCTTTCCTCGACATGACGGCGATCAATCAGCATTACTCCACGGGCTGGGTCGACCTCGGCACCGTGAATGGGAAACTCTATGCTATCTTCATGAAAGCCGCTGACAAAGGAACCATATGGTACAACCCCAAAACGTTTACAGCCAACAACTGGACTATCCCGCAGACCTGGGACGAGATGATAGCCCTTTCCGATCAAATTGTAGCAGAGCAGAAAGTGCCCGCGTATCCCTGGTCTATAGCTGTTGAAAGCGGCGCAGCAAGCGGCTGGCCGGCCACCGACTGGATGGCTGAGATCATGCTGAACAAGTACGGCCCGGACGTTTACGACCAGTGGGTCGCTCATACGATCCCCTGGACGGATTCCAGGATAAAGGATGTTTGGCAGACGTTTGGCCAAGTAGCCTTGACCACCGGTTACGTTCCCGGTGGGGCTATTGCAGTTCTAGCCACGAACTTCCAGGACGGCACTTACTTGCCCTTCGAGACACCGCCGAAGGCAGCCATGGACTATCTGGGAGACTTCACAGCGGGGTTCATCTCTACTCAGTTCCCGAGCCTGGTGGCCGGGGAGGACTACAACTTCTTCCCCTTCCCTACTATTACTGCGGCTTACGCTAACGCAGTGACCGGTGGCGCAGACCTGGTAGTGGCGTTTAAGGATAATGCGACTGTCCGCTCCCTGGTTGAGTACCTGTCTACTGCAGACGCACAGGATATATGGGTAAAACGCGGTGGCTTCACCTCTGTCAATAATCAGGTCCCCTTGAGTGACTATCCCAATGTCGTAACGCAGAATGCGGCCCAGCAACTGAGTACTGCCGCAATCTTCCGTTTCGGGGCCGGCGACAGCATGCCATCCGCAGTTCAGACAGCCTGGTGGGCCGGCGTGCTATCCTACCTGCAGAATCCGGGCCAGCTTGACAGTATTTTGCAGAACATCGAGTCCATAGCCATGGCCAATTATTGATGAAATAGACATAAAACTATAGCGAATTACTGCCTGGAGAAGAGCGGGGCAAACCTGTAGAATAATTACCAGGTTTGCCCCGCCTCAAGCACTCAGATAAGGTTATATGATGAGCGACCGCCAACGTTCCACCGTCTGGAGTCGCCTCGTCGGAAGGTTCGAAATTAGATGGCGTGGCCGCCGCCGGGGTCGTTTCTCACCCTGGCTCTGGTTGCTGCCAGCGTTCTTTTTCGTCTCGGTATTCCTCATCTATCCCGTCATCGCTACCGTGCGCCTGAGCTTCATGAATGCTAATTCCACGGCCTACATCGGTTTCGCCAACTACAAGTACATCTTTACGAACCCAACCACACAAGACGCTTTATTGAACAACGTACTATGGATATTGCTGTTCACGCTGCTCGCTGTCGGTCTTGGACTGCTATTTGCTATCCTGACCGGACGGGTTCGATACGAGGCTGTGGCTAAGGCGGTCATCTTCATACCTATGGCCATTTCCTTCGTAGCTGCATCTGTCATCTGGAAATTCATGTACGCCTACAGGCCGGAGGGGTTCACGCAGATTGGACTCGTTAACGAAGTTGCTACACGGGTCGGCCTTCAGCCTAGTGCCTGGCTTGTGCAGCAGGCAGTGCCTTACACGAGCCATGTCTTGCCCAGCCCGTTTCACACTAACAACGTCGCCATAATACTTGTGGGTGTCTGGATGTGGACTGGCTTCGCCATGGTGGTCCTTTCGGCTGGCTTGAAGGGTATATCCACAGAGGTGATAGAGGCGGCGCGAGTGGACGGGGCGACCGAATGGCAGGTGGTTCGCCGGATTATCATCCCGATGCTGGCTCCCACGATTGCTGTGGTGGTCACCACGCTGGTTATACAGTCCTTGAAGATCTTCGACATAGTGTGGGTAATGACGTCCGGCAACTTCAATACCGATGTCATCGCTACCATGATGTACAAACAGATGTTCAACTATCAGGATTTCGGCAAGGCAGGTGCTCTCGCAGTGATACTTTTCTTGGCAATAATACCCGTAATGTTAATAAGTATCCGTCGTATTAGGGCCGGAGGTGGAGCCACATGACTACCGCTTCAGAAGTGTCAGACACAAGGCCCGCTTTCTCAAGAATAATTCTGGGTCTGAGAAAGGTCGCCTCGAGATTACCTCTGCATGTCATTCTAATCGTCATAGCTCTATTGTGGATGACTCCGACCATCGGCCTCCTTGTCAGCTCCTTCAGGCCTGCGACTGAAGTGGCTTCGAGCGGATGGTGGAACGCATTTCAAACGCCTTTCAAATTCACACTTGACAATTATAGCTCTGTGATTTCACAGAACGGGATGGGGCGTAGCTTCCTCAATAGCTTGATAATCTCCGTTCCCGGCACGGTAATACCTGTGGTCGTAGCAGCCTTCGCCGGGTTCGCTTTAGCCTGGATGAAATTCCCCGGACGCAATGTGCTCTTTATCTTCCTGGTCGCCCTGATCGTAGTCCCGATTCAGGCGACATTGATTCCGGTATTGCGATTTCTCACTGATGTCAAACTGGTGGGCACTTTTCCGGGGATATGGCTGGCTCACACCGCCTATGGGCTGCCTTTCGCTATCTTCCTGTTAACGAGTTTCTTCGGCACTTTACCAAAAGAACTGCTGGAATCAGCATATCTGGACGGTGCCTCGAATTTGCGCGTCTTCTTGCGTCTGGTGCTACCCTTATCTGTGCCGGCCATCGCCTCGCTCGCTATTTTCCAGTTCCTCTGGGTATGGAACGACCTGCTGGTGGCCCTGGTTTACCTGCAGAGCCCCAGCAAAGCGCCCATGACCTTAACCATCAGCAACCTGGTAAGCTCTTATGGTACCCAGTGGCAGTTGCTCACCGCGGCTGCATTCATATCGATGATACTGCCGCTGATCGTCTTCTTTGCACTGCAGCGCTACTTCGTCGAAGGTATCACGTCAGGAGCGCTGAAAGGATAGAAGCGGTTTACTTAGAACTGCTTAAAGGATAGAATTGGAATCGGATCTCCGGTTCAGGCAAACAAAATCCGATTCAGGGCAGGAATTGTGTCATGGCTGAAGTACGTTTTGAACATATTACCAAGCGGTTTGGTGAGACTTTAGCAATCAGTGACTTGAATCTGAAAATACCGGACAAAGAGTTTCTGGTCTTGGTGGGGCCTTCCGGATGTGGAAAAACTACGGCTCTCCGGCTTATCTCAGGCCTGGAAGTGCCTACCAGCGGCAATGTTTATATTGGAGAGCGACTTGTGAACGATGTAGCGCCAAAGGACCGGGACATAGCGATGGTGTTTCAATCATATGCGCTGTATCCGCACATGTCAGTGTTTGACAACATGGCTTTCGGCCTCAGCCTGCGCAAGACACCCAAACTGGAGATACAGCGAAGAGTGAAGGAGGCGGCGCGTATACTTGGTATCGAGGACTTGCTTAAACGAAAGCCCCGGCAGCTTTCCGGAGGGCAAAGGCAAAGAGTGGCACTGGGACGGGCAATTGTACGGGAGCCGGTGGTATTTTTACTCGATGAGCCCCTCTCCAATCTCGATGCAAAGCTGCGAGTGCAGACCCGTGCCGAGTTGAGCAAACTGCACGAGAGGCTCGGGACCACTTTTGTCTATGTGACCCACGACCAGGTAGAGGCCATGACAATGGCCACTGTCATCGCTGTAATGAACAAAGGTATATTGCAACAGGTTGGCAAACCGCAGGACCTTTATGAGAAGCCAGTCAATGTGTTCGTCGCGGGCTTCATTGGCAGTCCTGCGATGAATTTCTTCGATGTCTTTGTGAAAAGTGCTAAGGACGGCATTTATCTGGATGCTGAGACATTCCAGGTACCGGTGCCTAAGGAAAGAGCGGACATATTACACAAATACTTGGATACGAAGATTGTTTTCGGCGTCCGGCCCGAAGACATATATTCTCCGCAATACATAGTGCCGGGTATTGTTGCTTCGCCAATCCGTGCCAAAGTCGATGTTACCGAGCTAATGGGGAATGAGTTCTACCTTCACATGTTAAGCGGCGACAAGCAGTTTCTGGCCAGAGTAGATGCGCGTACGGAGGCCAGACCGGGGCAGGATATCGAGCTCGTCTTCAATATGGCTAACATGCACGCATTCGATCCGGAGACGCAGCTAACTCTGTTGGGTAATATGGGTTCCAATCTATCAGCAGGCTTAATCTCAAATGCTAGTGTCCTCTGACCAGGGCTGATGGCGGTAGCAAACCTTTGGCGGCTGGAGTGCTACAAAGAAAGGATAAAAACATGAAACGAAGGCCTGCTCGCTGGTATCTTCCCGCTCTCTTGATTCTCCTGGCGCTCAGCCTGTTCTTTTCGGCATCCTGTATCAGTCAGGGGACCAGGATCAGCGCGGTATATGATGCGGGTGCGGGAGATCTCACTATGACCGGTGCTCAAGTGGGTAAAATAGCGCTATTCCGACTTGATACTGATGCTTCGCAGCGTACCCTGACAACCCCGAGTG
>Ga0316628_100003336_pt1 | contig 12354 bp, 9 predicted proteins | sample OWC_Aug_M2_C1_D5_FD_207648 | JGI IMG/M metagenome (GOLD analysis project Ga0316628, IMG submission 207648) | Wetland soil microbial communities from Old Woman Creek delta, Ohio, United States - OWC_Aug_M2_C1_D5_C | ecosystem: Environmental > Terrestrial > Soil > Wetlands | place: USA: Ohio...
GAGCGCTTCGTCACCGGCCGCCTCATCGACGAAGCGGGCGCCTCGGGGATCGCGCATTGAACGCGCGCGCCGGTGGTTCGACGCCATGATGCAGATTCCCTGTATTTTCTGCGGCAGGCGCGACGAAGACGAATTCGTCTGCGGCGGCACGGCACATATCGCGCGGCCGCCGCTCGCCGCCGACGACCGCCAGTGGGGCGGGTATCTGTTCTTCCGCGACAACCCGAAGGGCGTGCATCTCGAGCGTTGGCGCCACGTGCACGGCTGCGGGCAATGGTTCAACGTGGTCCGCCATACGGTCACGCACGAGATATTGTCCGTCTATGCGGTGACGGAGCCGGCTCCGCAATGAGCGGCCATCGATTGCCGGCGCCGCTGGGGCGTGGACTGGATCGCGCGCGTACGATCTCGTTCACGTTCAACGGCCGTTTACTGACCGGACTTGGCGGCGACACGCTCGCCTCCGCGCTGATCGCGAACGGCGTCGCATTGATCGGCCGCAGCTTCAAGTACCACCGTCCGCGCGGCATTTATTCCTGCGGGATCGAGGAACCGACGGGCATCGTCGATGTGGGCGAAGGCGCGCACCGCGTGCCGAATCAACGCGCGACGCTGGTGGATCTCGCCGAGGGTCTCGTCGCCGCCAGCGTCAATTGCTGGCCGAACGTGCACTTCGACCTCGGCGCGGTCAACGACTGGCTCTCGCCGCTGCTGCCCGCGGGGTTCTATTACAAAACGTTCAAATGGCCGAGCTGGCGTTGGTACGAGCCGGCGATCCGCCGCATGGCGGGCTTGGGCGTGGCGCCGACCGGGCCGGATCCCGACCGCTACGAGGAAGTCTCCGCCGCGTGCGACGTCCTCGTGGTCGGCGGCGGCATCGCCGGGCTCGCGGCGGCCGTGGCCGCGGCGCGAGTCGGCGCGCGCACGATGCTCGCGACCCACGGCGGCCTGCCTGGAGGCGCTCTCGGTTGGCGCGGCGACGAGCAGACAGCCGCGCTCGCGGCGGACGCACGGCGATTCGGCGTGCGGATTCTGGCGCGCACCGTGGCGTTCGGCGTCTATGACCATAATCTGGTCTGCGCGAGCGAGAACCTCGCGGGAGCCGGAACCGCTCCGCCGGACGCGCGCGGGATGCTGCGCGAGCGGCTGTGGAAGATACGCGCGCGCGCCATCATCGCCGCGCAGGGCGCGTTCGAGCGGCCGATGCTGTTCCCGGGCAACGATCGCCCCGGCGTCATGCTCGCCGGCGCCGCGGACAAATACGCGCATGCCTACGGCGTCGCCTGCGGGCGGCGGGTCGTCGTCGCGGCCAACTGCGATTCCGCCTACCGCGCCGCGGAGTCGCTGCGAGCGGCCGGCGTCGAAGTCGTCGCGCTGCTCGACCGCCGACCGGCTTCCGACATCGCCGCGGACACTGCCGGCATCCGCGTCCTCGCGAGCACCGGCATCGCCGCGGTCAGGGGCCGGGCGGGAGTACGGGGCTGTGTCGCGATATCCGCCGAAGGCCGCAGCGCGCGCGCGGAAAGATTCGATTGCGACCTCATCCTGAGCGCCGGCGGGTATGCGCCCGCAGTGCACCTGCATTCACAGGCCGGCGGCAAATTGCGCTGGCTCGCCGAATCTTCGATGTTCGTGCCGGACGGACACGCCCCGGGGCTCGTGAGCGTCGGCGCCTGCGCCGGAGTGTTCGCGCGGGACGCCGCCGTCGAGCACGCGGCCGACGTCGGCCGTGCGCTGGCGCTCGGTTTCACCCTGCCGGCGACTCCGGTCGGCGGCGCGGGCAGGTCGATCGCCTCGACGCGGATCGCAGGAACCAAGGGCAAGCAATTCGTCGATTTGCAAAACGACGTCACGGCGGACGATATCGGCCTCGCCGCGCTCGAGAATTATCGATCGGTGGAGCATCTGAAACGCTATACGACGACGGGGATGGCGACCGATCAAGGCAAGACCAGCAACGTCAATGCGCTCGTGCTCATGGGCGAAATGACCCGCCGCGATCCCGCCGCAGTCGGCACGACGAAATTTCGCCCGCCGTTCGCGCCCGTCACGTTCGGCGCGATCGTCGGCCGGCGCGTCGGCGCGCTGTATCGCCCGCTGAAGCAGCTGCCGGCGGCCGACTGGCACGATGCACACGGGGCCCTGTTCGAACAGTTCGGGCTGTGGCGCAGGCCCGCGGCATACCCGGCCGGCACGGAATCGCTGCACGCCGCCGCGCAGCGCGAGGCGCGCGCGGTACGCCGCGGCGCCGGACTGTTCGACGGCTCGCCGCTCGGCAAGCTCGAGGTATGGGGCCCGGATGCCGCGCTATTCCTCGATTTGATGTACGTCGGGTCGATGTCCAATCTGGCGGTCGGACAAGCCCGTTACGGTCTGGTTCTGAACGAGAACGGCGTCGTCGTCGACGACGGCATCGTCGCGCGCCTCGGCGAGCGGCATTTCTGGGTCAACACGACGAGCGCCGGCGCCGAGCGCACGGCGGCCGCGTTCGACGAATGGCTGCAATGCGAGTTCACGCATCTCAAGGTGTTCGTGTCGCCGGTGACCTCGCGATTCGGCAACGTGACGGTCGCGGGACCGAAGGCGTGGGCTTGGATGAGCGCCGTCGGCTTCGATGCGGCGCTGTCGCCACAGTCGATGAAGCATATGACGATCCAGGAGAGCGCGCTCGACGGCGTGCCGCTGCGCGTCCTGCGCGCGAGTTTCAGCGGCGAGCTGGGTTACGAAATCAACCTGCCGGCCGACGACACGGCGTCGCTGCTCGAGAGGCTCTTTTCGGCCGCGGCGCACTTCGACGGCGCGCTTTACGGCGTCGAGGCGCTCGAGATCCTGCGTACGGAGAAAGGATATGTGCACATCGGCACCGACACCGACGGCACGACGCTGCCGGGCGACATCGGCTTCGCGCGCGCTCTCGAGCGCAAGGCGGCCAATTTCGTCGGCCGCCGCTCCTTGACGCGCCCGGCCGCACTCGATCCGCGGCGCTTGCAGTTGATCGCCTTGTCGCCGGCCGACGGACGCACGCAGTTGCCGGCAGGCGCGCAAATCGCCGCCGGCACCCCCCCGGCGCAATCCGAGGGACATGTGACGTCGAGCTATTGGAGCCCTGCATTGGATGCGCCGGTCGCGCTGGCGATGCTCGCCGGCGGGGCCAAGCGGCTCGGCGAACGCGTGCACGTGCATCATCTCGGCGCGCGCATCGACGCCGATGTCGTCAAAGCGCCGTTCATCGACCCCAACGGCGAGCGGCTGCGCGGCTAGGGCCATGCGGACACCCACCATTTACAGCGCCGACGGCATCGCGGTCGACCTCGACCGGACCGTGCAAGTCGCATCCCTGCGGTACTTCGATGCCGTCGCGTTTTCCGCGCGCCTGACTTCCTCGTTCGGATGCGGTCTGCCGGATGCGCACGGCGCGGTGCGCGCGAAGTTCGCGGCGAGCGGCGAAGAATGCATTTTTCTCTGGCGCGGCCCGACGGAGACCTGGCTGCTCAGCGCGACCTCGATGCCGATCGCCGCATTGGAGCGCGAGTTGGCCGGCGCCGAGGATTGCCGCCTGATCCCGCAGACAGGCGGCATCCTCGTGTTGCACGTCGAAGGACCACGAACCGCGGACCTCATGGAGCGTCTCGGGTCGACCGCCTCGATTCCGGGCGCCGGCGAAACGCTCACCGGCCGGTTCGCGGACCTCACGGTCACGGTATTCGGCGTGCAAGCGAACGAGGTCGTGCTGCTCGTCGATCGCGCCTATGCGGATCATTTGCGCGGATGGATCCGCGAAACACTCGCCGATTTTCCAACATGAGGGTTCCATGCGGCTGATACCTGTACTGTCGTGCCTCGCGCTCGGCGCGGCGGCGTCTTCCGGCGCCATCGCTGCCGGCGCGCCACGCGCACCGTTGCCGCGGGCGACGCCTCGGTCGGAGGGCCTTTCCGGCGCGCGCCTGCGTCACATGTCGGAATTCTTCAAGATCGCCGCCGCGCGGCACGAGGCGCCGGGCTACGTCATGCTGGTCGCGCGTCACGGCAAGCTCGTCTTTTCAAGCGCGGCCGGTTACCGCAACATCGAACGGCGCGAGCCGATGACGCTCGACACGCGGTTCCGCATCGCCAGCATGACGAAGCCCGTCACTTGCGTCGCGGTGCTCATGCTGTACGAGGAAGGACGCTTTCATCTCGATGACCCGGTCGCGCGCTTTCTGCCTGAGTTCGCGCATTCCCGCGTGTTCACCGGGATCGACGCGGCCGGCAACGTGACGACGGAGCCGGCGAAGCGCCCGATTACGATCCGCGATTTGTTGACCCAGCAAAGCGGCTTGGGCTACGCGGCCGGCTTCGATACGGTGACGCCGCTCGCGAAGGCGTACGCGGCGCTGAAACTCGATCCGCACGCGACGCTCGCGGAAAGCGTGCGCCGGATCGCCGCGATGCCGCTGTATTTTCAGCCGGGAGAGGGATGGCGCTACAGCTATGCGGACGACGTGCTCGGCCGCCTCGTCGAAGTCGTCTCCGGTATGCCGTTCGCGAAGTTCCTGAACGAGCGCCTGTTCACGCCGCTCGGGATGAAGTCGACGGGTTTCTACATACCCGAATCCGCGCGGTCGTCGCTCGCCACCCCGTACAGACGCGACGGCGACGGCGAGCTCGAGCCGAGCCGGCTGCCCTGGGCCGGCTGGTTGCTCGATCCGACCGATCCCACGGTTTCGCCGTCGGGCGGCGCCGGCTTGATATCGACCGCCGGCGATTACCTGCGATTCGCGCAGATGCTCGCCGACGGCGGCAGCTTCGACGGCCGCGAATACCTATCCCCCGTCACCGTGGACCTGATGACGCACAACCAGGTGCCGCCCGATGCCATGGAGAAATATTGGGGCGCCGACTCCGTCGGCTTGGGATACGGCTTGGGCGTCGGCGTCGAGATCGACGCGCGCCACGCGCCTCAGGCCGGCTTCAACGGCGACTACGCCTGGGGTGGCATCCTCGACACGCATTGGCTCGCGAGCCCGAAAACCGGGATCGTCGCGGTGCTCATGACCCAGATCGACCCGGTCGGCGGCCAGGCGTCCGGCCGCACCGACACCGATTTCCGCAACCTGTTGTTCGCCGCGGTCGGATCGGCGCTACGGGGATCCTCCGGGAAATAGCCGCGCATGGAAACGCCGCGACGTCGACAGGGCGGACGCGTCCGCCGCAGCGCAGACGGCCACGTCCATCAGCTGCCGTGGCGTCGGGTCACGAGCCCTTACGCACCGATGGAAGTGCTTGGCGCCGGGCAGTTGGAAGCGATTCATGCGACCTCGATGCGCATCCTCGAGGAATTGGGCATCGAGGTGATGTCGCCGCGCGCGCTCGGTGTATTCGAAGCGGCGGGCGCCGCCGTCGATAGATCGACCGGAATCGTGCGGCTCGACCGTGGGCTGGTCGCCGCGGCGCTCGCGAGCGCGCCCGCCAGGTTCACGCTGACGCCGCGCAACATCGACAAACGCGTGATCATGGGGGGCAACCACGTCAATTTCGGGCTCGTCGCCGGACCGCCTACCGTGCATGACCTCGAGCGCGGCCGCAGGCCCGGGAATTACCGCGACTATTGCGATTTCATCCGCCTCGCGCAGTTCTTCAATGCGATCCACCTGATCGGCAACCAGGTTTGCGCGCCCGTGGAGCTGCCCGCGACGACTCGGCACCTCGACACCTACCGTGCGAATCTCGTCTATTCCGACCAGGTATATCATTGCACGGCGATCGGTGCGGCGCGTGCGCTCGACGGCATCCGCATGATGGCGATCGCGCGCGGACTCACTCTCGACGAGATGGCGCAGAGTCCCGGCGTGATCACGATCATCTCGGTGAACAGTCCGCGACGGCTCGACGAGGCGATGGCGGACGGGCTGATGGCGATGGCGGAGCACGGCCAGGCGGTCGTCATCACGCCGTTCACGCTCATGGGGGCGATGGCGCCCGTGTCGCTCGCGGCGGCGCTCGCGCAACAGAACGCCGAGGCGCTGTTTGGGATCGTGCTCGCGCAACTCGTGCGGCCGGGCTCGCCGGTGATGTACGGAGCATTCACGTCGAATGTCGACATGCGTTCGGGCGCGCCGGCGTTCGGTACGCCCGAAAATGCGCTCGCCAACATCGCCAGCGGACAACTGGCGCGGCGCTATCGGTTGCCGTACCGGACCTCCAATGCGAGCGCGTCCAACGCCGCGGACGCGCAGGGCGCGTACGAGACGCAAATGTCCCTGTGGGGCGCGATCCTCGGCCACGGCAATCTCGTCTATCACGCCGCCGGCTGGCAGGAAGGCGGCCTCACCGCATCCTTCGAAAAGCTCGTACTCGACGTCGAGATGCTGCAGATGATGATGGAGTTCCTCGAGCCGATCGTCGTCGACGAACCTGAGCTCGGTTTCGAGGCAATCAAGGGCGTTCCGACCGGCGGGCATTTCTTCGGCGAGGCGCACACGATGGAGCGCTACGAGCACGCGTTCTACCGGCCGATGGTCTCGAATTGGCAGAATTACGAGAACTGGCGGATCGGCGGCGCCAAGGACGCGGCCCAGCGCGCAACCGGGATTTGGAAGCAAGCCCTGCAGGAATATGAGGAGCCGCCGCTCGACCCCGGCGTGCGCGAGGCGCTCGACGAATATGTCGACCGGCGCCGGATCGAGATCGGCAGCGGCGAGCCCTGAAGCTCCCTAGGACCCCGGGCGCTCGACGTCGATGCCGAGCCACGCGAGCGCGCTCGCGAACGCCGATGCCGCGCCGATCAGGAAGGCGGCGCGCCATTCGTGATGGCCGGAGAGGAAGGCGATGATCGGAATGCCGATGATGCCGCCCAAATTGCCGCCGGTGTTCATGAAGCCGCTGACCGCCATCGTGTCGCCGCGGCCCACGGTCATCGCGGCGCTCCAGAACGCGCCCTCGTTCAGTTCCACGCAGCCGTAACAGAGCGCGAGTGCGCCGACCGCGAGATAGGGATTCGCGCAGTTGACCGCGAACAGCAGCAGCAAGCCCGCGGCCGGCAACGCGATCAGCGGCACGAGCCGAAAGCCGACGCGAGTGCCGAATCGTTTGCAGGCGATTCCCGTGAGCACGCCGCCCAAGCCCGCGCCGAAAGCTGCGGCGAGCGGCGGTGCGCTCGCGAGCCAGCCGCTCTCCAGGACGGAGAAGTGGCGTTCCTGGATCAAATACAGGAACACCCAGTTCGCGAGCAGGTAGAACGCGTAGTTCATGCAAAGGTAGGAACCGGCCAGCAGCAGAACGTTGCGATCGCGCAGTATGCGCAGCAATCGGCCGGCGTCGATCGACGCATCGATCGTCGCCGCCTGCTGATCGCCGATTTCCGCAAGCTCGCCCGGGGTCATGGCGGGGTGCTCGCGCGGCGTGTCGCGTGCGTACCAGGCCCAGAGCGCGATGAGCCCGATCGCCGGCAGCGTCGTCCAGAAGAGCGCGCGCTGCCAGTCGAAGGCGTGCATGAGCGTCGCGATCAACGGCGGCGTCATCGCCGCGCCGAGCTGCAGGCCCATGGTCTGCAGCCCTTGCACGAATGCCCAGCGTCCCGGCGGGAACCAGGATTCGAATGCACCGGCCGAGACCGGGAATATCGCGGCCTGGGCGATGCCGAGCAAGGCTTGCGCGCCGAGCAACTCGGCGAACAGTACCCGCCCGCCGACGAACGCCGGGCCCGCGGAGGTCGCAATCATGGCGATGCAGGCGGCGAGACCGATGATGACGAACGTGCGGCGCGCACCGAATCGCTGGCCGAAGATGCCGCCCGGCATTTGAAAGAGGCCGTAGCCGATGACGAAAGCCTGTTCGAGCCAGCCGATCGCGACCTGGCTCAAGCCGAGTTCCGGCATCATGCGCGCAGCGGCGACCGTGATGCTCTTCTGCTGCATGTAGGCGAGCAGCCCGAAGCCGAACAGGAACGCGAACATGCGCCAGCGAACGCGAATCGGCGGGACGCGCGCCGCCGGCGTCACGGCTCGCTGCGCTCGAGCGCCGGAATCGCGGCGAGCGCGACCACGGCCGCCGCCATTACATACCACGCGGGCGCGAACTGCGACCCGCCGGGACGCTGCTTGAACCAGGTGAGTATCGCCGGCGCGAATCCGCCGAAGATCATGAACGCCGAGTTGTAGACGATCGACGTGCCGGTCGCGCGTACGCGGGTCGGAAATATCTCGGCGAGCGCGGCCGGGGCGACGCCGACGAAGCTCGCAACCAGGATGCACAGCGCGCATTGGACGGCGATCAGCGTCGCCGTCGACGGCTCGGTGCGCAGCCACATGAATGCAGGCAACACGCCGAGGAGCAGGAGACTCGCGCTGATGAACAGCATGGTGCGCCGGCCGATACGGTCCGAGAGGCTGCCGAAGGCCACGCAGCCGACGACGAACAGCACGTTCCCGATCAGCGATGCCCCGAACGCTTGCTTCGCGGTGAAATCGAACCCGTCCGCGCCCTGCACGTACACCGGGAGGAAGATCACGAGCGAATAGACCGCGACCGCCCAGAGCACGGCGACGCAAAAGCCGACGAACAGCGTGCGGCCATGCTGCCGAAGGACTTCGACGAGCGGTGCCGGCCGATCACCGCGCTCGACGCCCCGCTTCAGCGCCTCGTCGCGAAATGCGCCGGTCTCCGGCAATGAGCGGCGCAGAATCAAGCCGATCGGCAGGATTGCGAGACCGAATATGAACGGCAGCCTCCAGCCCCAGGAATGGATCTCGGCGGCACTCAGGCCGGCGCTCACCGCGAACGCGGCGAGGGCGCCGAGAATGTTCGACATGCCCATGCTCGCCTCGAGCCACGAGGTGACCACACCGCGGCGCTCAACCGGCGCAGTTTCCAGGAGGTATGCGGCCGCGCCGCCGATTTCACCGCCGGCTGAAAAGCCCTGCAGGATGCGCCCCAGCAGCAGGAGTATCGGGGCGCCCCAGCCGATCGCCGCCCAACCCGGCGCGAACGCGATGATGCCGGTGCCGGCCGCCATCAACAGGATCGTCAAGGTCAGCGCCGCCTTGCGGCCGCGGCGGTCGCCGTACTGGCCGATCAACACGGCGCCCAGGGGGCGCACCGTGAAGCCCAAGCCGAACGCGAGGAACGCCTTCAACAGATCGTTCGCGGCATCGCCGCCGCCGAAAAAATTCTGTGCGAGGAACCCGGCGAACAGAGCGTAGACCGTGAAGTCGTACCACTCCATCATGTTGCCGACCGCGGCCGCGGCGACCGCGCGGAGCGGAGTCCGGTCGGAGAGATTCACCGTGTCGTCGGCGGATCAGAGGTACGGATGCACGGGACTGAATACCGGGACAAGAAGGAATCTCCTCGCGAGCTGCGCGTACCCTTTGTAGACGAATTGGCCGTTCGATGCCAGCAATTCGCGCCGATTCTCGCGGTAATAAGCGGGAATGTCGTACCAGGGTATCGTCGGCTTGAGATGATGCACGACGTGCAGATTGTTATACAGAAACAGCAGGCCGAAGACGACGTTCGATTCCACGGCGGCCGTGCGCTCGGCCGAATCGAGCGCGGCGCGGTGCTCGGTGAACGCGCGCAGCAGCCCGAGGCTCATGCCGGGATAGGCGACGAGCAGGCAGTATTGCCACCAGGGAAACCCGCACACGCCGGCGATGAACCAGAAGAGCACGGCCACCGCGGCCGCATGCACCAACCAATGGGGCAGGTGACTGAAATCCCGGCTCCGCAGGCGCCGCGCTTCCTTCGACACGAGAACCCACAGGCGCAACGCCGGTCCGATCGATAGCCGTCCGGCGAGCGTTTGATTGAGGGTCAGCAGCAAGCGTTTGAAGCGGCCCGCTCGTTCCCAGTCGGCCCGCGTGACGTAATACGACTCGGTGTCGACGCCGGGGATCGTCAGATTCACGTCGCGGTGATGGGTGCCGTGGCTCTTGCGGTATAGGGGGTAGGGAAACCATAGACCCAGAGGCGGAAAGACGACAGCGAAGCGCAGCCACGCCGGCACGCCGCGGAACGCGTGGATCGCTTCGTGCTGTAGCGAGAAATGCCACGCCACCAGGTACGCGCCGGCCGGCATGATCAGCCACCACGGAATCCACGCGTGATACCAGATCAACGCGGTCCACGCCGAATACAGCGCGAGCGCCACGAGCCACGTGGGACCTTCGACCTGCCGGAATTTTCCTCGTAGGAAATTCATCGTCACTCGAACCTCGGCCGCGCCCGTCGAATTCTACAGGAACGCCGGATGAACCGACGCGGCCAGCGGCCGGCCGCGCCAGTACCGCATCGCCGTCCGGTAGTCGGCGAGCAGGTCCGCGTAGGCCGCGGGGTCCGGACGCGCGAAACGGCGCAGCATCAGCCGCGCGAGCAGCGCTCGGATGTTTTTGCGCTCATGCGCGCTGAGCAGCACGGGGATGAGCGCAAGCGCGCGCTCGTCGGTTGCAACCAAGACCGGAATCGCCGTCGGCGCCGTACGCGCGACCACCCGAAGTCCGCTCAGCGCCTCCGGCTCGAAGCGCCGCATCAACGCGAGCGCGTAGGCGTCGATGGGCGCTATATCGGCGGCGCCCTCGATCACCGCCTGGACCGCGCGCCGCGGCGTGATTTGCGGTGCGATCACCTCGCGATACAGCGGTTCGCGCGCGCCGGGTCCGCCGCCCGCTGCGATCAAGAAATGGAGCGCAGCGGCGTAGCCGGATTGCGAACTCGGCCCGGTGAAGGCGATGCGCCCGCCGAAGCTCTCTTCGAGTGAGCCGATCGGGCCGTCGCCGCGGACCACGAAGTCGCTCCAATATCGCGGCGCGTCGCCAAAGTCCTCGCCGCATGGCACCGGTGCGGCGATCAGGGTTGGCATCCGTTCGGCGCGGACGTAAGGCAGGCCGCACATGAAGACCGCTGCCAGATCGTCGCGGCGCCAAAGATCCTCGAGCGGCGCCGGCGCGGCATGTTCCGCATAGGCGATGTCCAGGCCGGATTCTTGGATCAGCGCGACGAACAACTCCCGCCATGTCTCGGCGACCGCGGGACTGGTCGAGTACATCCGTGCGTTCGCGATCATTGCGCGATGCGGCGCCGCTCGAGCGGGCCTGGGTCCCGAGCATTGCCGTCGTAGAACGTCTCCGCCGAATGACTGCGGATGAACGCCGCCGCGACTTCGTGCACGGGCCGCGTCAGCGGCATGGCGCCGTCCGCCTGGAATGGAACGACTTTGCGAAACGCGGTCCAGACGGCCGTCGGCACCGGGCCGAACGCGCGGCCCGGGTCCTGCGATTTGCGCATATCCAGCCAATAGGTTCCCGTCAGCAGGTCCTCGGCCAGCAAGTCGACCGTGTCGGCGACCGCCGCGCGCGCGCGGGCGACCTTCAGGCGCGTCTGCGCCTGCAGGTCCTCGACCGTTTGAATCAGCGCGTTACCCTCCGGCGTCACGGGAACGATCAAGCCGTCGATTTCCTGCATCAACGCGGCCGAATCGATATCGCTGCCGCGCGAAACGCCGAAGCGGCCCGGTTCTCCGGGTATTTCCGCGAGCGGCGGAATGACCGTGAAGAACGTGTTGGTGAAGCGCACGATGCGTTGCGCGATCGCGATATCCATGTTCGCGATCGCGATCGTGAACGCCTCGACCTCGTTCGCGAGCGGGTAGGGGTCCCAGTTCGCGTTCGAGAAGATGAACCCATGTTCACCGTGGCTCAAGGGCCCGCCCTTGACGTAGAACTGGCGCAGCTGCGGCGTATCGAGTTCCCAAGAATCTCCCGGTGCCGCGCCGACCCGCACCGCGGGGTTGTGGTCGGAGGAGTTCATCTGGATCAGCAGGTCGTCGCGCAATGACGCCCAAGCCTCCCACGCGGATCCTTGGCGTATCGAGGACGCGCGCAGGCTCTCGGGATCCTGAATGATCCGCTTGTCGTCGAGATTGAAGAGGTAGCTGCCCTTCATCATGTCGAGGACGCGCGCGGCATCCCAGTTGACCCACTTGTACGGGCGATTCAGCTGTACGGGCAATGCGAGCGGCGAGACGCTGCTGTTCATGCCGTTCAGGTCGATCGCGTAGGTCATGTCGGCCCAGGAAAGCGCTTCGCGCGCATCGTAGACCATCAGCGCCGCCTGTGCCGTGAAATACGCGTTCGTGCTCTCGAGCGCACTGTCATCGGCGCCGAACGGCGCGAGCGGCGCGAGCCCGGCTCGCTTCAAGGCTTCGGCCGCCGGCAGGCGCTCGCCGTGATAGTACGCCTCGCCGGCGCCGACCATCGTCGCCGCGACGTTCGTGAACGGCCCCAAATCCCCTTCGCCGACGGTGCCGCGCGACTGCACGACCGGCGTGATCCGATCGTTCAGCAAGTCGAGCAGCCGCTGAGTGAGCGCGGGGCTCGC
>Ga0316628_100003337_pt1 | contig 12347 bp, 11 predicted proteins | sample OWC_Aug_M2_C1_D5_FD_207648 | JGI IMG/M metagenome (GOLD analysis project Ga0316628, IMG submission 207648) | Wetland soil microbial communities from Old Woman Creek delta, Ohio, United States - OWC_Aug_M2_C1_D5_C | ecosystem: Environmental > Terrestrial > Soil > Wetlands | place: USA: Ohio...
ATAGCAGCAAGTCTCTCTTTGGTCGGGACGTAAAAGACTAGAGAAAAAAGAGGACTCGTGTGTCCGTGACTTGACATCCACATAGCAGCAGCGAAGACAAGGAGCCTGAGCCCCTTAGCGGTCATTGGGCTTCGGTGCGTAGGGGAATTTCTCGCGATAGAGTGCAGTGAGGAGCCAAGCACCAGATAAGACGTTGAAAATATTCGTTCCCTTCGACCGCGCTCAGGGCAGGCCGGTGTCTTCGCCGCTCCGGGCTCACACCTCGCGCGAACATCGGCTTCAATCTCAACTGCGGAATCCGGGTTGAATTCACGATCAGGAAACGCCAAAATTCTTATACGCTTAAAGATTTGGGAAGGGGTGCCAGCCGATGAATTACGACACAGCCTTTCGACCTTATCTCGCCAAGCGCATCGAACAGATCGACGCCGCGGACATCGTGGTCGGGATCCCCTGTTACAATAATGACGCGACCATCGTTCATGTGATCAAACAGGTGAGCCACGGCCTGGCGAAGCATTACAAATCCGCCCGGTCGGTAATCTTGATTTCCGACGGCGGTTCTACTGACGACACTCGGGAAGTCGCGCGTGACGAGGAAATCATGCCGTGGCAGGAAAAAGTCGTGTTTATCTATCGCGGCATCGGCGGCAAAGGCACCGCGCTGCGGGCGGTCTTCGAAGCGGCGCACAAGCTGAATGCCAAGGCCTGCGCCGTAGTCGATGCCGACCTGCGCAGCATCACGCCGGACTGGATTCGCTACATGTTGGAGCCGGTACTGGAAAAGGGCTACGACTTCGTGGCGCCTGTTTACTCGCGCTACAAGTGGGACGGCACAATCACCAATAACGTTGCCTACGATCTCACGCGCGCTCTTTACGGCAAGCGCGTGCGCCAACCCATCGGCGGCGACTTCAGTTTGTCGCGCAAGACCGTGCAATCCTACATCACGTACAATGTCTGGGGCACCGACGTGGCCCGTTTCGGCATCGACATTTGGATGACCACTCATGCCATCGCCAACGGCTTGCGCGTCTGCCAGGCGAATTTGGGAGTGAAGGTCCACGATCCCAAAGATCCAGCGCTCTCGTTGGGGCCGATGTTCCGGCAAGTGGTCATGACGTTATTCACGTTAATGGAACAGCATTATTTGGTTTGGAAGGAGATTCACGGCAGCGAACCCGTGGAAATCTTTGGCTTGCAAGATGTTCTGGAACCGGAACCGATCAAAGTCAACCAGGAGCTACTGATTCAAAATTTCAAGCTGGGCCTGGAGCACTTTGGCGCGCTGTGGAAAGATCTTCTGAGCGCGTCCTGTTATGCCGCGTTGCAAAAATTGGCCGGCGCCGAGCGGAAAAACTTCTATTTGGACGTTACCTCCTGGGCTCATATTCTCTACGAAATCGCCGCCACCTTTCACCACTGGACAAAGGACCGCGAAAGGCTCGTCGACTTGATGAGCCCGCTCTATGAAGCCCGGGTTGCCTCTTTCATCAACGAGACCGCCGAAATGACCACCGCAGAGTCGGAGCGGATGGTTGAAGAACAGGCGGAAATCTTCGAAAAGGAGAAGCCTTACTTGTTGAAACATTGGGAAACCGAAGAAAAAGCGCCCAAGAACAAAGGCGTCTTGCAAAAGGTCTTCGGCGGCTGAACATCCGTCCATGACGGAGGGGAAGTGATCGCGCGCATGCGTTGGGGGAAAATTTTATTGCCGCTGTTGAGCCAGGCCGAGGGAGCGACGAACCTGCCCCTGGCGACGCGCTTGCTCGCGCCGCAAGGAAAGATTATCGCCTTGAGAGTCGTGCGGGTGCCGGACGACACCTCGCTGAGCGAAGGCGCGGGAGAAGCGCTCGATTCGCGCGCTGTTCTGAATGAAATTGGCGATCTCTTCGCCGATCAACGGGTCGAGTTCAAACCGTTGGTGCGGGTTGCCCACCGTCTCTCAGACGGCATCGTCGAAAGCGCCGCCGCCGAGAAGGCGGATCTGCTGATCTTGCCGTGGAAAGGCAGCGCGAGGGGCGAGGCGTTGTTGTTTGGGCGCACCATCGACGGCCTGGTCGAAGCGCCGCCGTGCGATTTGATAGTCGCCCGCGTCCAAGGATTGGCCGCCTGCAAGAGCATTCTTCTTCCTATGCGCGGCGGACCCTACGCCGAGTTCGCTCTGCGGATAGCCCAGCAGCTTGCCTCATCCTTCGGCGCGGAAATCACCGTGCTCCACTGCGAGAGCCGTTTTACGTCTTCCGAGTTCAATGAGCCCCTCTACGCAACGTTTCTGCACCGGATGCGCTTCCAGCCCCACGTCACGCGCTTTCTCGCCGTGCGAGGCGACCCGCAGAAAACCATCCTCGAAGAAGCCGCCCGCCATGACGTTGTCATCGTCGGCGCGGGCGTGGTGACCGAACCCCAATCATTTTTTCTCGGTCCCGTAGTCGGGCACATCGCCCGATCGATGGATAAACCGCTGCTGGTGGTCAAGACTCCCGAGACTTTCGGGAGCTGGAAAGAAACCCGGCGTGTCGTGCGGCCGAAAAATCTCTCTGAGCGGGTCGACCAGTGGTTTGCGGAAAATACTTTTCACCGCCGCGAGTTTGTGGATTTGGGCAAGCTCGTCGACCTGAAGCAAAACCAGAAACTTACCATTAGCCTCGGCCTGCCGGCGCTCAATGAAGCGGAAACCGTCGGCAACATTATTCAGATCGTGAAGACGACGCTTGTCGATGAAGTGCCGCTATTGGACGAGATCGTGTTGATCGATTCGGGTTCGACAGACGATACTGTTAAGATCGCTCGGGACCTCGGCATACCGGTCGTGGTTCACCAAGAGATTTTGCCTGAGCAGGGCGCCTATCGGGGCAAAGGCGAAGCGCTGTGGAAGAGCCTGCATGCGCTCAAGGGCGATCTCATCGCCTGGGTCGATACCGATATCAAAAATTTTTATCCCGGCTTCGTCTATGGTCTATTGGGACCGCTCTTGCGCGAGCCTGAGATCCAGTATGTCAAAGGGTTTTACCGCCGGCCGATCACGATGGACGGAAAACTGGTTTCGGAGGGCGGTGGCCGCGTCACGGAGCTGACAGTCCGGCCGCTGTTTAATTTATTCTATCCCGACCTCTCCGGCATGATTCAACCACTGGCGGGCGAGTACGCCGGACGGCGCGCGGTGCTGGAGCGGGTGCCTTTTTTCACCGGCTACGGCGTGGAAACGGGGCTGCTCATTGATCTCATCAATGACTTTGGTTTGAACGCCATCGCCCAGGTCGATCTTGAAGAACGGATCCACCGCAATCAATCGCTGGCGTCTCTCAGCCAAATGTCCTTCGCGATTATCCAGGTTGTGATGCAGCGCCTGCAGCAGAAAAGCCGCATCGAGATCATGGACGTGGTGAACCGGTCGATGAAGCTGATCAAGCCGAAGAAAAGGAGTTACGCGCTCGATCTCAAGCCGATCCAAGATCACGAGCGGCCGCCGATGATCTCGATTCCCGCGTACCGGGCGAAGCAGGCGACTTGCGCAGAGGCGCCATGTCGGCTGAGCTAAGCGAAAGATCCCTGATCATCATTACCGATCTGGACGGGACTTTGCTCGATCAACGAACTTACAGTTACGAGGCGAGCTTACCGGCGATCGGCCGGCTGCAACAGCGGCGCATCCCCATCGTTTTTTGCTCGAGCAAAACCGCCGCTGAGATCATTTCGCTCCAGCGCGAGCTCGGACTCAAAGAACCGTTCATTTGCGAGAACGGCGGCGCCATTTATCTGCCGCCGAACTATTTTCCGTTCGAGGTAGGAAGCGCGAAGCGGATGCGGGCGTTCGACGCAATCGAGTTTGGCAAAAACGTTGTCGATCTGCGGCGCGCCTTGAAACAAGCCGCCCAGCGCTGCGGCGTGGACGTTAAATCGTTCGGCTCCATGAGCTTCCAGGAGATCATGGAGCGCACCGGACTCAACTTAAACCAGGCTCTCTACGCCGCGCAGCGCGAATACGACGAGCCGTTCCTCGTTGAAGCTGGCAAGGAGGACAATCTCTTGGCAGCGTTGCGTGCGACGGGCCTGACGGTCACCCAGGGCGACCGTTTTTATCATCTAACGGGCGGCCATGGCAAAGGCAAAGCGGTAAGGGAGGTGCTTGCTCTGTACCGGAGGCAAAGGGCTTCTTTGCTGGCCGTCGGCCTGGGTAATTCAGCCAATGATTTGCCTCTATTTCGCGAAACCGACATCGCGATACTGGTCCGCAATCCCGATGGCCAATGGGACGTTGAGGTGATGGGCCGGTTGTCTAATGTGGAGCGGTCCAATGCCATTGGACCGCAGGGTTGGCGCGAAGCGGTCGATAAAATTATGAACCGATGCGTCGCGTGAGCCGGACGGTTTCGCCGGCCGCAAAAACCGATGAAGGCGCTGCTAACTGCGTTTTTTGTTTGCTTGATCGCCTCGAGCGCGGCGGGGCAAACTCAACTGCGATTCGTTACCTGGAAGCCCGAGACGACCGCGGTTTGGGAACAACTCATCGCTGACTTCGAGCGGCGTCATCCCGGCGTCAAGGTCATCCGCGAAGTCGGGCCGAATTCCTCTACCGAGTTCCACGATCTCGTTACCCAGAAGCTGCGCAACCAAGACGCGGAGATGGACGTTTTCTTCATGGACGTGATCTGGCCCAGTGAATTTGCCGCCGCCGGCTGGGCCTTACCCTTGGACCGATTCTTTCCCGTGGCGCAACAAAAGGAGTTTTTCGCCGCGCCGATCGCAGCCAACCGTTATCGCGGCCACATCTACGGCGTGCCGCTTTTTGTCGATGCCGGGGTGCTTTATTTTCGCAAAGACCTGCTGGCGAAATACCGCCTGGCGCCGCCGCGCACCTGGCCTGAGCTGGTCGAACAAGCCAGGCTGATTTTGGCACGGGAGCGCGATCCTTACCTGACCGGCTACTCGGCCCAGTTCAAACAGTATGAGGGTCTGGTCTGCAACATGATGGAATTCATCATGAGCAACGGCGCAACCCTGTGGGACGAAGAGAACCTCAAGAGCACGCTTGACAGCGCCGGGGCAAAGCAGGCGGTGCGCTTCGTGCGCGATCAAATCATTCGGACGATTTCCCACCGCGGCGTGCTCGCGTATCAGGAGCCGGAATCGTTAGCGCTTTTCACCCAGGGCAAAGCGATATTTCACCGCAACTGGCCATACGCCTGGGAGGTTGCCAACGATCCCAAGCGGTCAAAGATCACCGGCCAGGTGGGGATGGAGCCGTTACCCGCGTTTCCGGGCCAAAAGAGCGTAGCCGCTTTGGGCGGCTGGCAACTCGGCATCAGTCGCTTTTCGCGCAAAGCACAGCTGGCCTGGGAATTCGTCGAGCACATGACCGGCAGGGAGGCGCAAAAGCGGATCGCCCTGGCGACCGGGCGCGGCCCGGCCCGACTGGCGCTCTATCACGACGGCGAGTTGTTGGCGAAAGAGCCGCATTTTCGTGAGCTCTACGAAACTTTTACCTTGGCCGCGCCGCGGCCGATCACGCCGGTATACCTGCCGCTTTCCAACATCATGCAGCGCTACTTCAGTTCCGCCGTCGCCATCGCCGATTCCGACATCGACCAACTGGCCCATTTGGCCGCGCGCGACATGGATCGGGTCCTCAGTCTGTTGCAGGGCGGGAGACTGCCGTGAGAAATGGCCGAGATCCGATCTGGCGCTTCTTGTTGCCAAGCTGTGTTTTCGTGTTGTTGTTCTCGCTCTACCCCATCGTCGAGTCTTTTCGCTTGAGCTTTTACCGGTTGATTCTGACGCTGCCGTGGCTCGGCCAAAGATTCGTCGGCTGGGAAAACTACCGAGACCTCGCCACCGATCCGGTGGCGTTGAACTCGTTTGTGACATCTCTAGTTTTCGTCGCCGTGACGACGCCGGCCGAAGTGTTGCTGGGCTTGGGCATGGCGCTGGTCCTGAATGAATCTTTTCGCGGCCGCGGTTGGCTGCGCGCTGCGGTGCTGGTGCCCTGGGCTATTCCGACAGTGGTCGCCTCACAGATGTGGCGCTTTATTTTTAACGACCGCTACGGACTCTTCAATTTCGTTCTCTTCGGCGACGCCACGGAGCGCTACTGGGCGCCGTTGGCGGAACCGGGCTTGGCGCTGGTAGCGATTATGATCGCGGACATTTGGAAAACCACTTCTTTTGCGGCGCTGATTATACTGGCGGGACTGCAAGGGATACCGGCGCAACTCTACGAAGCCGCGAGTATCGACGGCGCCACCGCTTGGCAAAAGTTTCGCCATATCACCTTGCCGCTGGTGAAGCCTGCATTGCTTTTGGCATTGCTTTTTCGCACCATCGATGCGCTCAAAGTCTTCGATCTGGTCTTCGTTATGACCCAGGGGGGGCCGGCAGACACGACCAACGTGTTGCAGTTCTACGGCTACAAGAAAATCTTCGCCGAAGGCATGGTCGGTTACGGGTCGGCCATCGCCGTTGTGGTTTTTCTGCTATCGCTGATCTTGTCGCTCATCTATATCCGACTACTCGGCGCCCGCCTGTTGGCCAAGGAGCGCTCCTTATGAAGCGGCTCTGGCTCGCAGCCGCCGTCGGCATCATCGCCGGCTTTAGCCTGCTGCCGTTTCTCTGGTTCGTCTTGACGTCGTGGAAAAGCGCCACCGAGATCAGCGCCATCCCGCCGGTGATCTGGGCCAGCTTTCACTGGGAGCATTATGACGCTGCGCTCGCAAAGCATGGACTGCTGCGCTACATCGCCAACAGCGCCGTCGTCGCCGGCGCCACGACCGTGATCAGCCTCGCGATCGCCTCGTTGGCGGCCTATGCGTTGGCCCGTTTTCAGTTACGCTGGGGGCGGCACTATTTGCTTTTGTTGCTGGCGCTGTCGATGTTTCCGCAAATCGCCATCGCCGGCCCGGTGTGGCGCTTACTGAGCACTCTGGGCTGGCTCAATACCTATCAAGGCATCGTCGCCGCCTATATCGCTCTTACGTTGCCGTTTGCCATCTGGGTGCTGACAACCTTTTTTAAGGAGCTGCCTTATGACATCGAAGAGGCGGCGCTCATCGACGGCTGCAGCCGTTGGCAGGTGCTGCGTTGGATCGTTTTTCCGGTCGCCGCGCCCGGGATCTTCACGGCGGCGATTTTAGTTTTCATTTACGCTTGGAATGAATTTTTCTTTGCGTTGATCATTCTAACTTACCCCGCGGTGCAAACTCTGCCGGTGGGCATCGCCCTGTTTCCCGGCGAGTACACCATGCCCTGGGGTGAAATCGCCGCCGCCTCCACCATTGCAACGTTGCCGCTGGTGATGCTGACGCTCATTTTCCAAAGACGCATAGTGCAGGGTTTGTCGGCCGGCGCTGTCAAAGGATGAAAGTTGCTAGGCTGTGTTACGGACGATCAAGCGGGCTGAAATCCCGATACGTTGGAGGCAAGTCCAACGAAGGAGCCGGCTCGCTCGTAGGTCGCTCATTTCATTGATAGAAAATTTCGCTCTCCTATGGTAACGTGGCTCGGTTTCCAGGCTATCAGGACATTCCTCACGGACGCTGAAGCTTATTATGACGGTGCTTTTTTTGCTGCGTTAATGGGCGAGACAGGGCACAATAGTGCGAAGAGTCGAAGAGTTCCCGCTATTGCAAGGGTGCCGATATTTACTGGAAGTCATCGGGACGCTCGTGGTCACCGGTTCACATCCGGCGCTCGATAATCCTTACTAAAGTGAGACTCCCTGATCCGATCGCGCGCGACTTCACCTGGGCCAGAGAGAGAATGGTTCAGGAGCAGCTTATGGCTCGCGGGATCAAGCATCGCAGAGTCCTTGAAGCGATGCGCAAAATGCCGCGCCATTTTTTCGTCGACCCGGGCCTGATCAGCCGCGCTTACGACGACTGCGCCCTTCCCATCGGCGACAAGCAAACCCTGTCACAGCCCTACATCGCGGCGCGCATGATCGAGGCCCTGGATCTTCGCGGCGAAGAAAAGCTGTTGGAGATTGGCACTGGCTCGGGTTACCAAACCGCATTGCTGGCGGAAATTTGCTTTAACGTCTTTTCGGTTGAGAAGATTCGCCATCTGGCGCGTAAAGCGCGCGAGGTCCTCGACAAGCTCGAATACCACAATATCGCGATTCATGTCGGCGACGGCACGATCGGCTGGTCGGAACATGCGCCCTACGATGCCATTATTGTGGCCGCCGGGGCGCCGGAGCTCCCCGGTCCGCTATTGGATCAGTTGTCCGTCGGCGGCCGGTTGGTTGTTCCCGTGGGCGACGAGCAGACGCAGGTGCTGATGCGCGTAACGCGCGGCACTTGCGGATTTACCGAAGAGCAACTCGGCGAGTGTAAGTTTGTCAAGCTGTGGGGAAAATACGGCTGGCGCGAATAAGCACAGTATCGGCTTGCGAACGGATCAGAAGGTGAAAACCGGCATAGGCAGACCGGTGCGCGGTGCCATGCTTCTACCATACCCGATGACGCTGCGTGCGGCTGTGCTTCACTCCGCGCTCGCGTGTGCCTGCTTCTTGGTTGCTTGCGCCCCGCGGCTCGCTAGTCCTCCGGTCAAACGAGGTCAAGGTATTTATCACGTGGTCCGGCCGGGTGAGAATTTGTTTCGCATCGGCAAAGCGTATGACGTGAGTCACGAAGAACTGGCTCGCGTCAACGGAATCAAACGCGCCGACCAAATTCGCGCCGGTCAGAGGATATTCATACCGGGCGTAACGCGCCAGCTTCCGGTGGAAATCATCACGCCGGCTGAGCCGGCGCCAGCGGTTGCGAAGACGCCGGAATCGTCGCCGGTGCCGCCAGAGGATGGCTTTCGCTGGCCCGTCAGCGGCGGAATCAATTCAGGATTTGGACCGAGAGGATCAAGCTTTCACGACGGCATCGACATCGGCGCGCCCGAAGGCGCGCCGATTCACGCGATCGACAAGGGCGAAGTCATCTATAGCAATGAGTTGCGCGGCTATGGAAATATTGTGATTGTTCGTCATAGCGGGAACTTGATTTCAGTTTATGCCCACAACCAAATCAATCTGGTGCGTGAAGGGCAAAGCGTCGAGCGGGGAGAGATCCTAGCTCGCGTCGGGCGCACGGGACGAGTGACCGGACCGCACCTGCACTTCGAAATTCGCAAAAACAATGCGGCCCAGGATCCGCTGCGGTTTCTACCCCAGTTGTGCTGCCTACCAGCGTCGGATATCGTGGATACGAAAGGGGCGGAATAGAGCATGAAGGATCTGGCAAAAATCAGAAACGACGTCGTCGGAAGTCTTTTGCGTCCGGCGCGCCTGAAAGCGGCGCGTGCGAGCTTCGAGGAAGGCAAGATGGGCGTCAATGCGTTTCGGGCGGTTGAAGACGAGGAGATTCGTCAGGCGGTTCGATTGCAGGAAGAGGCGGGGCTGGCGGTGGTGACCGACGGCGAGTATCGCCGGCTTAATTTTCAAGACAGCTTCGGAGAGTCGGTATCGGGGTTTGATGCGGGGCAGGCGACCTTAAGATTTTATGAGCACCGGGTCGCAGGCAGCAGCCCGCTGCAGCGCTGGGAGATCCCCCAAAGCGGAGAAAGCAAAGGCACGGCGGTTTCGCAGCGCCGTCCCGTAGCGGAGCGATTGCGCCTTACTCGCAATACTCCGCTGGAGGAGTACTGCTTCGTGAGCCGCGCGGCGCAGCGGCCGGCCAAAGTTACGCTCATCGGCCCCGACCGTATCGCGCAAAGATTCGATTGGCAGAACTCCAAAAATGTTTATGCCACCATGGATGAGTTCATGACCGATGTCGTGAAGGTGGAACGAGAGATCATCCGCGGTCTGGCGGAGGCGGGCTGCCGCTATGTGCAGATCGATGCTCCGGGCTACACGGCCTATGTCGATCCGCCGTCTCTTGAAGCGATGCGCGCGCGCGGTGAAAATCCGGCAGAGAACTTCAGTCGCTCCCTAAAGGCCGACAATGAGCTGCTGGGCGGCTTTGACGACGTGACCTTCGGCATCCACCTTTGCCGCGGCAACCAGCGCAGCATGTGGCATCGCGAAGGAACCTACGAAGACATCGCCGAGCGGCTGCTCAATGAGCTTAAGCACGATCGTTTTCTGTTTGAGTACGACAGCCCACGTGCCGGCGGCTTCGAGCCGCTGCGCTTTTTGCCGAAGGGGAAATTGGTGGTGCTGGGCTTGGTGAGCACGAAGGTGCCGCAGCTGGAAAGGGTCGACGATTTGAAACGGCGCATCGACGAGGCAGCCCGGTATGTTCCCATAGACCAGCTTGCCATCAGTCCCCAGTGCGGGTTCTCTTCGGATGTGGTCGGCAATCTGATCAGTGCGGAAGACCAAAAGCGAAAACTCGAGATCGTGGTCGAAACCAGCCGGCAAATTTGGGGATAAGAGCCGTGATCGCGTTCGTGTTCGCGCTCGTATTTGCGTAAGACCGTGGGCGAACGCGAATGACGAATACTGGCGCGACCTCTGCATGCTTTTGAGTAGCGGGCCGTCTCCGGAGCCGTCTATTCGTGATGGAAGGCCTACGAACACGATTCACGATCACGAACACGGTTCTTGTTCGGGCACGAGCACGGCTCTTGCCGTTGCCGGGTTGCCGCTTTTGTGGTAGCTCACGGTCATGAGCTACGATATCACGAACATTCGTCGCGCCATTCGCGACATTCCAAATTTTCCCAAGCCGGGAATCGTCTTCAAAGATATTACGCCGCTTCTGTGCGATGGAGCGCTGTTCGCCCGAACCATCGATATCTTGGCCGACCGTTATCGGGAGCAAAAAATCGATACGGTCTTGGGCATCGAGTCGCGCGGGTTCATCGTGGGCGCGGCTTTAGCGTACAAGCTCGGCGCCGGTTTTTGTGTGGTGCGCAAGCCCGGCAAATTGCCTTATGAAACCCATAGCGCCAGTTATGACCTTGAGTACGGAACCGATACCCTGGAGATCCATGTCGATGCGCTGCCCGTTAACGCTCGTGTCGTTATCGCCGATGACTTGATCGCAACCGGCGGCACGGCGGCGGCAACGGCGCAGCTGGTATCAAAGCTCGGCGCGCATGTGATTGAGTGCGCCTTTGTAATCGAGCTGGCTTTTTTGAAGGGTAGGGATAAGCTCAAGCCCCACGGTGTTTTTTCCATCCTTCAATACGATTCGGAATGAGCCTGCCGACAGAAGTTGGCTGATTGTCGTTTCTTGACACCCCCGGTAATTGTCTATAAGTTAACGACAGATTTAACTGAGACAAGATGCCGATCTGTCTCATCATTTTTCCGCACCGTCTTAGTTTAGGAATCTTATGAAACGAATAGAAGAAATGACGCTCTGGGAGAGAGCCTATTTCCCGGAAGTGTTCCGCGGGCTGATGGTTACAGGGTACCGCTTTTGGCGAAACTTACTCGTTCACTCGCTGCACCAGTTCGGATTGGCGCGTCAATCTCAAGCGGCGATCACGGTCCAGTACCCGGATGAACGCGCGCCTTATCCGGACACATTCCGGGGGCGCCATCGTTTGACGCTCAAACCGGACGGCGCCGTGCAATGCACCGCTTGTTTTCTTTGCGCGACGGCTTGTCCCGCGGCCTGCATCTACATTCAAGCCGGAGAATACCCGGATAACCCGGTGGAGAAATTCCCCATTCGCTACGAAATCGACACACTGCGCTGTATTTATTGCGGCTACTGTGTCGAGGCGTGCCCCTGCGACGCCATTCGCATGGATTCGGGCACTCACCCGGGCAATCTCGGATTCAGCCGGAAGGCGTTTGTCGAGGATAAGGAAGTATTAATGGAGCGCTCCAAGGAACTGGCCGAAAAAGGCAAAGAAGGACTATACGAGGAATACGTGAAGCCCTATCGTCATGTTTGACGGGCAGCCTGTACCCAAGGGAGGGATTACCAATGGCGAACTCCAATAACCAGCGCGATTCGAAGCCGAACGGAATGACAACGACCCCTTTGCCGGCCTCGGAAAAAATCTATGTTCATAGCCACGAGCACCCGGACGTGAAAGTGCCCATGCGCACCATCCAGGTTTCAACTTCCCACGAGGGACGCCCCGGCAACGGCCACGCGAGCAACGCTCCGTTCATAGTTTACGACACCTCCGGTCCCTACACGGATCCGACAATCGTCACCGATATTCGCAAAGGCTTAAGTCCACTTCGCCTGGGCTGGATCAAGACGCGCGGCGACGTGGAAGAGATTTCCGCAGCGAGCTATGCTGCCGGCAACGGCAAGAATGGTTTGCCGAACGGCGTTCACACCGAACGCTTCCCGGATAGTTCGCGACGGCCCATTTTACGCGCCAAGAGAGGGTGCAACGTTTCGCAGATGCACTATGCCAAGAAAGGCATGATCACGCCCGAGATGGAG
>Ga0316628_100003338_pt1 | contig 12347 bp, 12 predicted proteins | sample OWC_Aug_M2_C1_D5_FD_207648 | JGI IMG/M metagenome (GOLD analysis project Ga0316628, IMG submission 207648) | Wetland soil microbial communities from Old Woman Creek delta, Ohio, United States - OWC_Aug_M2_C1_D5_C | ecosystem: Environmental > Terrestrial > Soil > Wetlands | place: USA: Ohio...
ATTTCTCTTCCCGAATTCGACCGATTTCCTGAAGCTCCATATTGTAAATTCCGCCGAACTGCGTGTAGATGCGATTATCATCGCCCATCGCCAAATACAACTCCGTGCTGTGTTCGTAGCAATTGGTAAAAGCGTGTCCCGTGCGAATCAGCAGTCCGACACCCGAGGGCGAATGACTGCTCGCCCATTCGGTAATATACCGCAATTGGCCATCGGCGCGTTGATGAATAAAGTCGCGATAATGGCTATTCAATCCGCGCCCCCACTCCTGGCGCGGCCTCTCCGCGGATAGATTTTGCAATGTCGAGAGATCAAGGAAGTACATTCCGGCGGAATCCAAAGCCTGGGTGCCTTCGGCATACCGGACCAAGGCGAGACCGTTGTTGCTATGCCCCATCGTCAGGCGACAAATTGTCGCCCCCGTCGGATTAGTCTTGGTCTTGAGGGATTGAAAGGTATTCAAACTCCAGGTTTGCATTAAGTTATTTTCAGGATAATAAACCAGGATTTTATCGCCGCCGGCGGCATATAAAAAATTCGAGCTCGGCAAGCGGAGCACTTTGACGACATTTTGAGCATCGGCATCGTATACCGCTAGGGCAGCCATGGTTTTCATCTTCAGCACGATCCATTTCCCCCCGCCGGCCACGACCGCGTCAGCGATGAGATCCGGAGTTTTGATGCTGTTTTCGGCAACCGCCATGGGTTGGGGAGGAAAGACGGTCGCCGCCGGTATTCCCCCGCTTGGTTCGTTTTGACGAGGAGGCGTCCGAGGCGGCGCCTTGAACACGAGAGAGCTTGCCCGCGATTGGTCAACCCGCGCGCCGATTACGGCCTGCCCGACACCGCTTATCACGATCAACGCCATAAGAGTTGACCGAACAAAACGAAGGACGCGGCAACAACGTTCCCTTTGGTTTGCCCCCGGGCTGAACCGAAGCGACGAAGAATCCGGTTTTATCATAAAATACCTTCCCGCTTTTCAGAACGAGTATAGGTGTGCTTTCGGGGGGTGTCAATCACCATGAGGCGTTATGTCAAGGCAACGTGAAAACGTCCGCTTTTTCCATGGGCTCAGATTCCAGAGGGCGGGGTTAAGGAAAAACGGTCCCGATAGGCCCGCCAGGAGTGGGCCGGCGGCGGGGTATGCTTCGGCGGCTTGGGCCGGATGACCGGTGAGTGGAGAACCCGGCCCCGACGAGTTCAGGGGTTGAGTGATGCGTCCCCAAATAGGATTTCGCGGGTGATGGAAAGGGCCTTGCCCGTCGCCGTTTCGATTTCGACGGCCACGCCCGAAAGATAGGATCCGCCCTTGTCCGGCTCGAACCGGACCGGCCGCGAAGTCAGGAATTTCTGGATGGCCTGTTCGCGGCGGATTCCGATGACCGAATTCCGCGAAGCGGCCATCCCGAGGTCGGTGATATACGCCGTCCCGCCGGGCAGGACCCGTTCGTCTGCGGTCGCGACATGCGTATGCGTGCCGACGACGGCCGAAACGCGGCCGTCCAGGTAGAACCCGAGGGCGACTTTCTCCGAGGTCGCCTCGGCGTGGAAATCGACCAGGATGCACGAGGTTTCCTTTCGGATCTCCTCGATCGCGGCGTCGGCCGTCCGGAACGGATCCTCGATCGGTTCCATGAAAACCCGGCCCTGGAGGTTCAAAACGCCTAGTTTCAGGCCGTCCGGCCCCGAAACGACGATGCTCCCCTTGCCCGGGGCGGGAGCCGGATAATTGGCCGGCCGGATGACCCGGGGCTCCTTCTCCATGTAGGCGATGCCCTCTTTCTTGTCCCAGATGTGATTGCCGCTCGTCAGGACATCGACCATAGAGAACATTTCCCGGCCGACGTCCTCGGTCAGGCCGACGCCGCCGGCGGCGTTCTCGCCGTTGGCGACGACGAAGGCCGGCCGGTGACGGGCGCGGAGATCCGGCAAATGCCGGCGCAGGGCTTCCCTCCCCGCCCGGCCGATCACGTCCCCGATGACGAGGATCCGGAACGAGGCCGGCTTATCGGGCATATTCAACCGCCCTCATCTCCCGGATGACCGTGACCTTGATCTGTCCGGGATAATCGAGCTCGTTCTTGATCTTCGTCGCGATGTCCTTGGCAATCAGGGCGGCCTTGTCGTCGGCGACCTTGCCGGCGTCGACCATGATCCGGATCTCGCGGCCCGCCTGGAGGGCGAAGGCCTTGGAGACGCCCTCGAAGCTCTTGGCCAGCGTTTCGAGCTTCTCCAGCCGCTTGATGTAATTTTCGAGGAGCTCCCGGCGGGCGCCGGGGCGGGCCGCCGACAGCGTGTCGGCCGCCTGGACGAGGACCGCTTCGATCGACGGGAAATCGACGTCGCGGTGGTGGGAGGAGATGGCCGCGATGACCGCTTCGTTCTCCCCGTATTTCCGGCAGAGCTCGACGCTGAGCTCGGTATGGGTTCCCTCGACCTCGCGATCGATGGCCTTGCCGACGTCGTGGAGGAATCCGGCCCGGAGGGCCGTCTGGGTGTTGAGGCCCAGCTCCTGGGCCATCGCCGCGCTCAGGAAAGCGACTTCCTTGGAATGCTGGAGGACGTTCTGGCCGTAGGACGTCCGGAACTTCAATTTCCCCATCAGCTTGACGAGCTCGGGGTGGAGATTCTGGACCCGCAGCTCCATGGCCGCCGCTTCCCCGTCCTGCCGGATCTTGTCCTCGAGCTCGGCTTTGACGTTTTCGACGACTTCCTCGATCCGGGCCGGGTGGATGCGGCCGTCGAGGACCAGCCGCTGGATGGCCAAGCGGGCGGCTTCCCGGCGGACGGGATCGAAGCTGGAGAGGATGACGGCCTCGGGGGTGTCGTCGACGATGATGTCGACTCCGGTGGCCACTTCTAAGGCTCGGATATTCCGGCCTTCGCGGCCGATGATCCGGCCCTTCATGTCCTCGCTGGGGAGGTCGACCACGGACACCGTCGATTCGACGACGTGCTCAGCCGCCGACCGTTGGATGGCCCCGCTGATCACTTCGGCCGCCAACTGGCGGCTCTTGGCCCGCGTTTCCTCGTCGATCCGCTTGAGGGTCTGCATGGCCTCCAGCCGCGCCTCGTCCTCGACCTTGCGGATGATCTGGGCCTTGGCCTCCTCCTGGGTCATTCCGGAAACGCGCTCGAGCTCGACCAGCTGATCCTTGATGATCCCGGCGATCCGCTGGCCCTCGTTCTCGATCTCCTGTTCCCGCTGGGACAGCTTCCGCTCCTTGACCCCGATCTCCCGGTCCCGGCGGTCGAGCCCCTGAATCTTGCGGTCGAGGTTCTCTTCCTTGTGGACCAGGCGGCGCTCGGTCTCACTGATCCGGCGGCGCTTGTCCTGGGTCAGGCGCTCGAACTCCGCGTCGGCCGAGGCGACCTTCTGGTGGGCCTGGTTCTGGGCCTGGCTGACGATTTTCTGGGCGTCGCCCTTGGCCCTGTCGACGATGGCTCCGGCTTCCTCATTGGCCCGGAGCAGGCCCTTGGCTCCGGAGTTCTTTTTGACCTGGACAATCAAGATCCCGGCCGCGATGCAAATCAACACGGCCAGGCCGATATAAAGAATCACGTTGGTCACGGTCTCTCCTCCTTCGCGAGAACGACGGGGAAGAGCCGTCCGGCAGGGGTCTTACGGGGTTCGACCGTTCCGAAGGACGTTCCACGGCGGCCGGCGGCCGCCCAAGGGCCGCCGCTCGCCGGAAGCCGGCGTGAGGGCGCGCGGCTCAAGCTTACGCATGCTCATCCTTGAACAGGTTCGACTCCACGGTCGCGATTTCGGCTTCCATCCGGTCGATGCGCTCGTCCACTTTGTCCAGCCGCATTCGGCTGAGAAAGTATTCGTCGGCGATATTCAAGGCCGCGAGGACGGCGATTTTCGTCGGGTCCTCCGATCGCGACTTCACCGCAATTTCCTGCATCTTTTGGTCCACATAGGACGTCAGACGGCTGATATATTCCTCGTCTTCTTCGCCTTTCACTTTAATTTTATAGGTCCGTCCGAAGACTTTAATTTCGATAACGTCATTCATCACAAGCCCAGCTTGTCGATCTGGGAAATGATCGCCTCGATCTTCCCCTTCATCTCTTCCCGCTCATTTTCGTATCTTTTCACATCGCCGTCAAGCTTGGCGATCTTCTTGCCGAGGTCCTCGGTGTCCTTCCGCTCGGCCCGGAGGTCCTTGACCGTCTGCCGGAGCTTCTCGTTTTCGGCCGCCAGCCGGTGGAGATGTTCGATCATTCCGGCGACTTTTCCCTCGAGAATCTTCATCCGGTCGATTTCGTTGCTCACGCGGTTCCCCCTTTGCGAAGCTCGATCTTAAAGGCGGCCTGGAGAGTCTTGAGGATCTTCTGCTCGGACCGGTCGGCCTCCTCGGACAGCAGGGTGGCCGGCGGATTCCGGTAGACGAACCGCATCGAGAGGGAGGTCTTTCCCGGCGGATTCTTCGGGCCGGCGTACCGGTCGATCACGTCGAACGACTCCAGGAACGGGACGGCCGCCCGCTCCACGGCCGACTTGAGGTCCTGGTAAGGGACATCCTGGTCGATGAAAAACGAAAGGTCGCGGACGACGGCCGGAACCTTGGGCGAGGGCTCGTAGGCGAATGGCGCCGGCGTTTTTTCCAGGAGCCCGCCCAGGTCGACCTCGGCGGCGAAGGCCGGGCCCGCGGCCCCGGCGGCTTCGAGGATCGCGTCGCGGAGGCGGCCCAGGATTCCGATCCGCTCGCCCTTGTAAAGGACTTCCGCGGCCGATCCGTCGGCGAAGAACGGATGCGCCGCCGGCCGGAAGGCCAGGGCGTTGAAGCGGAGGGCGGCCAGGGCCGATTCCAGGGCGCCCTTGAGATGGTGATATCCGGCAGCACCCGGATCCCCCGTCCAATGGGGAGGCCCGAGCGGCCCGGCGCTGAGCACGCCCAGGGCCAGGTTCTCCTGGCAGGTGTTTTCGTCGACCCGGACGAAGATCTTCCCGATCTCGAAGATATGGACGGAATCCGTTCCCCGGTTCTGGTTGTGGCGGAGGTTTTCGAGGAGGCCGCCCAGGAGCGTGGTCCGGAGGATGGCCGCGTGGACGGAAAAGGGGTTCCTCAGGACGACCGGCGCCTTGCCCGCAGCCAGGACGGCTTCCTTCTCAGGATCGGCGAAGCTGTCGTTGACGACCTCGTCCATCCCGTAATGGAAGAATTGCCGGGACAGCCGGGTGAGCCTCTCCCGTTCGGAAGAAATCGGGTCCAGGACCTCAAGCGGCGGGACCACGACGGGGATCTTGTCGTACCCGAAAAAGCGGGCGATTTCCTCGACCAAGTCGGCTTCGCGCTCGATATCGACCCGGAAGGAGGGGACCAGGACGCGCCACGATCCCTTGGCCGTCGTTTTGGCCGTGAAGCCGAGGTCGGCCAGGGTTTTCTGGATAAATTCGTCCGGCACCGTCACGCCGAGCAGCTCGGCCGTCCGGCGGGAGCGCAAAACGACTTCCTTCGGTTTCCGCGGCTTCGGGTAAATATCGATCAGCTCCCGGGAAACCCGGCCGCCGAACGAGCAGAGGAGCGAAGCGGCCATGGCCGCCGCCTCCGGGGCGAACCCGATGTCCGCGCCGCGCTCGAACCGGTAGCTGGCGTCCGTCTGGATCTCCAGCGCTTTGCGGGTCCGGCGGATCGAGGCCGGGTCGAAGACGGCGCTTTCGATGAAGACGTCCTGGGTGGCCTCGGTGATGCCGGATTCCTCGCCGCCGATCACGCCGGCGACGGCGATCGGGCGGCGGCCGTCGGCGATGACCAGGTTATCGGGGCCGAGGGTCCGGTCCTTGCCGTCCAGCGTCCGGAGCGTCTCGCCTTTCTTGGCCCGGCGGATCAGGACCCGTCCCCCTTCGACCTTGGATAGGTCGAACATGTGGACGGGATGGCCGGTGGCGAAAAGGACGACGTTGGAGGCGTCGACGACGTTGTTGATCGGCTTGAGCCCCATGGCCTCGATCTTCGTCCGGATGCCGTCGGGCGAAGGGCCGATTTTAACGTTCCTAACGACATAGCCCGTGTACCGGGGGCAGAGGTCCTCGTCCAGGACCTGGACCTCGACCACCTCCGCGGTCCGCGAGGAAAATTCCACGACCGGATGGACTCGCTCCTTGAGAGGCCGGCCCAGGAGCACGGCGATCTCCCGGGCGATCCCGAGGTGGCCGAGGGTGTCCGGCCGGTTGGCGTACGTCTCGATGTCGAGGACCGTGTCGCCGCCGGGCGTTTCCGTCCATTCTTCGCAGATGAGGCCGATCGAGGTCAAGCGGTCGAGAAGCTCCTTCCGCGGGACCTCGAGGTCGATGTATTCCTTGAGCCAAGCCAGACTGATTTTCATTTGAGATGGAATTGCCGGTTGAACCGGAGGTCGTTTTCGTAGAAGTACCGGATATCGGGGATGCCGTAGGCGAACATCGCCACCCGGTCGATGCCCAGGCCGAAAGCCCAGCCCGAATACTGCTCGGGATCGATGTTGACGTTCTTGAACACCTGGGGATCGACCATCCCGCTGCCGAGGATTTCCTTCCATCCGGCGCCGCCGCAGACCCGGCAGGCCGGGTCCTTCTGGCCGCAGGCCAGGCACTCGATGTCGACTTCGGCCGAAGGCTCGGTGAACGGGAAGAAGCTCGGCCGGAAGCGGACCTTCAGCTTGTCGCCGAACAGCCGTTTCAGGAAATACTCGAGGGTTCCCTTGAGATGGGCGAAGGTGATGTTGCGGTCGACGACCAGCCCCTCGACCTGAAAGAACATCGCCGCGTGAGTCGGATCGGGCGTTTCCCGCCGGTAGACCTTCCCCGGGATGATGATCCGGATCGGCGGCTTGCGCTTTTCCATGACCCGGATCTGGACGGGCGAGGTGTGGGTCCGGAGGAGAAGGTTGTCGTTGATGTAGAGCGTGTCCCAGTCGTCCCGGGCCGGGTGCTGGGGCGGAAAATTCAGGGCTTCGAAGTTGTAGTAATCGGTCTCGATTTCCGGGCCGTCCTCGATCCCGAAACCCATCTCCAGGAAGATCGACTCGATCTCCCGCTGGAAAATCCGGAGGGGATGGGCCGCGCCCCAAACCCGGCATTCCCCCGGCAGGGTCAGGTCGGTAAGCGGTCCGCTTTTGACCGGGGCCGCGAGGGCGGCTTCGAGGGCGGAGAGCTTCTCCTGGACGTCCTTCTTCAGGACGTTGAGCAGCTGGCCGGCCGCCGGCTTATCGGCGGCTTCGAGCGTTTTGAGGTCCTCGAAAAGCTGCGTGACGAGACCCCGTTTGCGGCTGAGGAAACGGTTGCGGAGCTCCTCGAGCCCGGCCGCGTTCCGGACCACGGCGCACTCATCCGCGAGCTTGGCCCGCAGGCCATCGATCGCGGCCCGGAACTTCTGGAGATCAGGCAAGGGCGTCCTTCGCCTTGGCGACGACGCGGCCGAACGCCTCCGGGGCGTTGACGGCCATTTCGGCCAGCACCTTGCGGTCGAGTTCGCACTTGATCTTTTTCAGGCCCTGGATGAAACGGCTGTAGGTCAGGCCGTTGGCCATCGCCCCGGCCTTGACCCGGACGATCCAGAGGCGCCGGAAATCCCGCTTTTTCGCCCGCCGGTCGCGGTAGGCGTAAAGCAGCGATTTTTCGACGGCTTCCTTGGCCGTCCGGTAATTCGAGCTTTTCGCGCCCCAGTAGCCCTTGGCCAGGCCGAGGACTTTCCCCCGCCGGTCCCGTCTTTTTGTTCCGCGTTTGACTCTCGCCATGACATTCTCCTCAGAACTCGTAGGGCATCATGTCCTTGACGGCCCGACGGTTGGTCTTGTGCACGATCCCGACCTTTCCGAGGTTACGCTTGCGGTTGGCCTTTTTCTTGGTCAGGATGTGGCTTTTGTTCGCTTTGCGGTGCAGAATTTTCTTTCCCGCGGTCACCGAGAACCTTTTCTTGGCTCCCCGATGGGTTTTTAACTTTGGCATCTTTTCCTCCTGTCTTCACGGGGACGAGCACCGAGGAGACGGCCCAATCCATCTTTCTCAGGTCGCCGTCCAATTTCCCCAACCCGGCGCAATCGGTCACGACCCGCTCCAGCACCGCCACGCCCATTTCCGGGCGCGACTTTTCCCGGCCTCTTAACATGATCGTGATCTTGACTTTGTTCCCTTCCTCGAGGAAGCGCTGGACGTGTTTCAGCTTGAACGTGTAGTCGTGGATCGAGATCTTCGGCCGGAACTTGATCTCCTTCAGCAAGGCCTGTTTCTGGTGTTTCTTGGCCTCGTGGTCGCGCTTGTGCAGCTCGTACAGAAACTTGCCGTAGTCCATGACCCGGCAAACCGGGGGCTGGGCCAGGGGCGCGATCTCGACAAGGTCGAGGCCGCGGGACCGGGCGACGGCCAGGGCGTCGGCCGCGGACATGACCCCGAGGGGCTTTTTGTCCTCGTCGATCACCCGGATTTCCCGGAAGGTGATCAGCTCGTTGGTCCGGTGCAGTCGCTGCTTGACCGGCGGCAGGGTTGGGTGTCGTCTTAAGATGGGCGTCCTCCTTGATCTCCTCGATTCAGTATGCGATCGTCAACGACCGGAGGTCGTCGAACGCTTTCGCCTTGTCCAGAAAATCGGCCAGAATCACGGCTCCCTTGTCCCCCTGGCCGTGGATCCGGAGGGAAGCCGTCCCGGCCTCCGCTTCCTTGTCCCCCGCGACCAGGATGAACGGGATCTTGTGCTTTTCGGCCTCGCGGATCTTGTAGCCGAGCTTCTCCCGGCGGAGGTCCGCCTCGGCCCGCAGGCCCCGGGCGGCGCATTGGGCGACCAGCTTTTGGGCATAGTCGTTGTGCCGCTCGGCGATCGGGATCACCTCGACCTGGACCGGGGCCAGCCAGACCGGGAAATTGCCGGCGTAGTGCTCGACGAGGATTCCGAAGAATCTCTCGAGCGAACCCATCAGGGCCCGGTGGACCATGTACGGCCGGTGTTCCTTGCCGTCTTCGCCGATGAAGGTCATGCCGAACCGTTCCGACATGTTGAAATCGAACTGGATCGTGGTGCACTGCCAGAAGCGGCCGAGGGCGTCCTTGACCTTGATGTCGATCTTGGGGCCGTAGAAAACCGCCTCCCCTTCCATCCGCTCGTAGGGCAGGCCGCGGGTTTCCAGGGCCTTGACCAGCGAGGCTTCGGCCTGGCGCCAGCGTTCGTCGGCCCCGCAATATTTTTCGGTGTTTTTGGGGTCGCGGACCGAAAGCTCGATCTTATTGTCGGTGAAGCCGAAGTCGGCCAGGATGCTCAGGGAAAAATCCAGGACTCGAAGGATCTCGCCCTCGATCTGGTCCGGAGTGCAGAAGATATGGGCGTCATCCTGGGTGAATCCGCGGACCCGGAGCAGCCCGTGCAGGGTCCCGCTCCGCTCGTAGCGGTAGACGGTCCCAAGCTCCGCCCACCGGAGGGGCAGATCCCGGTAGGACCGCATCCTCGATTTGTAGATCTGGATGTGGAACGGGCAGTTCATCGGTTTCAGGTAGTAGTTCTGCCCGTCGATATCCATCGGGGAATACATGCTGTCCTTGTAGAATCCGAGGTGGCCGGAAGTTTGCCAGAGGACTTCCCGCCCGATATGGGGGGTATAGAGGATGTCGTAGCCGCCGTCCCAATGGCGGTTGCGCCAGTACTGCTCGATAATCGCCCGGATCCGGGCGCCTTTGGGATGCCAAAGGATCAGTCCCCCGCCGAGCTCCTCGGTCGTGCCGAAGAGGTCGAGCTCGGCCCCCAGGCGGCGATGGTCGCGCTTTTTCGCCTCCTCGACGAAGCGGAGGTAATCCTCAAGCTCCTTGGCCGAGGGAAAGGCGGTGCCGTAAATCCGCTGGAGCTGGACGCCTTTTTCATCGCCCTTCCAGTAGGCGCCCGAGACGGAGAGCAGTTTGAAATGCTTGAGTTGGCCGGTCGAGGCCTTGTGCGGCCCCAGGCAGAAATCGGCGAAATTGTCCTGCCGGTAGACGGACACGACCTCGCCGCCCTTTTCCCGGATGAGCTCCACTTTAAGCGACTGGCCGCGGCTTTCGAACCACCGGACGGCTTCTTCCTTCGAAATCATTTCCCGGACGATCGGGGCGTCGGCCGCGGCGATTTCCCGCATCCTGGCCTCGATCGCGGCCAAGTCGTCGGAGGAGAACGGCTCCGCCCGGAGGAAGTCGTAATAGAACCCGTTTTCCACGGCCGGGCCGATGCCGGCCTGGGTCCCCGGGAACAGGTCCAGGACGGCGTGAGCCAGGAGGTGGGCCGTGCTATGGCGCAGGATTTCCAGCTCCGTCTTCCCGTCCTGTTTCAATTGTTCGTTGCTCATGTTCCTAAACTCACCCGCCGGGGCGAATCCCGGCCGCCGCGTTCACGAAGATAAAAATTCCCGATGATCTCAAGCCGGATAGCGGACCCCTCATTCGGAGAACGGCCGGCCCGGCCACATCAGGTAAAGGCCGGCGTCGTCAGCGGCGAAAACGACTTCATGCCCATCTGTCTTCGTGTCTGGCCTCGGCGTGCGTGGTAGGCGCGGAGGGGATTGAACCCACGGCCTCTTCCGTGTCAGGGAAGCGCTCTCCCACTGAGCTACGCGCCTATATCCGTCGCTAAAGCCCAACTATATTAATGGAAACCAATGGCAAAATCAACAGAAATGTCCGGATTGCCTAGGACGGCCGCATTCCCCTATAATCCAGGCATGATCGGGATCATGTCGGATTCCCATGACAACCTGGATGCCGTCCGGAAGGCGGTCCGCCTGTTCCAGGACTCGGGTTGCGATCTCATCATTCACGCCGGGGACTTTGTCGCGCCTTTTTCGGCCCAGGTCCTGGGTTCGGCCGGCTGCGAGGTCAAGGCGGTTTTCGGCAATTGCGACGGGGAAAAACACGGACTGAAAACGATGTTCGGTCCTTTCGGAACGATCCGGAAAGCCCCGTTTGTCTTTGCCCATGAAGGGAAAAGGATCGCCGTGATCCACCTCGACGCTCCCGTCGGGGAGCTTGTCGCAAGCGGCGAATACGACCTGGTCGTTTACGGACACACCCACCGGCCGGACGTGCGCCGGGCCGGATCGACGCTGATCGTCAATCCGGGCGAGACGGGAGGCTGGGTGACGAAACGGAGCACCGTCGCCCTTTACGATCCGGCGACTGGCGAAGCCTCGATCCACCCCCTCTGAGAGGCGGACATGTCCCACTCCGTGCCCAACCGGCAAAAACCGATCTGGAAGCAGATCCGCAAGCCCGTTCCGCCGCCGGGGCGGCCCCAGACGACGCGCAAGGGCAAAAAGGCATACACCCGCAAAGACAAATCCTGGAAGTCCGATCTTAAAATTTGACATCGAAGCAAAAGCCGGTCTATCGTACCCGTTATCATGAGAATCGTCCGGTTCCTGACCGTTCTCGCATTCCCCGCCCTGTTATCCATCGCCGGAGGCACCGTGAAGGATTTCGGCCCTCAAATCCCCAAACAGATCCTGAACTGGAAATCATCCGGACCGGACGCCGTCTATAACCGGAAAACGCTCTTCGACTACATGGACGGAGGCGCGGAAGTCTACCTGGCCTTCGATTTCCGCGAAGTCTTCGTCCGCAAGTTCGCCGACGGCGAGCAAAACGAGCTGAACCTGGACATCTACGACATGGGTTCGCCGGCGGAGGCCTACGGCATGTTTACCTGCGATCGGGAAGACCCGCCGGCCGGGATCGGCCAGGGTTCCGAGTACGGCTTGGGCCTTCTCCGGTTCTGGCGCGGCCGCTATTTCGTTTCGATCACCGTATCGGGAAACGAGGAGAAGGCCGAAAAAGCCGTCCTCGAGCTGGGAAAAATCGTGGCTCCCCTTCTCGGTCCGGACGGCGAGCTTCCCGAAATGCTCAAGCTCTTTCCAGCCGAGGGGCTCCAAAAGGAAAAGACCGCCTTTTTCCACGACAACGTCCATCTCAGCAACCGCTATTTCGTCGCGTCCGAGAACATCCTGAACCTCAGCGAGAAAACCCAATGCCTGTTCGGCGAATACGAGCAGGCGAACGGAGATTCCGGGCGGCTCCTGCTCGTCCGTTATCCCGACGCCGAAAAAGCCCAAGCGGCCCTGGCTTCGTTCCGGAAATCTTTCCTTCCCGGGGCGGATGCGGACGGCGCCGCTTTGACCGAAAATAAAAAATGGGTGATGGCCCAGGCCCGGGGCGAGTACGTCGTCGTCGTCTTCGAAGCTCCTTCGAAGACCTCCGCCGCGCGTCTCGCCGCCGCCGTCGCCTTCAACCCCAAGTGAGGAATCCATGACCGATAACATCTCCCGCCGCGATTTCATCAAGGGGACGGCCGCGGCCGTGCTGGGGGCGTCCGCCCTCGGCTCGATTACGCTTGCCGCCCAAGAAAAGA
>Ga0316628_100003339_pt1 | contig 12347 bp, 12 predicted proteins | sample OWC_Aug_M2_C1_D5_FD_207648 | JGI IMG/M metagenome (GOLD analysis project Ga0316628, IMG submission 207648) | Wetland soil microbial communities from Old Woman Creek delta, Ohio, United States - OWC_Aug_M2_C1_D5_C | ecosystem: Environmental > Terrestrial > Soil > Wetlands | place: USA: Ohio...
GATCCATCGCGATGAACCACGCGCCGGCCTGCGCGCCGTAGCCGACGGTGCGGATGACGTTCGGGTGCGAGAGCTGCGTCAGGATCTGCGCCTCGTCGAGGAACATCTTCTCGTACTCGGCGTTCTTGACGAACTCGCCCTTCATCACCTTGAGCGCGACGATCTCCTGACCCGGCGGCGGCTCTTCACCCGGCGCGGCGACGTACTTGCCGAGGTAGACGGAGGCCATGCCTCCGCCGCCGATCTTCGGACCGAGAGCGAAGGGGCCAAAAAGCTCCGCGGACTGCAGGGACATGACTCCGCAGGATAACGATTTTCCGAGCCGTCCGGTTCGGCGATCGCTCCTACGTCTCGCGCATCGGCGACAAGGAGCTCCTCGGCGAAAGGGGATCTGATCTTCACGCGCCGCTGACGTGGAGTTAAGGTAGAGGGGTGCGAAATAGCCGACTGGGGGCTGTGACCGCAGCACTCTTGGTCCTTGTGTGCGCGAGCGCTGCGAGCGCGGACGACGACCCGCAGCCCCGCTTCGACAATCGCATCCAGGGGGCCGTCGTGGGGGCGAGCTTCACGAGCGCGCCGGTGGGCATCGCGCTGATGGGCGAGCTCGGCGGCGAGTCCGCCGGGCTCCGCAGCTTCGCGGACCGCGGCGCGCTCTTCTCGTGGGACGTGCGGCTCGCCGCCAAGGGCGGATACCTCGGCAACCAGCACCCGTTCTTGTTCTTGATCGGGATGCACTCGATCGCCTGGGCGGAGTACGGCTTCCGCTTCGCGAGCCAGAGCGTATGGAGCCCGTACGTCGGCGGCCGCGTCGGGAGCGAGCTCGGGCTCATGGCCCACCCGGGCCTCTCGGGCTCGGCGTTCGACACGATCAACTCGGTGGATGGAGTCGGCGGCGTGATCGCGGTGGGAAGGCTGCGCCTCGACGCAGGCGTCTCGATGCTCGATCGGACGCGATCGTTGCTGCTCGTGGCGTTCGCGCAAGAGGAGCTCCAGGCGCCGAGGACGAACACGCCGTCGCTCGCCTTCACGCAGGGCGGGCTCGGCGCGCGCTTCGACGTCGCCGGCAGCATCATCGCCGAGCTCGACGGCGTCTGGGGGGTGACCCCGACCCGGAGCGACGCGCTGCGCGGCATCGAGGATCGGACGACGCGCCTCGGCTTCTCGGGCTCGTTCCGGAAGATCTTCGGCAACGGGATGTGGCTCGGCGCCACGCTGCTCTGGACGCGCGACACCGACACCGTCGCGTACGCGAACGGCCTCACGTACGGCACCGCGAACCCGGCGATGCTCGACGTCGAGCTGTTCTTCGGCGTCCCGCTGTGGAGGAGGAAATGAGCATCCGACGAGCTCTCCCGTCGCTCACCGCGCTCGCGGTGGCCTTCGCCGCGAGCTGCGACACTCAGCCGGACTATGGGCTCGACGCCATCGACTCGATGCAGACGCCCCCGGACGACCCGAGCCTCGGCTGCGGCGTCGTGCTCACCCCGGACTCGAACAAGGCCACGGACCGCGCCGGGTGCACGTACTCGGCGGGCGCGCACCCCTCCGACTCGCTCGGCATCCCGAAGTCGACGCTCGCCCAGATCCCGATCCGTCACGTGATCGTGCTCATGAAGGAGAACCGGAGCTTCGACGAGTTGCTCGGGAGGTTGCACGATCTCGGCCAGCCCGATTCCGAGGCCGTCCCGGCGAGCTATGCCAACCCCGACGCGCAGGGAAATCCAGTCGCGCCGAGTCACGCGCAGACGACGTGCATCCCGTTCGACCCCGAGCACCAGTCGGCGGCGATGGCGCGCTGCGTCGACGGCGGCAAGATGGACGGCTTCGTCCAGAATGCGGCGGCGACGACGGCGTCCGACGGGAGCTTCGCGATCCAGTACTACGACGACACGGACCTGCCCTTTTACTACTGGCTCGCTTCGACGTTCGCGCTCGGCGACCGCGACTTCGCTCCCACGGTGAGCGGCACGTACGCGAACCGCGCTTTCTCGCTCTTCGCGACCAACGCGGGGGTCGTGGACACCGGCATCCAGTATCCGCCGCCCAACACGCCGTCGATCTTCCACTCGCTGATGAACGCCGGCTTCACCTGGGGCGCTTACAGCGACGGGCTGCTCCTCAGCGGCACCCTCGACTGGGCGCAGGGCGACCCCGGCACGCACACCATGCAAGAACTGTATGATGCCCTCGACAAGGGCACGCTGCCGAACGTGGCGTTCGTGGATGGGCGCGAGAACTACGAGGACGACCATCCGCTCGCGGATTTGCAGCTCGGCGAGGCGTGGGTGAAGAAGCTCTACGACCACGCCGTCGCCAGCCCCCAATGGCAGAGGCTCGCCATCGTTTGGACCTACGACGAGTGCGGCGCCTTCGCCGACCACGTTCCGCCGCCATCGGCCTGTCGAGCCGTGCCGTCGGGGTCGCCCTTCACCGAGATGGGACCACGGGTCCCCCTCGTGGTCATCTCGCCCTGGGCCAAGCGACATTTCGTCTCCCACGTCGTGCGCGACCACACGGCCACGCTGCGGCTCATCGAGGCCCTGTTCGACCTCCCCGCGCTCACCGCGCGGGACGCCAACAGCGACGCGCTGCTCGACATGTTCGATTTCTCGTGCGGGCGCGACCTCTCGCTCCAGCCGGCGCCCGCCGCCGGCACGGGTGGATGCCCCAATCCATCGCCTCCAGGCACGGACTGACGCAACCCTTTCGCCACGCCCGCAGTTCCTGCTGCGCGGACCACGGCCGACCTTCCCTCATGCGCGGGTCGCGCCGTATGGCGCGAGGGTTGCACCCTTCGGGGGCATGGCTCGCTTCCTCGTCGTCGACGACGACCTCCCCACGGTCGAAGCGATGACCAAGCTCCTGCGCGACGACGGTCACGAGGTCGTAGCGCACACGTCCGGCGCGGATGCGGTCGCGACGCTCGCGACGGAGAAGTTCGACGCGGTCATCTCCGATCTCGAGATGCCGGTCGTCGACGGGCGCAAGGTCGCCAAGGCCGTGCGCGCGCTGTCGCCGGAGGCCTGCGTCGTGCTGACGACCACGCACCGCCCCAGGGACAACAACGAGCACGCGTGCGTGATGGTCGAGAAGCCGATCGACTACGAGGCAATCACCGGCGCGATCACGCACTGCCGGGCGCACGGCGGCTACCACGGCACGCGGTGCCACCGGTGCTCGCCCGATCACGGCGCGACGCTCTCGCAGCTAGGGCGGCGGTGACACCGGCGTCGCGGCGCGGCGCTGGTCGGAGCGGACGCGCCCGTCGACGAGATCGATCACGCGGTCGCATCGCGCGGCGATGCGCGGGTCGTGGGTGACGATCAAGAAGCTCGTGCCGAGCTCGCGATTCAAACGCCTCAGCAGCTCGAAGACTCCGTCCGACGTCTGGGTGTCGAGGTTTCCCGTCGGCTCGTCGGCCAGGACGAGGGCCGGCCGGTGCGCGAGGGCCCGCGCGATGGCCACGCGCTGCTGCTGGCCGCCGGAGAGGTCGGTGACGCGGCGGTGCTTCAGCGCCTCGAGGCCCACGTCGTCGAGCATCGCGGCGGCGCGCGCGCGCACTCCCGCGTCGGGCACGCCCTGATGGGCCCACGCCGGCATCATCACGTTCTCGAGCGCCGTGAACGCCGGGAGCAACATGTGGGCCTGGAAGATGAAGCCGAGCGTCTTGCCGCGAAGCGTCGTGAGGGCGCGCTCGTCGAGCGCGCTCGTGTCGCAGCCGGCGAGGACGACGCGCCCGCTCGTCGGCCGGTCGAGGAGGCCGATGAGGTTCAGCAGCGTGCTCTTGCCCGAGCCCGAGGGACCGATGAGCGCCGCGAACTCGCCCGCATCGAGCGCCACGCTCACGTCGCGCAGGGCGTGGGTGACGACGTGCTCGCCGTAGTCCTTGGAGACCTTCTGGACGTCGAGGACGCGCTCAGACATGGCGGATGGCCTCCGCGGGATCGAGGCGCGAGGCGCGGCGCGCTGGCAGGACGGCGGCGACGAGGCCGATGCCGACGGCGAGGAGCGTGGCGCCCGCGAAGAGGCGCAGGTTGAGATCCACGGGAAACGTGGGCGAGCCGTCGGGGTTGGTGGCGAGCCGCTCGAAGCCGATGGAAAAGAGCGCTCCGAGGGCGCAGCCGGCGAAGGAACCCATCAGGCCAAGCAGGCCGCCCTGGATCAAGAACACTGCGAGCACGCGGCGCGCGGGCGTCCCGAAGGCGCGGAGGATGCCGATTTCCTTCGACTTCTGCACGACCGAGACGATGAGCACGCTCGCGATGCCGAGGGCGACGGCGACGACCACGAAGAACTGGATCATGTACTTCGAGCTGTTCTGCGACCGCAGGCCGACGAGCAGCTGGGCGTTGAGCTTCATCCAGCTGTCGGCGCGCAGGCCGGTGCGCTCGCGGATGTCATCGGCGATCCGATCGGCGTCGAACACCTCGGCCACCTTGATCTCCACGGTGGTGGCGCCGCCGGGCAGCGCATAGAGCGACTGCGCTTCGCGGAGCGACGTGAGCACCCAGGTCTGGTTCACCGGCTTGTTTCCGAGGTCGAAGACGCCCGTGATGGTCTCCACGTCGCTCTGGCCCTCGGTGGTGCTGACGCGGATCTTGTCGCCCACGCCGGCGCCGAGGTCGTCGGCGAGGTCCTTGCCGATGACGACGTTCGCGCCCGAGACGTCGAAGCGCCCGAGCGTCGTCTTGGCGGCCACGTCGATGACGGCCAGGAACCGCTCGGGGTCGATCCCGCGGACGACGACGGCCTTCTTGGCGTTGCCGCGCTCGGCGAAACCCGCGCCGGTGACCGTGGGGGATGCGGCGATGACCCCGGGGACGTCCTCGACGGTGGCGAGCGCCTTGGGCCACTCGTCGATCGACTTCAGCCGCTGCGTGGTCTTCTCGATCGTGCGCGCGACGGCGACCTTGCCGTCGTCGAGCGGGCGGGCCTGCTCCTCCGGCGGGTGAAGCGTCACGTGAGGCTGCGATCCCAGGGTTTGCTTGACGAGGCTGGCTTGCAAGCCGTTGATCAGCGCCGAGAGGAAGACGATGACGCTGACGCCGACGGAGACGGCGGCGAGGATCAGCGAGGTCTGCGCTTTGGCATCGCGCATGTAGCGGAGGGCGACGAACCACTCGAAGGGCATCGCTATCGCTCCGCGCGCACGGCGCGCACGCGCTGGCCCGGCGCCACGTCGTGGCCGTCGGGCAGAATGACGCGCGCGCCGGGCTCGATGCCCGACACGATCTCGAGCGACCCGTCGCCCTGAATTCCCAGCTTCACGTCCCTTCGCACGGCTCGCCCTCTGGCGACCACGAGCACCCAGGGCGACGGCGTCGCGAGGCCGTGGACGGCTTCGGAGCGAACGACGAGGGCAGCCTTCTTCGCGGCCACGGTGAGGTCGATGGAGACGGTCATGTCGGGCTTGAGGTACGACGGCGGCGCAGGCACGCGCAGGCGCACCTCCACGGTGCCGCGCGCCGGGTCGATCGACGGCGCGATGTAGCTCACCTCGGCGTCGAACACGTCACCTGGGAACGCGTCCGCGGAGGCCTTCGCTTTCTGACCGAGCGCCATGGTCGCGAGGTTGCGCTCGTCGGGCTCGAAGACGAGCTCGACGTCGCCGTCGGCGGCCATCGTCATGAGCGTGCGATTCGGCTGGACCATGTCGCCGATCTCGACGCTCCGGGTGAGCACGACGCCGTCGTGGGCTGCCGCGACGCGCGTCTCGGCGAGGCGCACCTCGGCGCCGGTGAGCTGGGCCTGCGCCTGCAGCAGCGCGCTCAGCGCGACGCGCGAGTCGGCGCCCATCGGCGCCGAACCGAGCTGCTGCGCCTCCGCCGCGTTCCTCTGCGCGCGCGCGACGTCGAGCGCCCGCTTCACTTCGTCGAGCTCCGCGGTGGGGAGCGAGCCGGCCGAGACGAGGCCCTTGGTACGCTCGTAGTCGGCCTTGGCCTTGTCGAGGTTGGCTTGAGCCTGGCTCAGGCTCTGGTTGGCCACGATGGCTCCGACGCGCCGGAGCTGATCGACCTTCGCGCTGGCCTGGTCGACCGCCGCCGTGGCCTGCGCGACCTGCGCGCGCTCCTCGGCGTCGTCGATCTGGACGAGCAGGTCGCCGCGCTTGACGTGCTGCCCCTCCACGGCGCCGAGCGCGACGACGAGGCCGGCCACGTTGGCGGCCACGGTGATGCGCGCGGGTGGCCTCACGCGACCGCTCGCGACGACGTGCTGCTCGAGGTCGGCCCGCACGGCCGGCACCGTCGGCACGCGCGGACCGCGCGCCCGCAGCCACGCGCCGAAGGCGACCGCGACCAGCAAGACCGCAAGGATCCACGAGACGGGGCGGCGAAGGAGGGTCTTCCCGAATTTCATCGGCCTGGATGCCTCTAGCGAAGCAAGGGTCGGGCCGGCACTTGGTACGACTACTGCGTTGGGGCGCCGGAGGCCTCGTACCCAGGCGAGCTCAGTCCCACAAGACGCGCGCCTTGGCCTTGTACCAGGCGTGAACCTTCGAGCCGTAGCGGTCCTCGATCGCCGCGCGCTTCACCTTCATCGTGGGCGTGAGCAGGCCGTTCTCGATCGTCCAGGGCTCGCCCACGACGACGACCTTCTCGAGGTGCTCGTGCGGGTCGAGGGCCCCGTTGGTGCGCTCGAGGTGCGCCTCGAGAGACTTGGTGATGGACTCGCGCGCGTCGGTCGTCTTGGAGCGCTCGCGCGCGGCGTCGCTGAGCACCACCAGGCCGAACGGCTGAGGCATGCCCGTGCCGGACACGAGCGCCTGCTCGACGTCGTCGTGCTCCATGAGCACGTTCTCGATCGGCGTGGGCGCGACGTACTTGCCCTTGCTCGTCTTGAAGAGCTCCTTCACGCGGCCCGTGATCTTGAGGCGGCCGCGCTCGTCGATCTCGCCGCGGTCACCGGTGTGCAAGAAGCCCTCGGCGTCGAGCATGTCGCGGGTGAGCGCATCGTCCTTGAAATAGCCGAGCATGGTGCCCGGGCTCTTGACCAGGACCTCGCCGGCCTCGCTGATGCGCTGGTCGACGCCGTGTTGCGGCGAGCCCACGTAGCCGACGCGCACCTCGCCCGGGCGGTTCACGTGCGAGATCGAGAAGTTCTCGGTCATGCCGTAGCCTTCGAGCAGCTCGAGGCCGAGCGAGCGGTACCACGCGATGAGCTCCGCGGGGATCGGCGCCGAGCCCGACGCGGCGACGCGCACGCTCGCGAGCCCGAGCCCCTCGAGCACCTTCTTGCGGACGATGCCCCGCACGATCGGGATCTTGAGCATGCGCTCGAGCTTCTTCGGCGGCATCTTGGCGAAGACGCCCTGCTGGAACTTGGACCAGAGGCGCGGGACGCTCACGAAGAGCGTCGGGCGGGCGCGCCGCAGGTCCTGCACGAAGGTGTCGAGCGACTCGGCGAAGAAGACGCGGCCGCCCATCTGCATCGCCGGGATCTCGACGACGGCGCGCTCGAACGCGTGCGCGAGCGGCAGATACGACAGCATCCGGTCCTCGTGCGTGGAGCCGAGGAATTCGATGAAGACGCGAGACGCGCTCATCGAGCGAAAGCTGTGCATCACCCCCTTGGGCACGCCGGTGCTGCCGGAGGTGTAGATGATGGTGGCGAGCTCGTCCGGGTCGCGCGCGGGCTCGCCCTCGATGGGCTCGGCCTTCGCCACGATGTCGGCCCAGGCCGAGGCGCCCTCCACCTCGGGCGCGAGCGGCATCGCGATGCGCGGCAGCCCGCTCGGAATGCCCTCCTTCATCTGATCGAACCCATCGAGCTTGCCGACGAAGATCAGGCGCGCCTCGCTGTGCTCGAGGATCTGACGGATGGTCTCGGGCGTGAGCGTCGGGTAGAGCGGCACGCTCACGTGACCGGCCATCCAGATCGCCAGGTCCGCCAGGAACCACCACGCCGTGTTCTTCGAGAAGAGGGCGATCTGGCTGGGCTTCGGGAGATCGAGCGAGCGCAGGTGCGCCGCCATGCGCCTCGCCTCGTCCATCGCCTCGCGGAAGGTGAGGTCGCGGACCTCGCCGCCGCCCACGGGCTGCGTGAGCCACACGTCGGTCGGGCGCTTCTTCTCGTGCTCGTAGACGTAGTCGAGTTGCGTCTTCCGTAGGCGTGCCGGTAGCACGCCGACATTTGCTTTCGCTTCGCTCGGCTTCATTTCCCCTCAGCTCCTCGTCCACATGAGTGCGAACGTGACCTTGTTGGCACGCTTGGGCGCCGCGAAATGCGTGGCCTTGACGATGTCGCGCACGCAGGGCACGAGCGGCCCGGCCACGCTCATGCTGAACGCCTCCACGTCGGAGACGGTGCCGTCGGCACGGACGTGCGCGACGACCGGGAGCATGCCGCTCGGTGCGGACGGCGGGTGCGCTGCGAGGCACTCGTCGAACTTCGCCGAGAGCGGGCCGTTGAACTTGTCCTCGGCGTCGGAGCGGAGCGTGGCGTCGTCGGACTGGATGATGCCGCCGAAGTGGAGGCCGCCGACCGCGTCGGGCACGGCCGGCGGCGGGAGGCCGCCTTCGAGCAGCTGCGCGAGCTCGGGCAGGCCGCTGGGGAGCGAAGGGACGCTGAGCGTGGGGGCGGCTGGAAGCGTCCCCGCGGTCGTAGCCGCCGGGCCTGCGTCCAGAGCCGGCAGTGGCGGCGCGGCATCGAGCCGAGGGCGGACGACGAAGACGAAGGCGGCCGCTGCCCCGCCCACGAGCAGGAGCGTGGCCGCGGCGCCCGCCAGCGCGCAGCCGAGCGATCCCCTCGGGCGCGGCCCCGGCGGCGCCGTCTGGCTCGCCGCGCCCCGGTCGACGATGGTCGTGGGTGGGAGCGGCGCCGGCTGCGGCGGCGGCGTCGCGATCGGCCGCGGCCGGCCCGGGCTCGGCCTGGTGTCGATGACGGCGGGCACGGCGTCTTGCGTCGGCGCGTACTGGCCGTCGCCGTGCACGAGGGTGCTGCCCGAAGGCAGGACGGCGACGTGCGCGCCGCCGCGCAGCACCGGGGCGAGGGCCTGATACGCCGCACGCGCGTTCTGAAAGCGCGCGCGCGGATCGCGCGTCACGCAGCTCGCGAACCACGCATCGAAGCCGGGCGGCAGCGTGGTGCCTCGTTCCGCGGCGCGCGCCGAGGCCGGCGGGATCGGATCGAAGACGATCTCGCGGATGAGTTGCGTGACCGACGCTTCGGGGCCCTCGCCCGCGCGCCAGAACACGTGGCCGGTCAGCATCGCGAACGCGAGGAGGCCCATCGCCCACACGTCGGCGGCGGGGGTGATCACGCCGCGCTGGGTCTGCTCCGGCGCGAGCCACAACGGCGTGCCAAACGCCGCGGTCGTGCGCGTCTGCCCCTCGGTGACCTTGGCGATGCCGAAGTCGAGCACCTTGACCATGAGCGACATGCCCGTGCGCTTCGACACCGCGAGGAAGACGTTCTCCGGCTTGAGATCGCGGTGGACGACGCCCGCGTCGTGCGCGGCGCCGAGCGCGTGGCCGAGCTGCTCGAAGATCGTCGCCGCCTCGATGAGCGTGAACGGCCCGCGCTGCAGGCGCGTCGCCATGTCCTCGCCCTCGAGCAGCTCCATCACCAGGTACGGCAGCTGCGTGGCGACGTCGACGCCGGCGGCCTGCACCTCGACGACGTGCTCGCTCGCGATGCGCGCGCCGATGCGTGCCTCCTGCTCGAAGTGCTGCCGCGAAGGGGGGTCGTAGACCAGCTCGCGGTGCATCAGCTTCAGCGCGCGGTGTTTGCCCGTCGAGAGCTGCTCCACGAGATAGACTGCGCCCATGCCGCCGGCGGAGAGCGGCCGCACGATGCGGTAATCTCCGGCGAAGACGGTCCCAGGCGCGAGCTGCACGGAACGAAAGGTAGCGGAAGCGACGAAAAAAATGGCGACGATGACCTCACCCACCCTCTTCACGACCGTCTTCGGCGTGATCTTCCTGGCCGAGCTGCCCGACAAGACCGCCCTGGCAGCGCTCGTGCTGGCCACGAGGCACCGCCCGCTGCCCGTGCTGCTGGGCGCGGCCAGCGCGCTCACCGTGCAGAGCGCCGTGGCGGTGACGGCCGGTCAGCTCGTCTCGCTCCTCCCCTCCCGCCCGGTGCACGTCGTCGCCGGGCTCGTCTTCCTGCTCTCCGCCGTGCTCATGTGGCGGCGCAACGAGGAGGCCGAGGAGGCGGAGGCGGAAGAGCGCGCCAGCTCACCGGGCGGCGACGGTTTCTGGCGCACGGTCTGGCTGTCGTTCGTGGTCGTCTTCATCGCCGAGTGGGGCGACCTCACCCAGCTCGCGACGGCAGCGCTCGCGGCCCACTACCACTCGCCGTGGATCGTCTTCGCAGGCTCGGCGCTCGCGCTCTGGGCCGTCGCGACGCTCGCCGTCTTCCTCGGACACCGCGCGGGCAAGCTGCTCGACCCCGAGGTGACCAAGCGCGGCGCCGCGGTGCTGTTCGCGCTCGTGGGCGTCGCGCTCCTCGCCGGGTGGATTTAGCGCGAGTGCGCGGCGAAGAAGTCCCACACGATCTCGTGGAAGTTGGGCTGGAAGGCCGGGATGTGCGTGCCGCCCTGCATGCTCCAGAGCTCGACGTCGCCGTCGGTCTGGCAGCCGGTCCAACGCGTGACCGTCGTCTCGGCGCCCGCGAGGTCGACGTCGAGGTCCAGCGGCGGCGCGCTCGTGTCGGGCGTCTGGCCGCACCCGTTCGAGGCCGCGAGGAAGGACGCGACGGCGACCGCGCCCGGCGAGTAGAGCAAGCCGACGTTGCCGACGGCGCCGCCGTCGTAGGGGACCTCGGTGTCGGCGGTCCCCTGAAGCACGCGCAGCGCGACGGGCGCGCCCGGGTGGCACTGCGCGGGCGGGTCCGACCAGAACGGCCCCGCGAGCTCGAAGACGGCGGCGAACTTGCTCGTGGCGTCGCACGCGAGGCGAAGCGCCATCGCCCCGCCGTTGGAGTGCCCCACGACGTAAACGCGTTTGAGGTCGACCGGGTACTTCGACGCGATCTCGTCGACGACGCCGGTCAGGTAGGCGACGTCGTCCTCTCCACGGTGGTCGAAGTCGCAGCACGTGTCGACGGCGTTCCAGTAGCGCTTGCCCGCGTTGTCGAGCAGCCCGTCCGGCGCGACGAGGATGATCTGCTTCTCGTTCACGAGCGGCTCGAGGTTGAAGTAGATCGTCTGCGCGATGCCGCCGACGCCGTAGCCGTGCGTGACGAGCACGAGCGGCAGCGGCGTCTTTCCGTCCCACGCGTCGGGCGTCATGAAGAGCGGGACGGGTCGACTTCCGCCGATGGTGACGTCGGCGTCCGGCGTCCCGGGGGACGAGGAGTTGCACGCCGCGAGGAGGCCGGCCGCCAGCACGGCCACGAAGATCTCAATCGATCGCTGCATCTTGAGCGTCTCCTGCGGCGTCCCCCGCCGCGTCATTGCCTGCGTCGCCGGCGTCGGTCGCGGTCGCGTCTCCGCCTGCGTCCGAGCCGCCTTCGCTGCCGGCGTCCGCCGGCCCTGCGTCGGGCGCGTACCCGGTCGTGCAGAGCCCGCCCGCGCACACCGCGAGCAGCGGCGCGCAGGGCTTCTCGACGCAGGCGCCGCAGTTCTTCGACGCGGCCTGCAGATCCGCCTCGTACCGGCTGAGATCGCTGTTGTTGATGGCGACGCTCGGGCAACCGCAGCACGCGTCCGTCGTCACGGCGACGCAGTCGGTCGAGCTGGTGCACGAGCGGTCGTAGCGCCCGATGTCGAGGGTCGTGGGCCCGCCGCACGCGGCGACGACGGCGCCGAAGGTCGCGAAGAGCACGATCAAGCGGCGAAGCATGCCCGAATCATAGCGCGCCGCTCACCTGTTCGCGGGCGGATCGCACGGGATCGCGAGGCGCGCGCCGCACACGCACGTGCGCAGCTCGAGCCAACCCTCGCTGCCCGCGTGGTAGCGGCCGTCGCTGGGCAGCTCGCCCCATTGCTGCTCGGTCCAGGACTCGCCGCAGCCGCACGTCCGCGGCCAGTCCGGCGCAGAGGCCGTCGCTTCGCTGTCCGCCACGGCTGTCATGCCCGAGTACGTACCATCTAGATCGCGTCCTTGATCGAAAGAAAGACCTCGACCCCGTTCGGCACCTTCCCCTCGAAGTCGGCGTCGTGGACGTCGAGCGTGAGCACCTCGCCGGCGTGCTGATAGCGCCCGAGCCACTGGTGCGCACCGGCCGCCGCCGGCTGCATCGAGGTCCAGCCGTGCTGCTCGAGCGCCTGGCCGTACGCCTCGCCCAGCGCGCCCCTGTCCCCGCCGTCGTAGACCACCTTCATCCGCACGACGTTGCACGACCACACGACACCGCCCTTCGTCGGCAGGCCCATCGCGTCGAACGGCGCCACCACCGGCACC
>Ga0316628_100003340_pt1 | contig 12347 bp, 6 predicted proteins | sample OWC_Aug_M2_C1_D5_FD_207648 | JGI IMG/M metagenome (GOLD analysis project Ga0316628, IMG submission 207648) | Wetland soil microbial communities from Old Woman Creek delta, Ohio, United States - OWC_Aug_M2_C1_D5_C | ecosystem: Environmental > Terrestrial > Soil > Wetlands | place: USA: Ohio...
CGCCGTCGGCCAGTTCGAACGGGCCGCGGCGGACGGAAGCCGCGCCCGTGAAGGCGCCCTTCTCGTGCCCGAAGAGCTCGCTCTCGATGAGGTCGATGGGAATCGCCGCGCAGTTCACCTTGACGAACGGCCCCGACGCGAACGGGCTGTGCCGGTGAATGTGGGCGGCCAGCAGTTCCTTCCCGGTGCCCGACTCGCCGTCGAGCAGCACGCGCGCGTCCGAACGCGCCACCCGGTTGGCCTCGGCCAGCACGCGGTCGAATGCGGCGCTCGTGCCGATCATCCTCGGCGCGTCACCCACGATCTTGCGCAGCTGCGCGTTCTCCTGCTGCAGCGCCGCGCGCTCGAGCGCGTTCGAGAGGACCAGGAGCAGCCGGTCGCGGCCGAGCGGTTTCTCGAGAAAGTCGAACGCTCCGGCACGCGTGGCCGCGACCGCGTCGGCGATGGTGGCGTGCCCGGAGATCATCACGATCGGCGCCAGCGGGTGCTTGGCGCGAATGACGGGCAGCAGGTCGATGCCGTTCCCGTCCGGCAGCCGGACGTCAACCAGGTAGGCGTCGGCGCGCGATCGTCCGACCTGCCACGTGCACTCGGCCGCCGTGCGGCACGTGTCCACCGCGTAGCCGGCGCCTTCGAGCACGAGTCGTACCGACGCGGCGACGTTCGCTTCGTCGTCGACGACGAGGATCTTCTTCATCGATATCACTGGGCCTTCGGCCTTGGATTCTGGGGCTTGTCAGTTGAGGGCGTCAGACTTTGGCGCCGCCCTGATCCTTGACTCACAACCGGCTGCGCCAGATCTACCGCCGGCAGCGTGAGCCGGAACGCCGCGCCGCCCAGGCGGCCGTCGATCGCCGCCAGGTCGCCCCCGGCGACCAGCGCGTTCTTTCGTGAAATTGCGAGCCCCAGGCCCATTCCGCGCTTCTTGAACGAAATGGCCGGCTCGAACAACATGCCGCGCGCCTCGGCCGTCAACCCCGGCCCCGAATCGTGCACCTCGACGACGACGCGGCGCCCGTCTGCCCGCATCACGCTCAGGACGGCGCCGCCCGCACCCGCCGCCTCCGCCGCGTTTTCGAGGAGGTTGGTCAGGATGCCCTTCACCCGGTCGGCATCCGCCCAGGCGAACAAGGGATTCGGGTCGGCGTCCTGCCGGTAGGTGACTTCCGGGTGCGCCGCCCGAAGCAGGCGCACGCGTTCGTCGATCAACAGGTTCACGTCGAGCGCGGCGGGGTGGTTCGGGGGTTCCGCCGCGAACTCCGAGAACGCCCGCACGCGGCGCTCGAGGCTCTCGACTTCGTCCACCACGATCCGCGCAGCCTGCTCGAGGAACGCCGCGTCGGCCTCCGGCTGCCGTGCGACGACCTCCTCGACGGTCAACCGGATCGGCGTCAGCGAGTTCTTCAGCTCGTGTGCCATCTTGCGCGCCAGCATCTGCCAGCTCGCGACCTGCGTGAGATACACCAGGCGGCTGCGGTTCTCCTCCAGGCGTGCGGCCGTTTCGTTGAACGCGTAGATCGCCCGCCCGACCTCGTCGTCGCGGTTCGCGGCCAGGCGCGTCTCGAACCGGCCGAGCGCCAGTTCCGAGAGCCCGGCCGTCAGCTGGTCGATCGGCGCGCTGATTCGCGACGACATGTAGACGACGACCCCGAGCGACAATGCCCAGATGCCGGCGCTGGCCACGAGCAGGGCGATCGTGAACCCGCGTGGCAGATCGCGCGCCTGCAGGGCGCCCGAATGCGCCCTGGCGCGCTGCAGCAACCTGGTGACGTCGCCCATGCGGACTCCGTCGAACCTCTTCGAGAACCGCAGCACGTCGCCGCCGCGCCGCACCAGGTAATACAGCCGGTCGCCGTCCGGCTCGGACAGCACGAACCGGTCGCCGTCGCCGCTGTCCCAAAACTGCTGCACCGCGGGCGGCCACGCCGATCGGCCGGCTGCCTCGAAGCGCTCGGGCTCGAGGCGCGAAGACAGAACGTCGGCCCGCACATCCTCGCGCGCGTCCCGGTAGTACTCGCGAGCGATCGATTCGAGCGAACTCGAGAGTCGCGCGAGGTCGTCGGTCTCGACCAGCGCGAGGCTTCGCTGCATGAGGGCGGAGCTCAGCCAGAGCACGGCCCCGAGCGGCAGCAGCGTGGCCGCCAGGAAGACCAGAACGAGCTTCCACTGCAGGCGATTGACCGGCATGGAGGACGACCCCGGCTCACCTCTGTTGACCGCACGAACGCGCGGGTCGGTTCGCCGCCTTCGGCACCGGGGACCGGGGATCGGGGCGGAACCTCAACGCCGCGACCGGTCTTTCAGATCGGCAAGGCGCAACGGCGCCGACGCGAGTTCCCAGCGCGGCGGCGGCGCGGCCCCCTTGCGGCTGAAGAACTCGATGAGCGTCGAAAGCGTCAGGCCGTCGCCGGTTGGCGGCTCTTCGTCCGCGGCGACCGAGCACGCCAACTTTACCACGAAGGATTTTTCGGCCGGCAGCGAGGGCAGGCCGGGTAGCAGGCTGTCCAGGCACCAGGCTTCGGCCGCTGCTGCCGAGAGGTGCGACACGCTCCGCGGCGGCCGGCCTTCCTGGACGATCGCGAACTTCTCCTCCCACAGGTCGTAGCTGACGACGAAGCGCCGCTGGAGGTGCGTCGTGCGGCCGCCTCCCTGCACGGGCTCGATGGTGACCGTGAAGAGGTACGGGACCGCGGCCCCGTTATGCAACCGTTCGAGCGGCCTGCCCTCGAGAAAGTGGAAGCTGGGTGCGGACAGTCGCAGGTGATCGCCCTGGCGCTCGACGTTCAGGCTCCCCGGCTGTGCCGACAGCGCGACGGCGGTGACAACCACCGCCCACGCTGCGGCGCGCACCGCGACGCGGGGCTGACCTTCCATGCACCCCCTCACCGCCGGATTCCGAACATGACGACCGGCCCGACGTCGTTCATGCGCACGGGGAACGCGAGCGAGAAGAACCACCCGCCCACGCTCGTCGCCCTCCCCGCGAGGCCGATGCCGATGCCGTGCCGCACCGTCGCGGTTTGGCCGGCGTCCCACACGCTGCCGAAGTCCCAGAAGATCTGGAACGGCCGGTAGCGGTACTCGAGCGAGCCGTGCGCGAGGCGGGAGCCGCCAAGCGGGGCGACGTCGAACTTGTTCCATCCTCGCAGCAGGTAGCTGTTGCCGAGCGAGTACCGCTCGAAGAGCGGCGCGGCTCCGTCGATCGTGCCCAGCCTCCCCCGGAAGAGAAACGCGTGGCGGTGCTTCGTGAGGGTGTAATCGCCCGCGAAGAGGTGACGCGTGTAGACGAAGTCGCTCTCGAGGGCCGGCGTCGCTCTCCGCAGGCTGTACGCCGCGCTGATGGCGTGCCGGTAGCCGCCCGCCGCGACGATCTTCCCTTGCGCCTGCGCGTCGGCGGTGAAGGCGAAGGCATGCTCGGTGCGGGGAGTCGGAACGTCAAGGTCCAGATTCTGCAGGCTGAGGCCGACCGTGAACTTCACGCCGTTCAGGGGCAGCACGGAAACCGACGGCGCAAAGTCCTGACGCGTGCGATACACCCCGGGCACGTCGGGCGAAAGCGCGAGTGCGGCCCGGGTCGGCGCCAGGAACGCCGGGTGAAACCAGTCGTAGCCGACGCCGACCTGCACGAGGCTCGTGCCCACGCGCCGGTGCTCGTAGCGCAGCCGCCAACCTTCGTTGCGCTCCACCAGTTCGTCGGCCGTCGTCGTCCAGTTGACCGAGGCGTAGTTGTGATGCGTCTCGACGGCGAAGCCCAGCGTCGCGCTGAACGCCTCCTGCGAGTGATAGACGAGCGGCGAGGCGTGCATGTAGAGCGCGTTCAGGTTCCTCTCGGCTTTGAAGACGACGGACACGTGATCTTGCGTGTCCCCGCGGCGAACCCTGGCGTCAACCGAGAAGCCTCTCAGCTCCTTCCGCAAGCGCTCGACCAGGGCGTTCACCGCGTCCTGGTCGTATTTCTGGCCAACCAGCTTGTCCATGTCGGCGCGCAACGACTTGCCGACGGCAGCATCGTCGATTCCCTCGAGCGACACCTTCTCGACGACGTAGCGCGAGTTGACGTTGGCCTCCGCGCCGCTCGCGCCCGGCTGCTGGCCCAGCGCGGCGACGGGCACGGCGAGCGGCAGGAAGACGATGAGAAGAAGCGATGTCGGTTTCATGCCCGCGTGTGAGTGCAACCGCCGCACCGGCCGTAAGTCGTTGATTCCAAAGATCCGCCGTGCCGCTCCGCGTGACCGGCCGTCACAGGTGTCGCCCGAACGGCCCGGTCGCCGGTGAAACGGCGCCCGCCTCTCGACAGACCAGGCCAACGGTGCGCACCTCCCGGGCCACGCTCGACTCTGCATGTTGACGCAACCGCGGTGATCTTCCAAGTTCGCCAAGGGCGAGGTCGAGGGCCAACACGAAAACTTGATACGATCCCCGCGCATCCCCGGTTCTCCGGGTTCCGACCCCTGGAGTCGTTCAACGATGCCGATCCGGTCGTTGTGGCGCGACTGCCGATACGCGGTGCGCCTGCTCGGAAAGTCGCCCGTCTTCACGGCGGTCGCGGTCCTCACGCTCGCGCTCGGCATCGGGGCCAACACCGCGATCTTCACGGTCACCAACGCGCTCCTGCTGCGGCCGCTCCCCTATCGCAACCCGCAGGCGCTGATGCTCGTCACCTCGCTGGATCGCGCAGAGCAGGTCGGCTGCCTGACGTACCCACGCTACACCTTGATTGCCGCCGACCACCGCGGCTTCTCGGCCATCGCGGCGTTTGCGCCGGACACCGCCAACCTGACCGGTCTCGGGGACGCCGAGCAGGCGCAGGTGGCGCGCGTCTCCTGGAACTTCTTCGACGTGCTCGGCGTGAGGCCTGCGGTCGGCCGCGGCTTCGTTCGCGCGGACGAGGATTCGCCGGCGGTCATCATTGGCGATTCGCTCCGGGCCCGCGCATTCCCCGCGCGTGCCGACCTGGTCGGCCAGACGATCGTGCTCGACGGGCGCGCGCGCACGATCGTCGGCGTCCTTCCCGCGGGCTTCACCTTCGGCCTGCTCAACAGCCGCGTGGAAATCTGGATGCCCCGAATCGACGAGCTGAGCCTGGCCACGCCGGAGCAGGTGCGCGGCGGCACGTGCTACCTCAACGCGGTCGGCCGTCTCGCGAGCGGCACCGACCCGGCGCCCGCGCAGGCGCACATGGACGCGCTGAACGCCCGGTACGCGCGCGAGTTCCGCGGGCTGCCCGACGCCGATCCCCGGCGTCGCATGCGCGTCCAGCCGCTGAGAGACGTCCTCGTCGCCGGCACCGGCCCGTTGATTCTCACGCTGACCGCCGCGGTGTCGGCCGTGCTCCTCGTTGCGTGCGCGAACGTTGCCGGGCTCTTCCTGGTCCGGGCGCTCGGGCGACGCCGCGAGATCGCCATCCGCGCGGCGCTTGGCGCCTCGCGAGCGGCGCTCGTGCGGCAGGTGCTGGCCGAGAGCCTTGTGCTGGCACTCGCCGGCGGATGTGCCGGCGTCATTCTGGCCGCCTGGGCGGTGCGCGGTCTGGGGGCGACCCTCACCGGGTTGCTGCCCCGGGGAAACCAGATTGTCGTCGGCATCGACCTGCGCGTGCTCGGCTTCGCCGCCGTGCTGTCGCTCGTCACCGGAATCGTCTTCGGGTTGTGGCCGGCCATCCACGCGTCCAAGGCGAACCTTCTTGTCCTGTCGAGAGGCGACGATGCTCCCGTCATCGGGCGCATCCGGTCCGGCGTCGCCCGGCGCGTCGTCGTGGCGGCGCAGATTGCCCTGACGGTCGTCCTGCTCGTCGCCGCGGGCCTGCTGATTCGGACGTTCTGGCGGCTCTACAACCTGGACGCCGGCTTCGATCCCCGCGGCACCGTGACGATGAACCTCTCGCTCCCCCGCTCCGGATACGCGACCCCGGCGGAAATGGTGGCGTTCTACGAACGGCTCCTGAACAGGGTACAGGCGCTCGGCGTCGTCCGGTCCGCCGCGTGCGCCTCGGCGCTGCCCGTCAACCCGTCGCGCGCCTCGCCGGTGCTCGTCGAGGGACAGCCGGCGGTGCCGCTGGCCGAGCGGCCGATCGTCGCGATACAGATGGTGCTCGGGCCGTACTTCCGCACGATGAGGATTCCGCTCGTTCGCGGGCGCCTGTTCGACGAGCGCGACGTGGCGGCCAGTCAGCCAGTGGTCATCATCAACGAAGCGGTCGCGCGCCGCTTCTTTGCCGGCGAGAATCCGCTCGGGCGACACATCACGCTCGGCCGCCGGCCGGTGCCCGCCGAGATCGTCGGTGTCGTGGGCGACGTGAAGAACCAGGCGCTCGCAACGGACCCGGTGCCGGAGATCGAGGTGCCGTTCACACAGCTGGCCTGGGCGTCGATGAACTTGATCGTCCGGGCGGCGGGAGACCCGCAGGCCGCGATGGGGAGCGTGAGGGCAGCCATTCGGAGCGTCGATCCGAACCTGCCCGCAACTCGCGTGCAGACGATGGAGGATGTGCTGGCAAAGGCGCGATCGCGGCCGAAGGTCGTGATGGCGCTGCTTTCGCTGTTCGCGGCAACGGCCGTCGTGCTGGCCACGGTCGGGCTTTACGGTTCGATCGCGTATACGGTGAGGCAGCACACGCACGAGATGGGCATCCGAGTGGCCCTCGGCGCGCGTCACACCGAGCTCATCGGGACCGTGGTGCGGCAAGGAGTGGCACTGACGAGCGCCGGCATTGCAGCGGGCCTTGCGATGTCGTTGGCGGCGACCCGCCTGCTGGCGAACCAGGTGTACGGGGTGAAGACCACCGACGCTCTCGCGTTCTCGATGGGTCCCGCGATCTTCCTCGTCGTCGCCGCCCTCGCCAGCTGGATCCCCGCGCGGCGCATCGCGCGAGTGGATCCGTCGCGGTCGCTACGGGAGGAGTGACACTCCCGGGCCAGAAGCCACTCGGGAGCGCCGCTGTCGTGATCGGTGGCCGGTGATCGGTGGCCACTGCCCACCGACCACCGATCACAGACCACGACACCCGATCTCGCCGGTCTTCTTACTGCGCCGCGAGGGCGCACGCGTCGACAGACGGCGGTGCAGCCTGGCGGCGATCGGCGGGAGCGCGCTCGGTGACCGGCAGCACCGTGCGTATCGTCGTGCCGCCCTTCGAGCTGCTGATTTCCATTTGTCCCTTGAGCTGGTGCACGCGCTCGCGCATTCCGGCAATGCCCACCCCGATCGGTGCCGAGGGCTGGTTCGCGCCCATGACGGCATCGAGCACGACTTGCGGAAGCCCCTTGCCCTTGTCGCAGATCTCCAGCGTCACGTAATGCGCGCTGCGGAACAGCGCGAGGGCGACGCTTGGACTGCCGGAGTGCCGATGCACGTTGGCCAGGGCCTCCTGCACGGTCCGGAACAAGGTGAGCTCGATCTCGCACGGCAAGCGACCAAGATCGGGCTGGATGTCGAGCGTCGTCTCGATGCCGCTCCGCTGACCGAAGCCGGCGGCGTACCACGGCAGCACGTACTCGAGCCCGAGGTCGTCCAGCATCGGCGGGTGCAGCAGGTAGGAAACGGTACGGATTTCCTGCGTGACTTCCTCGACGAATTCGCCGCTCTCGGTCAGCAACTGCTCGAGCCGCCTCAGGTCCTTCGTATCCACCGCGGCGCGAGCCCGGTCCACGTTGATCGCCAGGGCCCCCAGCATCTGCGCGGTGCTGTCGTGGAGCTCGCGCGCGATGCGGCGCCGTTCCTCGTCCTGCAGCCGCATCAACCTGCCCGACAGCCCACGATAGGAATCTTCGGCGCGCTTGCGGTCGCCAACCTCGCTGTACAGCGCCTTGTTCACGTGCTCGAGCTCGAGCGTCCGCTCTTTCACGCGTTCCTCCAGTTGGTCGTGCGCGCGCTGGATCTCGCGCGACGCCCGGCTGGTCGCAAGACCGAAGTGGATCGCGAGCATGAGCACGCTGCCGAGCAGCCCCCCGAGCACCATGGCCACCTTCGGCAAGGGCGACTGAAGGTCGGAGAGAATCTCCCGATTCGGCCACACGCGCACCGTCCACGTGGCGCCGGGCAGCACCAAGGAGCCCTGGTGCGCGAGCGTCTCCTCGTTATCGGATCGGCTGCCCGGCATCCTGTAGATTTCTGCCGACGCGTCCGACACCGACACGGAGTAACCCAGGTCCTTGTGATCGTCGACCATGGCGTCGAACGCGGCCCTGACGTCCACGATCGCAACGAGGAAACCCGCAACCTCATAGTGCCGGACCACCGGAACGATCACGCCCAACGCCGACCGGCCGTCGGTGAGGTGAAAGCGAGGCGTCACGATCGGTACGCCGGCATTCTCCGACGAAAGAGAGGGCCTTGCGGCCTTCAACATCGACGCCGTGCTGAGATCTGTTGCGTTCGCGGTGTCGCCGGTGTCCCGCCGGATCGCGTACAGCACCCGGTACGTCGGATCGAGCCACTCCAGCAGGAGATAGCCTGCGTGGTGGTCCAGGAACAACCTGCAACTCAGCTCGCGTTCACGTTCCGAGAACGCCACGCCGTCGCCCCAGAGTTCCGCGACCCGGATCTGCGCGAACAGGCGCGACTGCATGTCGTCCATGAGATCCGCGCGCAGGCTTTCCATCGACTGGTGGGTAGTTCGGGAAACGTGGGCGCGCTCGTAAGCCGCGAGCGGATCCCACAGTGCGAACGAGGCAGTCGCTCCGGCAAGAACGATGCTCGCCAACCAGATCGGGCGGCGTCTCAGGAAACGGAAGATGGTCATCGGACTGTTGAAGGCCCCAGGCCTGGGACCTCGGGCCCTGGGCGGCCCTCGGCCATGGACCTCGGACGGGCTTGGGTCAGGGCCGAGATCACACCTCGGTGACGTCCGGGCCGTTCATCACACGGACGGGGCTGGCCGCGCGTGCAACGGCGACCGGGAATCGGAGAGGTGGCGGGGCAACGGCCAGCGCCGGCTGAAGGCCGCCCGACACATCGTGCGACGGCGCTTCCGGGTGGATGTCCACGAGGTGGTGGGCGATCGCGTAGCGGACCAGGCCCGCCAACTCGCGGATGTTCAGCTTCGCCATGATCCTGGCACGGTGCGTCTCGGCCGTTCGCTCGCTGATCCCGAGCAGCGATCCGATCTCTTTCATGTTCATCCCCTCAGCGATCAGCTGGAGCACTTCCCGTTCGCGAGGACTGAGTGGATCGGTCGGGATTGGCGCGTTCGACAGGTAGGCTTGCACGACCGTCCGGGAGACGCCCGGACTCATGTAGATCTCCCCCTTGCAGACGATGTCGATCGCCTGCACGAGGTTCGAGGCGGCGCTGCTCTTCAGGACGTAGCCCGCGATGCCGGCACGTAGCCCGGCCAGCACGTAGCACTCCTGGTTGTACATCGTCAGGAGGATGACGCGCGTCTTCGCGCGCGGCAGGCGCAGGATTTCCCTGGCTGCGTCGATGCCGTTCAGGAGCGGCATGCCGATGTCGAGAACGGCCACTTCGGGTTGCAGGTCTTCACAGGTCTTGACGGCGCTGCGGCCATCTGACGCCTCGCCGACCACTTCGAAACCTTCCTGTTGGAGAACGGCCTTGAGGCCGTCCCGCATGACCACGTGATCGTCGGCAAGCAGAACGCGGGGGCGGGGGACAGAGACCATGTGACGGGCACCTCGGGGCCCGTTGCAACGCACTCTGCGTACCGAAGGTCGAAGCGACCGGCCGCGAAGCTTGGCAGGTGCCGCTTACTTCTTGCAGTGAAAAGGGTTACTGGACCAGGCGACGGGCGCGCACCTCGCGGTCCGTTTACGAGTCTTGAAAAATTCTGCATGCAGCGCAAAGCCGCGAGGGCTGATTTCCGGCAATTCGAGCACTTCCCACGGGGTGGCGTGGTTCACCGCCGCGTTTCAAGAACGGAACACGGCGTGCAGAAAGGGAACACCTACACCGGTTCCCCTTTTCGAAAACTGAAAACTCGCGCTCGCCCTGACGACTTCCCGCACGCGAGATGACGGGAATCCCTGACTGGTGCGGCTATACGTCCACGCCTACGCTGATCCCCGTGGACAATCCACGACCAATTCACAGAAACCGGCCGAGCAACAGCTCGAAAGGGCGGGAGATGACGGGAGGCGGGGACCGCGACGCGGCAGCCACGCTCGGGCCCCGCGTTGGGGTGCTTCGTTGACAGAGGCGGGCTAGGGGAAGGTTGCATCTTCCCCTAGCCAGGAACCGCACCAAACGGCAGCAGGCAGTTGGGTGAGTCCCAAGCACAGCCTACCATGCGGACTCCCCGACAACAACTGATGGAGCCAGAGGAGAAAGGGGAAGCTCGTATGATCTCGGTCAGGAGAATCAGGAAGATCGGCTTGCGAAAGCAAGTGGCCGTGGCCGTCACCACGGCCATGACTTTTTCCGGCGTCGGACCCACGTTCCTGTCAACAGTGCCCGTGCACGCGCAGGTGCAGAGCGCGCCCGTAGGACAGGGATTCCCCATCACCGTCGACGACCTTCGGTTCATCTATCAACAGATTCTGGTCGCGCAGGATCATGCGGCCGGCGGCCAACTGCTCGGGCCTGGTCCGAACCAGGTGGCGGACCCGCAGCTGCCGCGTGGCCTTCGGACCGTTGACGGTTCGTTCAACAACCTCGTGCCGGTTCCCGATCAGCACCTGTTCGGTGCGGCCGACAGGACCTTCCCCCGCGTGGCGAAGCCGCTGCTGCGGAATGCGGAGGCGTTGCCGTTCGATCCGGACGGCGCGGGTCCACAGGCGGCAGGACAGCCGACCTCCTACACGCAGACATCGGGATTCGTCGCCGACTCCCAGCCACGCATCGCCTCGAACTTGATCGTGGATCAGTCGGCCAGCAACAACGCGGCGGTGCTGGCGGCTGCGAACCCGTGCGGCTCGGGCGGCTTCGTCTGCGGTGGATCGACCGCCCCCGATCCCGATTCGGGAGCGCTGTTCATCCCGAACATCACGCCCGACTTCGGCCTCTCCGCACCGTTCAACCTGATGTTCACGTTCTTCGGTCAGTTCTTCGATCACGGCCTCGACCTGGTGCCCAAGTCGGGCGGCACGGTGATCATGCCGTTGCAGCCGGACGACCCGCTCTTCGTGCCGGGATCCGCCACCAACTTCATGGTCATGACGCGCGGAGAGACGACGTCGATCCTGCCCGGCGCGGACGGCATTCTCGGGACGGCTGACGACATCAGGAACTCGATGAACATCACGACGCCGTGGGTCGATCAGAACCAGACCTACACGTCGCACCCGTCGCACCAGGTGTTCCTGCGGCAGTACATGCTGGTGAACAACCGCCCGCAGCCCGACGGCCTCGTGCTCGACGGCGCTGCCGCCAGCTGCGCGCCGCGGCCGGGCATCACCCAGACGCTCTCGACCGACGGCACTCCCGACGAGATCTGCAACATCGGCAACTGGGCCGAGGTGAAAGCACAGGCCGCCACGAAGCTCGGCATCCAGCTCGTCGATCAGGACGTGTTCGATGTGCCGCTCATCCTCACCGATCCGTACGGCCACTTCAAGCCTGGCCCCCTGCGCGGCATGCCGCAGATCGTGCTGAAGCCGCTGGCACCGGGCGGCGCGAACCGGCTCCTGGAAGGCAACCTGGCGGCCCCCGTCCTGGTTCCATCCGACGCGTACAGGACCGGGCATGCGTTCCTCAACGACATTGCCCACAACGCGGTGCCGGATCCGACGCTGACGCCGGACACCGACACGACCATCTGCGACTTCCGCACCGTTCCCAGTTGCCAGCAACCCGGCACGTACGACGACGAGTTGCTCAACGCGCACTTCATCACGGGCGACGGCCGCGGCAACGAGAACATCGCCCTCACGATGGTGCACAACATCTTCCACGCCGAGCACAACCGGCTCGCGCACCAGATCGACCGGATGATCAACACACCCGGTCTGTTCTCGACCGACGAAGTCAACGCGTGGAAGGGCGTTCACGCCGGCTCCGGGTGGGGTTACGGTGAGCGGTTGTTCCAGGCGGCGCGGTTCATCACCGAGATGCAGTACCAGCACCTCGTGTTCGAGGAGTTCGCGCGCAGGGTTCAGCCGCTGATCAACCCGTTCCTGGGTGGCCTGACGTCGATTGACGCGGCCATTTCTGCCGAGTTCGCGCACACGGTGTACCGCCTCGGTCACTCGATGCTCCCCGAGCGCGTGGACCGCACCAACGCCGGCTCCGCGGCGCCGGACAACTCCATCCGGCTGCTCGACGCGTTCCTGGCCCCCCAGAAATACAACGACGGAGGGCCGGCCGGCTCGCTGACCGCCGACAAGGCTGCCGGCAGCATCATTCGCGGCACCTCGCTCCAGGTCGGCAACGAGCTGGATGAATTCGTCACCTCCTCG
>Ga0316628_100003341_pt1 | contig 12347 bp, 10 predicted proteins | sample OWC_Aug_M2_C1_D5_FD_207648 | JGI IMG/M metagenome (GOLD analysis project Ga0316628, IMG submission 207648) | Wetland soil microbial communities from Old Woman Creek delta, Ohio, United States - OWC_Aug_M2_C1_D5_C | ecosystem: Environmental > Terrestrial > Soil > Wetlands | place: USA: Ohio...
CTGGTTTTGTCTTTCTCAGCCTTGATCAGGGAGAAAGCTCTTGTTGCCATGGGAGACCTTTTCCAGACATTGATTTTTTCCTTGTTCAGGTCTTCATGACATCCAATGCAAGATTCAGAGCCGACAGAAGCCGCTTCTTCTTGAAGGAAAAGAGTCTTCGGGGGAGCTTCTTCCACTGGAAGAGTAGGTGCCGTCTTCCCCCAACTTCGAATGAACGCGACTAGGTCGCTGACCTGTTCCGGATTGAGGGGTCCTCCTTCTTTGTCACCTAGGGCAACCATTCCCGTCCCTGGAATTCCCCGTTCAATAATTTTGTAAAGAATGCTATCGTCTACATTCTTAAGGTAGTCTTTTGAGTTGATCGGTCTGATTCCCCTCTGAGGCCCCCCCTTCTCCCCATGGCATCGGGCACAGTGCGTCATGTAGAGGATCTTCCCTTTCGCAGCGGCCTTTGATCTCATCCTTTCGGCCTCCACCTTCACGCGATAGGGTTCTAATAGCCAGTAAACGGTTAGAAAGGTGGCGATGGCTACGGTCAATATCGTTGCTAAGAGGATTTTCTTCTCCATCGGGTTCTCTAAGCCTTAAGTAACTGAGACGGATCGAACTTCTTTCTTTCGATTGTCGCCTCCTTATCGATAACGACATTTCCTGCAGCAACTTCAAGTTTGTGAAGGTCCAAGGGCCTGGGCGGGGGGCCTTCTAGAACTTCTCCCTCTTTATTAAATTTAGCGCCATGGCAAGGGCATTCAAACCTTTTGGTCACCGCATTCCAATTAACGATACAATGGAGATGGGTGCAGACAGAGGAAATTGCCAAAAATCCTCCTTCCAGTCGTACAACGAAAGTCTTTTCCTTTCGAAAAGGCACGACCTCGCCTATCTTGAAATCAGACACCTTTCCGGCGACAAAGATCTTTTCCTCTTTTTCCCTTCTCTTTCTTGGCCAAAGAAATGCGAAAACGCCGCCGATGAGCTCCCCGACTACAATGATTCCGGCTACGATCCAAGCATAGGTGATCAATTTCCTTCGAGAAATCATTTTTTTATCAGCTTCTGGTCGACTGTCTCTTATTTCCATGGCGGGACAAAGCTCCAGTTTTCTCCCCGGAAAAGAGATCCGATAATCGTAAAGATAAGGGCTCCAATAATGAAGATTGTGAATAATGCAATTAAGATTCTCCGTTTTTCACCACCAATAAAGATTCGATTAAAAAGAGACGCAAATCGAGTTCTTGGCTTTCTATCAATATAGGGTATCAAAAAAAGCCATAGGAAGATAAGAAGAGGGACAATGATTGCCGGAATGACGGGTTTATTCGTGTAGTGGATCAACTCCTGAATTCCTGTAAAATACCAGGGGGCCTTGCCGGGATTGGGGGTGACAAGGGGATTCGCAAGATCCTCTAAAGGAGCATCGAAGAAAAGCGAGATGAGGAGGAGGACGAAGGTGACGGCTAAAGAGCAGATGGTTAGGAGGATGATGTAATGGGGAAAGGTCTCCACCGTGTCCTCCGGAGCCTTCTCCACCATCCGTGAAGTTCCGTCTACAATCTCCATAAGACCGTAAGTCTTGTCAGGATCCTTAACGAAGATTTTCGCCTTATCATTGTCCATTCTAAATTTCACTCCTCATGTCGAATGTAGATTGCCCCTCACCTCGGTTGCGGGTCGTACCGACCTTCCCCCTCTCCCCGTGCCTACTCCTGCCTGCCGGCAGGTAGGCGAACTCCGAAATCCGCAATCTATTACAATGGTCCTGATATTCCTCCGTCTTTTCTCACCCTCCAGAAGTGGACGACCATCAGGACACCTATGATCAGAGGAAGCTCGACACAGTGCACCACATAAAAGCGAAGCAGGGCTTCATGGCCTACTTCATCTGCTCCCAGAAGAAAGAAACGGACATAATTTCCAATGAAAGGTGTATAGCTCATGATGGTCGTGCCTACGGTAATTCCCCAGTAAGCGAGTTGATCCCAGGGGAGAAGATATCCCGTGTAACTGAGGGCCAGGGTAAGGATGAAAAGAAGGATTCCAATCACCCAATTAAATTCACGGGGAGGCCGGTAGGACCGTGTATAAAAAACCCTAACCATATGCAAGAAGACCGTTACCACCATCCCGTGAGCACACCACCGATGTAAGTTTCTCAGAATTTTACCATTGAAAATGAGGGCCAGAGCCTGCATATCGAAATAGGCTCTTTCGGTGGAAGGCGTATAATGGAACATCAGGAGGATGCCAGTGACTGTAAGAATGATGAAGAGGAGACAGGAGATTCCCCCCAGGCAGAACGTGTAGGTAAATTGAAGGCCATGGCGCTTGATCTTCGCCGGGAAGACATGGAGGAAGAAGTTGTTGTAAATCAGCATGGACCGCTTCAGGTCCGTATCCGGCATCCCGGTCCGGAAGATTGAGCGCCAAAATGCCGAATCCAAAATGCGCTGTACAGTACTTTTCTTCATATCGTTTAACTATATCATAGCTCTATGAGGAAACTACGGAAAAAAGATGACTCAAATCAAGTTAGGCAGTCTCCCCCCTGTAAAAGGTCGATTGACGATGGTACTCTTCCATGGTAATGGTTCCGGTGGGACATCTTCTCACACAGAGGCCACACTGAATGCAGCGGGATTCGTCTTTAAAGATGACGGTGGCTAGGTTGAGTTTTTGGGCTTCTTCCATCGAAACATTGTACAAAGATTCAACCAGTTTGGATAGGTTTTCGTCTCCTCTTATTTCATCGAGCCTCGCCATTCGGAAACAAGATTTTGGACAGATATCGACACAGCCACCGCAAAGAATACATTTCGCTCGGTCGAAGATGGTGAAGATATGGCACTGGAGACAACGGACAGCCTCCTTGACCGCCACCTCTTTGGAAAAGCCCAGTTCCACTTCACGGTCAATCGACTTTCTTTCATGGACAGGAAGCGTATCCATTCTCTGTCGAGGGGTCTTCTCCAGATTGGAATCGATTTGGACCTCTGGAACCGGGGTGAAGTAAGCAGGTGTTTTTTCGAGCCGTTCTTCGCTCAGATAACGGTGGATGGAAAGGGCTGCCCTCCTCCCATCGGCAATCACTCTGATGACATCCCGGGGGCCTGTGATAAAGTCTCCTCCGGCAAAGATACCATGGACGTTTGTCTCAAAAGTTTCTGGATTCACGGACAGACGGTCCCATTTAGAAATTTCGAGGCCGATTTCATCTGGAAGGAAGGAGATGTCCGGGGATTGGCTGACTGCCGGGATGAGAAGATTGATGTCGATGTCAAATTCAGTCCCTTCGACGGGGATAGGTCTTCTACGGCCATCTTTTTCGGGTTCGCCCAATCGGTTTCGAATACACCGGACACCCGAAACGTTTGTCCCATCCTTGGAGAAAACCTGTATGGGTTGAGTAAGGAAATTCACCTGGATGCCTTCCTCCTCAACCTCCTCTAATTCCCTGGGATCAACAGGCATCTCCTCTCTGGTTCTTCGATAGAAAATGAAAACCTCCCTGGCCCCCAAGCGTAGGGAAGAACGGGCTGCGTCCATCGCTGTATTTCCCCCTCCGACGACCGCAACTCGTTCGCCAACTTTCAGATCCTCTTTCAGATTGACCATTCTCATGAAAGTCACACCGTGGATCACGCCTTGGAGATCTTCGCCGGGGATTCCCAGTTTTTCTGCCTGGTGCGCGCCCGCAGCAATATAGACGGCATCAAATTCCTTTCTCAAACTTTCTAAATTGAACTCTTTCCCGATAGGGGTCGAAAGATTGATTTCCACTCCGAGATGTCTTACCTCCTCAATTGCTTGTAGCACTACGCGTCGGGGAAGGCGGTAGGGAGGAATGCCTACATTCAGCATTCCTCCGGGAATGGGAAATGTTTCAAAAAGGGTTACTGAATAACCCAATCTTGCGAGATCGTTCGCTGCTGAAAGCCCAGAAGGGCCAGCCCCGATGATCGCTACGTTTTTGTTCCTTTTATGGCTGATTTCTTTACTCTGGACGGTGGGCGTTTTGAAGTCAGCACAGGCTCTCTTTAATGAGCAGATGGAAATGGGGAGATCGATGAGGAGACCTCGACGACATTTTTCTTCGCAGGGATGAACGCAGATACGTCCCAGGATGGCTGGAAATAAATTATCCGCTCGGTTGAGCTCAAAGGCTAAGTTATAGTTCTCTTGCCGGATGGCTGAGATGTATTGGGGAGCGCGGGTATTGACAGGGCAGGCATTTTCGCACCCGATATTTTCTTCAAACCAACGTTCATTCGGGACCTCGACATAAAATTGGTCTATAGGAGGTCGACTCATGATGTTTTCAATTTAAAAGATTTGAAAAAGTTAGAGACTCCTAAACGCATCTCGTTGAGACGATTAAAATAGATGGAGGCAAGCTTCTTCAATATTTCCATCCCCATCCTTGGGTCCTTTTCCATCTCCATTCTAACACGAACGGAATCGATGACAAATACTTTTGACGACCTCAGGGATGTGGCTGTGGCGTTGTAACGGAAAGGCTCGATGAGAGATGGAACACCGAAGGCCGCTCCCTCCTTTTCAACTTTTGAAGTGAGAAAGTCGATTCTTTCCCCGGTTTTGAACGAAAGATCAATTATCCCTTCGATCAGAAGGTAGAGGTGATTCGCTTCATCTCCTTGACGAAAAATTGTCTTCCCCTCAGGGAAGGATTCAACCGAGGAATGTGATAGCAAGGCGCTGAGCTGGGATTCGTCGAGGGTTCTAAACAGTTCTGTCTTTCTTAACCAGTCTGTTGAGACCATGTTCAACTCCTTCGGAGCAAGCACCAAATCTCAAGCACCAAACTTCCAATAAATTCCAATTACCCAATTTCCTAAAAGTTTGGGTGACCGGGATTTTGGTCATTATTTGATGATTGAAGTTTGGAATCTGGTTATTGCCCACGGTTCAGATACTCCATCAGGTCAACCATTTCTTTGCCATCGATCTTCTGCCAGGAGACCTTGGCCTTTCTCATTTTTTCTAACATCTCTGGCCCATGATTCCACATCATCGCCGCCATCAAGATCGGAGAGATCTGACCCTTCAAACTGGACATATCCAGCTTTTTGGATCCCTTGCCATGGCAAAGACTACATTGTTTCTTGGTAAAGACGATTCTTCCTCTTTCCAGATCCCCGGGTTCATCGAAATACCGGATTGAAAAAAGGTAGGCGGTGAGGTTGGCCGTCTCTTGGGAAGAAAGATTTTGACGGGTGATCCCTTTTTCCTCCATCCTCCTCCACATCTCATGGGAATGGTTCCACATCATTCCGGCTAACTGGGCCAAGGTCCTTGGAAAGTCTTTCTTTCTCGTTAAATCGACTTCTCTTCCGGTCCCGTGACACTGGATGCATCCTTTTCCAGCGAACAGTTTCTCTCCCGTTCTGGGGTCGCCCGGAGAGAGATAGACCTTCTCCTTATTGGGACTGACACTTCGGATATAGGCGATGAGATCGACCATTTCATTCCCTTTGAATTCAACTCGAGGAACCCCTTTTTTCTTCATTTCCTGTTCCATCTGGGGAGAGTGATTCCACATCATCTGAGCCCAAAGGATAGGGTTGGTATACATTCCCCAGCGGCTGAGATCTCCTTTTTCTCCTTCTTTCAGAGCGTGACAATTCATGCACCCTTTCGTTTCTAACAGCTGCTTCCCTTTTTTAATATCTCCGGGTTCGTCCATGTACCGGATGAAATAAAGGAAGGCGAAGAGATCTGCCATCTCTTTTTTGTCTATTTTCTGAAGGGGAATCCTCTTCGCCTGCATCCTTCCCCACATTTCCGGCCCGTGGTTCCACATCAACGCGGCTAATTGGGATTGTGTAACGTAAGACTGGGGAAGGATGCCCAGGTCTGGCCCTCCCTTTCCCCCCTCTCCCCAGATCGAATGGCACTGACTGCACCCCTTCTGATAGAAAATCCTCCATCCCTCTTTGATGTCTCCCGGAAGGAGATACTCTTCTTTTTTTTCTGCTCCTGTCGACTTACTTAAAAGGATCCAATTCCCGCTCCAAAAGAGGAGACCGACAAAGAGCCAGATACCGATGCGTCTCATCTTGTTTCCTTTCTATTTCTTCTCCGCATCACCCAGAAGAACGTGTCGCAATTAAATGAATTGAGCCCCTACGACATATTTCGTGTACCCATTCGGTAAATCATAATGCGACACGGTTCCTACAGGGGGAAAGGTTCTCTTAAGGTTTCTTTCTGGGAGTCCGGATATATTCGAGAAGGTCGGCCAGCTCCCCCTTCTTGAACCGAGGCCAAAGAATTCCCTTTTCCTTCAACGCCTTCTCGATCTCCGCGCTGTGATTCCAGATGCCTGCTACGATCTCCATGGGATTGGCGACCTTCTGATATTTCGAGAGATTGATGTTCATTAATTCTCCCGGTTTTCCGTCTAAGCCATGGCACCTGGAACATCCCAGTTCTGAAAAGACCTTTCTGCCACTTACCGAGTTTCCGGGCTCATCGATGAAATGTAGGAAATAGAGATAGGCCATCAGATCAGCCATCTCCTTCGGGGTGAATCTCGGAATCCCCGTTTCGGTCTGGGCCATTTTAGCAAAGACCGTGGGACCCTTATTCCACATGATCGAGGCAATCTGAGTGAGGCTCTTGTAGAAAGTCTTGGCCTTCTTTCCAAGATCGTCTGCCACTTTTCCTCCCTCGCCTCGGATGGCATGGCATTTGACACAGCCCTTCGAAATAAAAACCTGCTTACCTTCTCTCGGATTTCCCGGTGTGATAAAGGCTGTTTCCTTTGGCCCCTTCGCATTTGTTTTGATATATTCAAGAAGGTCCATCATCTCCGTTCCTTCGAAGATTGGCCATTTCATTCCAATCTTGACCATCTGGGCAATCATGACCGGGCCGTGGTTCCAGATGGACTGGCTTAAGAAGACCGGGGAGAGATTCTGAGGAAATTGGTCGAGCCCCGGCTCTCCATCCCTGCTTTTGCCGGTGAGGGGGTGGCAGTTATTGCACCCTTTTTCGTTAAATAAATATTTCCCGCGAGTTGGATTTCCCGGTTCGTCAAAAAATTTGAGGAAGTAAAGATAAGCAGAAATTTCTGTAATCTCTTCGCCGGTTAAATTTGGCTTTATGATCTTAGCCCGCTCCATCCCTCTGGCCATGGAAGGGATATGGTTCCAGAGTTTTCCAGCCAGATCCAATTGAGTGTCCCCTAAATCGATCTTTCCAAGATCCGGTCCCACTTTGCCCCCTTCCCCTCTAAGTGCGTGGCATTTCACGCATCCTTTGCTGACGAAGAGACGAGCTCCTATCGTCGGATCCTGGGGGAGGGGAGGTTGGGCAAAGAGGAATGGGGGGAACAAGAGGATAATAATTCCAACGGCAATATTCGCTTTCCTCATAAGGACTCCATGTCGAAGGCTATCGGGGTATCAGGGTGACGGGTTTCATTTCTTGTATCGCCCTTACTCGACGCCTATGCCTGGGAGGTATGTTTTGATTCTTTCTTGAACTTCGGCCATCGATTTCTCCCTCCCTTCCCTTACCTCCCAAATCGAGACGATAGGAAAGATTTTAGTGAAGATCATATAGAGAAGGACAAAAAAGGAAACGCAGCCAGCCAAAACAGACCACTCCACCCACGTCGGAGAATAGATGACTGCCTCATTGGGAAGCCTCGGGTTCGTCAGTGTAGGCACGACGATCACAAATCTTTCCAGCCACATGCCGATAATAACGGAGATCGATGCGATTAAGGTCCCAAAGGGTGTTCGCGTCTTTCTGAGGCTTAAGAGGGGCAGGGGAATGACAAAGCAGAACAGAAACATCCCCCAAAAATAGGGTGCGAATCGTCCCGTGAATTTAGACCAGAAAATGGTCATATGAATGGGTTCACCACCGTAATACACTGTAATATATTCCGTAAAGGTGAAATAGAACCACAGTAGGGTCATGACCAAAAGTAGAATCCCAAGATTGTTGAAGTGGACAGGTCTGAGATAATCCTCCAGATGATAAACTTTTCGAATTAAATTCATGGCGACGATGAGACCGGCGATGCCAGAGAAGATGGCGCCTGCGACGAAATAGGGGCCGAAGATCGCGCTGTGCCACATCGGTTGAATGGTCATGGCAAAAACAAAGGAGACCACCGTGTGCACCGAGACAGCCACCGGGATGACCAGAATCGCCATAAAGGCGATTCCTTTTTCCAATAAGCGATGTTGCCTTTCTGTTCCCGTCCAACCCAAAGCAAAAATTCGGTAAAACCATTTTCGCTTTCCGCTGTAATCTCTTAAAAGGGCGATGTCAGGAATCAAGGGAAGAAAGAGGTAGATCGAGCTGGCCGTGAGATAGACCGTGATGCTCGAGACGTCCCAGAGAAGGGGAGAGCGAAATTGAGCAAACCGGATGATGTTGAACATCCGGTCAGGCCTTCCAAGGTCCATCAGGATGTTTCCGACACCAAAAAAGAGGACAAGAACCGTAATCACTTCTGCAGACCGCGTGATCGACCTTCTCCATTCTGCCTTTGCGAGACGAAGAATTGCAGAGATGAGTGTGCCTGCATGACTGATTCCGATGAAGAAGACGAAGTTCGTGATGTAGACGCCCCAAAAGATCGGCCTTGCCAATCCGGTGACACCCAGTCCATGGCGATATTGGTGAAGGTAGGCCCATGCCGCCCACAGGATGACGGCCACGAGGATGGAAAGGGTGAGATAGAAAGGTTTGCCTGTTCTTCGGATGGGTTCGAAGAGAGCGGCATCTTCTTCTAACTTTAACTCTTTTTCTTCCATTACATCCCCTCTGACAAGTAAATGACCTTCGGTTCTGTGCCCAACTCCTCCATGAGTCTGAAAGCTCTTCTCTCCCGTGAGAGCATGGAAACGGTGCTGTTGGGATCGTTCAAATCGCCGAAGTACATGGCACTGCTCGGGCATGCCTGGACACAGGCCGGGATATAATCTTCGGGGAGAAGGTCTCTCCCTTCGATCTTTGACTTTTCTCTTGCGCGAAGGAGCCGATGGCTACAAAACGTGCATTTCTCCACAACTCCCTTTGTCCGGATGGAGACATCTCGATTCAGAGAACCTTTCATCTCCTTTGGCCATTCGGGTGGATACCAGTTAAAAGATTTGACGGTGTAAGGGCATGCCGTGGTGCAGTATCGGCAACCAATGCATCGGTAATTGATCTGTCCCACGAGTCCTTCTTCGTTGATGTAGGTCGCATAGACCGGGCAGACCTTGGTGCACGGAGGATTATCACAATGCATGCATGGTCGTGGAAGAAGCCTGGCTTTGATATGCGGGTACTCCCCTTCGATATAAGGTATCAATTCGATCCAGTGAATGGTGCGGCCCTTAGCGGCCTCCTCCGGTCCAATGATCGCCACATTGTTTTCTGCCTGACAGGCAACGACGCAGGCCTGACAGGCGGTGCATTTATCTAAGTCTATGACCATCCCCCATCTGTGCATATACAGCCCCTTAAATTCGAAGCACGAAATCCGAGATGATTCAAACTCTAAATACTAAACTCTAAATCCTAAACAAATTCGAAATCCAAAACTCAAAAGATTATACGTTATGAGTTTGGAGCTTTGTACATTTGAGTTTGTTTAGAATTTAGGGCTTTGAGTCTCGGGTTTTCAAACTTCATTATTTAGACTATGCCTTGTAAACCTTCACCCGGGTGGCTTCGTTGATCGGGTATCCGGTCAGAGGATCCAAGTCTCCGTCGATGAGTCGATAAGGATTTTCTCCCAGGTTCTTGGACCAGCGGCCTCCCGATTTGTGTCCCTCCCCAAAAGGAATGCTCACGACCTCCGGCATGGCTCCCTTATAAAGCCTTGCCCTTGCTTTCATCTTTCCCTTCGGAGATTCCACCCAAACCCAGTCTTCATCCTTGATCCCGAGCCGCATCGCTGTCTCCGGATTGATCTCCACCCATGTCTCCCATTTCTCAAACACATAGGATCCGACGCTCGCCTGAAGCCAGGGCTGATTCGCATTGCGGCTCCCTGTCAGGGCCATCGTTCTAAATATATTGAGATGGAACGGGTACTCTTTCTTATCACTCATCTTTTCCGATTCCTCCCAATGGGGGAAAGATGAGGCATTTTTAAGGCCATTTGAGGCTGAGGCAGGATGAATTTGTTTCAATCCCTGCGCATAAAACTCGAACTTTTTTGTGGGGGTTCTAAAAACCCGATCCCATTCTTTGAAATCATAGATGGGGTCCCACCATCCGCCCTTCTCTTGAAGCTGTTTCCAGAATTCATCAAAGGTCTTGTAGGAAGAGGCTGCCCATCCTCCCCTCTCAAGAAGACGGGTCCACGCTTGTTCGAACTGGAGGCCGAAAGTGTCCCCCCTTCTTGCGTCGAAAACCCCTTTGATCCCGTAAAGCAAAACTTCTTTAAAGTCATTCCATGGAAAGGCCTTCTGGATCTCTCCCCCTAAGGATTTAGTGATTTGAAGAAGGACATCGCCCGCCGCTTTTGTCTGGTAGAGAGGCTCGATCACCGGTTGTCGGATGCCGAGAACCGGAAAGCCCTTGTTCAAGAAGACGGGATCGTCCTGCCATCGCTCGAGCGGGGTCCGGTCAGGCAGAACGAGGTCCGCCTGCGATGCCGAGTCGTCCATGTAAGGGGAAAAGCTGACGATCAAAGGAATTTCCGCAAAAGCCTTTGAGAAGAGATCAGGATTTGGATTCGAAAAGAGAGGATTGGAATAATAGATAAACAGGACCTCTGGGCGATAAGGTTTTCCGGAGGCCACATTCCTGGCAAAGAGATAAGGTGGCTGGAGCATCGAGGAAGATTTCTTCTTTCCGCCGTCGATTCTCTCGACCTGCAGTCCTTTTTCAGCGACAGCATCCTTTCCAAAGGGTGGAAACGATTGAAGGGGAACCGTCCTCGGAATGAGGAGCCCTCCCGAGGTGTCAATGTTGCCAACGAGTCCGTTGAGAATCGAAACGGCCATCTGCTGGAAAGGACGATCTCGGAAGCCAATGGCGAGAGAGGGCTGATTTGACGCAAACTCCCGTGCCAAGCGGATGATCGAATCGACGTGGACTCCCGTCCGCCGCGACACGACATCGGAGTCGTATTCCGAGAGGACAAATTCCTTGAAGCCGAGATGCTCTCTTCCGCTTGGGTCTGTCCAACTTTCGAATCCAGAACTGAGGCTGGCGACAAATTCTTTATTATAGAGTCCCTCCTTAATCATCATACTTGCAATGCCGAGGGCCAACAGTCCTTCCGTCCCCGGCTGGATCGGAACCCACTCATCAGCTTTGACGGCGGTGACGGAGAGACGGGGTTCGATCTGAACCAACTTCCCGCGGCGATCCGGGGTTCCCCTCCTGAATTGGCCGTAGGCACTGAGCGCCTGCACAGGAGACCAGTAGGATTCGAGGAGTCCGGAGCCAAAGGAAAGGAGATAACGGGCATTTTCGAAATCGTAAGCTGGCAAAGAGTAGATTCCTTGGGTGAGGAAGAGACCCTCTAAGGGCGGACTTTCCCATTGGAACTGGTTGTCGATATAATTGGGCGATCCAAAGGCTTCGAGGAAGCGTTCCCAAAGGGATCTCATCAATCCCCTGTATCTCCCCCCTATCACAGCAAGGCGATGGGGCTCTCCATTTTTTCGAAGTTTTTTCAATGATTCAGTGACAATGGACAGAGCTTCATCCCAGGAGATGGAATCCCATTGACCTTCGCCTCTCTTCCCTTTCCTTTTCTGAGGAGTTCGAATTCGGTCAGGATCATAGAGACCTTGAAGACCTGCAATTCCCTTGGGGCATAGGGTTCCACGGTTGACAGGATGGAGAGGGTTTCCCACAATATTAACCGCCCATCCATCGATCACCCTAACCAGTGTCCCGCAACCGCCCATGCACTGTCCGCACACCGTCGGGACCCATTTCTCCACTCCTGGCTGAAGCGCCTTTTCTCCACTCGGCAATTGGGACCAACTCCAGAAACCACCTCCCAGTGCAATGGCGACCCCGGCGCCTCCACCCATCTTTAGGAAATCTCTGCGATTGATCTTCATGTTCTGTCCATCCGGAATGATGGAATGGTGGAATAACGGAATATTGGGTAAAGAAAATGCATTAGGCCATTATTCCAGTCTTCCATTATTCCAATATTCCATTTTCTAAACATGACACGCCAAACAGTCATTGGTTACTTTATTCTTAGTATGACAATCCATACACCAACTCATGGTCATCTTCACCCATGGCTTCGTAGGAGGTCTTTCCCGTTGCGCAATATCTCCGTGACAGGCCTGGCATTGCAACTTGCCCAGAACAACATGCCGCCGGTGGGAAAAGAAGACATGATC
>Ga0316628_100003342_pt1 | contig 12347 bp, 8 predicted proteins | sample OWC_Aug_M2_C1_D5_FD_207648 | JGI IMG/M metagenome (GOLD analysis project Ga0316628, IMG submission 207648) | Wetland soil microbial communities from Old Woman Creek delta, Ohio, United States - OWC_Aug_M2_C1_D5_C | ecosystem: Environmental > Terrestrial > Soil > Wetlands | place: USA: Ohio...
CCAGGTGGCGCAGAACGTCGGGCTTGTGCGCGAGGCGGTCCAAAGGCACGACAAGCGCGAGCGGATGTGGGCGGCGTAAGAGTGACGGCTAAAGACGATCCTGCGCCAAATCGGCAGAGACCATTGGAAATTGGTCTCTGGCTGGTCCTGGTCGAAATCTGACCATGCGATTTGCAGGCGTTTTCCGTGCCTTTCGCGGCTTCACCTATCCGTGTTGCCGATGGTTTGGAATCAAGGCCTTAGCAATCTAGCCAGAATTATCCATACTTAGATACCTGCCCCGGAAATCAGCCCCTCTAACGAGTTGGAGATGCGGGGCTGTCAACAGCCTCTAAGATCAGTAGCGCGTCTTCCCAACCGTCGGGCGTCGAGAACGATTTCACACCGGTATTCGATTCCTGTCCCATCGACGTTGGGTCACCGGTGATGGGGTTGACCCAAAATACATTCACCTTGGTTGCCTTCAGTTTGCTCATGTTCACGCTGAAGGAAGCTTTGTCGGCCAAATAGAACATGGCCCATTTGCCATCTTGATGCCGTGCCGCCAGGTGGAGCAACTCGTTGCCAGTGGGCTGCCCACCCGCCGATTCAAACGGTCCAAGGCCGTGGACATAGGCGTTCCGCTCTTCCTCAGTCGCGAATTCCCTGGGAAGAGGCCAGTCACTGACGCGTCCACCCGAGGCAAACAGCGATTGATCTGGAACCAGCAGCCACCACTCCTTTCGTGCCAGGAAGATCTTCTTCAGCACGCCCATTTGAATGGCGCCGGGCGCGTTCAGGGCTTCCTTCCAGGTGGGAAGAACACGCCAATTGGCGTTGTGCCCATAGGTATGGTGAGCTCCGGCCAGATAGGAATAGTAAGCCTGCCGGCGAACCCATAAGGGAGTAACGTCGAATCTGTATTCGAAGCCCGCTTCATAGGCGCCTTCGGCCATGAGAACCGGTTTGGCGGGCTTGAGATTGTAGTCGTAGGTCACCATGGGATAGATCAACTTGACGGCGTTCCACGTTTGCATGGAATTGAAATCCAGCCAGCTCTCGGCGTGGAGGAAGCTGGAGGAATAGGGTGAGGGATCAGGTTTGAAGCTCATGATGTGACGACCGCCGTCTCCTTCCCGCAGACCTGCGGCCAGTTCCCGAATGACCGGCACAAATTCCTGCCTGGCCTCGGGCGTCGTGGTCCAGACAATGTTGGGCGTGTCCTTGTAGCGCTGGGCCAGCCACTTGGCCCAACGTCGGGCGTTTTCCAGAGTAATGTACTTCCGGTAGGATTGATGGTAGATGCTGGGCAGAATGACCAGGTTGTTGTCGCGGGCCATCTTGATCACGGCATCCACATTCCTGAAATACGCCTCGTTCGGGGTGAGAGGATCATTGTTGATCCAGGCCTTTTGGCCGTAGACGTTGGGTTTTGTGCCGTCGCCTTGGCCCATCAGCTTGACCTGGACAAAGGTGAAGCCGTTCTTCCTTGATTCCTCGAGAATAATCCTGGCATCCTCCTGGGTAAACCCGTGGAAGAGTTCCCATTGGGTGGTGCCTAACCAGAACACGGGATTGCCGTTTTGGTCTACAAAATACCTACCGTTCTCACTGACTTTGACGGGTAGGCCCGTCGATTGGGCCAATGCTATTGGCCCGAAGACGGATGACAACGCTAGCCAGAGCATGACTTTCTTCATGATGGGTTTCATCTTCTTTCATCCTTTCCAGCAGAGAATCCCGGCTCTTCCCTTTCTGAATGGAAATACCGCAAAACACGGAAGGCTGCCAACAACGGGCATCCTATCATACCGGAGAATTGCCCTGATCTGTGCGGGGCGGGTACTCGTCGGCTCGCAGTGGCAAACCTGTGCGTCTTCAGCGCCTCGGAGGCCAAGTGAATCCATTGAGCAAACACTAGCTCTCTACCCAGTCTACCTCGCAGTTGATCAAGCTCAAAAGATCCTCCGCTCCGACCCTCTCTCTCAGGACCCCCAGCGCCGCATGAATTCCCCGCCGTAAGGTCGCCCGGGGATTTTGGTCCCCAACTCTTACGTCTGCCTCCAATGGGATTCCGTTCCGCACATACGCAGTTGCGCAATCGACGGGTATACTCGACAAAAAGGGAAAACTGCCCTTCCGACCGCCCAAGCCGGATTGCTCCTGGGAAACAAGCTTCCCTGACTATGGGCATTTCGTGCTGGCACCAAGCCCACGAGGGCGGCTACGGTCGATCTGAACTTGAAACGCAAGGGCAGCAGGCGTAGGGTTTGAGCGTAGAGATAAAGTAGAAATCGGAAATTCCGGCCAACATTCTCTTCTGGTAGAAGTTCGGAGCACATTTTCCAAAACGAGGAGTTCCCGCCCGAATTAATGCGCGCGAGGGCCAGATAAGGCGCCTCGCAACGAAAGGGATTAACCATGATGAATCGGCGAACATTTGTAAGGGCACTTGGGACCTCGGCTATTTCTTCGACTTGGGCAATCACTGACGACGTGGTCTTGGCAAAGCTGAACCAAGCCTCGCTCTCCAAGGTCCTCCATCCCAACGCCATTCCTCCCTCTGCAGGTGCTGCTCTAGCCAGCGAGGTCTGGCATAGACCGATTATTGTTCCGCTGCCGAAAGAGGTCGCAGATGTCTCCCAACCCATCGTGGATTTGGCCGGAACCTGGAAATTCACAACTTCTCCTCCGGCTGACTTTTGGACGAATGGGGTGGATCCTGCCGGCTGGCCCGAGATCACAGTCCCGGGCGAACTCACCGCGCAGGGAATACTGTTCGCAAGGGATAATGAATATCCTTATAAGAGGTTAGTCGAGATTCCTGCCGAGGCAAAAGGCAAGAAGGTCTTGCTGCGATTTGACGGCGTTTTCAGTTGTGCGCGGGTTTGGGTGAATGGGAAATTTGTGAGGGACCACCACGGCGGGTTCACGTCCTGGGATTGCGATATCACCGAGTATGTCGCCCCCGGACAAACAGCCTGGATCACCGTAGGAGTTACCGATCGCGCCGATGAGATCTCTTATGCCAGCAATTATGCCAAGCACTACATCGGCGGGATTTTGCGAGGTGTGAAGCTCGTCGTCCTGCCTCCAGACTACCTCTCACGGTTCCACGTCGAAACAGACTTCGATTCCACATACAAAGATGCGCGCCTGAAAGTAACGGGGGCCGCGGTATTGCGGGGCGATTATAGCGCCACGTTGAACCTGCATTTGACGGACCCTCGGGGGAAAAGCATTCCTTTGAACCCGAATTCGGTGGCCTTCCTGGCTGAAAAGCCGGAAGCATCTCTTGAGATTCCTGTTTCTTCGCCTATGAAATGGGATCCCGAGCATCCGAACCTCTACACCCTCGCAGGCGAGTTGATGGTTCAAGGGTCCGCCGTGGAGAAGCTGGAAAGAAGGATCGGGTTCCGGAAGGTTGAGCGGCGCAAGAACCGGCTTTACATCAATGGCGATCCTGTGAAGCTGCGCGGGGTGTGCCGCCACGATACGCACCCCTTGCTCGGGAGAGTAACCACTCCACGACAGGATGAGAAGGACGTCCTTTTGCTGCGCGATGCCAATGTCAATTTCGTAAGGACCTCGCACTATCCTCCCACGGAAGGCTTTTTGGAAGCCTGCGACCGTTATGGGATCTGTGTGGAAGAAGAATCGGCGGTGTGCTTCGTAGAGCAGGGATGGTCGGTTACGGGGAGGGGAACCCAATCAGATCCAGAATTCACTTCCCGATACATGAACCAATTCGCCGAAATGATCGAAAGAGACAGAAGTCATCCTTCGGTCGTTTTTTGGTCATTGGGGAACGAAAGCGCGTGGGGCTCGAATTTCCAAAAGGAACATGACTACGCCAAGCAGGAGGACACCTCCCGGCCTATTATCTTCAGTTATCCTCGGACGGTTCCCCGAGGCGTGGGTGGCTACGACCTTTTCAGCGAACACTACCCGAAGTTTGACGAGGACTTGACGAGTAGAGACCTGCCGAAACTCAACGACGAATACGCGCACATTTCCTGCTACAACACTGAAACTTTGAAGCGTGACCCGGGGGTCAGAAACTTCTGGGGAGACAGCTTGAAGCGCTTCTGGGAGAACTGTTATACCGCTGACGGCTGCCTGGGGGGAGCGATTTGGGCCGGGTTTGATGAGGTCTTTATGCTGCCGGAATCACCCGTGGGCTATGGCGAATGGGGAATTGTGGATGGGTGGCGCAGGCCCAAGCCGGAATATTGGTTGACCAAGAAGGCCTATTCGCCGGTGCGGATTCCTGATGGAGAAATCCCAAAGCCGCCGGGCGCGGGCCAGCCCCTGGAGATCCCCATAAAGAACTGGTTCAACCACACCAATCTGGCTGAAATCAAGATCGTCTGGGCGGTGGGAAGTGACTCGGGGGAAATCAAGAGCTTGAATCTCGCTCCTGGAGTGGAGGGGGTGATCGCCATCCCCGCTCGGAGTTGGCAAGAGGGGGAGACTCTGAATCTCAAGTTTTTCCGCGCCGGCGGCCTGCTTGTGGACAAGTTCAATCTACGAATCGGCGAGCGCGTAATGCATTTCCCCAACGAAACAGGGCCGGGTCCAAAGATATCCGAGGATGCGCGATCGCTTACCGTTCAAGGGGCGGAGTTCACCATAGTTTTTGACAAGAAGACAGGGCTCATTGCCGAAGGAACCTTCCGCGGCAAAAATATACTTGAAAGCGGACCGTTTTTGAACCTCGGGTCAGGTGCTTTATCCCCCTGGTGGCTGACAGGCATTCGTCACTCTACGACTTCGGAAGCGGCAGTGATCAATCTGTCTGGGGCCTACATGGCGCGCTGCGGGGACACCGGAGTCTTAGGTGTGGAGTTTGAAATAAGGATCGACGGGCAGGGGTTAATCACCACGGGGTATTCAATCCACGGGCAGCCCAAGGAAATGACTGAAGTGGGAATCACTTATACGCTTCCACGCTCGATCGACCGGCTCACGTGGGACCGAAAAGCCTTGTGGACTGCCTATCCTTCGGATCACATCGGCCGTCCGCAGGGAATGGCGGCGAGGGATGCGAGTAATCTGACCGAAAATTATCGCACCGAACCGAAGGGCCCTTGGTCGCAAGACTCTAAAGACTTCTTCTTGTACGGGCCGGAAGACCCTGGCGGCCGCGGCACCAACGACTTTCGGAGCCTCAAAGAAGACATTCGGCACGCCTCCTGTGTCTTGGCGGGAACGGACCTGCGAGTCCGCGCAGAATCGGATGGCACAGTCGCGGTCCGCGTTGAGGTCCTGCCGGATGGGAGAGTAAAGTTCAACATCAACAACTTATGGGGCTATCCGGACCTGGCCTGGGGAAATTTCACCCAACCTCTCAGCCTCGAGCCGGGATATAAGAACAGCGTTCGCATGCGACTTACGGATACTGACGAGGGATAAAAGCTACAGGATGATCAACGCCTTCCTCCTTCTCGATGGTACAACAATTGGGACAGGTCACCGTCTCTGGCCACTTTTCGGGAAGCCGACTTTTGGGGTCAAATCCTGAGGTGGGATCGCAACTGTGCCGCCAGGAACGAGTCACACCAGGTCAATCCGGGTGGCGAGGTTCCGCCGCGAAAGGATTTACGACACGGCGAATTTCGGCGAAATCGAAGCGCCTCGCCCCGTGTATCCGCGAAGGAGAATCTGGCTTCACTCATCCGCTATGGCCCCCGCTATTCCGGCCCGCCACCAACTGCGATTTCGCAGTCCGGCTCCGAGTGCCATGCACGGCTGAAACCCGGGATAGAATCCGGGTGCGGGGCACCAAACCCCTCAGAATACCTTTCGGGCTACTTGGCCAGCTCGCCGAGTCTTCCGGCCGACCAGCGGATTGCGTCGTGCACCAGCTCGCGATAGGCGGGGTAGAGATGTGCCTTGTCGTCATGCCCCAGCTCGATGTAAACCACGCGTGACTTTTGATAAGGGCTGATCCAGGCAACGGCGCCGTCACTCGTCGGGTTATCCGTCTGGAGAAGCACTTTGACCGCAGGCGAGATCCACATTCCCTTATAGGTCTCATCCCGCAGATGCATGGATCCCCATCGCGCCGTGATGGGGTGACGCATCACCGCTCGCACACATAATTCCTGATCGTGTTGATACGTGGACGCCTGCGTGGCACCTTGCGGCTTCAGCAGGTACTTCCCGCCCACGACCTCTTTCCACCACCACTCCCAATCCTGGTAGTCCGCGATGGCATGATGCAGCACCACGAGACCCTTGCCGCTCTCGACGAAGTTCCGCAGGTTGGTCTTCTCCACCTCGGCGATCTCATTCGAGAAGTCGTAAAGCACCAGGACATCGCAGGTCTTCCGGATATCATTGTTGAACGCCTCGTGATTCGATGCGGCATGGGACCAGTTGAGATCCGGGGGGCCTTCGAAAATGGTATAGAACGAAGTGGGGTAATCGTGACCACCGGTCACCACCAACACTCGCAGCGGGTCTAGCCCCTCCCCGCGAAGCGCGCCCTCGGCGGAGAGCGTGACGGCGCCCGTCGCCGCCCACTCCGTCCCGCGCGCGAAGGTCGCGACGAAACCAGGTTCCTGCATGGCAGCCACGTCGTGGCCCAGCGCCGTGTAAAGCACCCGCCCGCTTCCATATTGGTTTGTCCAGATCATGGGCTCGTTTTTGCTTGTCCCGCCGTTCGAGGGGTCATCGAAGGCCGTGGCCAGGACGTGCACGCCGGGGGTCATGCGGTGGCTGTGGTAGAGTTCGTCGGAGACCGTGAACGATTCCTTCATCCCCCGAGTCACGGGGTGGTTTCGGTCGACGAGTCTCACGGAAAAGCAGTGTCGCGGCGCATGCCCCGTTTTTGGCGGGTCTTCGGTCCACCAACCGCCGAGCATCTGCAAGTATTCGGGCCACACGGGCTCCTTGATGCCCGTGCGCACGTGGTTGTCACCCAGAACCTCGAGGCCCGTAAACGCGTAACTCGCAGCATGGACGGCGACCAAGCCTTTGCCTGACTTGACGAAGTGCTCGACCGCTTTCTCCGTCGCTTCTCCCCACCGCGGGCCATCGTAGTCGAGCACCAACGCATCGTAGGCGTCGAGTGTCGCGTCTGTGATGCCCCTCGGTTCCTCCTCCACGCGAATATCAAACCGGCCGCTGTCCACCAGGATTTTCTTCAAATAGGGTGTTGTGGTTCGCCAGTCATGGTTGTTGCGCCCGGAGAAGATAAGCACCCGGACTTTGCCGGGCTGGAAAAGAGAAACGGTCGCTTGCGCGAGCGCGCCCGCGGGAAGAGAAAGCGCAACGAGACTGGCCAGTAACACGATCGCCTGCCGATGAGCTCTGTTCATGATTCGCCACCGCCTCTTGCCGGTTAGGTAGTACTGTCCTCGTGGTATGGGTCAGGAAAAGGTTCTGCCGCACCCGGAAACACTTCACCGCTCCTCAGGGATTCCCCAGCACGCTATCGAGGTGCGCCAGGCTTCGCTTCGCCTGTTGCTCGGTCCCGCATTCAACGGAGAGAACGCCTTCGAACTTTGCGGCGCGGAGAATGGCAACCACTCGTTTCCAGTCGATCACGCCATCACCGCACGCGCATCCAACCGGCGTACCGGTCACCTTTCCTCGTTCAAGCTCGGAGTGCGGGCGGGCGATGTCCTTGGCATGAACGTGCACAAGAAGGTGACGAACCGCCTCCAGCCCTTCGTAGGGGTCGACGCCAGCAAGATAAGCGTTGCCTGTGTCGTAGTTCACGCGCAGAAAAGGCGATTCCACCAGCGTCGCGATGCGCAGCAATCCTTCCGTAGTGCGGGAAATGCTCTGGTGTGGCTCGATGCCGATGTAGACGCGATAACGCTCGGCCGTGCGCAGGACCGTGGTGAGCGTGTATTTCATCACGGGGAAAGCCTCATCAGCGCCCACCCAGGACGGTTGGATGCCTTCGTCCGTGTTGACCACTGGGGCGCCAATCTGAGCCGCGAACCTGATAGCTTTCTGCAGGTACGGCACGCTGATCTCCGGCCGCATCAGTGGACAGTGCGCGCTCAGGCCCGATGGTTTGACGCCATGTTGATCCAGGATGTCTTTCATCTCCCCCGGGTCATCATCCATGGAGAAGGAATGAAAATAGCCGGCTTCGCTCAGCAACTCTCGGCCGTTATGGACCAGCGGCTCAACATAGCGATAGCCGAGCTTGGCGGCGCGTTCCACACCCACGGCGAAGGGTTTGTCCTGCGATCGGATGAACTCCAGGTTGACGCCAATGCCGATGCTCATACATCCCACTCTTTTTGCCAGACCACTCGGCTTCGCTGCTTATAGGCGAGGTTTCCCATATGGCACGCCATGGCTGAGTAGTGACCCTCGACCACATCGGCGTTGGGCTGCTTGCGCGTGCGCATGCAGTCGAGCCAATTGGCCACATGAAAATCGTTGACCCCGGGCTTGGAGATCTCTCCCAGTTGGGCGTTTTCCTTGGCGGGAAGGAATTTATATCCGTGCCGGAAGATCGAGAGCCGGCCGCCTGTACCCATGAAAACGATTTCCGCCGAACCGGCAGGGATCATATCCGTCAGGGTCGCTTCAAAGGTCACGTTGATCTCCTGGGGATATTCGAGCGCAAAGTTGACGTTGTCGGGAGTATCGCGACCGTCGTCGTAGAGATAGATCCCGCCCGCTGCCACAGCGGAAAGAGGACGCTCAATATTGAGAAACCAGTGAACCACGTCGACCATGTGCACGAACAGACCGCCCGTCTGCCCCCCGGTGGAGAAATCCCAATAAGCGAAACGGTTGAAGTATCGCTTGGCGTCCCAGGGAATTTTTGGGAGCCACGCCAGGCAGGCATTCCAATCAAGCCCCTCCGGTTTCTGTTCGAAGCCCTTGGGAACCGGCGTCAGGTAGCCACCATTGGCGTTCCAGATGGTCCGTACCATGTTCACCTTGCCGATCAGGCCGGTGTCAAAGAATCTCTTCTTGGCTTCCTCGAAGTGCGCGGTGCTGCGTTGCTGCACACCGACCTGCACGATTCGATGGCTTTCCCGCACGGCGCGCACGAGGGGCGGTCCCTGTTCAGGCAACGAGGTCATGGGTTTCTCGACAAACACATCCTTGCCGCCGTGGCAGGCGTCGATGGAGATCTGAGCATGAACGTGGTCGAAGGTGGCGACGATAACCCCATCGATGTCTTGGCGGTCGAGCAGCTTGCGGTAGTCGGCGTACTTATCCAGCTTGGTCCCGGCTACGGTTTCCGCCTGGTCGCGGCGGAGATCCCAGATGTCGGCGACCGCAACCCATTGGATGTTTCCGGCTTCGTTGGCCCGCGTCATTAGGTAGGTGCCGCGTTGGCCTGACCCGATGATGCCAAGCCGAATGCGGTCATTCGCTCCCATCACGCGGAGAGCCGCCGCTGCGGTAGCCGTGCCGACCATGAAGGTCCTTCGCGAAATGTTATTCGACATTTCTCTCACCCTCCCTCGAATTGAGCGGGGACGCGTGTTGCGTGATCCTAGGTTCTTGGAAGTGTACACCCGAGGGTGTCGGTTGGAAATGCACCACATGAATTTCCCACCATGACCACGTCACACCCTGGACGTCGGCATCTATCGCCGCGCTTTTTGCCCCGGACTTGAGCGCAAGCGGATATGTCCTCAGCAAACCCTAGATGCCTTCCCCCCTCTCCCTTTTGGCCATTGTGACTGGATCTCAGCCCACCCGGAAACGCTCTGCCGATTCCGGTTCCCTCGAGCCTTCGCGCTTTCAGGATTCGGCCTGGGACACAGACTTTGCGCCAAGTGGGACATGTCAGCCGATTCCTGGCGGGAAGCCGACTTCCCAGACCGAATCTGATCGCGATGCAGACGATCGCGTGAGGATCATTCGTAGGACGGGGAATTCGCAACAGCTTTCCGGCGGGCACGATATAATGAGCTTTCGGTCGCTATTCACTTGCGGGAAAGTACCTCCTTGATCCGCTCCGGTGTCATGGGCAACTGGAGAAGCCGGGCGCCGGTGGCATCGAACACAGCGTTGGCGATTACGGCGCCCATACAGATGACGGCTGGCTCGCCACCCCCTTGCGCCGGTGAGTTCTTCGCGTCGAGGATGACCGTCTCGATTTCTGGCACCCAGGAAAAATGCGGAATGGTGTACGTGTCGAAATTGGCGGCGTGGATATCCCCGCCCGTGAATCGAACTTCCTCCATCAAGGCGTACCCCAGGCCCATGGTGATGCAGCCTTCCATCTGCAGCCGGGCGCCCGCGGGATTGACGCACAGCCCCATCTCCTGAGCGCAGACCACGCGCTTGACCTGGACGTTCCCCGTGCTCTTATCCACGGCGACTTCCGCGATGTGCGCGACGACCGTCCCCACGTCGGTCCCGCAAGCGACGCCGTAACCGCGTCCGCTGGGAGCCTTGGCCGGCGTCCATCCGAATTTCTCTGCGGCGGCCTCCAACACACGCCGCATACGCTCATTTTTCAGATTCTTTAGCCGGAACTCAATGGGGTCGAGTCCGGCCTTCGCGGCTAGCGCGTCGATGTGCGATTCCCGAGCATGCGTGTTGGTGTTGTTGCCGGGGGCGCGCCACGGCCCGGTGGCAAACGGATGCGCGCCTTGCGGGGCGGTCCAGCCCGAACCGTAGGCCATAGTGCGATGATGCGGGATTTCGTAGAACTGCTCCGACCCTCTTGCCCCGGCGAAATACACGCCGTAGTCCCAGAACGTAATCAACCCTGATTTGTTGACGCCCGCCTTGATCTTGATGACCGCTGCGGGGCGAAACGTGTCGTAGAAGAACTCCTCCGCCCGCGTCCAGGCCACCTGGACGGGCTTGCCGGTCAGCTTGGCCAGTCTCGCCGCCTCGAGCGCCTGCCGGATGTTGCTCTTCCCGCCGAACCCTCCGCCCACGAAGGGCGTGATGACCCGCACGTTCGCGGGCGCAAAGCCCAACTGGGAAGCGGCCGCGTCTTTGAGTGGGAAAGGCGTCTGCGTGGAGGCCCAAATGGTGAGTTTGTTTCCATCCATCTTCGCCAGAGCCGTATGTGGTTCCATCGGGGCGTGAGAGACGTAGCTGTTCAAGTAGGTCGTATCCACGACGTAGTCGGCTGCCTTTTCACCCTCTGCGAGGTTTCCGCCTTCAACCACGACTTCTCCCGCAGGCGCCACCTTGAGCAGGTGTTCGAAAATCGTTTTGTCGTCCACGGATGGCTTAGGCTGGTCGAATTGAGCTTTAATCTTCCCCAACGCCTGCTCCGCGACGTCGGGCTTTGGGTGAAGCACCGCGACCAGGTCTCCGTCTTGTACGACCTCGACGCCTTCGATTTCCCGTGCGCCCAAGGTATCCACGCTGACCAGCTTGGCGCCGTGAGCCGGAGGCCTCAGGATACGTGCACACAGCAGGCCCGGCTCCGTGAGGTCTCCGCAAAACCGGGCCCTACCCGTGACCTTGTCGACAGAGTCCCTTCTCAGGATCGGTTTCCCGACAATGGTGAAATCGGCGGCGGTCTCCATCGCCGCGCCCTTAACGTGCCGCAAGATTTTCTTCCCCTTGGCGAGCTCTGCGTAACTGACTTTCTTCTGGCCGGCCGCTTCGTAGACGATGCCATCCTTGGTTTTCAATCGGTCTTTCGGCACACCCAGTTTTTCCGCCGCCAGTTCCGCCAGCACGGCCTTCGCTTCGGCCGCGGCGGCTCGGAAAGGCGGACCGAAAAAGCGGGTCGTCATCGAACCGAAAGTCCCACGGTCCCAGGGGCAAAGGTCCGTGTCGCCCATCACCATGTGCACGGAATCGAACGCAACATCCAGCTCGTCGGCGAGCATTTGCGCGAGGGAGGTGATGACGCCCTGGCCCAGCTCGACTTTCCCGGTAAAGCCGGTCACCCGGCCGTCCTCGCCGATGCGCAGATAGGCATTGAAATCCTCGGGAAGCTGCTGCTCCCCGTCGCGCCGCCGCGCGCCCTCTTGGAGGGCGAGCGAATGCGGAATGGTGAAGCAGATAACGATGCCGCCGCCCACCAGTTTCAGGAACTCGCGGCGATCGAGCGGAAACGTCGGCCCGGCATCTCCCGTCGCGCCTGAAAAATCCATTTCCAGGTTTATTTCTTCCAGGCTCCGTGGCCTCGCGTCAGGGTTCTTCATCGCGCGCCTCCTCCCATCCGTTTCGCGGCAGTTTCAATGGCTTGAATGATCCGCGTATGCGCTCCGCAGCGGCACAGGTTGCCGTCCATCTGCTCGATGATCTGGCGGCGTGAGGGTCGAGGAGAATTAAGCAGCAAGCTGTAGGCGTTCATGATCATCCCCGGCGTACAGTACCCGCACTGCAAGGCGTCATGCTCGACGAAGGCTTTTTGCAGGGGGTGAAGCTCGCCGTTCTTCTCCAAGCCCTCGATGGTC
>Ga0316628_100003343_pt1 | contig 12346 bp, 10 predicted proteins | sample OWC_Aug_M2_C1_D5_FD_207648 | JGI IMG/M metagenome (GOLD analysis project Ga0316628, IMG submission 207648) | Wetland soil microbial communities from Old Woman Creek delta, Ohio, United States - OWC_Aug_M2_C1_D5_C | ecosystem: Environmental > Terrestrial > Soil > Wetlands | place: USA: Ohio...
CGACCGCGAGCGCGGCGCGATTCATGGTTCCGTCTCCTCTCGTGCCACCCCGCCGGGTCTGCCCGGGCGGCCTCTCGACGGGCACGCAGGGGTCCGATCCTGAACGGTCCCGGGGTGTTGCGCAAGGCCGCACTCCGTCGCAAGGGCCCGCCCCGTGCCCCGAAGGCCCCGGGCGCAACCGCGCTCCCGACCCTATCCTTGCGCAGACGCTTCACCCCGAGGCTGCGGTGTCGCCCACCACGGAGAGACAGCCAAGCGACGCGGTCCGGTGCTGGTGCGGGAACGCCGACCTGACCTCGTACTCCCCCGGCTACGCACGCTGCCCGCGGTGCGAATCGCTGGTCGCCTCGGAACCTCCCCGCGACCCCGCCCGGGTCGCGGACGAGCAGACCAGCCTCTACGGCATCAACTACTTCCACCAGCACGCGGAGGCGTTCGGGCACCCGTCGCTCGAGCAACGCGCTCGCCTGGACCTCTCGGACCGGTGCGCCCACTGGCTGCGCGTGGTCCTCGAGCACCGCCCGCCGCCGGCGCGCACCCTCGAGCTGGGCTCCGCCAACGGCGCGTTCGTGGGATTGCTGGCCCAGGCGGGATACCAGGCCGCCGGCCTGGACCTGAGCCCGGCCGTCACGGCCTTCGCGCGCGAGGCGTTCCAGGTCCCGGTGCTGACCGGTCCCATCGAGGCGCAGCGGCTCGAGCCGGGCGCCCTGGACCTGATCGCGATGATGGACGTGCTGGAGCACCTCCCCGACCCGGTCGCGACGCTGCGGGCCTGCGCTGCGGCGCTGGCTCCCGACGGTCTGCTCCTCGTCCAGACCCCGCGCTACGATCCGGGCCGGAGCTACCAGGAGTCCACCGAGCGGCAAGACCCCTTCCTCGAGCAGCTCAAGGCGGGCGAGCACCTCTTCCTGCTCAGCCCGTCCGCGGCGCGGAGGCTGCTGGCCGAGGCGGGGTTCGCCTTCCTCGAGTTCGTCCCGGCCATCTTCGCCCACTACGACATGTCGTTCGTGGCCTCGCGGGCACCCATCGCCCGCGTTCCCGAGGAAGCCTGGCGGGGAGCGCTGCGGCGGACGCGATCGGGACGGATCGTGGAGGGGCTGGTCGATGCGCGCGAGCGATGGCAGGAGGCGGTCCGGGCCCTGGAGGACCGGCTCGCGGCCATCGAGCGCGATCGCGCCGAGCGGCTCGAGTTCATCCATCGCCAGCAGGCGCACATCGAGGAGATCGAGCGAGACCGCGCCGCCCGGCTCGACGTCATCCACCGCACGCAGCAGGAGCTCGACGCGCTGCGCGTCCAGTTCGAGCACGCGCTCCGGTTCGGCCCGCTCTCCAGGCTCGTCCGCCCCCGCCCTCCCCGGATATGAGGCTCGCGTACTGCGGCCATTCCCACCACCGCATCACCGGCTCGACCCGCTTCCTGCTGGAGGCGCTCCGCTCCCGGGCCGAGGTCGAAGAGCACTGGCTCGACCACTGGCGCACCGGCGCCCGCTTCGACCCCGCCCCCTTGCTGCACGCGGGCTACGACGGCATCGTGGTCTGCCAGCTGGAGGACGTGGCGCTGCAGCTGGCCGCCGCCGGGCTCGCCAACCTCACGTTCTTCCCGATGTACGACAGTTGCCACGCGGCCGGCGATTCGTACTGGCGCCGGATGGGCGACGCGAAGGTGGTCTGCTTCAGCAGCACCCTGCACGCGCGGCTGCAGCGCCTGGGGCTGCGGACCCGGTTCGTCCGTTACTTCCCCGAGGTCCCGGCCTCGCGGGCGAGGGCGGGTCCGGCGCTGGCGGGCTATTTCTGGCAGCGACGGCAGGACGTGACCTGGAGCAGCATCCGGGCGCTGGTCGGCGACGCGACCTTCGACCTCTTCACGCTCCACGAGGCGATCGATCCATCGGGCGGTGCGTTCGTCCGCCCCTCCGAGGAGGAGGTGCGGCGCCACCGCATCCGCACCACGCGCTGGTTTGCGGACCCGGATCAGGCGGCCGCCGACCTCCTCCGCCACAACGTCTACTTCGCCCCCCGGCTCCGCGAGGGCATCGGGATGTCCTTCCTGGAAGCGATGGCGCTGGGGTTCCTGGTGGTCGCCCCCGACCGGCCCACCATGAACGAGTACATCGTATCGGGCGTGAACGGCCTCCTGTACGATCCCGAGCGGCCCCGCCCTCTGGACCTGTCCGCGGCCCCGGCCATGGGAGAGCGGGCCCGCCAGCACGTGGCCCTGGGACGCCAGGCCTGGTGTCGATCGTTGCCGGCGCTGCTCGACCTGGTCGAGGCGCCCAATCGCGACGTGGCCATCCAGGCTCCCCTCGAGGCGCTGGATCCGCAAACGCTGGCGTGGGGCGGATCGCGCCGGCGGCCGCTCCCTCCGCCGGGCGGCTCGGCCGCGGGAAGGCGGCCCGTGCGCCGGCCGGCCATCACGGTGGGCATCGTGGCCCAGGGGCGCGCCGAGGGCCTGGAGGAGACGCTCGGGACGGTGCTGCGGCAGGAGCTCCCGGACGTGGAGATCCTGGGGCTGGCGCACGGGCCCGGCCAGGCTGCAGCCGACGGCCTGCGCCGGCTCGGGCCCTGGCTGGACGGTTGGCGCAGCGAGCCCGCGCTCGGGCCAGCCGCGGCCAGGAACGCGCTGGCGTCGGCCGCCACCGGGCGGCACGTCCTGTTCCTCCGGCCCGGCGACCGGCTCGCGTCGCGCCATTCGCTCGCGGCCGTGCTCGGGGAGGTGCCGGCCGAGATCGTCCTGGCCCATCACCTGGCGCGTCTCCGCGCCGGCGAGGAGCTGGTGACGGCGGCGGACCTGGCCACCCTGGGCTCGCGCCTGCGGCGGGGCGAGCTCGACTGGGAGCTGATCTCGGGAGCCCCCCACCCCTCCTCCACCCTCTGGCAAGCCGCGCTCCTCCGGCGGGAACCGTTCCACCAGGGGCCGGGCCTGCTCTGGCACGAGGAGCGCCTGCTCCGCGCGGCGCGCGACGGCACACCGTATCGCCACGCCCTGGCGGTCCTGTGCAGCATCCCCGTCGCGCCCGAGACCGCCAGGGCCCGGATCCGGCGGCTCGAGAGCTGGGGCGCGCTCGCCGTACATTTCACCGACCGACCAGAGGAGGCGGCGCACCGCCTGGCGGCCATGCGCCGGGAGGCGGGACGGCGCGAGCTGGATCGCCTGGCCGCGCGGGAGCTGTTCCTGCATCTCGGGCGGGTGCCGGGGGCGGCCCGCGAGCTGAAGCGGCGCCTGCGCGCCCGGCTCCGCCGGCGGATGGCCGCGCGCACCTCCCAGCCGGCCGGGCATCCTCTGGCCGCGCCGGAGGCGCACCCGGAGGCGTGACCCCGTGACCCGCGACCTGCCGCTCGTCAGCATCGTCACGCCCACCTTCAACCAGGGCGCGACCATTCGCGAAACGATCGACTCGGTGGCCTCCCAGACCTATCCCGCCGTCGAGCACATCGTGATCGACGGTGGCTCGACCGACGAGACGGTCGAGATCCTGCGCTCGGCCCCCCGGGTCAGGTGGATCAGCGAGAAGGACCGCGGACAGACGCACGCCATCAACAAGGGGCTGCGGATGGCCCGCGGCGAGATCGTCGCCTACCTCAACTCGGACGACCTGTACCTGCCGCACGCGGTGGCAGCTGCGGTCGACGCGCTTCGCTCGCACCCGGAGGTCGAGCTGGTGTACGGCGACGGGCTGGTCATCGACGGCGACGGCGCCACCCTCTGGGAGTGGCTCTCCCGCCCCGAGGACTGGCGCCTGCTCACCGGCTACTTCTTCCTGTGGAACGACTTCACCAACTACATCATGCAGCAGGCCACCTTCTGGCGGAGGCGACTGCACGATCGAGTCGGCTGGTTCGACGAGGACTTCCACCTCACCATGGACATCGAGTTCTGGTTGCGGGTGGGGGCCTCCGGCGCCGGCATGCTTCACCTTCCCGTGCAGCTGGCCAAGTTCCGCATGGCGCCCGGCACCAAGTCGCTCTCCTCGCCCACCGTCTTCTGGGAGGATCAGCTCGAGCTCTTCCGCCGCTACGCGCGCCCCAGGCTGGGCCGCTTCGTCGAGCAGTACCTGTTCGAGGAGATGAACAGGAACGGCGCCTCGCTCGACGAGGCGCGCGCCCGCTACCGGGCCATCGCCCGGCGGCGCTGGGCGGCGCTCCCCGACTTCACGGCGCTCGAGGCCCTCGACGAGTCCGCCGCGCTCGGCGCGCTGGTGCGGTTCGCCGATCACGCCTGGAACACGGGCGACGCGGCCCGAGCCCGCGCGCTGTGGGGCGAGGCCCTCCGCCGGAGCAGGGCGGCGCTGGTGCACCGGCGCGCGCCCGCCCTGCTCGCCAAGCTCTCCTCCGGTCCGCTGGCGCCACACCTGCGGCGGGCATGGCTGAAGGGGATCGAGCGCTACCGCGACTGGCGCTACCAGTACCGGTACCGCGAGAAGCGCCCGGCGGCGCACTGACCGGCGCCGCCTCAGCGGAACAAGCCGACGCGATCGATCCAGCCCGGCCGCTGCAGGATCATGACCAGCGGCTGCGCGTGGTAGGTGTAGTAGAGGCGGTGGGTGCGGTCCGGCGACGGATCGCGCAGCCAGGCCTCGTGCTCGAGACGCGCCTGCGCCAGATATCCCGTGGTGGCGTCCCGCAGCTCCTCCCGCTCCTCGGCGGTGAGCGGGGCGGCCTCCAGCTTCTGGCCGAGCTTCACCTCCAGTTCATCGAAGGTGCGCCGGAACTCGCGCAGCTCGCGGCGCGCGGCCCGGGCGCGCCGTCGGCCGCCGAGCGCGCGCAGCCGCAGGCCGGCGCGGCGCGCCATCTCGGCATACTCGTCCCAGGTGTGCCAGTGGAACACCTCGTAGTCGAGCTTGCTCCGGTACCGCTCGCGGATGCGGCCCCACAGCCGGGACGCCTGCCCGTGCTCCAGCAGGACCATCCCGGGCACGTCGTAGTGCGGCTCGCTCAGGACGCTCTCGGGGTGCAGCTTGTTGAAGAGGGTGACGCAGGCGAAGCTGCCGCGCCGGCGGCCGAGCAGCTCGCCCAGGCGGCGGATCATCCGGGCCGGGTCGGGTACGTGCTCCAGCACGTCCGTGCACAAGACCGCGTCGAACTCCTCGGGCAGGTCCTGCTCCAGGATGTCGAGCTTGCGGAGCTCGACCGGCGTCCCCCGGCACAGCTCCCGGGCGGAGGCCAGGCGCGGTGCCGAGACGTCCACGCCCAGGACGCGCCGAGCGCCGGCGGCGGCGCAGGCCAGGGCCAGGCTCCCGTTGTTGCAGCCCACGTCGATGCAGCTCCTGCCCGCGATGCGGAACCCGGCCGCGGTCAGCCAGCCCAGGAACTGCGCCTGCCGCCCCGGGGCTCCCAGCTCGGACTCGAGGTAGCGCGCCGCCTGCGGGTTCTCGAGGTGCTCCCTCTTGAGGTGCTCGAGGTACTGGGCCACGAACTCCCGCGGGATCATCGGATACCGCCGGGCCTGGAGCGCCGCGGCGAGCTGCAGGCTGTCCGCCGCCAGCGCCTGCTTCAGGTACTCATGGTCGGCGAAGAGCCGCCCCAGGTCGATGACCACGCCGCTCTCGCCCATCCGCCTCACCCCCGGACCAGCGATGGAGAGGCCGTGGGCGAGGACGCGCCCTCCCGCGGCGCCGGCGACCCCGCGACCTGCTGGTATACCGCGGCGGTGGCGTCCGCCATGCGCGCGGTGGTGAATGCCTCGGCCCGCGATCGCAGCCGAACCCGCAATCGGTCCCGCAGCCCGGGGTCGCGCCACAGGTCGCGGATGGCGCGCGCGATCTGCTCGACGTCCTCGGGGTCGAACAGGTAGCCGTCCTCTCCCACGATCTCCGGGAGGCTGGTCGCGCACGAGCAGGCGACCGGACACCCGATTGCCATGGCCTCGACCACCGGTAGCCCGAACCCCTCGAACAGGGACGGGAACACCATGAACTCGGCGCGCCGGAGCATGTGCCGGAACGCAGCCCGGGGGACGTACCCGAGCATGCGGACCTGCTCCGTCAACCCGAGCCGGGCCACCTCCCGCCGGACGGGCTCCGCGTCGGCGGCCTCCATCCCGGTCAGCACCAGCGGCAGATCGAAGCCGTCGCGCTCGCGCAGCCGCGCCAGCGCCTGGAGCAGGCGCGCGTGATTCTTGTGCGGCCAGTACGCGGCCGGGTAGCAGAAGAAGCGCTGCGGCAGGCGCTCGTCGTGCCGCTCCGGACCCTCCGGGGAGCGGATGTCTTCGCCGGCGGCCAGGTGCACCACCGTGATCTTCTCGCGGGGCACGCCGTAGCGCTCCACCAGGCTCCGGGCGGTGTACTCGGAGATGGCGATGAGATGCGACGCCCTGGCCGCGGAGGGCCGGTAGTTGCGCTCCCTCCACGTCAGCTCGGCGGCGCTGAAGAACTCCGGGAGGTGCTCGTGCTGCAGGTCGAGGAACGTCACCACCGTCCGGCCCGGGTAGTCGAACGGGACGATGAAGCTGAGCGGGAAGTGCAGCAGGTCGAGATCTGCCCTGATGAGGAGGTCCTTCAGCCCCCGGCCGTAGGCGCGGAACACGGCGCCGTGGACCGCCCGGTCGAGCAGCTTGACCCATCGCGGGATGTGGACGTCCACCATGACCGTCTCGCAGCTCCCGCGGAGGTCCTCGAAGAGGGGCGCCGTCAGATAGTTCACGAACAGCACGTATCGGTGACCGCGGTCCTTCGCGACCAGGCCGCGCACCAGCGTCTCGGCGTAGGTCTGTACCCCGCCGCTCTTGCCCGGGACGAACTGCGTCAGGTTGATGCCGATCCTCATGTGGTCCCGTTCTCCTGCTCGAGCCGGCGGCAGCCGTCCACGATCCCGCGGGAGAGGGCGACCTCCGCGAGCTGGCCGATGAACTTGGGGTCGTTCCAGGGCATCCGCCATACCCGCCCCAGCGCCCGGAGGATCTCCCGCCGGGCGTTCCGGCGGTGGTGCCTCTTCATGCCGGCCAGGCGCTCCGGGGTGAGCAGCCCCCGCTTGTCCTCCACGTCGACGAGGCAGACGCCCTCCAGGTAGGCGCGGCGGACGAGGAAGCGCCGCTGCATCCGGCTGCGGGAGACGCGGTGGTACACCAGGGCATCGGGCTGGTAGTAGATCCGTCCACCGGTCTCGCGCACCCTCCATCCCAGGAGGGAATCCTCTCCCGTGACCGGCCAGCCCGGGCGCGCCCCGATCCGCTCGTTGAATCCCCCCAGGCTCTCGAGCTTCCGGCGCGTGATGGCCGCGTTGACGGTCATGGGGAGGCTGACCTCCGGGAAGGGCGCGAGCCTGCCCCCGGGATCGTAGATGGCGAGCAGGTAGTCGCGGCTGGACGGAAACCAGGTCGGCGGCGTCCCGCCCTCCCAGAGCGGGAGGATCCTGCCGCCCACCATGTCGGCGGGCGTGCTCTCGAAGGCCTCGACGATGGCCTCGATCCACCCGGGGTCCGGGACGGCATCGTCGTCCGTGTAGGCGACGATCTCTCCCCGGGCCAGGCGCCATCCGATGTTGCGCGCCAGGCTCACCCCGGCCGCGTCGCTGTGGACGTACCGGAGCTCGTATCCGCTGCCGCGCCGGACGGTCACCAGCTCGCGCGTGCTGCTGTCGGGGCTCTGGTCGACGACGATCACCTCGGAGGGCCGGAGGCGCTGGCGTTCCAGCGCCTCCAGGCATCCAGGGAGGACATCCGGGCGCCGGTAGGTGGCGATGACCACGCTGACGGTCCTCGGCATCGGTGCGCTTCCCCCGCGGGGCGGCTATCGCGCCGGCCCCGGATCGTGCGCCGCCACCATCATCCGGATGAGGTCGGCGAAACTGGTCGAGGCGGTCCACCCGAGGACGTGCCGCGCCTTGGCCGGGTTGGCGAGCAGCCTGGTGGGTTGCCCCGGCCGCTGGAGGGCCGGGTCGGCGCGGACGTACCTGGTGTAGTCGAGATCCAGCGCGCCGAAGGCGAGCTCGCACAGCTCCCGGACGGTGTGCGCCACCCCGGTCCCGACCACGAAGTCGTCCGGGACCGGCTCCTGCAACATGCGCCACATCGCGTCGACGTGGTCGCCGGCGTACCCCCAATCGCGGATCACGTCCAGGTCGCCGAGCGCCAGCTCACGCTGCCGGCCGTCCCGGATGGCTCGCGCCCCGGCCACGATCTTCGACGAGACGAACTGGCGTGGCCGGCGCGGCGATTCATGGTTGTAGAGGATGCCCGAGCAGGCGAAGAGCCCGTAGTGGCTCCGGTAGAGCCCGACCAACTGGTGCGCGAACACCTTCGCCGCGGCGTACGGATTGGCCGGGGCGACCGGCGTGAGCTCGTCCTGGGGCGAGCTCTCGGCCCGTCCGAAGATCTCGCTGGTCGACGACTGATAGAACCGCGCCTCGGGCCGGACCTCGCGCATGGCATCGAGAAGGTGGATGACGGGCCAGCTCGTGATCCGGATGGCGGCCGCCGGATCCTCCCAGGACTGCGGCACGAAGGAGTGCCCGGCCAGGTTGTAGATCTCGTCCGGCGCGACCTCGGCAATCGCCCGCAGAACGGCGTAGCGATCGAGCAGATCGACCTCGACGAGCTGCACCCCCAAGCCCCGGTACTCGTCCCCGCGGCGGCCGAGCATGGTCCCCGGGCGCCCGCACCCCACGACCTGGTAGCCCTTCGCGCCGAGGAGCGTCGCCAGATAGTACCCGTCCTGGCCGCCGATGCCGGTGATGAATGCCCGTTTCATCGCTGTCGGTATAGGTTGCGGCCTCGCCCTCCGGAAGCGCTCAGAACGAGCGGCGACGGCGCCCCTCCCGGGAAGTTGCGGCCCCTCCGTCGCTGTCGAACCCTCTGCCGGGTCGGCACCGAGGCAGGGGGCCGGCGGGACTCATGGTTCGGATCCTCCTGGCGACGGCCGTGCTCGCGGCAGCCTACCTGGGCTGTCTCTGGATCATCCGCGCGGGACGGAGGCGTCCGCTCGGCCTTGCTCTCGCCCTCGCGCTGGCGCTCCTGGTCTGCCTGGAGGCGCTGATCGCCTGGGCGCTGTCGCGGGTGCGGGCCATCTCGCCCGCGCCGGTGGCGACGGCGAACCTCCTCCTCGCGCTGGCGGGGGCGCTGGTGGCGTGGAGGGTGCCCCGTGCGCGCCGGGTCCCGCGTCCCTCGCGCAACCTGCTGCGGCCCGTGCCGCTGGCCGTCCTCGTCCTGTTCGCGATGGTCCTGACGGCCGCGCTGGCGTATCGGCCGAACAACTGGGACAGCATGACGTACCACCTGGCGCGGGTGGCGCACTGGATCCAGAACCGCTCGGTGGCGCCGTATCCCGCCGGCGACCCACGCCAGGTGCTGTACCCCCCCGGCGCCGAGTTCCTGGTGCTGGCCCTCCAGGTGGTGAGCGGCTCCGATCGCGCCGATAGCCTGGTGCAGCTCGGCGCCTGGGCGATCGTGATCGCGGCGGCGTCCCCGCTGGCCCGGTGCTTCGGCGCCCACCGGCGCGTCGCCCGCGCATCGACCCTGCTGGTCGCCGCCACCCCGATGGCTTTGCTGCAGGGCTCCAGCACGCAGAACGATCTGGTCGCCACCGCAACCGCGGTTGCGGTGGTGGCGGCCAGCCTGCCGCTGCTCCACCCCTCGCGGCGCTCCCGGGCTGCCGATCTCGCCCTGCTCGCGGCGGCGGTCGCGGCGGCCTGGCTGGTGAAGCCCTCCGCGCTCCTCGTGGCAGGGCCGCTGGCCGCCTGGGCCGGGGGAACGTGGCTCGCCACCTCCATCGGGAAGGGGCGCGCCTTCCTCCCGGTGGGAGCGGTCGTCGTGGCCGCAGGTCTCGTGCTCGTCGGTCCGACGCTCGCGTCCCGAGGCCATCCCGGCCGGTTCGACTTCCTGTACGGGACCCGGCCGGAGGTGATCGATCGGGCGGTCAACGCGGTCCGGGGGGCGCTCCGGCAGCTGACGCTACCGGACCGCATCGGCGGCGCGCTGTTCTCCGGGCCCGCGATCGGCTGCGCTCAACCCCAGGGTCCGTGCCTGGGGTACGCCCGGCGAGCGCACGAGGACTTCGCCGGGAACCCCCTGCTGGCGGCGGTGGTGGTCGCCGCGCTGGCCGCGGCCGCCCTGCGATGGAAGCGGCTCACGCCGCGCGCCCGGCTGGGAGCGGCGGCGTGGGTCCTGGGCTGGCTCCTGTTCCATGCGGCCTTCCGGGACAACGTCTGGATTCCCAGGCTGGAGCTGCCCGCGATGATGCTCGCCCCGCTCGTGCTCGGGGCGGCCCCGGGGCGCGGGTGGAACGCCGGGGTGGGGCGCTCCGCGGTGGCTCTCGCGCTGATGGCCGCCGTCGGGCTGGGTATCGGGACGGCGGTGCACAACGAGCGCCGGCCGCTGCAGTTCGAGCGGCTCCGCCGTGGAGGGCTGGAGGAGGCCTACTACGCCCCCGATTCGCCCCCGGGGCTGGCCGACTGGCACCGGCAGGTGCTGGAGGAGCTCCTACGCTCGGGGTGCCAGCGCCTGGTCACGCAGATCTCCGTGAACGGATTCGACTACCCCATCACCTGGCGCGCCATGCAGCGCCGGATCGAGGTGCGCCCTGCCGCGGGCTCCGACGACTGGGGGTGCGCGCTCTTCGTGGACGGCCCGCCGCCCTCCGCGCTCGCCCGCCGCTGGATGGCGACCCGGGTTCGCGGGTTCTACCTCGCGCCGGTCGGGAACCCGGAGGGTGGCTGACCTTCTCGGGCCTGATCGGGGGCGGGCGACGCGCTCGTCCGAGGTGGTGCGGTTGGGGTAGACGGGGGACCGAACTGCCTCGCGAGGGGACGCCGCCGTGGCCGCGCCCCGACGGGTCCTTTGCACCGATGGAGGGCCTGCCCACCACTGGGGGCGGACTGCACGACCTCGCATCTTCTCCCTATCCGTCACGAGCCGCCCCGATGGCTGTCCGGACGCAGACCGACTCGACCCCCCGTGTCTCGGTGGTTGTCCCCGCCTACGACGAGGAGGGCGGCATCGCAGAGCTCGTGGACCGGCTCGTTCCCGTGCTCAGGGTTCACGGAACGTTCGAGATCCTCTTCGTGGACGACGGGAGCACCGACGGGACCCTCCCGGCCATCAAGCGCCAGCAGGCGCGCCATCCGGAGGTCGGTTACCTCTCGTTCTCTCGCAACTTCGGCCACCAGGCGGCGCTTCGCGCCGGGCTGGCATACGCCCGCGGTGAATGCGTGATCTCCATGGACGCAGACCTTCAGCATCCGCCCGAGCTCATCCACGAGCTGGTGGCGAGGTGGGAGGGAGGCGACGAGATCGTGTACACGGTCCGCCAGGAAGGTGCGCGCGTCGGCCCGTTCAAGCGCATCACCTCGCGGCTCTTCTACGGGATCATGAACGTGCTGTCGGGTGTCAGGATCCAGGACGGCGCGGCGGACTTCCGGCTCATCTCGCGGCCCGTGCTCGACATCCTGAACCGCCTGGACGAGAACCCCCTCTTCCTGCGGGGCATGCTGGCGTGGCTCGGCTTTCGCCAGAGCGGCATCCGATACGCCCCCGCCCCGCGGGCGCACGGTACCTCCAAGTACACGCTCGGGCGGATGGTCCACCTCGCCCTGGAAGGCATCACCTCGTTCAGCATCAAGCCCCTGAACCTCGCGCTCGCGGCCAGCGGCGCCGTCGCAGTGCTGGCCCTGGCGTACAGCCTCTACGCGCTGTACGTCAGGCTGTTCACGGGCAACGCCGTCCCGGGGTGGACCTCGGTGCTGGCGGCGGTGCTCTGGCTCGGGGCCGTGCAGCTGCTGATCCTGGGGATCATGGGCGAGTACCTGGGTCGCCTCTTCGTCGAGGCCAAACACCGGCCGCCCTTCGTCATCCGCGAGTCCAGCCTCGACGCCCGGGCCAGGCGGCGCACCACCTTCGTTCTTCGTGAGTCCAGCCTCGATCATGACTAGGTATGCGCTGATGACCGCCGGCATCGCCTGCTCGGCGACGGCCCAGGTCCTCCTCAAGCAGGCTGCGCGCGCCGTCCCCTACGGATCGCAGTGGCTCCTGTGGATGGGCGCCAGCGGAGCCACCTACGCGGCCGCGTTCGCACTCTACGCGGTGGTGCTCCGCCAGTTCCCGCTCAGCGTGGCTGCCCCCGCCATGACCATCGCGGTGATGTGTGCGGTCGTGGCCGCCGGTGCGCTGCTCGGGGAGCCGCTCTCCGCGCGGCGCGTCGTCGGGGTCCTGCTCGGCGTGGCCTCCGTGGTGGCGGTGCTCGGGTGATGGAGGCGTCGGTCGCGGCGGCTCGCCCCGAAGAATCCCGCATCTCCGGGATCGACATCTCGGTGGTGGCCGCCATCTGCGCCGCGTGGATCGCCTTCTTCGCCTTCGGGGGCACCATCGGGTCGGACTATCACCTGCTCGACGATCACGAGATCCTCCGCATCGTGGCCG
>Ga0316628_100003344_pt1 | contig 12344 bp, 9 predicted proteins | sample OWC_Aug_M2_C1_D5_FD_207648 | JGI IMG/M metagenome (GOLD analysis project Ga0316628, IMG submission 207648) | Wetland soil microbial communities from Old Woman Creek delta, Ohio, United States - OWC_Aug_M2_C1_D5_C | ecosystem: Environmental > Terrestrial > Soil > Wetlands | place: USA: Ohio...
AAGATGATCTCTCTGGCAACAGAGACCGAGAGAACGCTGTTTTTCGATTTCCTTCCCCTCGCCCTGGGCGAGATCCGCGGCTTTAAGACGAGGTTCCACCTTTACACCGTTCCCGGCCAGGTCTTCTACGATGCAAGCCGCAAGCTAATCCTGAAAGGAGTGGACGGCGTCGTGTTTGTGGCGGATTCGCAAATCGAGCGCATGGAGGCGAACATCGAGAGCATCGAGAATCTCCGCATCAACATGACAGAACAGGAATATGATCTGGATAAAATCCCCTTCGTCATACAGTACAACAAGAGGGACCTGCCGAACGTCGTGCCGTTGGAGGAGATGAAAAAAGCATTAAATCCCAGGAGTGTTCCTGATTTTGAGGCCGTTGCCATGGAGGGTGCCGGTGTGTTCGACACGCTCAAAGCTATCGCCAAGCTGGTGATCATGGAACTGAAGAGGAGACAGGAAGGGTAGAAAAAAGCAGGTCCAGAGGGGCAAGGGTCCTAGGGTCAAGATAAAAAATAACTCATTGACAGAAAAGGCTTTATATGGTATTTATACCAGCCTGCAATAACAGAATCGATTAACAAATACCGAATCATTCCCCGGTAGCTCAGTCGGTAGAGCAGGTGGCTGTTAACCACCCTGTCGCTGGTTCGAGTCCGGCCCGGGGAGCCAGAGCCAAAAAAGGGCCAATTTCTCAGGAAATTGGCCCTTTTTTACTACACGATTATTTATCATGCTGTTCCTTATTAAACAATGCTTTCAGGGCTCACTGACATGGGAGCCTGACGTTCCAGCAAAGAAGTTGCGAAACGTTATCCGATCAGTAATCAAAGTTATGGTAATTTTATCAACCTCTGTACTACGCACTTAAACCCAAGCCCATCCTTTTTTCCATGATGTGAGCTATGATAAGATCCGCTGCTCTATCCGGATTGGGTTCGACGGCAAAACTGGCGCCGAAGACATCTTTTAATCCGGCCGTCGCCAGTTTCGTTACATTATCGCTTCCGCCGATAGGCGGCATCACCCCAAGGACGGTAAAGATGCCGCTGGCCATGACGTAGAAGGCGATTGCAACGGCCTTTTCTGAATACCACTCAGGTGCGGCCCCAGCGAGTGGGAGTTTGTCGATATCAACACCAAGGGCATTGGCTAGTGCACAGGCAATAACAATAATCCTTGAATTATCAACACAAGAACCAACATGCAATGAAGGCGGTATATTAAGAAGGCCGCATATCTCTTTCAAGCCTGGTCCGGCCATTTCCTTTGCCTCCGGCACTTGCAATCCTGCCTTCCCTGCAGCCACATTTGCACATCCCGTGGTAAGCACAAGGATATCCTTCGCGATTAACCGTTTGATCAGAGCCACATGGCCGTAATCCTGTCTTACTTTCGGGTTATTGCATCCAACGACACCAACCGCTCCCTTAATTTTGCCGGCTTTTATCGCATCTATTAACGGGGTCAGGCTTCCACCCAACGCGCCCACAATAGCCTCTACGGAAAAACCGGTCATCGTCTTGACCGGAGCTACGGGAATTGATACTCTGTCCCTATTTCGATGGGTATAATTCTCTATCGATTCCCTCACCAGTTTGAATGCCTGCTCTTTCGCGTTCGCAGGGCTGAATTCAACGTGTTCCATAAAGGGGAATTTTGCCTTATCAGAGGTAGAGTAAAGTTTTGTGTGATAGCATTGCGCGACCTGACCTAGCGAAGGCATGATGCACTGGTAATCCACGATGATGGATTCAACTGCGCCGGTGACGATCGTCAGCTCCGTCATGAGATGGTTGCCAGCCATCGGTATTTTTTTTCGCATCAGGAGTTCATTGCCTGTACAGCATAGTCCGGCGAGGTTGATTCCCTTCGCACCCTGTGATTTAGCAAGGTTGATCATTTCGCTGTCTTCCACAGCCCGTCCAATCATCTCAGATACAACGGGGTTGTGGCCATGCACCAGGATGTTGACGTAATCCTCTTTCAAGACCCCTAGGTTTACGGTTGAAAAGCCTGGCTTCGGCGTCCCGAATATGATATCGGACAATTCAGTGCCGATCATTGACCCCCCGTAGCCGTCAGAAAGACTGTTTCTTACTGCGTGAAGCAGCAGGGAGACATAATCGTTATCAACACCCATGTGTGTTCGGTGCATGGTTTCCGTGGTCTCCCGGTCTATGCCTCGGGGAACGACCTTCAACTTTTCCCAAAGCCCGATCCGCTGCTTCGGCGCTCTACTGATGAACGTGGGCCTTCCTTTCTTCATCCCGAAATCTTCCATCATCGCTTCGGCCAGCTCGACCGCGATTTCCTTTTCACTGAGGCGGCCATTCTCGATGCCGTATTCCTTGGCTACTCTCTTCAGTTTTTCCGGGTCTTTTATCTCATATCCAGCTGCTGTGCCTTTTCCTATTTTATGGAGGACCTCGATAAGGTCGCGGGCGTGATCCGAATGAGATGCGGAACCTGCTGCAACCATCCTTGAAATGTTTCTTGCCACAATTGTATCGGCGTTAGCGCCGCATACGCCGAAATGCGCGCCTTTCCCGTGCGGATCGATCCTGCAGGGCCCCATGGCACAGACGCGACAAGACAGCCCGGTTCTGCAGAACAGGCACTGCGGCTCCTGTTTCCTTGCCCGATCCCATACTGTGGTCACATTGTCTTCGTGGGCCTTTTTCAGCATCGATTGCGCATCTGCAGCGATGGAACATTCCTGATATTTATCCATGACAGCCTCCTTCTGATAACCACGTTGCTAAAGAAGATCCGCCTCGAACACAAAGGGTTTAGCCTTGTCGAGAACTAATTAAAGTAAATCACAGACATAAGGCATCGTCAATTTCAAGGACCTGCAACTGTTCACTTCGTTGCAATTGTTTAATGTGAAGACGGAAACGGAAATACTTGCCTCGGATACGAAGGGCCTATCCAAGGCTTTGGAAGTGTGTTGGAGAAATGTTTCATTCAGGCTGACACGCGTGGCAATCTGCCAACTGCAAACCAAACTACGGTTATAACCCTCAGAGTGAACTTTACCCTAAAAACTGGGCCAAGCAAAAGTGAAAATTTCTAGTTTGCATAATACAACCAGAATTCTTTGCTTTTGCCATAATATTGATATTGCATAGTTGTAGGTGGAGCCTGGAGAGCCAGGGGCACAACGAAAATGAATAATTCCGTCTGAAGTATTTTGTAAACGCTCCTTCCCGCACATTTGATTCTGATTAAGTCATGAATAGGGCATGTTGCATTTTGTTATCAGCAATACGCTAGGCCACTCAGTTTTAATCCATCTCCGGAAATCCCTTCAATCCGCATAATGAATATTACTGTCTTTACGGGAGGTTTTCTGTTCCTTCTGCACACGCACATAAATGCAATAAAGTGAAAGTTGCATATCATGGAAATTGACAGGCTTTCGTGCCAGTGCTTAAATTTAATTGAATCCCGACAAAGCCAAAACCATTGTAAGAGAGACGGGAAACCGGGTGAAATATGAGAAGCACGGAAGGGTGAAGAACATGGGACTCGGATATTCTCTGAATAAAATTCTAGATACAGTGAGAGCTATGTGTATTCAAAAGAAGCTTAATGCTCGCAAATGGTCACGGCAAGAGCTGATGATCTGATGAAAACAAAGTGAGGGATTATTCCCGGTGAAAACGGCAAAGATCAGGAAAGAGAGTCTCAAGGCGGTCTTCGAAGTTCTCGGAGAACAGTACAGGATAATCGGGCCTAGGGTAGTGAACGGCACGGTAGTCCTGTCAGATATATCCTTTGGCGACATCCCCGCCGGGTGCAGGGACCGTCAGAGCGCCGGGAGCTATCGGCTTGAAGAGCAGAGAGTCGAGGGCGTATTCACCTTTACGCCCGGCCCAGATTCGTTCAAGAAATTCCTGCATCCATCTTCAGAAAAACTCTTTGCCTTCCGGAAGACCGCCAAGAGTGTCGGCGTCAAAAGCGATGCGAAGGAAGAAAAGCCGATGGCCTTTGTCGGAGTAAGGGCTTGCGATCTTGCGGCTCTTAAGCTTCTCGACAAGGTCTTTCTCGAAGGCCCTGTTCGAGAGGGGGGATACGAGCTCAGGAGGAAAGACCTCTTCATCGTCGCTGTGAACTGTCTCCATCCTGGTGAAAACTGCTTCTGTGATTCGATGGGGACCGGCCCCGAAGCCAAAGATGGGTTCGATCTTGCAATCACTGAAATCCCTGGGTCTTTCCTAATCGAGACTGGCAGCGCCGAAGGCGAAAAGGCGCTTGAGAAATTGCCTCATGAGAAAACGCAGGATGCCGATCTCGATGAAAAGTGGTCCGGAATTTCCCGGTGCAGGGAGATGATTAAAAAAACGATGAAGATCAGCGACCTCCCCGGCATCATCTACAGAAACATGGAGCACCCGAGATGGACTGAGATTGCGACCAAAGACCTTGAATGCGGGAACTGCACGATGGTCTGCCCCACCTGCTTCTGCAACTCAAGCTACGACACTCTCTCAACTTCGGCCATAATTGGCAACTTCAGGGAATTTTCTGGCCTGAGGAAGAGGACGTGGGACTCTTGTTTCTCGAAGAATTTTGCAAGGGTTCACGGAGGAAATTTCAGGCCTACCCGGAGGGCACGGTACAGACACTGGATGACCCACAAGCTCGCCTACTGGATCGACCAGTTCGGGAGGCCGGGATGCGTCGGCTGCGGCAGATGCATCACGTGGTGTCCCGTCGGCATCGATATCACGCACGAACTGGAGGAGCTGAGACGTGTACGATAGGTCTTTACCATTCGCGGCTACGATAAAGTGGATAAGGAAGGAGACCCGTGACACCTGGACCTATGCCCTCAAGATCAATGACAGGGAGATTGAAAGGGCCTATCGGTTTCTGCCGGGACAGTTCAACATGCTCTATGTACCCGGCATCGGGGAATCGGCAATATCGATCAGTTCCGGCATCTCTGATCGTGACGTGCTCCATACCTTGAGGGTGGCCGGGGACGTGACAACGGCGATATCCAAAATGAATGAGGGAGATGTCATCGGTGTAAGGGGCCCCTTCGGAAAAGGCTGGCCCATGGAGGAAGCGGAGAACAGAAACGTTATGATAATTGCAGGCGGAGTCGGCATCGCGCCGCTGAGGTCAGTCATACGGTCTCTCTCTGCCGAGAGGAGGTCCTGCCCAGGAAAGGATATCATTCTTTACGGCGCAAAAACACCCAAGGACATCATCTACCGGGACGAGTTCCCGCGGTACAGGGACATCTTCCAGGTCCTTCTCACCGTCGACAAGGCAGACCCTGAAGAATACTGGAAGGGTGAAGTGGGGCTCGTGACCCGCCTGCTTGCGAAAGCCTCGTTCGACGCTCTCGGGACGACTGTATTTATCTGCGGGCCCGAGGTGATGATGCAGTCCACGATCAAGGACCTTCTTCTCCGCGGCGTTCCCGGCGAGAAGATTTTTCTTTCGATGGAGAGAAACATGAACTGCGGCATGGGCATCTGCGGCCACTGTTTTTTCGGACCGAAATTTGTTTGCAGAGACGGCGCGGTCTTCAAGTATACCGAAGTGGAAGAATTTCTCGGCGTGAGAGAGGCCTGAGATGAAAAGACCGAGAATAGGGGTTTTCAAATTCACCTCCTGTGACGGATGCCAGCTCTCGATCCTGAACCTTGAAGAGGAGCTCTTCGACCTTCTGCAAATTTATGATATCGCCTATTTCCGCGAGGCGCTCGACAGAGCGCCGCTAAAAGAGTACGACATAGGGATCGTTGAGGGCTCCATTTCGACCGACAGGCAGAAGAAGGAGATTGTCGAAATCCGGGAAAGATCCAGGTGGCTCATGTCCATTGGGGCCTGCGCAACAGCAGGAGGACTCCAGGCGCTCAGGAACTGGTCCAATGTTGCGGACTATAAGAGATACGTCTATCCATCACCCGACCTCGTCAGTGCCCTGCCGATGTCGACGCCCGTGTCGGACCATGTATATCTAGACTTTGAGCTCTGGGGTTGCCCGATCGACAAAGCGGCCCTTGCCGAAACGCTTATCTCTCTACTTGCGGGAAAACGGCCGGGCGTCCCCGTTTACAGTCTCTGCATGGACTGCAAGATGAAGGGCATCCCCTGCATCCTCGTCTCGCGCGGGGAACCCTGTCTCGGACCGGTTACGCGGACCGGTTGCGGCGTCCTCTGCCCTTCCTTATCGCGGGCCTGTTACGGCTGTTTCGGCCCCAGGGAAGGAGCGAACATCGATTCACTCCTCGTACGGTTCGAAGAGTTGGGCATGGACAGGAAGGAAATGGTCCTCCTTCTAGACAAGATGAATACCTATGCATACAGGAGGGTACGGCTTGAAAAAGCTGATTAAGACCGACTATCTCGCAAGGGTCGAGGGTGAAGGCGGGGTCGTGATCGAGATCACGGACGGAACCGTAGCGAAGGTCCATATGAGGATCTTCGAGGCGCCCCGGTTCTTCGAGGCCTTTCTCAAAGGCAGGCCCCATCAGGACGTGATCGACTTCACTGCGAGGATATGCGGCATCTGCCCGGTGGCGTACCAGATGAGTTCGGTCCATGCGATAGAAAAGATTTTCAAAGTCACCGTATCACCGCCGGTGAGGGAGCTCAGGAGGCTCCTATACTGCGGGGAATGGATAGAGAGCCACGCCCTGCACGTCTATCTCCTGCAGGGCCCTGATTTTTACGGCCTGGAGAGCGCCTGGGCGGGAAGGGAGTACCTTGAGATCGCGAAGAGGGGGCTCAGGTTCAAGAAACTCGGCAACGATATCCTGACGATGCTTGGCGGGAGGCCAGTCCATCCCGTCTCGGTGAGGGCCGGCGGATTTTTCAGCGTGCCTAGCAGGAAGGCGCTAGTTCCCCTGCTGCCTGAACTCGAAAAGGCCTTTGCGGAATCGTTGCAGGCGATTCGATGGTCGGCGTCTCTCGACTTCGGCGATCCCGTCGTTGCCACGGAATTCATTTCTCTCGGCAACACTACGGAGTACCCTATGAATGAGGGGAGGGTCGTTTCGACGATGGGGCTTAATGCCTCCATCGAGGACTTTCTCGCATCAATCCAGGAGTATCAGGTCGACTATTCGACGGCGCTCCATTCGGGAATCAAGAGGCAAGGCACGGTGAGTCCCTATATCGTCGGCCCCCTGTCCCGGCTCAATCTGAACCACGGGAAGCTTCCCCAGGAAATACGGAGCGCGATGAACGAAGCTGGCATCTCTTTGCCGATCGCAAATATCCGGATGGCGATCATCGCACGGGTGATCGAGATTTCCTACGCCTTCCATGAAGCCATGCGGATCATCAGGGCCTATGATGAACCGGACAGGCCGTACGAAGATTTTGAACCCTCCGGCGGGGTTGCGACGTGGGCAACGGAGGCTCCGAGGGGGATCCTGATCCACCGGTATGAGCTCGATGACAGGGGATACGTGAAGGGCGCAACGATCATTCCTCCCACTTCGCAGAATCTGGCTCATATGGAGAAAATGATCTATGATTTTGCCGTTACTCGTATCGGGAGCCAGCCAGATCACCTGAGGAAAGAGACGGAGAAGATCATAAGGAGCTATGATCCCTGCATTTCGTGCTCTGCCCACACGGTCATCATCGATAGGAGGAATTTAAGTCAGGATTGAAATCAATACTATTTTTACAATACGTTTATTGGGAGGGTCCAAAATAACGCTCGATGTAAAAGCCTTTGCGTTAACGTGTGGCCTGGTGTTTGGGTTCGGCCTCTTCTTAGGGATCCATCGATTGGGCAGAACAAAGTGAAACCGGACGATGTTCTAACCATTCGGCACGAGAGGGTCGCTGAAAGATGCGCCCTCACGCACGCGTTCATGTGCATGATACAACCGGTATTCTTTACCATTGTCACGATACTGGCACTACAGACTTGTAGGTGAAGTCGATAAAATTCTGCTGGCTACTTGATTCAAAGCTTCGAAATGAAATACGCACGTTTACAATTAGACAATGATGCTAGAAACCCTGTGATAAATCGTGCAGCGACAAGAGTCGCATTATAGTTATGGGAAGCATGTAGATTAAATCGTCAGAGAAGTAATGTCTGCATATAAAATATGACTTATAAAGAATTTGATGCCAGAATTCGGCAGTTTATACCAATTTAAGTCTATTTTTTAGACTCTAGAGATAAAATAACTTATCGTAAGTATGTTTTTCTTGATAGGAGTCATTAAAAAGCCGAAATGGTACACTAAAGAGTTTTGCTGAGAGTCTCGACCGGGGAGCCAGAGCCAAAAAAGGGCCAATTTCTCAGGAAATTGGCCCTTTTTTACATTTCATGCTTGATTAATAATCACGTTACAAAGCTCTCTGGGAGGCACTCACGCGATCTGCAAATGTTTATTTCAAACGGCATCATTCCTTTCTGATATTGATTTCCATTTGTAATCTTGATTATTTGATACCAGCATCTGCAAAGCCTCGGCTATACGGCTATTAATCTTGTATATCCCTCTGCAACCGCATCCATTGCGACGGGCCGAGGTGCGGAGCAAACATGGCGACTCTCACCTGGGCCATGTGTTCGATGATGGTCCTGCACCAACGGGCCTTCGCTACTGCATGAACTCGGCGGCCTTGAAGTTCATACCGGCCGAGGATCCCGTGAAAGCGGGGTATGGAAAATACGCGAAGCTATTTGAAAAGACCTAACACGCCATGAAGCGTTAATAAATGTTCGCTGGTTTGAGCTGATCTGCGCACGATTATTGTACAGGTGGAAAGCCGGATTTGGAGGTAGTTAGGGGTCACCAAAAAGTGGCCCCCTCTTAATGAGTTGCAATCCGTATGGGATTTGTTATACTCAAAAAAGTATAAAAACATTCTAAAAGGAGGCTATATTTATGTTGAAAAGAATTACGTCAACGTGCTCGATTGTCAGCGTTCTAGTATTTATTGGGTTTGCTGCATTTTCTGACCTCTCCTTTGGATATACTGTGAAACCGACTTCTGATGCTGAATATGCGAAAACCATGAAATCTAAAGACGGCATCTTCAAGGTCACTTATGCCAGTGACCCTGAAGTGATTCCTGTAAATAAAATCATAAGCTGGAAACTGAAGGTCGAGACAGTTGATGGTCAGCCAGTGAAGGATGCGGAGATTACTGTCAACGGTGAGATGCCGGAACATGGCCACGGTCTCCCAACTCAGCCGAAGGTGACCAAGAACTTTGGTGACGGCACGTACCTTGTTGAGGGAATAAAGTTCAGTATGCCCGGATGGTGGACAATGACCTTTACCATCAAGGCGGGTGGTAAGACAGACAACGTTGTGTTCAACCTGCAGTTGAAATAAATACGGGGAATGACTAATGAGAAGAGCATCAGGCCTTCTTTTTGTCAGGGCTCAAAAGATAATTCTCATTCTGCTTGCCATCTCAATGCCGGTTATCTTCCCGGCATTGAGGGCCTCAGCAGATGCCAACGATGTTATGCAGCCTCAGGTGTGGAGTGAAGAACAAATAAGAACTCTTCGCTCACTTTCCCTCTCTTCTCTTCCTCCTCTGCCAAAAGATTCTTCCAATGCCTATGCTGATGATCCAAAAGCTATTGAATTAGGCAGGAATATCTTTTTTGACAAACGATTCAGCGCAAACGGCAAGGTATCGTGTGCAACATGTCATATCCCTGAAACGGGCTTTACTGACAGTCTGAGCTTAGCAAGAGGGCTGGGTATGACTACGAGAAGAACCATGCCACTCATCGGTGTTGCCTACCAGTCCTGGTTTTTCTGGGATGGACGTAAGGATAGTCTTTGGTCCCAAGCGATCGACCCTCTTGAAAGCTCGGTTGAGCATGGATTCACGCGCACTCTCTGCGCGCATCTCATTTCCGATAAATACAAGAAAGAATACGAGGGGATTTTTGGTAAGTTGCCAAAAATAGACCATAAGAGTTGCCCGCCGAAGGCAAGTCCTGGTACAGGCAATCCTTCTGCAATCAGGCTCTGGAAGGCAATGAAGTCTGAAGACAAGGATAACGTAAACCGAATCTATGCAAATATCGGAAAATCTGTTGCAGCCTACGTAAGACAGATCCTGCCTCAACCGGCTCCGTTTGACCAGTATGTGGACGCTCTAGTAAGAAATGACCTTGAAACAGCGCAAGAACTCTTGAGCCCGGATGCTGTTGAGGGGCTAATGATTTTCATAGGGAAAGCAAAATGCACAAGTTGTCATATGGGGCCGCTTCTTACGAACAGTAGTTTTCACAACATCGGTCTGAACAATCCCAAAGACACGGGAAGGGCTGAAGGCATCGACAAGGTACTTCATGATGAGTTCAACTGCCTTGGAAAATACAGCGATGCAAAACCTGAAGAATGTTTAGAGCTGAGGTTCATCGATACCAACCGGACAAAGTATGTTGGCGCATTCAAAACACCGACCCTGCGGAACGCTGCGGAAAGGCCACCTTATTTGCACGCAGGCCAGTTGAAGACCCTATCCGAAGTTTTGAACTTTTACCGGAGCAGCGCAAGTAGTGAGCTTGAACACCAGCAGCTTTCTGATACAGAGCTTTTGAAGATTGAGGCTTTCCTGAAGACTCTGAGTGGGCCGCTGGTCTTTCCGAAGTGAAAATTAGTGATGATCCTAAACATCACCCAAGATCGTCCAAGAAAAGCATGGTCCGTACGCCCCTCGCATCATTCAATCGGAGAGAGCAAATAAAAGGTGATATGGTATTCTGAAGCCATATCACCTCTCTTGTAGCTTTATTATTTGTAATTATCTTTTCAATTCTGTCGTAATGTTTTCCTCTGCATCTTTACCCGTTCCCGCGCTCAGGGCGGGGGAACCTATTTCTTCCCTTACTTTTCAGCTTTCGTGGACATTTTCCCCTTTTTCTTCCTGCCCGCCAGGTACGCCTCCACGGGTCTCCACTCGAAGGTCATGCTCTTCCCTGCGATGGCCGCTACGCCTTTCATGGTGACGTTGACGGCGCCGATGGCAAGGGCCGCAAAGAACCCGATTGGCAGCATGACGACGTATGCCGCACCGATGAACGGGGCGGCGGCGATCTTGCCGACGGACTTCAGGATATGCCTGGCCCCGCCTGCCTGCTCGATATAGTTCAGGTCATCTTTACCGGTTTCGACCACGGTCCTGAATGGTGTGGGCTTCAAGGCCTCCCAGAAAAGGAGAAACCCGCCGATGGCAAGGAGTGACATGATGTACTCGATTCCCTTTACGTGCGTGATAAAATCAACTAGCGTATACATAGTGTTGCCTCCTCTCTATAAGTTTGGGATTTAGTCTCCCGTTATTTTCCTGTCCTGTTGTGCAGCCGTATTCCCGTCGCGTGAGCCGCTTCTTGGAGCTACGGCGTTACTTTTTCTTTTCTGCCTTCTTTTTCTTCTTTCCCGCCAGATAGGCGCTCATTGGCTGCCACCCGAAGGAGATGCTCTTCGCCGCCAGGTTGTACATCCCTTGCAGGACTTTGCTTACTGCCAGGGTTACCACGGTGGCTATGCCGATGATAGGCATCAGGACCGCGTAGAGCAGTCCGATGAACGGCCCCGCCAACAGCATGACAGCCGACGACATCCTGAAGTACGTTGTTCCCTCGCCCGCGAGGACGCCGTCACTGGCCACGTCGATTCTCCGACCATGTGCCAGATCCCAGTAAGTTCCCTTTCCAACCTTGTTTCCGCTTTTGTAGGTAAGCATTGTGATCTCCTCCTTTCGCAACTTTTATTTTCTATAGTTAATGTATAACAGTGATCCTGTTTTTTGTAAATGGGAAGAAACTCCTATTGATGGGAGTAAATTATCCTAAAAAGCCCGAGAAAGTGTAGGGAACAGCACAGCAAGTGGACAAAAGTTGCAAGAGAAATAAAAACAGAGGAGAGGCAGGTCGAGTTGACGGGCGCGGTAATCCGTAGAACGAAAGAGGCTTCTGTATCAGCAAGATGCATGCATGTAAGTTCCATCTGGTATTCTGCGTCGCCAGTTTATCAACGGCAGTTGCATGATAGTAAGTGGAGTGCGCAATTTTTAAAAAGCACAACTGTCGTTGACTACTTCCTGTAGCTAATGAGGTTGTCATTCTTTGAAACACATCAAGTATCAATCTGAATTCGTTACTCACTGCCCATAAAACTAACATTCCCGGTCAGTATCCTATATCATCATCCTATATACACGCCATCGCTTGCTGTCATTGACATTTTCTCATATCAGGAATATAGTTGTGCGGAATAATTTTGTAATGCCTGCTATCTTCATTACTTGAAGGGAGACATCTCGTGAAGAGATTGATATTTTTCTGTTTAATTGGAGCCTTTGTTGTGGGATCGACG
>Ga0316628_100003345_pt1 | contig 12344 bp, 9 predicted proteins | sample OWC_Aug_M2_C1_D5_FD_207648 | JGI IMG/M metagenome (GOLD analysis project Ga0316628, IMG submission 207648) | Wetland soil microbial communities from Old Woman Creek delta, Ohio, United States - OWC_Aug_M2_C1_D5_C | ecosystem: Environmental > Terrestrial > Soil > Wetlands | place: USA: Ohio...
CCCGGGCCTGGTCGCCGTCGCGACCCCGGTCATCGTCGGCCTCCTCCTCGGCTACCAGGCCGTCGCCGGGCTCCTGATGGTGGGCACGATCGCCGGCGTCCTCCTCGCCACCGTCCTCAACAACGGCGGCGGCGCCTGGGACAACGCCAAGAAGTACATCGAGGCCGGCGCCCACGGCGGCAAGTACCTGACCGCCGCCGACGGCAGGAAGTCCAAGAATCCGACCCACGGTGCAGCCGTGGTCGGCGACACGGTCGGCGACCCCTTCAAGGACACCGCCGGCCCGTCCCTGCACGTGCTGATCAAGCTGCTCTCGACCATTACCCTGGTTTTGGCCCCGCTGTTCATCTGAGCCCCCGCGCGCGCCCGGGGCATGCCTCGGGCGCGTGCTTTCCCGCCCAGTCAGGGAGCCGACGGAGTGCCCGGGGCTTCGCCCCCAACGAGGAGGCGTGATGGCAGGCGACCTCAAGGTGGAGACGAGCGGTTTCGTGCGCGGTCTGGGCCGATGGGACGCGACCATGGTGGTCGCTGGCTCGATGATCGGCTCGGGGGTGTTCATCGTCGGGGCCGACATCGCCCGGCAGGTCGGTGCGGCCGGCTGGGTGCTGCTGGCTTGGGTGGTCACCGGCCTCCTGACCGTGATCGCCGCGCTGTCGTACGGCGAGCTGGCTGCGATGTTCCCCGAGGCGGGCGGGCAGTACGTGTTCCTGCGCGAGGCGTACTCGCCCTTCTGGGGTTTCCTCTACGGCTGGGCTTTGTTCCTGGTCATCCAGACCGGCACCGTCGCCGCGGTCGCCGTCGCCTTCTCCCGCTACCTTGGAGTGCTGGTACCGGCGATCTCACCCGGCGAGTGGATCGTGCCGCCGGTTGACCTGTCGACCAACTACGCGGTGAGCCTGTCGACACAGCAGCTGGTCGGGGTGCTGATGCTGGTCCTGCTCACCTGGACCAACGCCCGCGGCCTCGCCCTCGGGCGGTTCATCCAGAATGTATTCACCTCGACCAAGACCCTGGCCCTTCTCGGCCTGATCGTGGTCGGCGTGGTCCTGGGCGCCAACCTCGATGCGGTCCACTCCAACTTCGGCGCGCCGTGGACGCCGCGGGGGGTCAACACGATCATGCCGGACCTGCCCTTCGTCCCGGCGACCGGCGCCTCGGCCGGGCTGTTCGGACTGCTGGTAGCGTTTTGCGTCGCCCAGGTCGGCTCGCTGTTCTCGTCCGATGCGTGGAACAACATCACCTTCGCGGCGGGCGAGGTCAAGGACCCCCGGCGCACCCTGGCCCTGTCCATGGCGCTCGGCACCTCCCTGGTGGTCGTGCTCTATCTGCTGGCCCACGTGGCCTATCTGGTGACCCTGCCCATCGAAGCCATCCAGAATGCCCCCGACGACCGGGTCGCCACCGCCGCCCTGTCCACGATCTGCGGCGGCGCCGGGGCGGCCATCATGGCGCTGGCGATTGTCGTGTCGACCTTTGGCTGCAACAACGGCCTGATCCTGGCGGGGGCGCGGGTTTACTACGCCATGGCGCAGGACGGGCTGTTCTTCCGTTCGACTGGTCGGCTCAACAACCGGCACGTGCCCGCGGCCGGCCTGTGGCTTCAGTGCGCCTGGGCGGTGCTGCTCGTGCTGCCGCGCACCCGTTTGCGCAACGCCGCGGGCGAGCTGGTGCGCGGTGCGGACGGCGCGCCACTGTACGGCAACGTGTACTCGAACCTCCTTGACTACGTGGTCTTCGCGGTGCTCCTGTTCTACATCCTGACCATCGCAGGGTTGTTTGTCCTGCGCCGGACCAGGCCCCACGCCGAACGGCCGTACCGAGCCTTCGGCTATCCGCTGCTGCCGGCCTTGTACATCGTGGCGGCGACGGTCATCGCCGCGGTTCTGCTCGCCTACAAGACCGCGACCACCTGGCCCGGGCTCGTCATCGTGCTGACCGGCGTTCCGGCGTACCTCCTGTGGCGGAGGCGGCACAGACCGGCCGCCTGACGGCCTCCGAAAACGCCCAGGACCCCAGCCGACGACGCATGATCGCGCTTGACCCACCTCACGGCCGGAGAGGATAATCCGCGCGCCATGGAGGGCGATTCTCGCCTCAGCGCCTGCGGGTCCGTCACGTGAGCACCTCGGGGAACCTCGACACCCATGTCGCCAGAAAGCAGCGCCTCCTCCTCATGGTGGAGGCGTTCAGCCGCAGGCGGTGGGCGGTCGTCCTGACCGTGTCCGCGGTGGTCTTCCTGTTCTCCTCCTGGCTCGGCTCCCGGATCCGGCTCGAATCCGACATCCTGCGGCTGATCCCGCGCGGCAACCACCAGATCGACACCTTCCGCCAGGCCCTTGCCGACTTCGGCTCGATTGACTATTTGATGGTCCTCCTCGAGAGTGAGCAGCCCAATCAGACCGAGTGGCTCGAGGAGCTGGCCGACGTTCTTTCCGAGCGGCTGGCCGCTCGCAAGGACCTCGTCGAGTCGGTCGAGTACCGACTGCAGCCCGACCCGAAGTTCATCGAGCTGTTCTCCGAGAACGCCCTCCTCTTCTTGCCTCCTGCGGAGCTGCCGAACGTCGCTGCAAGGCTGACCGATGAGGCCATCGCCAGTCGGATTCGCGACAATCGCGCCAATCTCAGTACCCCTGCCGGCGTCTTCGGCGAGGAGAGCCTGGAGCGAGACCCCCTGCGGCTCATGCCGATTCTGGCCAGGCGGTTGCTCAGCCAGCGCGGTTCGCTCCGGCTCGACCTGTCGAGCGGCTACTACCTGTCGACCGATGGCCGCTCGCTGATCATGCTGGTCAAGCCTCGCCGCCCGTCGCAGGACCTCGCCTTCTCGACCACCCTACTGGAGGCCGCCGCCGAAGACGCGAATGCGGCGCTGTCCGAGGTCACGGGGTCGATGACCGACCCACCCAAGCTGGCGGTCCGCCTCGGTGGCAATCCGTCGATGCTGGTCGAGGAGGCGTCGCTCGTGCGGCGGACCATCTTCGTCACCGGCACGGCAGCGTTCGTCGCCGTGCTCGGGCTCTACCTCGTCTGCTACCGCCGTCTCGCCACCCTTTTCTATTCGAGCGTGCCGCTGATGGTCGGGCAGGCGGCGACCTTCGCCATCGCTTACTTCTACCCGGGTAGCCTGAACTCGGCCTCGGCCGCGGTCCCGGCGCTGCTGATGGGGCTGGGCACCGACTTCACCATCGTCATGTACGCGCGCTATGTCGAGGAGCGACAGGCGGGTCGCAGCCTGGCCGAGGCGACCGAGGCCATGGTCGGCGAGGGGGGTCTGGGCGTGTTCACCGGGGCGGTGACCTCGGCCGGCACCTTCTACGCGCTGTGCATCAGCAGCTACCGCGGGCTGGCCGACCTCGGCTTCCTGATCGGTACCGGGATCGCCCTGTGCGGGGTAGCGATCCTCTTCCTGTTGCCGGCGATGATCGTGTGGAACGAGGGGGTGCGGCGCCGGCGGTCGCCGGTGAGACGGCTCCACCTCCAGTCCTTCGGCCTGGAGCACTGCTTGCCGCTGGCGGCCCGGCACCGCGTGCTGGTCATCGTCGCGGTCACCGCCCTGACTCTGGCCGCGGCCTGGGCGGCCCGCCAGCTCGACTTCAACGAGAGCGTCGACTCGCTGCGTTCGGCCGAGTCGAAGTCCTTCAAAGTCCAGCAGGACATTGCCGAGCGGTTTGGCGCCTCGCTGTCGTACATGATGGCGATCTCCGAGGGCGAGACCCTCGAGCAGGCGGCCGCGCTCGCCGCCCGGGTCGACGAGCGGCTGCAGCCCTTCGTGGCCGAGGGGATCGTCGGGCGCTACGAGTCAATCTTCAGCTACCTCCCGCCGGCCCAGCAACAGCGGCAGGTCCTGGCCGCGCTGGCAGCGGGCTCGGGCCAGGCCTTCGACCCGGATCGGGTACGCGAGGCTCTGGTCAAGGCCCTGGCCGACAACGGCTTCCGGCTCGAGCCATTCCAGCCCTACCTGGCCCGGCTGGACCACTTCCTGGCCCCCGGGCGCCCCCTCACCCTGGCCGACTTCGAAGGCAAGGGCCTCGACCGCATCATCGACCACTACCTGCGGCGTGACGAGGGCCGGGTGCGCATCGTCACCTATCTCTTCCCCACCCGACCCGAGTGGCGGCGCACTCCGCCCCCCGGTTTGGTCGAAGCGCTGGTCGCGAATGACCAGGGGATCACGGTCACCGGCACCAACGTCCTCGGGCGCGAGCTGAAGAGGATTTTCCTGCGGGACGCATGGCGGGCCGCTCTGCTCGGTCTGGTCGTGGTCGGCATCCTGCTTCTGGTGGACTTCCGCAGCCCGCGACTGGCGGCGATCGCGCTCCTCCAGCTCGTCTCGGGCGTGGTCCTGATGCTGGGCTGCATGCGAGTGCTCGACCTGCCGATCAACTACGCCAACGCCTTTGTCGCGACCATGATCATGGGCGTCGGCATCGACTACAGCATCCACCTCATCCACCGCCTCCATCGCAACGGCGGCCGGATCGACGAGGGGGTGCTCGAGACCGGCAAGGGGGTCGTCCTCGCGACCGCGACCAATATCGCCGGGTTCGGCACCCTGACCCTGGCCAATTACGCCGCGATGCGCTCGGTCGGCGTCATGGCGTTGATCGGATCGATCACCTGCCTGGCCACCTCGCTCACGCTGGTGCCCGCCTTGATGGCCCGCTTCGGGAACGGGGAGTCACGACCCGAGGAGTGAGGCGAGGGCACAACAGCGCACCAGGGGCGGGCCCGGGATGACGACCGGGCAGGCCCTCGCAGCTCCTCACGGCTCCGGCGTGTCGGGGTGCCGCATCCTCACCCGGCTCACCCGGGTGCCGGACATCTGCACGATCTCAAAGACCCTGCCGCCCGCCTCGACGATCTCTCCAACCACCGGCAGGCGGCCGAGCTGGCCGAAGAGGAAGCCGCCAAGGGTGGCGTATTCCTCCTCGTCGAGCGTACCGCCGTAGCGCTTGTTGAAGTCGGCGAGAGGTATCGACCCGGGCAGCAGAGTCCCCTGCGGGGTCTCGACCGGGGCGCCGAGCTGGCGCTCGCCGCGGTCGTGCTCGTCGAAGATCGGGCCGACGATCTCCTCGAGCAGGTCCTCCATGGTCAACAGCCCGGCGGTGCCACCGTACTCGTCGAGGACCACCGCCAGGTGGACCTTGAGCCGTTTCATGTCGACCAAGACGTCCTCCACCTCCTTGGTCCGCGGCACGAACAGCGGCTCGCGCGCCAGGGTCAGGAGCTCGACCTCGGGGCTCGCCCGCAGCGCTGACAGCACGTCCTTGGCGTGCACTACCCCGACGATGAAGTCGATCGAGTCGGCGTAGACCGGGTAGCGGGAGCGCCGCGCCGCCGCCACCCGGTCCGCCGCTTCCCCGACGCTGAGGGAGGCGGGTAGGGCGACTATCTCGGTGCGCGGGGTCATCACGTCCCCGGCGTTCTTCTCACTGAACTCGAACACCCCCTCGAGGAGCCGGGCATCGTGCGCGCCGAGGGCGCCTCCCTCCTGGCTCTGCTCCACAAGCATGCGGATCTCCTCCGGCGAGTGGAGCCGCTCGTGCTTTCCCGGACGTCGCAGGCCGAGCAGCGCGACGAGGCCGTTGGCGGTGCCGTTGAGCAGGGCGATGGGGCCGGCCATCAGCCAGGAGAAGCCGATCAACGGACCGGCGACCATGGCGCTGATCCGCTCGGGGTAGAGCAGCGCGAGCGCCTTGGGCACCAGCTCGCCGAGCACGATGTGGAGGACGGTGATGATCGCGAAGGCGAGCGTCGCCGCCACGGTGTGGGTCGCCACTGTGGCCAACCTCCCCGGCAGCCAGTGGAACAGAGTCGAGACGAGGTGGGCGAGGGCCGGCTCCCCGACCCAGCCCAGACCGAGCGAGGCGAGGGTGATGCCGAGCTGGGTGGACGAGATGTAGCGATCCAGCCTGTGCAGGGCCTTGCGCGCCAGCCGCGCCTTGCGGTCGCCGGCGCGCGCCATCTCGTCGAGCCGGGTAGTGCGCGCCCCGACCAGGGCGAACTCGGCCGCCACGAAGAAGGCGTTGGCCGCGACCAGCAGGACGACCAGCGCGATGCCGAGCCCAGTCGGGATGGGTGGGGCCGGGGGCTCCATTGGGCTCGCCCGCTAGGGCGTCGCCCCCCGCGACCGGGCCGCGGCGCGTCGGACCGGCCTGCGAGAGAACCGGATCCGGTCGCGGGAGATCACGAGCGGCGCATGACGATCCGGACTCATCCTACGAGTGTAGCAGGGCAGGTGTTCTCTCGGTCGACAGCCCTCGTGAGCTCTGCCCAGGGCGGCACCCTCCTTGAGCACACCGTCGAGGACACGGCGAGGCATGAGTGGAGCGTGGGCGAACCCTGCCCGACTCCGGTGAAGACCATGTCGCGACGAGCGGGCGCCGGTGCCGAGGTTTCTCGATGCTCCGGGCTTCAGCCGTTGAAGGCCTCGCCTCAGCGCGCACCGGCCTCAGATCAGGTTGAAGCGCACGGTGACGATGAAGATGACCTCGATCGGCTCGCCCTGCAGGGTCGACGACTCGTACCGCCACTGCTTGACCGCGTCGATCGCGGCCTCAGTGAGGCCCTGGGGCAGGCCCCGTAGCACCTTGACCTCGCGCACGCCCCCTTGGCGGTCGATGGTCAGCTCGAGCAGGACCGCCCCCTGAACCCGCGCACTGCGGGCCGTTTCGGGGTATATCGGGCGGACCGAGTAGAGCAGCTTGGGCTCCTTGACCCCGCCCAGCCCCGCTCGCAATGGGCCTCCGACCATGCCACCCGGTACTCCGCCCACGACTCCGCCCGGAACCCCGCCAAGCTCGCCCCCGACAACGCCCCCTTCCACGCCGCCCACCACACCACCCTCCACTCCATTCTCGACGCCGCCCTCGACACCGACAACGCCGGGGTCCTGGGGTACCTCTTGCGGCAGCACCTCGGGCTGGGTGAGAACCTGGGGCTCGGGCACCAGCTCTGGCTTCGGAACCTCGGGCTTCGGCGCCGCCTTCGGCGCCGGCGGGGGTGGAGGCGGCGGGGGAGGAACGACGGGGACCTCAAGCCAGTAGGTGATCTTCACCGGCGGCGCAGGGATGTCCTCGATCGCCCATACGCGGGAGACCAGGAGCAAGACCGCGACCGCGGCATGGATGGCCAGAGCCACCAGCAGGGGGATGCCGCCCCGCAGGGACTTCCGCCGACGCAAGCTCTCGATCAGGCTCTCTTCAAACATCTCAAGACTCGCAACGCGCAGGCGCCTGCTTCACGCCGAGCCCGTGCCGCTCCCCTCTGCAGAGTGCGGGAACAGGGCGCAGGGGGGCTCGGCCCTCGCCCCATCGTGCGCCCGCGTGGTGCCGAATGCAAGCTTCGCGCCAGGTGACCGGATCCGGTTCGACGCAGCCGCCGAGGGCAGCGCTGACTCGTCGCGGAGCGACCCGGTGACCGTGCGAGCAGGGGCGGTGGGAGATCGACGGAGCAGCCGCAAGGTCACGCGCTCCGCTCGAAGCCCCCGGTGCCATTGTGCCAAGGCGACGTACGGTCGAGGGACGCTCCTCTTGTCGCGGGACAAGCTACCCGGTAGGCTCTGCACCATGATGAACTGCTGGAAGCACCTGTTCGCGCGCAAGCCGCTCTCCCTGCTCCTCGAGGAAGCGAAGGGGGAGAACCGCCTCCGCCGCATCCTCGGGCCGGTTCAGCTCACCAGCCTCGGGGTAGGGGCGATCATCGGCACCGGGATCTTTGTCCTCACCGGTCAGGCGGCCCACGACAAGGCCGGCCCGGCCTTGATCCTGTCGTTCGTGGTGTCCGGCATCTGCTGCGTCTTCGCCGCACTCTGCTATGCGGAATTCGCTTCGATGGCGCCGGTGGCGGGCTCCGCCTACACCTATGCCTACGCCACCATGGGCGAGCTCTTCGCCTGGATCATCGGCTGGGACCTGGTGCTCGAGTACACCGTGACCTCGGCCACGGTGTCCCACGGCTGGTCGCACTACTTCCAGGACTTCATGGGGATCCTCGGCGTCGACATCCCCGCCAAGTGGGGATTCGCACCCTTCGACTATGACCCGGGGGCCGGCCACTTCGTGAGTACCGGGTCGCTCGCGGACATCCCGGCGATGGTGGTCGCCGTCGCGATGACGCTCATCCTGGTCAAAGGGATCCGGGAGAGCGCCACCTTCAACGCCACCATGGTCGGGATCAAGCTGGCGGTGGTGGCGCTGGTGATCGGCCTCGGCGCGTTCTACGTCGACCCGGCCAACTGGCACCCCTTCGCCCCCTTCGGATTGACCGGAGTGTCGTTCTTCGGCAAGACCATTTCCGGCCTCCAGGACGCCGGCGGCCACCCTCTCGGAATGCTCGCGGGTGCCGCCATCATCTTCTTCGCCTACATCGGTTTCGACTCGGTGTCGACCCACGCCGAGGAGGCCCGCAACCCGCAGCGCGACGTGCCGATCGGGATCGTGACCTCCCTCGTCCTGTGCACGGTGCTCTACATCGCCGTGTCGGCGGTCCTTACCGGGATGGTCCCATACGACAAGATCAACATCGACGCCCCGGTCTCGGACGCGTTCCGTCAGGTGGGCCTGCCCTGGGCCCAGTTCCTGATCTCGCTCGGCGCCTTGGCCGGTATCACTTCGGTGCTTCTGGTGATGATGCTCTCGCAGCCGCGCGTGCTGCTGGCCATGGCCCGCGACGGGATGCTCCCGCCCGGCATCTTCGCCGCGGTTCACCCCAGGTTCCGTACCCCCTGGAAGTCGACCATTCTGACCGGAGTCGTGGTCGCCCTCCTGGCCGCGTTTCTGCCCCTCCGGGTCCTTGCCGAGCTGACCAACATCGGCACCCTGCTGGCGTTCGTGATCGTGTGCATGGCGGTCTTCATCATGCGCCTGACCGAACCCGCTGCACCCCGCCCGTTCCGTGCCCCTGGCGGCTTGGCCACGCCCATTCTGGGCATCCTGTTCTGCTTGTTGCTGATGTTCTCGCTGCCGGTGGAGAACTGGTGGCGGCTCTTCGCATGGCTCCTGGCCGGGCTTGTGATCTACTTCGGCTATGGCCGGCGCAACAGCGTGCTGGCTTGCCAGCGCGCGGCGGGCGCGTTGGCGGATCAGGAGCGCGCCAGCCCGAACGGCGCTTCGCCCTGAGCCGGACTCGGGGCTCGGCGACCGCCCCCCCTGGCTACTCGGGCTTGGCGGCGGGCGTCGGCTGCTGCAAGCGCTCGAGCGCGGCCAGCGCGATCCTCTTCGCGTGGTCCCGGCGTCCGCTCTCCTCCCCGACCTCGACCGTCACGATCAGGCGCATCTCCCCAGCCACCACGTGAAGCTGGTCGAGCCTGCCGCCGGCCCACGCGGCTCGGTCTCCGACCCCCTCCTCGACCTCGACCACAGCCCCCGCCAGCTGGGGCAGCATCGACTCGCTCCCCCTCTGCTGCCGGTGCGCCTCGGTCGTGGACTTCAGGCGACGGATCTCGAGGCTGACTACCATGATCGGGGGCTCGGGTGTGCCGTAGCTGCACTTGGCCGTGTCTTGCCCAATCGTGAGCTCAACCGGCGCCCGCACCGGCAGTAGACCGAAGATGTCGCCCGGGTCAGCATCCTCGACCAGGAAGAGCGAGCAAGCCTCGAGCGGCGGCAGGCTGGTGGGCGCTTCGGTCGTTCCCTGCGGCGAGCTACACGAAGCGAGCGAGATCAGGGCGACGAGGGTGAGCGCTTGACCGTTCAGTCGCGAGGTCATGCCTCAGAGTAGCAGGTCCTCGCCCGGAGGTGACCGGCGCCAGTACCGGTGTGCTACCCTTGGGTGATGTCACAGGGGGCACGGCAATGAACAGGCGAGCTGGTTTCGGCGTCGCGGCGGTCAGCGGTCTCCTCCTCACCCTTGTCGGCTGTGGTGGCAAACCGGTAGTCGGCGTGCTCCTGCCGACCTCGGGTTCACACTCGGTCTACGGCGAGACGATTGCAGACGGGATTCGGCTGGCGGTTGCCGACCTCCAGCAGGCCAAGCTGGAGGGAGAGAGTCTGCCGGAAGGGTTTCACCTAGTGTGGGCCGACTCCGGCTCCGATCCGGCGCGAGCAGTCGATGAACTGCGGCGCATGGCCCGTCACGACGGGATCCGGCTCCTGATCGGTGGTGCCACCAGCGGCGAGGCTCAGGACCTGCTGCCGGTGCTCAAAGAGCAGAACGTCATCTGTCTTTCGCCGTCGGCGTCCATGCCCAGCCTGACGGCGGGCTCGCAGTTCTTCTTTCGCATCTACCCCTCCGATGAGCTGGAGGCGTCGCGAGCGGCTGAGTTCCTGCACGAAGAGCTCGGCTGTCCGACCGTCGTCCTCTTCGTCGGCGACAGCCAGTACGCGCGAGGCTTCGAGCCCGAGTTTCGCGCCCAGTACGAGCGGCTCGGCGGTAGCGTGGTCCGTCGCATCGAGCTCACGGCAACCGATTGGGAGCCTGCGTCGACCGCCGCGCTCACGGAGCTCAAGCCCTCGGCGGTCTACATCCTCGCCTACGCCGAGCACATCCTCAGCGCCCTCACGCACCTCCGGGCTGCTGGTTACCAGGGGCCCATCGTCACCACGTCGGCGTTTGACAGCAGCGCGGTCATCAAGCAGGCCGGTACCCTGGCCGAGGGGGTGATGTTCCCGATGCCGCCGTTCGACCGGACCTCGAAGCAGGAACCCATGGCGGGTTTCGTCGAACGCTTCACGGAGGCCAGCCATCGTCCGCCCGACATCCTCGCCGCGCACGGCTACGACGCGCTGCGCTTGGCCGCTCGGGCGCTCGTCATTGCGGGCTCGCCGAGAACGAGCAGAATCAGGAAGGTCCTTCATACCCAGGTGAGCGGATTCCCGGGCGTGACCGGACCCATCATCTTCGAGCAGTCGGGAGACGTGCGGCGCCAGCCGGTCATGTTCACTGTGGCCGGCGGCCTTGTCGTACCGTACGAGAAGGGTATGGGCTCAGCTCCGACGGTCGGCGACGTGCCCCAGAGCCAGACCCCTTCACCGGAATAGTTGGAAACCCGTGCCGCGCCGCCGCGACACGGCGTGCGGCCAGCAGGAGCGGGAGCGGGTCCGTCTACTGCGCGGGTGCCGCCGTCACCGCCGTCGGGTCCACGAACTCCTCGATGATGGCGATGTTCTTGGCCCCACTCGCCCGGATCACGTCGAGGACGCGCACGGCCTGGCCGTAGCCCAGCCGGTCTTCGGCCGAGAAGAACACGGTGGTCTTGCTGCGGTTCTTCAGGACCGTCCCCAGCCGCAAGGGCAGCTGCTCGAGCGGCACGTGTTCCTTGTTGAGGAAGATCTGGTTGTTGCCGGTCACCGAGACGACGATCTGGTCCTGCGGCGGCGGCTGGGGTTGTGCCGCCTCCGCCTTCGGCGGCACGGTGACGTCGTACCCCATCTGCAGCAGCGGGGTCACGACCATGAAGATGATGAGCAGGACCAGCACCACGTCCACCAGGGGTGTGACGTTGATCTCGGACCGCGGCCCGCCGCCTGCGGGCATGCCGCTCATGTCGAACGCCATGGTGTCCCCCCTACTTGGTCTCGCGCTCGGCGATCAGGCCGATGTTCTGGAAGCCGCACTCCTTGATCAGCTTCATCATCCTCTTGACATCGCCGTACTCGAGCCGCGAATCGGCCTTGAGGATGATTTCCTTGCCCGGAGCGCGTGAAAAGAGCTCCCTAAGCTGCGCCCGCATGTCGGCCTCGGGATACCATTTGGTGTCGAACCACATGGTCTTGTCGACCTTCATCGCGAGCAGGACCTGGTTGGTGTTGTCCGGCTTCTTGGCCGGGTCTCCCGCTTTGGGCAGCACGACGTCGACGCCTTTCTGCAGCATGGGCGTGACGACCATGAAGATGATCAGGAGAACGAGACAGACATCGACCAGTGGAGTGACGTTGATCTCGCTCTTGACCTCGCCCTGGCCAGCGCCTCCCCCCATACTCATGGTTCCACCTCCGTCTCACAGGACCTGGCCCTGGCCATCCCTCACGCCGCCCGGCTGCTCGTCTGGCGGATGAAGAAGTCAATCAGCTCCGAGCCCGAGTTGGTCATCTCCACTCGGAAGCGATCGACCTTGTTGAGGAAGTAGTTGTAGAGCCAGACCGCGGGGATGGCGACGAAGAGGCCGATCGCGGTGGTGACCAGCGCTTCGGCGATTCCCGCCGAGACCGCGCCCAGGCCGCCCGAGCCGGTGACCGCCATGCCCTTGAAGGCGTTGATGATGCCCACGACGGTGCCGAACAGTCCGATGAACGGCGCCGTGGTCGCGGTCGTCGCCAACCCGTTGAGGCCCCGCTTGAAGTCCTCGCTCACCTTGATTGTGGCACGCTCCATGGCGCGAGTGGCGGCCGCCACCTGGTCATGTCCGG
>Ga0316628_100003346_pt1 | contig 12343 bp, 13 predicted proteins | sample OWC_Aug_M2_C1_D5_FD_207648 | JGI IMG/M metagenome (GOLD analysis project Ga0316628, IMG submission 207648) | Wetland soil microbial communities from Old Woman Creek delta, Ohio, United States - OWC_Aug_M2_C1_D5_C | ecosystem: Environmental > Terrestrial > Soil > Wetlands | place: USA: Ohio...
TCGCGACCAGCTGCGCCAGCGCCGGCAGTGCCTTGCCGACCCCCGATCGGTTGATCTGGTCGAGCAGATCGATCCCGTCAGCCGCCGTCGCCGACAGACGGCTCACCATCTCATCGGTCAGCGCGTCGCGGGCCGCCGCGGTCACGCGCCCCAACTCCAATGCGTCATTCGCGTCCATGACGGCCTCCTACAGCAGACCGCGGGCCGAGGCCCAGTAGAGCTTGTTGTAGGCCACCTTGAACCAGTGCACCGCGCGCGTCGGCGGCTTCGGATCCGGCGGGGTGGTGTAGTTGAACATGGCGTAGGTCGCACGGTCCTTGCCGCACTCGATGAAGCAGAACACCTTGCCGTCGTGCTCGCGCACCGGAGCGCCGAGCTTGACGATTGCCGCAATATTTTCTCCGAGCGTCTCGGCCTGGTAGTGCACCGTCGAGCCGGCCTTGCTAATTGGGATGTTGGTCGTGTCGCCGATCACGTAGACGTTCGGGTGCTTCTCCATGGTGAGCTTGGCCTTGTCGGTGGGAATGAAGCCGCCCGCTCCGAGCCCGTTCTTCTCGATCACCTCCATGCCCTTGTGTGCCGGGATCGTGATCAGCAGGTCGTACTTGGCCTCGGTACCCTCCTCGCTCTTCAGCACCTGGTTCTTGCCGTCGACTTCCTTCATGTTGAACAAGGTCTCGTAGGTGATGCCGAGCCGATCGAACTCCGGCGTCGCCCACTTCGCAACGTTCTCCAGGCTGTGGACCCGGCCAATCGGATAGGTGTAGTGCAGCTGCACCTTGTCCCGGATGCCGCGATCCTTGAAGTAGTCGTGCAGCATGAACGTGATCTCGAGCGGCGCCATGGGGCACTTGTGCGGAACGCCCACCGCGATCACCACCCTGCCGCCCTGAAACGCTTGCAGGCGCTTGAACATCTTCAGCGCGCTCTGCTCCGTGTAGAAAGTCTCGGCGTTCTCGGCGAGCCCGGGGATCATCTCCGGCATCGCGCGCGAGCCGGTCGCGATCACCAGGATGTCGTAGCCGATGGTTTTGCCGCTCTTGGTCTTCACGCGATTGGTGTCGAGCTCGAAGGTCTCGACCGGATCGACCTGGAACTCGATCCCGGGCTCGAGCAGGCTCGCCTGGTCGCGGTAGAGCTCGTCCGGCGTCATGCGGCCCAGGCAAAGATAGAGCAGCCCCGGCTGGTACATGTGCTTGTCGGAAGCCGACAGCATGGTGAGTTGCACCTTGCCCGAGCGCAGCTCCGGCGCGAGTCGCCGCGCAAGGTTGTTGCCCAGGATCGTCCCTCCCATTCCACCGCCGACAATCAGGATCTTCATGGCTCCCTCCTTTATGGTTTTGTGGTGCGCGGATCAGGCTACTTCATCTTCTTGAGCGCGATGTGAAACACGCCGGCTTCCTCCCGAGTCCCGAGAATCTGATGGCCAACCTTGTTCAGCCATTCCGGGATGTCGGCTGACGAGCCCTTGTCGGTGGACAGCACTTCGAGCTCGTCACCCACCTGCGCGAACTTGAGCCTCGCAATCAGTTCCATCAACGGGCCCGGGCAGAAGCTGCCGCGGGCGTCGACCACGATTTTCTCTGCCATGCGCGACCTCCCGGTCAGAAGGACCAGACCTGTCCGCCGTGCGCTTCGGACAGGAACTTGGTCAGGCCCATGGGCTCGCCGACCCAGGGCTCCAGGTCCTGTGCCCCGACGCCGAGCACGTCGACCGCCATCGAGCACGGGCGGATCTTGGCGTCGCCGAGTTCGGCCGCGCTCTGAAACAGCTGCTTGAATGCCGGTGCCTTCTTCTGCTCGAGCAGCTTTCCGAATGCGCCTTCGGGTGGTGCCGGCTCGGCCGCACCTTTGCGGAAGTAGTGCAGAGCGTTCATCGACAGAAACACGGTGACCTCGTCGCCGCTCACCGCCCCGACCGACGCGATCATGCCGGCCATCTGCAGGCGCTCGCGCTCGCCCGAAACCACAACGATGCTGATCTTGTTCGACATTGGCACTTCCTCCTCGCCGCCGGACTGGCGGTCACGGACAGCCGGCAAAGCCGTCGGCGTCCATCTTGGCCTGGAAAGCCGGTGCGACCGCGGCGCCGGTCACCAGGCTTCCCGACTCGGCATCCCAGTTAGCGGGCTTGAGCTTCACCAGCCACCCGCCGCCATAGGGATCCGCATTGATGCCCTTCGGGGCCGAGGCGAGCGCATCGTTGATCGCCACCACCTCCCCGCTCACCGGCGCCTTCACCGGCCCGACCCACTTGCCGGATTCGATGGTTACCAGGGACTTGTTGAGCTCGATGGCGCGGCCGATTTTCTTCGGCGTATAGGCGACGACCTCGCCCGCCAGCGCGCAGGCATATGCGGTAATGCCGATCGTCACCGTGCCGTCCGCCTCCCGCCGCGCCCAAACGTTGTTCTCGACGTTGTAGAGCAGATCGTCGGGAAGGTTGCAGTTCTTCACCGATGCCATTGCGGTCTCCGAAGTGAAAAACCAATTCTTACCCCACGAGGGGGCTATCGCACTTGCGTTGGATCAAGAGTAAGGAGAGCTTCACTTCTTCTTCATGAAGAAGGTGAACTCCTTGTTCGCTGCGGAATGCGAGAGCAGCTCGTTGCCGGTCTGCTTGGAGAATGCCTGGAAGTCCTGTACCGATCCGGGGTCGGTCGCGATGATGCGCAGCACCTGGCCGCTCGTCAGCTCGTTGAGCGCTTTCTTGGCGCGCAGGATCGGCAGCGGGCAGTTCAGGCCGCGGGCATCGAGGTCCTTGTCGAAGTTCATGAGCCTCACTCCTCCGTATCCCGGGTCCTCGAGGATGTGCCGCCGACGCGGTTTCGATCGCCCGGAGCAACCGCCGGGTCTACACAGCCCGGCCATATATTAGTAAATTTTAATATACCAGAAGCAAACGTCTGCGCAAGCCCGCAATTGACGGCACCAGGGCCGCGTCGTCGTTAGATTCCCGCCGCCGTCATGAGATGCGCTGGTAGTACAGGTTTTGCGGATGGTTCGCCTGGGCAAAAAAGAACCAGCGCTCGGCGAGCAGCCCAGCGTACTGGACCAGGAAAGCCGCCGCCAGCAGTGCGGGAACGCCGCGGACCAGGCCTGCAGCCAGCAGGGCGAGCGGAATGGGGAACACTGCGAGCAGGAACATCCACTTGACCGAGCGCATCCACGCACTCGACATGCCGTGGAAGAACTCGCGCGTGTTGAACGAGCCGCCCATGAACCCCTGCGAGCTCTGGACGATCCGCGGATGCTTCACGCCAATGGCAGTCTGCAGGCTGGAGCGAGGCTTCAGGTGTGCATTGCGGATCAGGCTCGCGCTGCGGCCGAGCAGCGCGGCCAGCGTGAAGCCCACCGCCCAGAACGCGAAAAAACGCACCAGCCCGGGCTCGACGATGGCCGCGTACGCCGCAGCGAGCATCAGCCCCGACGCGCTGCCAAACAGCAGGTAGTTGATGACGGTGAGCGGCGTGTGCCATTCCTGCAGGAACTTGAGGCACGCGTAGATCATGCCGGTGCACAAGAACAGCAGCGTGCACAGCACGGTGCCGACCGCACCCACGATAAGCGTCGCGTCCAGGCCGGCCAGGATCGGAACCTGCGTCCAGCCGAGGTAGTGGCCCAACCCGTACAGGAAAACGCAGCCCATGAACGCCGGCAGCACGATTACTTCGCGCGAGAGCCAAGACGTGCGCCACATTGTCGCTGTACGCCAGGCGCGCTCCGGATGGCCGAGATGGAAGAACGACGCGCCGAGCCCCACCGCGAGAAAAGCAAGCGCGATCGCGCAGCCCAGCGGATAGAACGCCGGGCTTGTCGGGCCCTGGATCAGCCCGATGCGATCGAACACCTGGACCGTGTAGAGTGCCACGAACAGCCCTTGCCCCACACCGATCAGCGTCGTCAGCAGGATGACCGAGAGCGCGGGGCGCATTACCAGCTCGTCACGTCGTCCAGCGACGGCGATTTGAGCGCGGGCTTGGGCAAGCGCCCGTCGACTTTCAGCGGGTTGTCCACGCGTTCGAGATCCTCCTCGCGGACCTTTATCTCCTTCTTATGCCGCGGCAGGTAGTGGTTCGCGGGCGAGGTGCCCCACTCCGGCATCAGCTGATAGCCGCCGCTCTCCTGGATCGCCTTGGAGGCCGCGGATTCGGGGTCGTGGATGTCGCCGAACAGCCGCGCGCTCGTCGGACAGGCCATGACGCAGGCCGGCTTGCGCTCCGCCGCCGGCAGCGATTCATCGTAGATGCGGTCGACACACAAGGTGCACTTGGTCATCACGTGCCGATGCTCGTCGATCTCGCGCACGCCGTAGGGGCAGGCCCATGCGCAGTACTTGCAGCCAATGCACTTGTCGTAATCGACGAGGACGATGCCGTCTTCCTCGCGCTTGTAGCTCGCGCCGGTCGGGCACACCGGCACGCACGGCGGGTCCTCGCAATGCAGGCACGACTTCGGAAAGTGCACCGTTTGCGTGTTCGGATACTCTCCGACCTCGAAGGTCTGCACCCGGTTGAAGAAGGTCCCGGTCGGATCCTTGCCGTAGGGGTTGTCGTCGGAGAGGAAGCCGGCGACGCCCGACGTGTTCCACTCCTTGCAGCTCGTGACGCAGGCGTGGCAGCCTACACACACGTTGAGGTCGATTACCAGAGCGAGTTGCGTCATTCGCCAATCCTCCTTCCCGAGATGAATGCCTGCCACACCCGGCGCACTTGCTCGACGCCCGGGATCGGCCCTACCGGCGGCACGCGCGGCCATGTTTCCTGCGGCTCACCCGCGGCCGCTTTGTAGATCCGAACCCGCACGTCGTACCACCCCGCCTGGCCAGTGATCGGATCGGAGTTCGATACTGCCGCCTCCGGCCCGGGGAGCTCCTCCGTGATGAGGTGGTTCAGCAGGAAGCCGCGCTGCGACTCGTTCGCATCCGGCGCGAGGTTCCAGGCACCGGACGCCTTGCCGATTGCGTTCCAAGTCCACACCGTCCCCGGTTCGACCGCTTCGCTGAAGCGCGCCATGCAGCGCACTTTGCCCCACTGCGACTCGACCCAGATCCAGTCGCCATCGCCAACACCGGCCGTCTGTGCCGTGCGCGGATTCACGTAGAGGTAATTGTGCGCATGGATCTGGCGCAGCCACGCGTTCTGCGAGTCCCACGAGTGATACATCGCCATCGGCCTCTGGGTAACGGCGTTGAGTGGATACTTGGCTGTGTCGGTGAGCTGCGCCTCGAGCGGCTCCTGATAAAACGGCAGCGGGTCGAAGTGCGTCGCAATGCGGGCGCGAAGCCGCTCGGGCGGCCGGCGCGTCCCCCACTTTCCCTCTGCCGCCAACCGGAATCTCTGCAGCACTTCGGAATAGATCTGGATCAGGACGGGCTCGCTGAAACGGCGGATGCGCGTGCGCTGCGCCCACTCCATATAGCCCCGGTTCCAGTTGCGCATGTACTGGTACGACGGAGGCAGCTGGTGATGGAACACGCAGTTGTTCTTCGCGTACATCTCCCACTGCCGCGGGTTCGGCTCGCCCAGCATGAACTTTTCGCCGTCTTTGCCGCGCCACCCGGCCAGGAAGCCGATCCCCGATCCGGGCTCGGTCTCGTAGTTGACGATGAAGTCCGGGTAGTCGCGGAACTTGCGCGAGCCGTCGGGCCGTACGAACGCCGGCAGCTTCAAGCGCGTAGCGAGCTCCACCAGCACTTCCTGGAATGGCTTGCATTCGCCCTTCGGCGGCAGCACCGGAATGCGCACTGCGTCGGTCGGGCCGTCGAACTCCGAGATCGGCCGATCGAGGAGCGACATCACGTCGTGCCGCTCAAGATAAGTCGTGTCCGGCAGAAGCAGATCGGCGAACGCAGTCATCTCCGACTGGAACGCGTCGCACACGACCAGGAACGGAATCTTGTACTCGCCGCTCTCGTCCCGATCGTTCAGCATCCGGCGCACGTCCATGGTGTGCATGGTCGAGTTCCACGCCATGTTCGCCATGAAGATCATCAGCGTATCCAGGCGATACGGGTCCCCGCGCCAGGCGTTGGTGATGACGTTGTGCATCATTCCGTGCACCGACAGCGGGTACTCCCACGAGAAGCCCTTGTCGATGCGCACCGGGGCACCGCTTTCATCGACGAACAGATCGTCGGGCGAGGCCGGCCAGCCGAGTGCCAGGCTGCCCAGCGGGGTGTTGGGCTTGACCGCATGCGGACCGTTCGGCGGCTTCGCCGAGGGTGGAATCGCACGCGGGAACGGCGTCCGGTGGCGGAAGCCGCCCGGCCGGTCGATCGTGCCGAGCAATGTCATCAGGATCGACAGCGCGCGGATCGTGTGGAAGCCGTTCGAGTGCGCTGCGAGGCCGCGCATTGCGTGAAACGCAACCGGGTTACCGGTGACCGACTCGTGCTCTCTTCCCCACGAGTCGGTCCACGGAATCGGCAGCTCCACCTTCTGGTCGCGCGCGGTGACGCCCATTTCCTGGGCCAGGCGCCGGATCGTCGCCGCCGGCACGCCAGTCTGCCGCTCCGCCCACTCCGGCGTGTAGCGCTTCACCCGCTCCTCGAGCAGCTGGAGCGAGGGTTTGACCGGCGTACCGTCCGGCAAGGTGAAGCTGCCGAAGAGATAGGGGTCGGCGCCTTCGCTGTGCGTCGCGACAGCACGGTTGGTATGGCGGTCCCACCACATCTGGTTCTGCGGATACTGCGGATTCACCTCGTCGGCATTTGGGTCGCGGGCGAGCAATCCGTACTCGTCGCTCTTCTCATCGAGCTTCACCAGCTGACCGGCGTTGGTATAGCGAACGAGAAAGTCGCGGTCATAGAGCCCGAGTTCGAGAAGCTCATGGATGATGGCGAGCAGCAGGGCCCCGTCGGTCCCCGGGCGAATGGGCACCCACTCGTCTGCGATAGCGGAATAGCCGGTGCGCACCGGATTGATCGAGACGAAGCGCCCGCCTTCGCGCTTGAACTTCGAGATCGCGATCTTGAGCGGATTGGAGTGGTGGTCCTCGGCGGTACCGATCATCACGAACAGCTTCGCGCGATCCAGATCGGGGCCGCCGAACTCCCAGAACGAGCCGCCGATGGTGTAGATCATTCCCGCCGCCATATTCACCGAGCAAAAGCCGCCATGCGCGGCGTAGTTGGGCGTGCCGAACTGGCGTGCGAACAGGCCGGTGAGCGCCTGCATCTGGTCGCGCCCGGTGAACAACGCAAACTTCTTCGGGTCGGTGGAGCGGATGCGGGCGAGTCGTTCCTCCAGGATCCGAAACGCCTCCTCCCAGGAGATCTCGACGAACTGATTGTCGCCGCGCGCCGAGCCGGGCTTGCGCATGAGCGGCTTGGTGAGCCGGGCGGGCGAGTACTGCTTCATGACGCCCGACGCGCCCTTGGCGCAGATCACACCCTGGTTCAGCGGATGGTCGGGATTGCCGTCTATGTAGCGGATCCCGCCATCGCGCAGGTGCACGCGGATGCCGCAGCGGCACGCGCACATGTAGCAAGTGGTGGTCTTGATCTCCTCGATCGGTGAGACAAGAGTCTGGGCGTCCTTCGGCATGGGGCACACGTCTGGTTGAAAAGAAACACCGCCATTCATGTTATCTGTTCCGCCGATTATCTGCTCCACCCAAGGACCCGAAGGGCCTCGAGCCGATCGCGCGGCTTCCAGCTGCCCACATCCGTGTGTCAACCCCTGCCGATAACGGCGACCAGAGCGGGGCTCGTCATCGGAAGAACGGCCGCCTGATACATTAGCCCGAGGGCGCAGGCCGCGTCTACACTCGTACTCTCCGTAGGCGATGCGGGATCACGGCAAGCCAAGTATCTCGGTACGAAATATTATGGCAAGCCATTCAAGTTGCGCCGCCGCCGGCCGCCCAACCGGGATATTCGGACGCCTCCCTGAGTCGTCCGAAGCCAATTCCCAAGCGAAAAATCAACTCCAGGCAGGGGGGGCCAGTGACTCGGGATCGCGTTAGCAACCCCTAAAGCCGCTTTGAGCGGTTCACAAATTTAGACCCCCCGGCTTTGCCGGTGGGGTCCTTTACTCGGCGTAGAGATTGCTGCGACTTACTGCTCCGAGAATCGCACCGATGTCTTCGGTTCTGCACATCGCCGATAAAATTTCAAACATTCGCCCGCCGACAAGAAACCATGATTCCAGGCGATCGTTTCGCTGATTTCTCTCCCATGATGGAGCAGTACGTTTTCGCTATGAAGGTCGGCAGAAATCGGCCAGACCAAAACTGCGCCCTGCACCGCGTATCAGGACACAAACAGAAACGCCGCTGCGGGGCGCTCCTTTCGCGCCTGTTCGAATACCGGCGCGACGACTCGGCAGACGCTGTCTGGCGAATCGATCAACTCGATGACTCTTACTTTCGTTTGAATATAATTTGCACCCGCCAGCTTCCGCTGCCTGCGTGCTTATGTCTCGGCGATGGATCCGCTGTCACCGAAATCGGAAGCCGCGCGCGTGTAGCGCGCCACGCCGGTGCGCGCTTCAGATTGGCGCAGCCGAATCGGGCGAATCGCCCGCTTCACCAGACCGGCTTCGACGGGTTTGAGCGCGCCGCGCCAGCACTGTAACCAGCATCGCTGCCGCAGCAGAACAAACCATCATCGGCGATGTTGTGAGCAACGAATCCAACCCATTGATGGTCTCGGCGCTGGCCTGTTGGACATACTCCACCAGACAGATCACATCGATGCCTTGCACAGTCTGTGCATCTTCCGGTCGAATGTGCAGGTTGTGCCATCCGCTGCGAAACCAGATCTTCGCAAAGATGCCGTTGCACACTCCAACGAGGGCCAGTGCACCAAGTGGCTTCATGAGGTGTTCAAGCAGGCGGCAGCGTTCGGCCAGAGGTGCGGCCTCATAGATTTTACCGACCAATTCCGGGATCGTGATGTCCGGCGCGCGGTAGCCTGCCGCAGACGGTGAAACTGCTTCCCGACTATCGTGAGGGTTCATGGCATTCAACTCCTGGCTCAAGAGGTCTGTCCACGTTGATCTCTGCATCCCGGAGTTACTGCCGTTAGCAACACAGAACGCAATCCGCACCACATTCTGATCGTCCGCGCTGGGAACGCATTACCCGGAACTGACTTCAGCATGGATCGGTAGTTCCTTTCACCGGGCCGCGAAGATGAGCGAAGCGCTGCTTTCGCGGCGTCGGCGCACCTCGTCGGACGTCATTCATCAATGTGCGCAGAGCGTCTCTATTCCCGTTGTGAGTGGCTTGCCCCCACGACGATACAGAGGTTCCTCGATGGCTCTCCGCGGCGACCATGGAATTGAGCGCTCGCGCCTGGAACTGTCTGTGCCCGTGGGACTGGCGACATGCGCTCAGCCCCACGGTCCGGCCTCACTATTCGCGCCCAGGCTCGCGGGACCAATCAACGACGCCAACCAGCCCTCCGTGTGGCGGCGTTCGAAGTTGGTTGCGTGGCCCCGGTCGTGTCGCCGCACCCTGGCTGTTCACCTCTTGCGGATCGAGCGGAAACAGATTCGGCGCCTCAAATCCCCACTTTGCTGTCTTTACAACCTGGAATTGCTCCGCCAGCGGGGGCGGGCTTTCGTTCTTGGTCGTGCTTGACTGTGGCGTAGAGGGTGCCGCTTGCAGCGTACTGGCGGCACACAGCGTGCCAATCAGGATTGCCAATGATTTGCTCATGGTGACCTCCAATAAATATGAATTATGGTTGCCCTCCCACGAATGAAATTTAGCCTTGGGCCGGCCACGCGTAAGCTGCTGAAAGTCACTTTCCGGGACTGCAGGAAGTCATAATCTGGATGTGACCAAGGTCATGCAGCGGCCAATTCGGAGAACCGAGCGCCTTGAGCAGCGCCCAGCCTGCTGGCACGCCTTGGGGCACTTTCGTTACCCGACAAGCTCGCGCAATCCCTGGATCGCCGCGTAGAGCGATTTCAGGTCGGTGCGGGAACGGGAAACGCTGACGCGACTCAATGCATCGTCCAGTGCACGCACCTTGCCCGCAGACTCCTTGTCCAGTTCGTCGCGCAGCGTCTGCCACAGGCGCTTGAAATCGTCCTGCGCAACGCCAAACCCGATGTCGTCCTGCCATACCAGCGCCCGCCGCATGCGCCGGGCCAGAAACAGCAAAGCCTCGATGCGCGGGATGAAGACGTTGGCCTGTTCGGCGAAGGGCTGTGCCAGCTCGCCCGCGCGCGCCGCGATCCGGTCGGCGCTGCTTACGAGCCAGCGCCTGTCCTTCACCGACAGTGCGGTCTTCGCCTCGATGAGGTCACCAGTGAGGTTGTTGCGCGCCTGAAAGAAGTTATTGATCTGGCCTCCGGCGCCGACGTAGGCCGATTCCACGGCGCCCATCGCTTCGGCCGCTGTTCGGGCACGCTCCATCGCCTGCCGCGCGACCAACCAGCGGCCGCCTTCGGCGGCGTCAAACAAAGCCATCGCGGCCACGTCGAGGTCGCGCACGGCGGACGGGATCGTGCCCGTCGCGGCGCGAGCGCGGGTGGATAGGCCAAAGGTCACGGCCAGGGCCACCAGCGGCAGCGCCGCCGTGCCGGCCAGCAAACGACGACGCATGACGACGACTCCGGCGTTCGATGTCGCTTTCATCGCGCGCGCCGTCATTGCATGAACCAGCCGTGGCTGACCACCAGGGACTGGCCCGTCAACGCATTGGACGGAAAGCTCGCGAACAGCAGCGCGACCATGGCCACGTCCTCGGTGGTCGTGAACTCGCCATCCACCGTGTCCTTGAGCATGACATTCCTGATTACATCCGCTTCCGAGATGCCGAGAGCCTTCGCCTGCTCGGGGATCTGCTTGTCCACCAGGGGAGTACGCACGAAGCCGGGGCAGATCACGTTGGCGCGTACGCCATGCTTCGCGCCTTCCTTGGCAACGACCTGCGCCAACCCGATGAGGCCATGTTTGGCCGTAACATACGGCGCTTTCAGCGCCGAGGCTTCCTTCGAATGCACCGAGCCCATGTAGACGACGCTGCCGCCGTGACCGGAGGCGTACATGTGCGGCAGACAAGCCTTGGTGGTGAGAAAGGCGCCGTCTAGGTGTATCGCCAGCAGCCGTTTCCAGTCAGCGAACGGGAACGCTTCCAGCGGATGAATGATCTGGATGCCCGCATTGCTCACCAGCACGTCGACGCCGCCCCAGGCGCGCACGACTTCGTCCACGCCGGCATTGACCTGTTCCTCGTCCACGACATTCATCACGATGCCCATCGCCGATGCACCGGTCGCCGCGATCTGCGCTGCCGTGGCGCGCGCGGCGTCCCGGTCGAGATCGGCGATGACGATCTTGCCGCCTTCCCGGGCGAAGGTCAGCGCGATCTGCTTGCCGATGCCGCTGGCAGCGCCGGTAATGAGGCAGATCTTGTCTTGCAGTTTCATGGTGCGGTTCCTTTGGGTTTGACCAGATAGTCGAAGGCAACGGTGCCGAGGCCGAGGGTCAAGTCGCTCAGGATATGGGTGCCTGAAATGACTTCCAACACCGGCAATTGCGCGACCGGCGCCAGCGCGTGGTGTGCAAGCTCCAACGCCGCGGGGCCGGTCCATGCGCCTTTGACGACCACATCCTCGAGGTAATAGCGCACCAGCTCGCAAATGCGCGGCGTGCCATCCACGTGCGGGATGATCTTGAGCAGAAAGCTCGGCGCCAGCAGGGTCGCGTGGACGGACCCCGGATCGAGGGCCCGGTGTTTGTAACCCATGGTGGCGGTGGCCACCCGCACCGGCCCGTAGTCGAGCGTGCCGAGCAGCGTGTCCTTCTCGACGCCGAGCGTCGGTGACGCGAGCTTCTTCGGGAACCCCCACAGTTCTCTGCCACCGGCGATCGGCGCGTCGTCGTTCAGATACATCGCATGCACATAGCCGCCGCACTGACCGTCGAACACGATCGGGATCACCTGTCCGGACTCGGTGTAATCGCCGAAGCCGGTGGAGTCCGGCATGCGGATGAACTCGAACTTGACGATCGGCTCGTCGATCTGCAGCGGCTCGGGGACCACCGCCCGAAGCGCATCGGGGTCGGTGCGGTAGGTGACGATGAGGAACTCGCGGTTCACGAACCGGTAAGGGCCCGGCGAGAACGAGGGGCTGGTGAGCGGCATGGCGAATGCGGTCTTGCGCACGTCGTCGATCTTCATGGGCGGTTTTGCGGTGGGAAGTGCGCAGTGCTGCGTGTCAGGTCCAGGACGTGGACTCCGTCCCCGGGTGGCGTTCTCGCGAGCCAGTCGGGGTGGCTGAGGGTGTGTGCCATGTCGGCGACCCCCGCCTGCCAGTGCTCTTGCATGGAGGCGCGCGAGAACTCGTAGTCCTTCGACTGCGTTTCGTAGCGCTTGCGCCGG
>Ga0316628_100003347_pt1 | contig 12340 bp, 11 predicted proteins | sample OWC_Aug_M2_C1_D5_FD_207648 | JGI IMG/M metagenome (GOLD analysis project Ga0316628, IMG submission 207648) | Wetland soil microbial communities from Old Woman Creek delta, Ohio, United States - OWC_Aug_M2_C1_D5_C | ecosystem: Environmental > Terrestrial > Soil > Wetlands | place: USA: Ohio...
TGATGGATTTGACGTGACATTTCTTGGTGGTCACCAGCGGAAAACCACGCGCCAGATCGAAGCGCATCTGGTGGCCGAATACGCTGAGGGTGCCGGTTCCGGTGCGGTCGGATTTTTGGGTGCCGTGGTCAAGCACATGCTGCATGAGGTCCAGATAGGCGCGCATAATTCCAGGGGGCGATTGGCCGTATAATTGGCGTGTTGAATATGTTTCGAGGACGCAATGCTAGCACAACTCACCCTCTCCAGAGCCCTGCCGGCCGCCACGCATCTGCTGGTGCTGATGCCCAAGGCCAAGGCGCTGCCCAAGGATGTTCCCCACGGCGAACTGCTTGCCGCCGTGCTCAAGCGCCGCGACATGAAGGCGGAGGAACTGGCGAAGTCGCCGGTCAGCGGAAACGCGCCCGACGGCGCGCTGGTGGCCTGGGCGATGCTCGATGTCGACAAGGAGGCATTTGCCCAGCAGGTCCAGGTGCGCCGTGCCCTGCAGCTGCTGCTGGCGGAAAATCCCAAAGGGCTCGGCATTGCCGTATTGGGCGCCGAGGCGCAGCGCAAACATGCCGCGGAGCTCGCGGTGTACGGCGCCTGGGTGAACGGCGCACTCCTGCCGGTGCACAAGCAGAAAGATGAACGCAAGCCGCTGCAAAAGATAGTGCTGTACGGCCAAGGCGAAAAACAGGCGTTTGATGCCATCAAGGCGCGGGCCTTGGGCAACCTGCTGTGCCGCGAGCTGACCGTGTTGCCACCCAACGAACTGACTCCCGGCACGTACCGCGCGCGCATCAAGGAGATGGCGCGGGAGCAGGGCTGGATGCACGAAGCGCTTGACATGAAGGCGCTGCGCAAGATGGGTGCGGGTGCGTTTGTCGCAGTGGCGCAGGGCAGCGACCCGGAAGATGCCGCCATCGTTCACCTCGGCTACAGGCATTCGAAAGCGAAGCAGACTGTGGCGCTTGTCGGCAAGGGTATCTGCTTCGACACCGGCGGCCACAACCTCAAGCCCTCGCGCTATATGCACAACATGCATGAGGACATGAACGGCTCCGCCGTGTGCTTGGGCATCCTGCTCGCCGCCACCCAGCAGAAACTTCCCGTGAACATAGACTGCTGGCTCGCGCTCGCGCAGAACCACATCAGCCCCAAGGCCTACAAGCAGAACGACATCGTCACGGCGCTCAACGGCACCACGATCGAAGTCATCCACACCGATGCGGAGGGGCGCATGGTGCTGGCCGATACCCTCACACTCGCTTCGCGCGCCAAGCCCGGCCTCATCATCGACTTCGCCACGCTCACCGGCAGCATGGCCACCGCACTGGGCGCGCGCTACAGCGGCGTGTTCGGTACGACAGACGAGCTGGCGCGGCGCGCGGTAAGTGTCGCCAGGCAAACCGGCGAGCGGCTGTGCGCCTTCCCCAGCGACGAAGACTACGAAGCCGACCTGGAATCGAAGGTGGCCGATGTCAAACAGTGCACCATGGCGGGCGAAGCCGACCACATCCTCGCCACGCGCTTCCTCAAGCACTTCGTCGAGCACGATACACCGTGGCTCCACGTGGACCTTTCCGCCAGTCGCTGCGAGGGTGGGCTGGGCATCGTGGCGAGCGAAGTTACCGGATTCGGCGTGGCGTGGGGCCTTGCCATGCTGAGCGTGAAATAGAAGCCCTCATACCTTGCACGAAAGGCATGGCGGCGTTCCAGTCACGATAAGCTGAATCCGGACGTGGCTATGACGCCGATTTCCGGGGGGCACGGGCCAGGATTTCGGTGTCCCCGGCCCGCGAGATTTGCATTACTGATTTCTATAGCGGCCCGTCTTGAAGCATGAATAGCCGCCATTCGGGAAATCTTTGTATTCTCCCGCATTGCCGAAAGAAATACCGCCGGTGCACGCACCGTACTGGTACGTCCCGTTATCGTTGAGGACGATGCTCAGTGACTTGCCCGGGAACAGGTTATCCAGGTGAGTGTAGAACGCCCCATTCGGCCCGTCGCCACAACGTTTGTTCGACCACTTCTGGTCGCCGCACCAAATCACGAATATCTGCTGGTTGCAGGTGTTGGTGAGTGTCGCAGTGCTGCCGGAGGTCGATACCGACACGCAATCAGCCGCATCCTGGCCAGAGTTATCGGCGGCCAACGCCGTAGCGGAAAAGCTGAAGACAAGAACAAATGTTGCCGCAAGAATTTTTCCCAATTTATCGCTCCATTTCATCCCACTGTGCAAACGACAAGGCCGGTCGTGGGGAACCCGCTTTGCCTACCACCAGGCGATACAGACGAGCGGATTCTATTTGGCGTCATGCGTTTTGCATATTGGCCGAACGGCCGATATAATGCCTGAAAATGCCTAAGATTCCATCCATGGAACACGGCGGTAGCAAGGGGAAGCTCACGTGCAATTGCAGGAAGGATTCGCAGCGACGGCGGATCTCGCTCGCCTGAGCGAATTGATCGACAGCGTTTACCAGGCGGCCACCGACCCGTCGCACTGGTCTGTCGCTCTACCCGCCCTCGCTGACTATGTGCGGGCGCCGAAAGGACTGCTGTTTACTCCGCTGCATGCACCCGAAAATGGCGGCTACTACTTCAACCACGGCATTCCGGAATCGGTCATGCACCTCTGGGGCACCCGCTGGCACGGTGAAGACATCCTCGCCAACACCGTTGTTCAGCGCGGGCTGTTTGTCGAAGGCAATGTCATGTGCGAAGATGATGTCTTGCCATTAGCGCAGTTGCGAGCGGCCCCCATCTATCGCGAACTGAACCATCCCAACGGAATAGATCATTTTCTGCTTGGTTCCGTTTTCGGGTTGACTTCCCTCGGCGGATTGCCGACGGCCCTCAATTTCTACAGGAGTGGCAGGGAAGGTGCATTTACCTGTAACGAGAAGGATAGGCTTCGCATTGTCCTGCCGCATGTTTCGCGCGCATTCGGCGTGATGACGAGGCTCCGCAAGGCAGATTTCAGGGCCGCCGCGAGCCTGGCTTCTCTGGATCGCATGGCTTCGGGCGTGCTGCTATTCGACGCGCGCGGAGAGCTGAGTTTCGCCAACCGCGCGGCGCATCGTATTCTCGAGGAAGAGGATGGGCTCCAGTTACGGCACATGGCGGGCAATTCGGGACTCGGCGAAGTGGTGGCCGCTTACCGCCCCGCGCAGGAAGCACTCTCCGCCGCCATTCGCGGCGCCGTCTCCATGGATGTCCTCTGCACGGGGCATTTCTCGCGCGCCGTGGCCGTCGCCCGCCCTTCCGGGCGGCAGGACTATACGCTGAACTTCTCTACGCTGGCTGCGCACAACGAATTTCGCACAGGGCTCGATGTGCCGCGCGCCATCGCCTTCATTACGGACAGCGCGGAGCCGGTCCGGCTCGACGCCGGCTTGCTCAATAAAACCTATGGCCTCACTCCGGCGGAAATCCGTGTCGCTGAAATGCTGCCCGAATGCCTCACGGTGGACGAAACGGCAAAACGCCTCGGTATCAGCCGCGGCACGGTGAAGGCGCACCAGCAACGCATCTATGAAAAGACCAATACCAATAGCCGCGCCAAGCTGATGAAGCTGCTGGTGTCGCTGGCGCAGGTCGCGCCCTGAGGTCCACTGCGAGGCCGCGGCGCTCGCCCATCTCTTCCATCTCTTGGTTGGGGCAAATTGGTCAGCCGCCGCTATAATAGGGTGCGGGATCAAAAGAGGAGGAGATGGTGAGACGCCTGGTTGCATTTCTGGTGTTGCTGGCTGGGTGCCAGGGCGACACCGTCAGCTCCGCGCACGACGGGGAGATGCATATCGTCACCGAGGACGGCGGCATAATCGCCCTGCGCCCGGACTCGGTGTTTCGCGTGGACCAGTACCGGGCGCTAGGCGGGGCGGATGACACGACGGTCATGTCGCTGCTCAGCGGTGCGGTACGCTCCATCACGGGCTGGATAGGTAAGCACGACCATTCCGCCTACCGCCTGTCCACGCCTACGGCCACGCTGGGCATCCGGGGAACCGATCACGAGGTGGCCGTGATAGACAAAGGGAACGGAGACGAGCCGGGAACCTACGATACGGTCAACGAAGGCGCGACGGTGATGAAGACGCCGCATGGAGAAGCCGAGGTGGCGCCGGGAAAGTTTTCGCGCCTAAGGGCGGGGCGATGGCGCCGGCCATTTTGGCGCAGCGCCCGCATTTCTGGTCCGCGCGCAACCTTAGGATCGAGGATCGCATCGAGCAACGCAAGGAGTTCATGCGCGGCCGGTTTGAACAAATGCGCGACGAGAGGATCAAATCCTTGCAGCGGGCGCGCAGTGAACCGCCGCGCAGTGAACCGCGGGGCAGTGGCACCTCCGAGGAGCGCCCGAGCGCCGCGCGTGCACGCACGGAAGTTGGCGACCGCAGGCTTGAACAGGCCACGCGGCAGGGCCAGGAACGTTACGAGTCCCGCTGGGCAGGAGCCCAGGGTGCTGGAAACGGCCGGGTGAACCCGCCGCGCCGTCGCCCGGGAAAGCACGCGGGGCACGAACGCCGATAAACTTCCAGTTCCGGGAAATACAAATGACAACGAAATCCATCCGGGTAATTACCCTCTTTACTGCAGGTATTCTCCTTTCTGCATGCACGGGCAACACCGACGCGGATAAGGAACTGGCTGTGCTCAAGGAGGCGCAGGCCGCCTATTATCGAAAGGACTACGCGACTGCCGTGCAGGGATTCCAGATCCTGGCGAACCGGGGCAATGCCCGCGCTCAATTCTTCCTCGCGGAAATGCATTTGAGCGGAAACGGCGTGAAACAGGACGACAAACAGGCGCTGAAGCTTGCGCGAGCGGCGGCGGAGCAAGGCAGCGCCGAAGCGCAATATACCCTGGGGGGCATGTACGAGCGCGGACGGGGGGTGCCGTTGGATGTGGTGCAGGCGCATGTGTGGTACAGCCTGAGCGCATCGTCCGGCGACGAGCAGGCGATCCGCAACAAGGCTGCGTTGGAAACCAGCATGGCTGCCGCGCAACTGGACGAGGCGCGGCGGCTGGAAACGGAGTGGATTAAGGCGCACAAAAAGTAAGACTGCATATCTCTTGACTTAATCCATATATTAGCATATTCTAATATGCAATTTCTTTGGATAGGTGGGGTCTATGAAAGTGCGAAATCTCTTGTTGCTGGCCGGGCTTTTCGCTTGCGCCGGAATCGTTCCGTCCGCATGGGCCGAAGGCACGCTGCCCACGGTTGCGGTGCAATATCGCGAAGTTCCCGAGGTATACAGCGTGGAAGGCGTGGTCGAAGCGACGCGCCAGTCAACCGTCTCGGCCCAGATCAACGGCCGGGTGAAGGAAATCCTGTTTGACGTCGGCGACACGGTCAAGAAAGGACAGGTCATTCTGCGCATAGACGAACGGGAGGCCGCCGAGGCGCTTTCCGGAAGCCAGGCGCAACTGAGGCAGTCCGAAGCGGCGCTGGCGAACGCCAAGGCCAACTACGAGCGCGCACGGCAGCTGTTCGCGCAGAAATTCATCAGCCAGTCTGCGCTGGACAAGGCGCAGGCGGACTACCAGATTGCCCAGGCGCAGGCCGCAGCGAGCGAGGCGGGAGCAAGCCGGTCCCGGATCGAACACGGCTATACTTCCGTGGTCGCGCCATATAGCGGCCTGGTGGCGGCGCGGCTGGTGGAGGTGGGCGAAATGGTCACGGTGGGCAAGCCGCTGATGACCGGCTATGACCCCACCGAGATGCGCGTCATCGTGAATGTGCCCCAGTCCGAGCTGAGCGCAATCGGCAAGAAACCGCAAGTCTTCGTGGAAATTCCCTCCCTTAATCGCAAGGCCGAGGCAGCGTCGGTGACCGTTCAGCCCGCGGCCGACCCGCGCACGCATACCACGCAGGTACGCATCGGGTTGTCCCCCCGGGAGGCGGGCGTTTACCCCGGGATGTTTGTGCGCGCCCGCTTTACAGTGGGGCAAGCCAAAAAGCTGCTGGTGCCGGCGAGCGCGGTGCTCCATCGGGGCGAAGTGGTGGCGGTGTACGTGATGGACGACAAGGGCAGGCTCGAGTTGCGTCAGGTCAGGTTGGGCGAATCGGCTGACGAGAATCAGGTCGAGGTGCTGGCCGGCCTGAACCCCGGCGAGCGCGTCGTCGTGGACGCCATCAAGGCGGGCATGGCTGAGGCGGGGCAAAACAAATGATGGGTATTTCGGGGAGGATCGCAAGGACGTTTCTGCATTCGCAGATGACCCCCTTGCTGGCGCTGGTGGCGGTGCTGCTGGCGGTGTTCGCTGTTGCGGTGACGCCCCGCGAAGAAGAGCCGCAGATCAATGTGACCATGGCCAACGTGCTGATCGCCTACCCCGGCGCGTCGGCGGAGGACGTGGCCAACACGGTCGCGACGCCGGCGGAGCAGGTGCTGTCGCAGATCGCGGGCGTTGACCATGTGTACTCCGTCTCGCAGCCCGGCATGGCGGTGCTTACCGTGCAGTTCAAGGTGGGCGAGCAGCATATTCCCTCGCTGGTCAAGCTGTATGACGTGATCCATTCGCATGCCGACTGGTTGCCGCCCACGCTCGGCGTGGCACAGCCCATCATCAAGGCCAAGGGCATCGACGATGTGCCGATCATGGCGTTCACCCTGTGGCGCGATGCGCCGGCATCCAGTGGTCTGGAATTGACCCAGGTCGCGCATGCCATGGAGACGGAACTGAAGCGCGTCGACGGAACGCGCGAAGTGACGACGGTGGGCGCAACGCAGCGCATGGTGCGTGTCCAACTGGTGCCCGAGGCGCTGAATGCATACCGGCTCACGGCACAGGACGTGGCGGGTGCCCTGCAGCTCTCCAACGTGTCGCAGAACTCGGGCAAACTGGTGCAGGGCAATCGGGACATCCAGGTGCAAACGGGCGATTTCCTGAGCAATGCGAACGAGGTCAGCCAACTTGTGGTGGGCGTCTCCAACGGCAAGCCGGTGTACCTGCGCGATGTTGCGCAAGTGCAGGATGGTGCTGACCAGCCCTCCAGCTACGTGTGGCTGGGGGTGGGGCCTGCGGCCGCGGACAAGCAGATCAAGGCCAAGGGCGAGTTTACTGCCGTCACCCTTGAAGTGAGCAAGAAGCCGGGTGTCAACGCGGTGGAGGTTTCCGAGAAGCTGCTGAAGCGCGTGCAGGAACTGAAGGGCACGGTGGTTCCGGCCGACGTGCATGTGACCACCACCCGTAATTACGGCGAAACCGCCAACGACAAGGCGATGAAGCTGATTCACAAGCTCATTTTTGCGACGGCGGCGGTGGTGGCGCTGGTGTGGCTGGCACTGGGCCGGCGCGAGGCATTCATTGTCGGCGTGGCGGTCTTGCTGACGCTGGCTGTCACCCTGTTTGCATCATGGGCATACGGCTTCACGCTCAATCGCGTGTCGCTGTTCGCACTGATCTTTTCCATCGGCATCCTGGTGGACGACGCCATCGTGGTGGTGGAAAACATCCACCGACGGCGCGAACTGGCCCAGCACCAGCCGCTGTCCGAGATCATCCCCGAGGCAGTGGATGAGGTCGGCAGCCCGACCATACTCGCCACGCTGACCGTGATAGCGGCTTTGCTGCCCATGGCGTTCGTGACCGGCCTGATGGGACCGTACATGAGCCCGATCCCGATCAATGCCAGCATGGGCATGCTGATCTCGCTCGCGGTGGCGTTCGTCATCACGCCTTGGCTGGCGCTCAAGTTCTCCGGCGCCCACCATGCGCAATTGAAGGATGAGCGTGACACCCGGCTGGCCAAGTTCTTCCGCACGCGGCTTTCGCCGTTCCTGAACGGAGTGCATGGCAAACCGGCGCGGCGCAAACTATGGCTGGGCATCGGGGCGGGCCTGCTGCTGGCGGTGTCGCTGGCGGCCGTCAAGCTGGTGGTGCTGAAGATGCTGCCGTTCGACAACAAGTCCGAGTTCCAGGTGGTGATCGACATGCCTACCGGTACCGCGCTGGAGCAGACGGCAGCGGTGTTGCACGACATGGGTGCTTACCTTTCCACGGTGCCTGAGGTGACAGACCTCGAAGGCTATGCGGGCACGGCCTCGCCGATTAACTTCAACGGCCTTGTCCGGCAGTATTACCTGCGTGCGGCGCCGGAACAGGGCGACCTTCAGGTGAACCTGCAGGACAAGCACCTGCGCAAGCGCAGCAGCCACCAGATTGCGACCGCTGTGCTGGAGCCGCTGCAGGCGATCGCCAAGAAATGGGGCGCCAAGGTCAAGGTGGTCGAAGTGCCGCCGGGGCCGCCGGTCATGTCTCCCATCGTCGCGGAAATCTACGGTCCGGACTATGACGGCGCCCGCAAGGTCGCCGGTAAGGTGCGGGAGCAGTTTGCCAAGACCGAAGGCATCGTTGCCATTGACGACACCGTGGGCGAAGACGCGCCGAAACTCACCCTGCACGTGCTGCAGAGCAAGGCCGCCCTGCTGGGCGTCTCGCAGCGCGACATCGTGGACGTGGTGCAGGTGGCGCTGTCCGGCCAGGATGTGAGCTCCCTGCATGATCCCACTGCGAAGTATCCGCCGCCGCTGCACCTGACCCTGCCGGTCGCCCAGCGCAGCCGGATCGACGACGTACTCAAGCTCCAGGTGCGCGCGCGCGACGGCGTTCTGGTGCCGCTGTCCGAACTGGTGCAGGTGGTGGCCGCCCAGCGCGATCACCCGATCTACCACAAGGATCTGCTGCCGGTGGTGTACGTGATGGGCGACATGGCCGGCAAACTGGACAGCCCGCTGTACGGCATGTTCAGCATCAACGCCAAGACCAGCGGCATGGCGCTGGAACAAGGCGGCAAACTGGAGTCGTATTTTTTCAGCCTGCCGTCCAACCCTTATGCCGGCTACGCATTGCGCTGGGACGGGGAGTGGAAGGTGACCTACGAGACCTTCCGTGACATGGGCCTGGCCTATGGCGTCGGTCTGGTCCTGATCTATCTGCTGGTGGTGGCGCAGTTCAGAAGCTATCTGGTGCCCCTTGTCATCATGGCGCCGATCCCGTTGACCGTGATTGGCGTGATGCCCGGCCACGCGCTGCTGGGCTCGCAGTTCACAGCGACCTCGATGATAGGCATGATCGCGCTGGCGGGTATCATCGTCCGCAACTCCATTTTGCTGGTGGATTTCGTCAACCAGCAGCTGAAGGACGGTATCGATCTGCAGCACGCGGTGATCGCCGCGGCCAGCGCGCGCGCCAAGCCCATCTTGCTCACCGGGCTGGCGGCGATGCTGGGCGCGTTCTTCATCCTGGATGATCCGATCTTCAACGGGCTGGCCATCGCCCTGATCTTCGGCATCCTGGTTTCCACCGTGCTGACCTTGGTGGTGATTCCCGTGCTGTACTACGCCACGCTGTATAGAAAGTACCCGTAACGGCCGCTCTAATACAGAACCTAAAGGTCAAACCCGGGTCCAATTGCGCTGAAGGCCGAGCGGGGCGGCAAAACCGCCCCGACGATGGCGGAAAGTTGTTTAACTGTTTAATATTTAGGAGAATAGCAGCAATGAATCAAGAGCGTATCGTTCGTATCGTGGCCGGTTTCTTTGTCATGATGTCGCTGGCCTTGGGTGCCCAGGGTAGCCCCTTGTTCGTCAGCCCGTATTTCCTGTTCTTCACCGCCTTCGTCGGCCTGAACCTGTTCCAGAGCGGCTTCACCCGGTTTTGCCCGTTGAATACGATACTGTCCAAGGCGGGCGTGAAGGGCGGCTGCTGAGCCGGCCTGCGGGGGCAGCGCAAGAAATCGCTTCGGGATAGGCCCTTAGTCCATGTAAACTTCGGCCTTCCGAAAACTCACCCGCTGCGTTGTTCCTGCCATGGCTTCCAACAAAAAGTCGCTAACTAACAAGCAGATAAAATTACCGTTCTTTGCCTACATCAGCCTGGCCGTGGCCGGACTGATGTGGGTTTTCCCTTTTCTGAATTACTACCACGCCTACCCGGTGACCACCTTCTATCAGGAGTGGGGTACCGCGGCGCTGGGCCTCGCCGCCATGTTGCTGTTGTTGAGCGGAGATTACTGGCGGCAGGCGGAAATTCCGCGCATCGTGTTGCTGCCGGTGGGAATGATGCTGCTGGTGGTGGTGCAATACGCGCTGGGCCAACTGCCCTATTTCGGGCAGATGCTGCTCTACACGCTGTATTTCATGTGGGCGGCCATGCTGATCATGCTGGGCGCCTACTTGCGCGAAAAGATTGGCTTGTCCATCGTGGCGACGGCGCTGGCAGCGTTCCTCGTGATCGGGGCGGAGCTCAACGCCGTCGCCGGCCTGCACCAGCATTACCACTGGCACTCCTTGCTGGACGGGGTGGTGACGATGAAGGTCGCCTCTGCGGTGTTCGGCAATATTGCCCAGCCCAACCACTTTGCCGACTACCTGACGCTCGGCCTGGCCTCGCTGGGCCTGCTTTACGCGCGCGGCGCCTTGCCGTGGTGGGCGACGGCGCTGTTGGCGCTGCCCATCCTTTATGTGCTGCCGCTCAGCGGGTCGCGCGGCACCTGGGTTTACCTCGGCTGGCTCGCCGTCTTGGCGACCTTCTGGCAACTGCGCGACAAGACACAGCGGCCGTTGCTGTATTACAGTCTCGCGGTGTTCGCGGGCTTCGGGCTGATGCATCTGGTGATCAAGCTGCCCTGGCTGGCCGTCGACGGCGGCAGCGTGGACACCGTGCAGCGCATGTTCTCGGATGACGTGGGCAGTGGCGGAATCCGCTGGTATCTCTGGAAAGAATCCTGGCTGATGCTCACGCACTTCCCGGTGCTCGGGGCCGGGTTTGGGCAGTATGCCTGGCAGCACTATGAACTGGCCCCGGTGCTGCACAACACCGGCATATCCGGGCTGTACAACAATGCACACAATCTGGTGATGCAGATCGGGGCCGAAGCGGGAACGGTGGGCTTGCTACTGCTCCTGGGAACGCTCGGGCTGTGGCTGCGGCAGCTCTACCGCGCGGAGCGCTCGATCTATCATTGGTGGGGCTTCGGGCTGCTGTCGGTCCTGTTCATCCACAGCCTGGAGGAGTACCCCCTGTGGTATGCCTATTTCCTGGGCATCGCGGCGCTGCTGCTGGGGATGCTGGACACCCGGCGCTACCAGCTGGAATTGGGGCTGGTCGGACGCGTCTTCGCGCTGCTTACGGTGCTCCTTGGCGCAGTGTCGTTGTGGCAGTTGCTGGGTGGGTACCGGACGATCGAGAATCTCACGGCCTTGCACCCAGACCCTGCCAATCCGGCAGCCTATTACCAGACCATGAACGGCGGAATCGCGGAACTGCAGAGGCAGTCGCTGTTGCAGCCATACGCCGATATGTTTACCAGCTCAACGATTGAAATCAACCAGGAATATCTCGACCACAAGCTGAAACTGAACGCCGACGTGGAGCATTACGTGCCTGTCGCCGTGGCCGTATACCGCCAGTCGCTGCTGCTCGCCCAGAGCGGGGACATGGCCGCGGCACAGGCCGAGATGGAGCGCGCCGTCTGGTCGTATCCCGGAGACTTCGGCATGGCCCAAGACCTGCTGCAAAGGCTGGCGCTCAAAGACCCGGTGCACTTCTCGGGTCTGCTAGAATTCGCCCTTCAAAAATACAAGGAGTATCAGATTGCAGTTCATACAAAGTAATATCTGGCTAATCCTGATTGCCCTGACCAGCGGCTTGATGCTGTTGTGGTCGTTCATCGGCAATCGCGTGCGTGGCGTGAAGGACGTTGATTGCGCGGCCGCGCTGCAGCTGATCAACCACAAGGATGCCTGTATCCTGGACGTGCGTGAGGCGGATGAATTCAAGGCCGGCCACCTGCTGAATTCAAAGCATATTCCGCTGGGTAAGCTGAAGGACCGCATCGGCGAACTGGAACGCTATCGCGATAAACCCATCCTCGTGGTGTGTCGCAGCGGGCAGCGCGCATCCACAGGCTGCGCCGTGCTGGGCAGGCAGGGCTTTGCCCAGGTGTATAATCTCGCGGGCGGCGTGACCGCATGGCAGAAATCCAATCTGCCGCTGGAGCGGTAATGAACAACGTAACCATGTACTGCACCGAAGTCTGCCCATATTGTGTGCGGGCGGAAGAGTTGCTGAAGGCCAGGGGCGTGACGCAGATCGAAAAGATCAGGGTGGACCTGCAGCCGGAGCTGCGCGTGGCCATGACCGAAAAAACCGGCCGCCGCACGGTGCCTCAAATATACATTGGCCAGCGCCACGTCGGCGGCTACGACGACCTGGCCGCGCTCGACCGCAGCGGCGAACTGAAAAAGCTGCTGACCGACTGAACATGAACTAAGGGGAACATCATAATGAGCGAAACTGCCGCATCGCAGCCGCAACCGCACTTCAATATTGAAAAGGTGTA
>Ga0316628_100003348_pt1 | contig 12340 bp, 8 predicted proteins | sample OWC_Aug_M2_C1_D5_FD_207648 | JGI IMG/M metagenome (GOLD analysis project Ga0316628, IMG submission 207648) | Wetland soil microbial communities from Old Woman Creek delta, Ohio, United States - OWC_Aug_M2_C1_D5_C | ecosystem: Environmental > Terrestrial > Soil > Wetlands | place: USA: Ohio...
TTTTTAATCAAGAATGTCATTCTTATGACAATAGATACGTTCATCAGAAAATTAATGAAGATGCGGCTTTTTGTGCTACTCAAATGTACTCAACTCTAATAAAACTTGGATTCACTGGAAACGACACAACAGAAATTCTGGAAAATAATATTATTTTTGGTCAAAAAATGAAGTTTTGGCTTTATGAAGGTGCGCGTCTCGAAGACGAAACAGATTGTCGTTCAAAATTCCACTTCCATGATCCAACTAAATCTTGGAACAATGCAGGGTTGAGCAATGTACTGGTCGATACCTACTGCCTTGATTACCAGCATCGTTCTTCTCTTGTGTGGGGACAAGATGCAGATAATCTCTGGACCTGGCAGAGGGCAAGGCAATACTATTTTGAAGCTCTTACAAATTCGAACAAAGAATTGAGAGATAGGAAACTTGCTGATACCCTTAGATCACTTGGTCAGATAATGCATCTGATCGCAGATTCCTCGGTGCCTGCACATACAAGAAACGATATTCATGTATTTCCATATACTCTACCGAAGATTAATATCACTGTTGGTGACCCTACTTATGAAAGCTGGGCAAAACAGAATTATAAGAATCTCAACTACACAGGAGTTGCGATAGATCATGCAATTTTTAGACAGGCAGTATTTGATTCATCAGCTCCTGTTGTGATATCTGCCCTGTGGGATCAGAATAAATATACAGGCACAAATCCTGATATTACAATCGCAAGCGCAGTAGGTTTAGCTGAATACTCCAATGCAAATTATTTCAGTGAAGACACAATATTTTCTGGTTTTTCTTTCCCTGCATGGTCCAGCATAGACGAATATGATGAAGTCATAGATCCGTCGGGAAAAATAAGGACTTACCTTAAGAAGATTAAAGATGGTGAGATTGTAAACCATCTGGCCGCTGGTAAATGGTTCTACAAATACCTGCCGTCATTCCTGAAAAGTTCTGCCCTGCAGCTTGATGAAAAAGTTTACACTGAATATGCTTCGAAACTCGTCCCTCGCGCCGTAGGCTACTCGGCAGGATTACTGAATTATTTTTTCAGGGGAACAATGGAGGCGGTAAATCCGCGGGAAATTGAGGGAGACGGTCAGATAACCGGTATAAGGTTCAATATCTTGAATAACACTCAGAGTGATTCAATGATTCCAAAAATCAATCCGGAGACAGGACAGAGCGGGAGCAAATTCCTCATCTCCTATGAATATGAGTCTGCGGGCGATGAAATTCATAATGGCGTATCGAACGAACAGATTTTAAATGAAGAAATAGCCTCTGGTTCAGAATCAACAACGGAGTTTACCTTTTCCTTTCCGGAGGGAATCCCTTCAGATGCACAATATAAGAAATACTGGCTGGTATACAGAGGCACGCTGGGAAATGAAGAAGATGCAGTTATCGGAAGACTCTTACCGGACGAAACCCTCGAAATAACACAACCTGATCAGTATGTGTACTCAGTTATTGATGGCAGCGTGATGCCACAGCAGTTCACCTGTATAAAGGCAAAGATAAGGAGCTTAATAGCCCTTGAAGAAGTGCAGGCCGGGAACATTTCTGCAGAGGCACGATACAAAAAAAGAACAGACTATCAACCGGACTTGTCTACAGATCCTCCCTCGGAACAATCAAGAGAACCTTTTTATTCTTCTTCTGTTTCACTGCCGATAGAGCTTACCCCAGATGACATAACAGTATTAAATTCTTCAGAACCTATAGAGTTCACCTTTGATTTTATAAATAGCCCCATTCCCGCAGGCATAACAGATCTTTACTTTCACGTTGTCGTGCAGGGAACAATGAATAGTCAATCAGATGTTACTTTAGCAACTGGTACAAAAGACCTCATGGAACCTTCCCACCATGTCTTCTGGAACCTGACGGATATGTTTTCTTTAGACGGTCACCTTTACACATCCGACCAAATAAAGGCTAATTATAATCTCGCATCAAAGGTAGATTTGGATCATGATGGTGTATTCAATGAAATTGTTATAGGCGAGCCGTATATTGACCATTTACCGATGACTTTCGAAATAGCATATATGGCTGAGTCTGAGACCGAAGACCCCATCTACTCATCGGCAAGCGTCGAAAGTCTGCCTGCGGGCAGCCATATAAGACTTATAGTTCTTGCTGACAGGCAGTCAAATAATCACTTAAGACTCGCGTGGTCAGACAACATAGATACACCTTCTGCTCATTTTGACTTCACATTCAACGGGGCGGTAAATCAAATGGATACCGATGGAGTATGGATGTCAACACCAATAGAGACCTTCAGGTCCGGAATATCCGATGAGGGTCCCCAACCGATACGACAGCATTTCTCGCAGGGAGTCCTGCGATGCCAACCATTTTCCTTCAATCCGGAAACCGGGATTTATGGGTGTACTTATCCTGAGCAAGAGGCATTACCGGCTGACTTAACAGCATATCCGGCGGCAATAAATTTTCCATGAAAGGGAGGTTATTTATTATCGCTGATCGTTACCAGGAAGAATACCGGGGCAGGGGATAACCGTTACAGCAAACTTTGAGTTTATGGAGTAAAATAGATACCGGAAATTTAACTGGATAAATATTTAACGACGTAAACAAACAGTTATGGTATCTCCGGCATTGCTGAAACATTTTATAACCTATGGCCCTGCGCTGATCTCGGGGATCCTTCTTGTCCTTTGTTTCCCTACAATAGATTTATATCTCATCGCATGGATTGCGCTCGTTCCGCTCCTTCTGTCGCTCTATGACAAAAGTCCGAAAGAGGCGTTCAAGACGGGCTTCGTTTTCGGTATACCCTATTTTTTCGGGACCCTCTACTGGATATACCATTCAATAAACCGTTATGGCGGTATCTCTTTTATCTCAAGTGTCGCTATTGTTGTTTTGCTCTGCCTCTACCTCAGTCTTTATCCGGGGATCTTCGCATTTTTATTTAATATAGCTATAAGAAACACAAAGCTTCCCGCTCTCTTAGTCGCGCCTGCTTTCTGGGTCGTGCTTGAGTTTCTGCGCTCATATGTATTTACAGGGTTTCCCTGGTCAAGTATCGGATACACCCAATACAAGTTTCTTTCGTTAATCCAGATTGCCGATATTACCGGGATCTACGGGATTTCTTTTCTTGTGGTTGCCGTCAACGGTGCGTTGGCGGATATCTTCCTGCTGAAAAGGCGCACAAAGGATATGCCTCTTTTCCCGTTGTCATATTCCGTTATCGGCTTCGCCGTTCTCATCGTATTTGTCGTCTCATCCGCAATATATGGTCAGATACGGCTCGGAGAAGAGAGACCCGGCAAGCAGATCAGGGTGTCCATCATACAGGGGAACATCGAACAGGATAAAAAGTGGGAGCCTTCGTATCAGGATGAGGTGATGGGAATCTATAAAAACCTTTCCCTAAAGGCTGCTTCTTCATCTCCTTCTCTTGTCGTATGGCCGGAAACCGCTGTGCCGTTCTTTTTTAAAACGGACAGTGCATATACGCAGGAGTTGGTAGATTTCCAAAATCAGCTTCACGCGTACCTACTTTTCGGGAGTGTACTTGTGAAGGAAAAAAAGGGTGAGAGATACCTCCTTTCAAACAGCGCCGTACTGCTCGATGAGGCTGGAACGGCAGCATATATTTATGATAAAATACATTTAGTTCCCTTTGGGGAATATATCCCCCTGCAAAAGATCCTCTTTTTTTTAAATAAACTTGTTGTGGGCATTGGGGATTATGCGCATGGTGACAGTTATCTGAAGGCTGTGACTCCGTATGGAGATTTCGCCACCTTAATATGCTATGAAATCATATTCCCCGGACTTGTGAGAAAATTTTATTCCGGCGGCGGAGATTTTATGGTGAATATTACAAATGATGCATGGTTTGGAAGGACCATAGGCCCTTATCAGCACTTCAGTATGGCGGTTTTCCGCGCGGTCGAAAACAGAAAACCCGTTATAAGGGCTGCAAATACGGGTGTTTCCGGTTTCATTGACAGCAGCGGAAGGATTCTGTCAAGTACCGGGCTATTTCAGCGCACGGCGCTCACGGGTGAAATAAGAACAGACACCTACAGGAGTTTTTATTCCAGATACGGTGATCTTTTTTCGTATGTACTGATTATTTTTTCGATCATTCTATTGGTAAACATATTCGGCAAATCCAGAATTGTATAAGGAGGTAGTATGCTTTTACAAAACGAATTAAAGGAAGAGTTATCCAATATCAGGAGCAAGATGGAATCCTTAAGAGGTTATCTTTGAACTACCGGGCTTAAAAGAAGAGACCGAAAGGATAAAAAAGGAATTATCGTCTGAAGCGGTGTGGTCATCCCCCCAGTTGACTCGGGATCTTTTAAAGAGAAAGTCAAAACTTGAAGATATAATACTCAATTTCGAGTCGCTATCCGAGAAACTCGCTTACCTGGAAGAATCTATCGGGATACTGGAAGAAGAAAGCGGCGATCTTTTTCTGAATGACCTAAGGAAAGAGATTAGAGACCTTAAAGAAGAGTTAGAATTACTCGAGATCCGGAACCTGCTTTCAGGTGAGATGGACAAAAACAACGCCATTCTTGCCATACATCCCGGCGCAGGCGGTACGGAAAGCCAGGACTGGGCCCAAATGCTGATGAGGATGTACCTCAGGTGGGCTGAAAGGCACAAGTTCATCACCCAGGTTGTTGAATTGCAACTGGGTGATGAAGCAGGCATAAAGAGCGCAACCATAACATTGGCAGGGCCTTACGCTTACGGTTATCTGAAAGCCGAGGCTGGTGTGCACCGGCTCGTCAGGATCTCGCCCTACGATGCTGGGAAAAGAAGGCACACATCCTTTGCCGCAGTGCTGGTTTTTCCGGAGGTTGAAGAGGACATCGATATCGAGCTCAAGGAAGATGACATTAAGGTGGACACTTTCAGGGCCTCCGGTGCAGGGGGACAGCATGTGAATAAGACTTCCTCTGCGGTCAGGTTAACCCATATTCCGAGCGGGATCGTTGTAAGTTGCCAGAATGAAAGGTCCCAGCATAAGAACAGGGCCATCGCGATGAAGATACTAAAAGCGAGATTGTACGCCCTGAAAATGAAGGAACAGGAAAAAAAGATTGAAGGGTTTGTCGCAGATAAGAAAGGCATCGCATGGGGAAGTCAGATAAGATCTTATACACTGCAGCCTTACAGAATCATCAAGGATCACCGGACAGGTGTTGAGACGGGAAATGTCGATGCTGTTCTCGATGGTGACATAGACAATTTTATCAAGGCATATTTAAAAGTAAAATAATAACGAGTTTTCCTGCTTTCTACTAATACTGTTTATAAATAAAAAATAGTAGTAATGATAGTAGGGGATGTTTATAAGTTAAAAAGAGGGATTGAAACAGTATACAGACCGAATTCTCGTGTTAATAATAGGTTCATGGACGGAGTAGATTTATAAACAAATTTTAAGGGCTGCGTAATTAAGAACGTATTAAACAAATTAATAACAGATTTCCTTGTCTTACCTGTTAACATTTGGATATAATGTTACACCTACCCGGGGGAATTATTAACATATGTTAGTAAGTTGTTAATTTTTATTATTTTACTATGACTCCTGAAGAGATATGGAATAGCAGCCTTTCAAAAATCGAGGAGAGAATCGGCAGTAGCTTTGTTGATCTCTGGTTCAGGCCGATTAAACTTGCTCATGTGAAGGAACAGCAGGTCACCTTGGATATCCCCAACCGGTTCTTTAAAGACTGGATAGAGGATAACTACCCGGATATCGTAGCCGAGTCGATAGGAGGCGTTCTGGGGTATGCGGTGAATGTCCGTTTCAGGATAGCTGAAAAGATTGACCCCGACGTCAAGAAGATGGACATGCGCCTGGAAAACCGCAGGCAGAAACTTGCGAGCAGGGGGATTTACCTCAATCCAAAGTATACCTTTGAGAACTTTATCATCGGTCCTAGCAACGAGTTTGCCCATGCGGCTGCAAAGAAAGTTGCAGAGGCGCCGGGCAGAACATACAACCCCTTTTTTATCTATGGAGGCGTAGGGCTCGGCAAGACGCACCTCATAACCGCTATCGGAAATGCCGTAATTGACAAAAGGCCTGAAATATCGGTGATCTACGTCTCGGCAGAACAGTTTACGAATGAGGTGGTATCTGCAATAAGACACGAAAAAATGGGTGAACTTAAGGATAAATACAGAAATGCCGACCTCTTGCTCCTTGACGATATCCATTTTATCGCGAATAAAACGCAGACGCAGGAGGAATTTTTTCATACCTTCAATGCAATTTACGAGAGGCAGAGGCAGATCGTCATTTCTAGTGACCGACCTCCGAAGGAAATAGGCGCCGTTACTGACAGACTCAGGTCGAGGTTCAGTATGGGGCTCATAGCCGATATCCAGCCGCCCGAGCTCGAGACAAAGGTCGCGATATTACAGAAAAAGGCTGAAATGGAAAAGATATATATCCCAGAGGAGGTTGCTTATTACCTGGCATCAAAAGTAAAATCAAACATTCGTGAGCTTGAGGGCTGCCTTATCCGTTTGGGGGCGCAGGCATCCCTTACGGGAAGGCCTATAACCAAAGATATGGCAAAGAATATCCTGCGGGATCTTATCGAAGAGGATGAAAAACCTGTCACAACGGACCATATACAGAAAATAGTCTGCGATCATTTTGCCCTTAAGATTGCTGATATCAAGGCGAGGAAGAGGACAAGAGAGATTGCCCTGCCGCGGCAGGTAGCAATGTACTTGAGTAAACAGCTGACCAGTCTTTCACTGAATGATATCGGAAAGAGCTTCGGCGGGAAAGACCATGCAACCGTTCTCTACGCCTGCAAACAGATCGAAGAGAAAAGGACAAAGGATGAAGCTTTTAACAGGATGATCGAGAGTCTTTTACGCAAGATAAAGATTTAAGAAATAGCCTGCTTTAATGAGCCGAAAAAGAACCATGGAGGAGGGATTATGAAACTGAGTGTATCCAGGGAGGAGATGCAGCAGAAGCTCGCAAATATCCAGAATATCATTGAAAAGAAAAATACAATGCCGATATTGAGCCATTTTCTTTTGAGCGCCAACAAAAAGGGTTCATATATAATCGCTACGGATATCGAGACCGCACTCAAAGAGCCTCTTGAGGTGACCGTTGAGAAAGAAGGAAAACTCTGCATACCCGCAAGAAAGCTATTTGAGATAATCAGGGAAGTCGAAGGGGACGTGTCTTTTGAATCGGTTGATGAGCAGTGGCTCAAGGTAAGGGCCGGCGCGAGCGATTTCAGGCTCGCGTGTCTTCCCGCCGGCGATTTCCCGGCTTGGCCGTCAGCTCTGGGCGGAACCAGTGTTGATGAGGTGACCGTGAATGCACCCGTGCTCCTGGAAATGATAGAAAAGACTCTTTACTCTGCGGGTGAGAGCGATACCAGGTATACACTGAACGGACTTTTGTTCCATGTAAAGCCGGAAGACAAATCTTTTACTGTTGTCGGCACGGACGGGCATAGGCTTGCGATCATCATGAGGCAGATGGACAACGAATTGAAAGAAGAGAAAAGGATAATCGTACCGAGAAAAGCGGTTTCGGAACTCAGGCGTTTCCTCCCTTCCGGTGAGGAAGAGGGCAAAGAAACAGGGGAGGTTAAGATCTCGATCGGGGAAAAACACCTCCTTTTCGGTGTGGGGAAAATACAGTTTCTTACAAGGCTTATCGACGGGTCATATCCAAATTACGAGAATGTGATCCCCCGATCAAATGAAAAGAAGCTTTTCATAGGAAGGGATGCCCTTGCAAAAGTGCTGCGCAGGGTTTCGGTTATGTCGAAGGAGAGGGCGAGCGCGGTCAGATGCGATCTTGAAGAAGATAAACTTACCGTTTCATCTTCAAGCCCGGATCTCGGCGAGGCAAAAGAAGAAGTCGTAGTGGATTACAAGGGTGAAAAAGTTTCTCTCGGCTTTAATGCGCGGTACGTACTGGATGTGCTCGGCGCGATGACATCAGAGAAGGTGGTACTCGAGCTTCAGGACCCTCTGAGCCCGGTACTCGCTAAAGAAGAAGGGAGTGAGGATTATAAATGCGTGATCATGCCGATGAGGATATAACGAAGGGAATGGAAAACAAGAATAACAATCAAGAATCTTACACTGCCGAAGATATAAAGGTCCTGAAGGGGCTAGATGCCGTGAGGAAAAGACCCGCTATGTACATAGGCACTACAGGGATAGAAGGCCTTCATCATCTTGTCTATGAAGTTGTCGACAACAGTGTGGATGAGAGCCTTGCGGGCTATTGCACGAACATTGAGGTGATAATCCATCTCGATGGAAGCTGTACAGTGATAGACGACGGAAGGGGCATACCGACCGAGATCCATACTGAAGAAGGTCGTTCGGCTGCAGAGGTGGTTCTCACAGAACTCCATGCGGGAGGGAAGTTTGAGTCAAAGGCGTACCGCATATCTGGAGGACTGCACGGGGTCGGGGTCTCGGTAGTAAACGCCCTGTCGGAATGGCTTGATTTAGAGATTAGACAGAACGGGCATGTCTTTCAGCAGCATTATGAAAGAGGCGTTCCGACAGCCCCCCTCGCGCTCGTCGGAAAGACGAAGGGAAGGGGTACGAAGATCACCTTTAAGCCCGACTCTGAAGTATTTGAAGTTTTGGAGTTCAGCTGGGATATCCTGTCACAAAGGCTGAGAGAACTCGCGTTTCTCAACAAGGGGCTCAAGATAACCTTAACGGATGAGAAGACTGAGAAGAAGCAGGTATTCCATTACTCGGGAGGGATAATATCCTTTGTTGAGCACCTGAATAAAAACAAAACCCCTATTCATCCCAAGCCGGTGTATATATCGGGTGAGAAGGAGGACATTATCGTTGAAATCGCCCTCCAGTATAACGACGGATATTCTGAGACCATATACACCTTTGCAAATAATATCAATACAAAAGAGGGGGGGACTCACCTCATCGGATTCAAATCGGCCCTCACAAGGACCGTGAACAGTTATGCGGCTTCATCCGGACTCTTGAAAGACATTAAGGAGGCACTCTCAGGTGATGACATCAGAGAGGGACTCACTGCAGTCATCAATGTAAAACTCATGAATCCGCAGTTTGAGGGACAGACCAAGATGAAGCTCGGAAACAGCGAGATAAAAGGCATCGTGGAGTCCATAGTCAACGAGACCCTCGGCACATATTTTGAAGAGAATCCCTCCGTCGCGAGAAAGATTGTGGAAAAAGCGATCCAGGCAGCGAGGGCCCGGGAAGCGGCACGAAAGGCACGAGAGCTCACGAGGAGGAAAGGTGCGCTTGAAGACACCGGCCTGCCGGGAAAACTCGCCGATTGTTCGGAAAAAGATCCCGCATTGAGCGAGCTGTTCATAGTTGAAGGTGATTCCGCAGGCGGCTCAGCGAAACAGGGCCGGGACAGGCGCGTTCAGGCGATACTCCCTCTCAGAGGGAAGATACTGAATGTGGAGAAGGCAAGGTTCGACAAGATGCTCAGCTCGGAAGAGATTAAGATACTCATCACAGCCCTGGGTACAGGTATAGGGTCTGAAGATTTTGATGTATCAAAGATAAGATACCACAAGGTCATTCTCATGACTGACGCGGACGTAGACGGTGCGCATATCAGGACGCTGCTGCTGACCTTTTTCTACAGGCAGATGCCCCAGGTGGTTGAACAGGGTTATCTGTATATCGCCCAGCCACCGCTTTTTAAAGTGAAGAAGGGTAAGACCGAGAAATATATACAGAACGAGACGGAGATGCTGAACATGTTATTCGAGCTTGCGGCGGATGAAATTGAGATCCCTGTCAAAGGTCAGTTCGTAAAAAATAAGGCCCTTATTTCGCATCTTAAGAGACTTTACAGAGTCGAACGGTTGATGGAATGGTTCGAAAGGAGAAGAAAAGACCCTTATCTCCTGCAGTTTATTCTTTGGTCGGGTATGAACAAAGAGACATTGAAAGACAGGGAAAAGGTCGAAGAAATTCTGCAAAAGATCAGGGAGAAAGACCCGGCTATGAACATCGGCGAGATACAGCTTGACGAAGAGCATCAGACCTACGGAGTAGAGATAAGGCGGCAGAATTATAAACTGAACCTGGATACAAATTTCATTACTTCTCCGGAGTTCAGGGAACTCGAAAATCTCTTCGCCATCATAAGGGACCTCGGAGAAACGCCTTACAAAGTCCGGATAAAGGACGAGATAAAGGAGATAGGCTCGAGCAAGGAGCTTCTCGAGTTTGTCCTTGCGACAGCCAAGAAAGGGCTCACGATACAGCGCTACAAAGGCCTTGGGGAAATGAACCCCACGCAGCTCTGGGAAACGACCATGGACCCCGACAAGAGGACACTCCTGCAGGTTACGGTGCAGGATTCGGTCGAAGCAGACAGCATATTCACGGTCCTCATGGGAGACCAGGTAGAGCCCCGGAAGGAATTCATCACCACCCACGCCCTCGAAGCAAGGAATATCGATATCTAAACTTATTGTATGTCGGTTCGCGCATAAAGTGAAAATTGATGCGCATAAGGTGAAAAAAATTTGCGCATAAAGTGAAAAGGCAGGCGTAGGATGCAGAAAAGTTCCATGCTTGTCATGGGCATCGTACGAGTTGATGGTATTCACTTGGGTCGCGTGTTTGGCTTATTCTATTCACCCGGTGAGCCCAATTCAAACGGACTTTATCCAAGGGTTTCGAGAAAAACGCAATCATCGCTCGTTTCTCACAGTAATCGAACTTACTGGGCAGTTTGTTCATTCTGGGGAGTGCAACCGGAAAGTGTTACAATGATGGACCGCTTACCCAGACAGCACGTCAACTTGCCTCCCCTTCATTCGTCAGAACAAAAGTACCCCTTTATGTATGTCGCATAGTATTCAAGAATCTCCAATTCCTCTCATCATTTCGATAACTCAAAAACCACCGGCATACAGAGGTATACTCCCAGTTTGGCAGAATCAAGAAGTCCCATTCTCTACACGCCTTCTTGATTCTGATTGCATGGATTACCAAACCGGCGGATAAATTCCCGGGTCCTGTGGTCGATTGAATTTCTGGCCTCTCAGTGCGTTGCAGGAGAATACGAGTGGACCTCTCAAGGGCCAATCCTACTAGTTCGTGCCCTGGCGGCCCTATGATCGGATTATTGTTCACGTAGAAAATTCGACTTGAAGGGTAAGTGGTGTCTCTCAAAAATATTTCGGGGGTTACCATTTCGTCCGTTGCAGTGTCATAGCAGAGAGGCTGTATTTTGAGCTTGTTGTCACTGAAGAAAGCTTCACAACGAGTATTCTGATAGACCTCGTCGGCATCCACATAAAAACCTCCGCACCTGAGGATATAGCAAAGTCGAAAGTAATCACAGCGCATTGCTGGGTGGTAACAGAGATCAAACGCTTCAACATATTGTGAAGAAAAGTGTTTGCTTATAAACAATCTGGCATGCTCGTCATCAAATATACGTCGCCTGAAGCCGTAATTCTGAAGGGATTCCCAGCTGTTGAGGCACTCCTGAACATCGTCGGGTATGTTCTTGAGATCGTGCCAGTATTGGACTAGTACCCTTGGTATTGGGTTCTCTCCAGTTTCACTCGACCGCGTTGGGGGAGATGGTTGCTGCACGAGCCATTGAATAAATCTGGACCTAAACCGGTGGTCGTTTGCAGAGCCCGAAAGGTCAGGAGGTGGAATCGTCATGTGGCGGTCATTACCTCAAAGATTTTCAAGACTGATTGAAAAACACTCTCTAATTCAAGGTGTTTATTAACCAAAGCACTTACGGTAGATAAACCGGACCAGGCCTGCAAGTAGGACATCCCGCTCGATCTACTAACCATAGACAATCCACTACCGCTCATGCTTTATGCTCGACAATACTATGCGGAGTTGTGTCCCAAGTTGAAATACCGATGAGCTTTATATGGCTACATATTGGTAAGTCACCATCTCTGAACTCGCCTGCCAATTCTGTCGACCTCGGCGGCCAAGCGCTGCAATACACTCCCATCGGCAAATTTGGCACCGGTGTGGGCTCCCAAGTAGATCTGACATGAACTAACTCTTCGTCAATATACCATCTCATTTCATGAGGTTCCCATTCAATTGCGTACCTATGATAGTCCTCGGCCGCATCAAAGGTGAGATCGATCATCACTGGTGTACCCCTATTGCCGTAGTTGCAGTTCGAGCCAAGCTGCTCGCCGCTACATTCAACTTACAGTAGAAGACAAGATTGCTGGCGTCGAGTCAGCTGTGGCTTTGCCTTTCTGTTGTGTCATTCCGCCGAGTACTATTTCAGTTTTTCAATAAG
>Ga0316628_100003349_pt1 | contig 12338 bp, 2 predicted proteins | sample OWC_Aug_M2_C1_D5_FD_207648 | JGI IMG/M metagenome (GOLD analysis project Ga0316628, IMG submission 207648) | Wetland soil microbial communities from Old Woman Creek delta, Ohio, United States - OWC_Aug_M2_C1_D5_C | ecosystem: Environmental > Terrestrial > Soil > Wetlands | place: USA: Ohio...
TGGAGGGAGTAGGGTTTAGGGTATGGGGTCCGGGGTTTAGGGGGCGGGGCATCGGCTCCGTTGTTTGGAATACAACGTCATGTCGGTCCCCGCGTTGTGTCCGCCCGTCCCCAAGTCCCTAAACACTATACTCTTTGCTTGTTAATTTATCATAAATCATAACAATAAATAAAAATACTCCATACCCTTTCTTTAAGCGGGCAGAGGGGAAGGTTCTGAAAGCGGCATTGGCGGTCCTGGTGACGGCCCTGTGCCTTCTAGCAGGGCTTATGGCCAGCCCGTCCGCCCGCTCCATCGACCAGGTCTCCGTGACCTCCCTGGCGCCCTTGTGGATCAAACCATCCTCCAGGCCGGTGGCCATTCTTGGCATAGACATGTTCTCGCTCGACGCCTCCGGGAAGCTCATGAACGTGTCGGTGAACTTCACGGATGTGGGCTCGGATGGCAAATTCAACTTCTCGGACCTGGCACCCCTGGGCACCAACGCCTCCAGCGGAGTGGCCCTGTACATCGACAACAAGACCGCGGGCAGCTTTGGCTCGTTCGACCAAAACGACACGCTTGCTCCCCCGGCTTACCGGCCGCAATGGGACCTGGCAGGCCCGGACCTGCGCACCACCCTCGTCACATCGGGGCTTTCCATCCCCGCCGACAACCTTGGCAACAACTCCGGCCCCGACTTTTTCGTTTCCATCCGCACGAGCGCCACGGCGGCGGACGGCGACGACTTCGCCGCCTCAATCGCATCCGGCGACATCGACGGGGACGGGGGCCAGCTGGCCTTCGAGCCAGCGCGGACGGTCAATGTCACCGTGGACGCCGTTTCCCCGATTGCCGAGGCGGGGGCCGACCAGACGGTCGACGCAGGGACCGCGGCGTTCTTCGACGGGGGCGGCTCCACCGACAACGCCATCATAGCCAACTGGAGCTGGTTCTTCGGGGATTTCGCCCCCGACAGCCACGCCTTTGGCCCGGCGGTCTCGCACTCGTTCCGCACCGCAGGAATGTACATGGTGGTGCTCACAATCACCGACATGGCTGGCAACAGCGACGAGGATTCCCTTGTGGTGACGGTGCGGAATGTCAACAGGCCCCCGGTGATTATATCCTCGCCGCCCTCCACCGCCGTCCAGGGGGAGACCTACTTCTACCTCTTCCAGGCCATCGACCCGGACGGGGACATGTTGAGGTATTCGCTGGATGAGGGGCCGCCCGATATGACTATCGACTCGTCGCTGGGACTGGTTGCGTGGACCCCCGGCCCCAGCGACGTCGGGTCCTGGATGGTGGTGCTGTCGGTCACTGACGGTCGGAGCCCGCCGGTGAAACAATCCCCCTTCTGGATCGAGGTCACCGATGTGCCCGACCCGCCCCGGTTCACCAGCACGCCCGTGTGGATAGGTGTCCAGGGGCAACAATACTCCTACAAGGCGACGGCGCAAGACCCTGATTCCGAGGACCAGTACAGCCTCGTTTTCTCTGTGGTGGCCGGCCCCAGGGGTATGACGGTGACGCCGTACTTGGGCCAGGTCCTCTGGACGCCCGGGCCGGATCAGGTAGGCCTCAACCAGGTCGTCCTCGGGGTCACCGACGGCAGGCTGTGGGACTACCAGGTCTTCAACATCAGCGTCAGCAACTCCAACGACCCACCATTCATCCAATCGGTACCGGTCACCACGGGTATACAGGGGCTGCCGTACAGCTACCAGGTCCAGGCCATCGACCCCGACGACGACACCCTGAGGTACCTTCTCGTCGCCTATCCCACCAACATGAGCATCGTGACCGAGACCGGGCTCATCACATGGGTGCCTGCGCACGACCAGACCGGCCAGCAGCATGTCGTGGTTCAGGTGATGGACGGCCATGGCGGGGTGTTCAACCAGAGCTTCATCATCACCGTCATCGATGTCAACGACCCTCCCATCGTTGAGGAGCCGCAACCGCCGGCGGCGCGCCAGGGAGCCCTCTGGACGTTCCGCTTGGTGGCCCGGGACCCGGACGGGGACAGGCTCGAGTTCGCCCTCGTCTCCGCGCCCCTTGGCATGACCCTGAACTCCAGCCTGGGAGAGCTGGAATGGACCCCGGGCCAGCGGGACGTCGGTGTCGAGAGGGTCGTGGTGCTGGTCACCGACGGCCGGGGCGGCATGGCGGTGAAGGGCTTCAACCTGGCCGTCCAGGACGTCAACGACCCGCCGGCGGCTGTCGGGACAATAGCGCCGGTGGCCTACCAGGGGAGGGCGTACGTATCGATAGTCCAGGGCATCGACCCCGACGGCGACACTCTGAATTACAGCCTGAAGACCGGGCTGCCCGACATGGAGCTGGACCGCCACACCGGCCTGCTCGTATGGTACCCGGCGATTCCGGGGCTGTACCACATAGCCGTGAATATCTCTGACGAAAACGGCTCGTTCACCATAGTGGTATACGAGGTCGCCGTGATTGCCGTCAACGGGCCGCCCCAGCTCCAGGCCCCGGGGGTCCTGAGGGCAAGGGCCGGGGAGAGGTTCAGGTTCGCCCTGCAGGCATCCGACCCCGACGGGGACAGGCTGGTGTACACATCCGACCTGCGCATGCTCCGGATGAACTCTTCGACCGGGGAGATGGCGTTCGTCCCTTCGGACGGCGCAGTGGGCGTCCACGTGTTTGCGGTGACGGTAACGGACCCCGGCGGGCTGAACGTCACCGCCACGGGCGTTTTGATAGTGGACCCGCGCCCGGAGGTCGCCCCGCTTGCCCGGATAGCCCAGTTCGCGATGGCGGGCGTGGGGGGGCTCAATCCCTGGCTCGTCCTGGCAATCTCCATGGTGCTGGCCGGCGTCCTGGCCGCCGAGTCGCTGCGGCTGTGGCGGCTGGAGGACCGGGAGAGGGCAGCCATCAAGAAGGCGCTGGGAAACGAAAAGGCCGCGGCCCCGGCGGGCGCCCGGAAGGCGGCACAGACCAGGCGGCCGTACGAATGCGGTCTCTGCGGCCGACAGATAAGTATTAAGGCCGGCGCCGACCATCATGCGTGCCCCTGCGGGGCGCATTACCACTCCAAATGCTTCAGGAGGGTGGGAAGGTGCCCCAGGTGCGGGAGGGGAAGGGGACGAAGGTAGCGAATGGGCCCGGGGGGAGGCCGCCGCGGCCGGCGGGCACGGTTCTTCGGGCCGGCCAGCTGGACGAGGACAGGTTCGACAGGTCCAGGAGGGTCGAATGGCTCGACATGGACAGCATCGAGAACGAGAAGGTGCTGGTGGTGGGGGCGGGTGCCCTTGGAAACGAGGTCGTCAAGGACCTCGTGCTGTCCGGTTTCAGGCGGATAACCCTGGTAGACATGGACAGGGTCGTGATGTCCAACCTCAACCGATGCCTCTTCTTCACGGAGGCGGACTCCCGCGCCAGGCGGACCAAGGCTGCCGTGGTGGCCCGGAGGGCGGCGGCGCTGGGCAACAAGGTGAAGATAGACGCAAGAGTGAAGAGGATAGAGGACCTCCCGGAGGGCTTCATACGCGGCCATGGAATCGTTTTGGGATGCCTCGACAACCTCGCGGCCAGGCTGCACCTGAACGCGCACACCTACCCCTTCAACATCCCCTACATCGACGGGGGAACACTGGGCACCACCGGCAAGGTTCAGGTGGTGCTCCCTCCCGAAACGCCATGCCTCGAGTGCGGGATGAACCGCACCCACATGAGGATTGTCGAAAAGAGGTTCAGCTGCACGGGAGAGGACTTCACATTCTTCGACCCCAAGCTGGCCGCCGAGATAACGACCACAAGCGTCATTGCCGCCATTTTGGTCCGTGAGGCCCTCAAGATCTCCAGCGGGCATCCCCAGCTGGCCCTCAGGAACATGTTCTACTACGACGCACGCCGCAACGTCAGCGACGTCCTCGAGGTGGACCGTAACCCCGACTGCCCCATCCACCCCGCACCACGGGAGGAGGGGCCTTGAAGGGCAAGTTCGACGCCATCAAGTACGCGCGCTCCCTTGAGAAGCAGCTCAGCACCGAGCAGGCGAGGAAGAAGAAGCTGCAAGACGAGCTTGCGGCGTTCCGAAAGCGCGTCCACGAGGCCGGCAAGAGGGGCCTGGACGCCACCGCCGTGGAGGGCGCCATCGCCGAGGTCGCGGCCGCCCTGGACAAAAACGAGCTCGGGAGGGCCGGCGAGCTCTTGTCGGCCGCGGACAAGAGGCTGCGGGAGGCAAAACGGCCGGGGGGAGAGACCATAGAGGAGCTATTGGAGGCCACCCGCAACATACTAAACGAGGTGGAGCTTCTGGGCGTGGATGTCTCCGGCCCCCAGGAGCTCATGGCCCAGGCCGAGGAGAAGTTGGGCAAGGACGACGCCGCGGTCCGCAAGCTCCTGGCGGCCGCCCGCCAGCAGGCCCAGAAGGCCCGCGACAGCATCATATCGGAGGCCGTCTCGTTCCCGCAGGGGCTGGTGGCGGAATCCGAACGGTGGGGCATGGACGTTACCGCCTACAAGGCGGTGCTCGACAATGTCAAGGGCGCGATAGATTCGGGCGACTGGGGCCTGGTGATAGAGCTTTCGGACTCGCTGAGGGAGCAGATAGACAAGGGACGCCGCGTTTTCTTCCGGGACCAGCTCGAGGCGGCATCGGCCGAGGTGGAAAGCAGCAAGGAGTCGGGCTCCGAGACCACCCGCCAGGAGGCCCTTCTTTCGAAGGTCCGTTCCTCGATGGACCGTCGGGACTACGAGACGGCGTATGAGCTTTTGGCCCAGGCGCGCCAGGCCCCCGCCAAGGGCGCGCCGCCTGGTCCTGCAAGCCCGGCCCAGGAACCCCCGGAGGCCGGCGCAATCTTCCAGCAGGCCCGGGCGGCCATCGCGGCCGGGGCAAAGATGGGGATGGACACCCGGGAATTCGACGAAAGGCTGGAGATGGCGAGGGGGCGCAAGGGTCCCGATGCGGCCCTGGCAGCAAAGGGGGTCCTCGAGGATGTCGCGAGCCGGCAGAGGGACCTCACCGCGGCGGTCATCGCCTCGCTGGAGGGGGACCTCCGGTCGCTGCGAAAGGCCGGCGCCAATGTCGAGAAGCCGGGGGCGGCCCTCAAGGAGGCCAGCAGGGCACTGGAGCAGGGCAGGTGCGAGCAGGCCTTCTCGCTGGCAAGGCGCGCCCTTGATGAATCCGAATCGCTGAGGGAAGGTGCCGAGCAACCCGCCGAGGAGGCGCCCCTGGCGGCTGCCTCCGGAGTCGAGCGCGCCCTCGAGCTCATAGAGATGGCCGAAGCGGACGGGGCGTGCCTGGAGGGCGTCGAAGGGCTTGTGATTACCGCCATGGAGCGCTCGGAGAACGGCACGCCCCAAGAGTCCCGGCAGGCGGCGGAGGAACTCGAGAGGTCCGTCCAGGTCCAGACGCACGCTTTCGCCCAGGCCGAGGACGCCCTGCAAAGGGCCCAGGAGACGGTGGCCGAGGCCCTGATGCAGGAGATTTCAATAACCGGCGAGAGGCAGAAGCTGAACGAGGCCATCTCGGCATGCGCGCGCGGCGAGTACGAATCCGCCCGTTACCAGGCCGAGGACCTCTCGCCCGTACTCCGGCAGAGATGCCGCGAGACGCTCGAGAGGGCCATCCTGGTCGCAACCAGCGCGGTGGAGGAGTTCGGGCAGTCCGGCGCCGAGATTCCCAAGGCCGTGGAATACCTGCGGAGGGCCAGGGAGCTCTCCGAGTGCGGCCGCTTCGGGCTGGGCCATTCCTATGCCATGGCCGCCTCCGCGGAGGCGAAGGCCGTCGGCGACCGGTTCCGGGCTGCAATCGATTCCCGCAACCTCATGGAATCCATGCTGGAGGCCTCCCGCGAGATGGGGGTCGAGGCCCGGGAGCTGGAGGCGGCCATGGCCGAATCCGACAAGCTCATCGAGGCCGGGGACTACGAGAAGGCGGCCGGCCGGGGGGTCCAGGCCATCGACATGCTCGAGACGCGCTTCGCAAGCCGCGCCAGGGAGCTCTCAGGAAGTTTCTCCCAGTTGCTGGCAGCCGCCCAGCAGGCCCAACTGGACACCGCGGCCGAGGCGGCCGCCCTGAGGGAGGCTATGGAGCATATCAAGCGGGAGGAGTACCCGCAGGCCATCACGATGATGCTGGGGCCCATGGAGGCCCTCGGCAGGCGCCGGGCCGAGCACGACGAGGCCGAAGCAGGACTGCAGGCGGCGGGGAGGCGGCTGGACGAGGCCGAGGCGCACAACCTCGACACGGGCCAGCTGCGGGGGCGGCTCGCCGAGGGCGCCAGGCTCCAGTCAAAGGGGGATTTTCCGGGCGCGCTGGCCATCGCAAGGGATGTCTCGGGGGGCGCCGAGCAGCTGGTTTCCGCCAAGGCGCTCGAGCTGGCCGGTGAGTTGGGCGAGGCCCTGGCCGACTTCGAAAGAAACGGTATAATGGTCGCCGACCTCCGCCAGAGGCTGGAGGCCATCCCGGAATCGGTGTCCGCGAAGGCGTTCTCGGGGGTGTTCAAGGAGGCCGCCGCCATCCTAAACGAGGCGGAGAGGAGGCGGACGCGGTACTCCGAGTCGGCCGAGGGGCTGGCCAGGATACAGGCCCGGATAGGGGAGATCAAGGGCATCGGGGCGGACGTCAGCCAGGCCGAGGACCTCATCGGGATGGCGAGGTTCGCGGCCGAGAGGGGGCAGTACGACGACGTTGTCGATTATACCAAGCGCGCAGAGGGCGAGCTCCTCAACGCCGCCCGCGGATTTTTGGAGGATTTCCGCTCGAGGCTTTCCGGCAGGATATCGGACATGCAGCATGACGGCGTGGAGCTGGGGGCGGTCTCCAGAGCACTGGATGAGACCGATTCCGCCGGCGACGAGGGCCAGTTCAGGGCGGTCTTCGACTCGCTCAAGCGGGTCGAGACCGACATCGAGGTCCGCTGGGACCAGTTCCGGAACACCCAGAAGGTGCTTGCGGCGGCCGAGGCCAGGCTCACCGAGGCGGGCGGGCTGGGGGTCAACACGTCCGATGCGGCCAAGCTGCTTTTGGCCGCGCGCAAGTCGGCGACCGCGGGCGACTATCCCAAGGCCGTGGAGCAGGCGGAGCAGTCCCGCGACATGGTCGCCCGCAGCATCGACAGCCACCAGCAGACCGTCGGGGCGCTGGAACTGGCCAGGGCCCACGCCCGGGAGGCCGAGGCCATGGGGGCGGACGTCGCCCACGCCACCGAACTGCTGGAGCGGGCGGCCGCGGGGCTTGCGGCCAGGAACTACGACGACGCGATGATGAGGGTGGCGGAGTGCGAGCAGGAGCTCGTCCGGTCCCAGGAAACCCTAGTCCGCGACACCGCCGCCCTGGCCACGGCAGCCCTGGACGAGGCCGCAAAGATAGGGGCCCAGACCGAGCGCGCCAAGGAGCTTCTGGCCTCGGCCGAGGGCGCCGAGCAGGCCAGGGAGTTCGATGCCGCCTTCAAGCTCGCAAGGGAGAGCTATGAGATGGCCCGCCAGAGCCGGGACAGGCACTCGGCGGCGCTGGGGGTGCTCTCCGAGGTTCAGAAGATGGTGCAGGGCGCCCACTCCGACGGGGTGCAGGTCCGCGAGATTCTGCACGAGCTCGAGGAGGCCCGCGACGCCCTCCAGCGGTTCGAGTACGAAAACTGCGCCGATATCGCCGAGAGGTGCCGCCGCAGGGCCGAGGAGCTCATAGCCAAATCTTCGGAAGCGAGGCAAAGCATCGGGGTTTGCGAGGAGGACATGGCCTCCGCCATCGATGTGGGGGCTCCACCGGGCCGCGCGGGGGAGATTCTCGAGAAGGCCCGCGCCGACTTCTCGGCCGGGGACTATGTCTCGGCCAGCCAGCGCGCCGGGGAATGCCATGAGATTCTCCGGAATGCCCAGAGCCAGGCGGTCTGGGAGGAGCTCGGGGCGGCCATAGTGGAGCAGGACTGGCTCGAGCAGGAGGGCACCCCGGCTCCGGGCGCGGGGGAACTCCTCGAGAAGGCCGGGGTGGCTATGGCAGAGGGAGATTTCCGGATGGCCCGCTCCAGCGCCCGCGCCGGCAGCCAGCGTCTTGAGCAGGCCCGCCGGGCCTTCGAGCAGGCGCGCTCCGAGACATTGTGCGGCATCTGGGCCGTGGAGGAGGCCCGGTTCATGGAGGCGGACGTGATGGTCGCCTCCAGCTTGACCGCCGGGGCCTCGGAGGCGCTGTCGTCCGGAGAGTACTCGAACGCCCGGGACCTGGCGGCGCAGGCAACGGAAGAAGCACAGCGCAGCCAGAGGGTGATGCTCGCCCAGATGGCCTCCGCCGCGGAGAAGGCCATAGTCGAATCTGAGCAGGGCGGCATCAGGTGCCGGCTCCCGCGGGACCGGCTCTGGCGTGCCAAGGCCGTCCTGGAGCTGGGGGATTTCAAGGGCGCCCGCGACCTTCTGGAGGAGGGCTCCTTCGCCCTTTCGGCGGTCGTGGTCGACCACAAGATGGTGACTGAGAGGATGATGGCCACCGTCGAGGCGATCATGAGGGCAGAGGCGCTGGGGATGGACGTTGGGCCGGCCAGGGGCCGGGCGGCGGCGGCGGAATCGATGATGGGCAGGGGCGACTACAGGCCGGCGCTGGGCGCCTACGAGGAGCTGCTCCGGGACATCGACGCCGGCCAGCGAGAGCTGGTGGCCGAGCGAATCGGCGCCGTTGAAAAGGAGATGGAGCAGTCCCGGGCGATGGGCATGGAGGTGGGCCGCCAGGCCGAGGCGCTGCGACGCGCGCGAGAGCTCGCCGGGACGGACCCGGGCGGGGCGTTCGAGGCGGCCCGGGCCGCCGGACGGGAGCTGGAGGCCAGGCGCCAGGAGTTCAAGCGGCTCCTGGGCGCGGCGGATTCGATGCAGGAGGACATCGGCCGCACTCGCGCGTTCGGGGTGGACGTCAGCGAGGCCGAATCCGCCGTGGCATCGGCCCGCCGCAAGCTGGGGGCCGACGATTTCGCCGGGGCCGAGGAGGTCCTCAAGAAGTGCGGCGCCCTCATCAATGAAAGGCTTTCGGGCTCCATGGCGGGGAGGCTGGAGAGGACCGGCCAGCAGATCGCGGCCAAGGAGCAGGAGGGCATCAAGGCGCCGAGGGCAGGCGAGCTGCTCAAGGAGGCGGACAGGCTCTTCCGCGCCAGGGAGTACTCCGAGATGCTGCGCCGGCTGGAGCAGTGCGAGACCGAGCTTGCCAGTCAGCAGAGGGGCCGCCGCGACATGGCCTCCGGGGTGGAGGAGATGGTCAGGCTCCTGGCCGGGATGGAGGCGCTGGGGGCGGACACCTCCCGGCCCTACGCGCTCGCCTCGCGGGCCAAGGAGCTCTCGGCAGAGGGCGACTACCACCAGGGGCTCAAGCTGCTCGAGGAGGCGCGCTCGGCGGTGGAGGCGGCCGAGAAGGCCAGGATGCAGGAAGTCCTGGCGGCGGCCCAGGCCGCGGCGGACGAGTGCGAGGCGCTGGGTGCGGACGCTCGGGCGGCGCGCGGGTTTGTGTCGGACGCCAGGAAGGCCGCCGAGGCGACCGACCGCCGTTCGACGGTAGAGCTGTCGCGAAAGGCAATCGAGGAGGCGGAGCGCCGCACGGCCGAGCACCGCAGGCACCTGGAGCTTCTGGCCGGCGTGGAGAGGTCCATATCCGAAGGGGAGCAGAACGGGCTGAGCATGGAGCGGGCCCGCAGGGGGCTGGACGAGGCGCGCCGCGCCCTTCTCAAGTTCGACTACGATGCCTGCGTGGAGGGCGCCGGGAAGATACAGCGCGACGTGCAGATGCTTCTGCGCCAGAGCAGCGAGGCGAGGCGCATAATCGCCTTTTGCGAAAAGAAGATAGACTCGGCCCGCAAGATAGGGGCCGAGGTGGGCTCGGCCGAGCTGCTTTTGGGCGAGGCAAAGGCCGCCACCGAGAAGAGGATATTCGTCAAGGCGTTCGATTTGGCCACGCGGTGCCTCAAGGACCTCGACAGCATGCAGCATGCCGTGGTCCTGGGCCGCTTGACGGACGCCGAGGTGCAGCTGGCAGAGATGGATGAGAGCGGCGCCGATTTGGCGGAATCGGCCGAGATGATTGAGGTGGCGATGGAGGGCCTCAACGAGAACGAGTTCGAGAAGGCCACGGAGCTCGGAAGGCAGGCGCTGGAAATGGCGAGGGCGCGGCGCTCGCAGCACGAATCCTCTGCCGAGACCCTAAAGGAGCTGGAGCGGAAGATGAAGGACGCCTCCGAGGTGGGGGGCGACGTCCGGGAGATAGAAAGGCTGCTGGAGCGGGCCCGGAGAGCGCTGGCGGCCCACGACCACGAGAAGGTCGGCTCCCTCGTCCGCGACGGCCTCGAGGCGCTCATGGCGGCCCTCCAGAAGCTGGTCTCGGAGAGCACCCAGGAGGCGTCCGGCATCATCTCGCAGGTGGAGGAGATGGGTGCCAACGTCGCAAAGGCCCGCGACAGGATAGTGCGGGCGCGCAGGGCTCTGGAGTGCTTCGACCACAAGTCGGCTCTCAACCTGATAGAAGAGGCCGTCCGCGGCGCAGAAGAATCCCGCCAGAAGCATATCGAGATGACAGAGCAGATGAGAGACCTCCAGACGATGGCCCGCGAGGCCCACGAGCTGGGGCTCGACGTCTCCCGGGCCAGGAAGGCGCTGGCCGAGGTGGAAGAGGCGATGGAGAACGGCCTGTACCGCGATGCCCAGACGCTCATAGAGGGGGCGCGCTCCGAGCTCGACAAGGGATACCTCAAGCAGGCCGAGGAGGCGCTGGCCCGCAGCGGGGAGGCGATAAAGAGGGCCAGGCAGCTGGGCGCCTCGGTGCAGGCCGAGGAGAAGCTTCTGGCGGAGGCCAAGGCCACATTCTCGTCGGGGAGGTACCAGAACGTCCTCAAGGGCTGCAAGGAGTGCCAGCGCCGCACCGACGAGCGCATCAACGAGCACATCGCCGAGGTCATTTTGGCCGCTGAGAACCTTCTGGCGGAGGCGCACAAGATCGGCGTCGACGCGCGGGACTACAAGGCCGAGCTGGAGCGTTCCGAGGAGGCCGTGGGCGAGGGCTCGTACGAGCAGGCACTGCGAAAGGCGACCGAGGTGACCGAGAAGGTCAGGGGGCTTCTGCGAAGCTCCATAAGCGGCACCATCGCAACCCTTGGCGGGTTGATTGACGAGTCTCGCAAGATAGGGGCCGACGTGAAGGAGGTCGAGGATTTCTCGAGGATGGCCCAGTCGGCCCTGGACCGCGGGGAGTACGAGGCCGCCCACGACCACGCACTGTCCGGGATAGCGGCGGTGGACCGCATACGCGAGGAGTTCATCGTCAAGAGGATGACCGAGGTGGACCAAAGGATTCGCGCAGCCGAGGAGCTGGGGGCGGTGGTGGAGGACCTGCGCAAGTCGGTCGAGAAGGTCCGGGAGCTCCTCGAGAAGGCGGACTTCGAGAAGGCTGCAGCTCTGTTGGCCGAGGCCGAGGACAACACACTCAAGCGGCAGGCCCGACTGGCCGAGGACAGCATAAGGAGGGCGGAGGAGGCCCTCTCCAAGGTCAAGATGGACATCGACCTGTCCAAGGCGCGCTCCCTCCTGGAGGAGGCGAAGGGCGCGCTCGAGGAGGGCGAGCACGAGGAGGCCGTTGACTGCGCCGGTCAAAGCATCGAGGAGGCGGGAAGGGTCCAGTCCCAGTATGTGGGGGAGGTGATATCGATCACCGAGGAGGCGGTCCAGGCGGCGACCGAGATGGGCGCCGACGCCAAGAAGGCGGCCGAGCTCCTGGAGTGGGCGAGGGCCGACCAGCAGTCGGGCAACTACGACGACGCGCTCGAGAAGGCCAAACAGAGCTCCGAGGAGGCGGAGCGGGCCCAGTACGACTTCGTCCGGGGGCCCATCGAGTACATCCGCAAGGTCATGAGGGAGGCGAAGGTAGCCGACGACCGCATAAAGCGTCTGGTGGCCTCGGCCGAGCAGCTGCTGGAGAAGAAGGAGTACGCCCAGGCTAGGCGGGAGGTCCTGCGCGGCCTGGAGCTGACGGGCACGATCCAGGAAAAGCAGGCCCGCAAGCACATATTCGACGCCGAGGAGGTATTGGCCGAGGTGGAGAAACTTGGCGCCCGCTCGACCCTGGCCCGCACATTCATAGGCAATGCTCTCAAGGCGCTGGATGCCCGGGACTTCGAGCGGGCCCAGAGCTACGCGGGGGAGTGCTCGGCCCAGGCCAAGAAGACGCTTGCCGAGTTCCAGGCCGCCCAGAAGGCCCTAAGGGCCGCCGAGGACGAGGCAAAGGCCCTGGGCGACGTGAAGCTTGCCCCGGAGGAGGTCTCGGACCTTCTGGGGCTGGCCCAGACCGATTTCGCCGGCGGGGAGTATGCCAAGGCCCGGGACTTCGCCCAGAAGGCCGTCGAGATGGCCGAGCAGGCCTATGTAAA
>Ga0316628_100003350_pt1 | contig 12336 bp, 7 predicted proteins | sample OWC_Aug_M2_C1_D5_FD_207648 | JGI IMG/M metagenome (GOLD analysis project Ga0316628, IMG submission 207648) | Wetland soil microbial communities from Old Woman Creek delta, Ohio, United States - OWC_Aug_M2_C1_D5_C | ecosystem: Environmental > Terrestrial > Soil > Wetlands | place: USA: Ohio...
AGTAGGCGGCGGTCAAGCCAGCAGGGCCTGCACCGACGACTGCCGCTTTCTTGCCAGTGGGTGGGAGCTTCTTGGCCCGCTTTTTCCAGGAATCGTCGCTGTTATCGGAAGCATAGCGCTTCATCATCCTGATACAGAGAGGCTTATCCACCTCTTTGCCACGCTGGCAAGCCTGCTCGCAGGGATGGACGCACACACGACCCAGTGAGCCGGGAAAGGGCACTCGCTCTCGAATGACCGCCAGGGAAGCGGAGGGTCTGCCGCGCGCGATGAGGCGCAGGTAGCGAGGAATGTCTATACCTGCAGGACAGGCTTTATGGCAGGGGTAGGCGAACTCGATAGCCCTCGCCCCTCTGATGTCGTCGCAGACACGGACACAGCGTTCGCAGAGTATGCAATAATTATTATCGCGAATCCAGAACGGGCTGTCCTCACGGACAGGGAGCTTCTTAGGGATGTAGGGAGGCAACTCGTCAAGACCGATGTGGTCGATCACCCTTTGCAGCTCTCCATCGCCGCCCTTCAGGGTACTTTCATAGATGGCGACCTGCTCTTTGTTCCCGCCCCTGAGAGCGGCATTCGGATATCGAGAGAGAATGAGTTTAAGGCTGTGATGCCGCAGCTTCTGGAGACGCAGCTTGTTAGTATGGACAACCATCCGTTCGGCTACGGGGGTGATACAGGCCAGTTGGGGTTCAGCAACCCCTTTCACCTCAACGACACAGAGGCGGCAGGCCCTATCGGGCTGTAACTCGGCCAGGGGTTTCAGGCCCGGATAGTTACAGAGGGCCGGTATGTAAATACCGGCTTTCTCGGCTGCCTTGAGAATAGTTGTCCCCTCCTCCACCTTCACCTCTCGGGAGTCAATGGTAAGAGTGATCTCTTTCACTTTGCACCCCACTAGAGATAAATTAAGAACACAGATTAGAAATCTCTTTTCAAATCCTAAGGGCCAAGGAGCATCCGCCAGAGGCGTACGCTCCTCTGCAATCTAACTAAACCGCATCACAGCTTGTTGGCTGGATAATATGCCAAGCTATGGTGCAAACTGGGTGAAAGCCGTAGAGAGAAAAAAGGAGCCCGGCTGATACGATACAGTCACGCAGCCGAACTCCTGATACGCCTTTGTAGAACAATGATCGGCACCTCTCATTTCGCTACGGGAGAGTGCCAGCATCTCAGCCAGCTTCAGACCAAAGACCCGAGTGAAATCCCCATTCCAGTATATTCAGTATACCTAGAAACAGCGATGTTTTCAAGGTTCATTTTTCAATGAGGGCCAACGCCCGCGGTAACCCAGTCCACCATCCATTTCATTGCGTGCCAATATCCCTGGCTCATAGGATGGCCGGATAACACGGGGAAGAACAGAGCGAAGCAAATAACATTGAGAGCGAGGTAGGCTGCAACAACCCACTTGCCCCACCTATATTTTTTCCATAGCCACTGAATCCAGAGAATGATAGCGAGGATTATGAAGAGCACGTTGGGGAAGAAGTGGTAGATGAAAATCACACGGTGAACGGTGAGAAAGACGAGCCACTGAGCCAGGAAGGGGATTGAGATGAAAATAGCGAGCTTGTTCCTGTACCTTACGGCGAGGTAGAAGGTGCCAAGCATTGCCGGTATGCTTGCCCACCAGAGCGCGGGATTACCGAGAGTGGAGATATACCCCGTACTGCTATCAAAGCTGCCCAAATACATCCAGACGGGTCGAAGCATCAGCGGCCAACTCCACCAGGGGGAACTGGCGGGATGAGTTGCTGCCAGATGGGCATGGAATCGGTACATATCGAACTGCAAGTTCCAGAAGTCATGGGCGCCATGCCCTGCCAGAAAGTACGTTGTGTATGACGCTATATAGATAGCCACCGCTGTAGCCAGGCCACCCACGAACCAGAGGACTTCATCCTTGCGGATTACAGGCTTGCGCAGCTTGAGTACAATCAGCAACAGCACCATGCCGACAAAGCCGTACATGACGGTCCATTTCGTGGAGAACCCCAGCCCAAAGAACACGAGGCTCAGGAAAAGATACTTACCGCCACGCTGGGGAGCTTCCCAGTAACGGTAGAAGAAATAGAACATAGCGATAATGAAGAAAAAGACATAAGTCTCAGGCACAACAATCCGTGCCTCGACAAAGTGCATGAACTCGAAAGTGAGCAGGAAAGCGGCGATAAGGCCAGCGCGCGAGGATTTAAATACGCGCTTGGCAAAGAAGTAGATGAGCAATATGCCCAGGGTGGCGAAGATAACTCCACCTATGCGCCACGCGAAAGGATTATGGCCGAAGACTGCTATGCCGGCGGCCATAATAAGCTTGCTCGTGGGAGGATGATCCCACTGGGAAGGATTTTCGAGTTTCAGGGTCTGTTCGGCTGTTCTGACGTAATATATCTCGTCCCAGTAGGTACCTGAGGTGTGGCTGGCCGGGTTGCCGACCAGTTGCTGCTCATCGGTAAGGGCGCCTACTGTGCTGTCCTGATCGGCGGTGACACTGGCTATGTTCAATTTGCGGCCGTCTGTGAACACTGCAATTTCCCCTATCTGCCCGGAGGTAGCGCTGAATACCATGCTGAGATACCTGGTCTCACGAGCAACGTTCAGGGAATCCCATTTCGCCCAGACTCCTGATTCTGTCAGCTTGGTCTGATAGGTCCAGTTACCGGGCGAGCCCCAGTAGAGCTCGACATTGACTGAGTCCGCATTCTGGACAAGCAAGTAAACATTCTCCACAAGCGTGGTATCACCCAGGTCGACAGTCACTTCCTCAGGGTCACTCTGAGGAACCCAGTTCGACTTCGGAAAGTTGCGGTCGCCCAGGTTCCACAGGGACATTCCGAGGAAAATGACCACTAGAAGCGCCAGGATGATGGCATGCATCCAGGGAATAGGCACTTTGGGGACAGGAGGCTCTTCTTCGGCCGCTTTTGATTTCGTTGATGGAGGTGAAATCTTATGCATTTTCCCTTCGAGCAGCTTGTTTTCCCGTGGTTCTCCTTCAACATCTTTTGTACGCTGCATCTTCCAGAAGCTCCACATAGCGTAAAAGAAAAGTAGAGCATTGATGGAAGATAGAACGTATATTGACCAGTGACCAGCTGGGATGGAAGAATCGGCATTTAGCACCGACATTACATAAGCCAAGTTGGCAAAAAACGTCCCCGTGATACCTAAATAGAGCCAGGGCGAATAACGCGGGGAAAAGCTCATGGCGAGAAGCGCCAAGACCGGGAAGAGATACCGCTCATGCATACGGGTCATCACCATGAAGAAGCCGAACGCCAGTAGAAAGACAGCGAAGAGGGGCGCCCTCCCCCCCGGCTTGCGATGAAACTGCCACATTACGAAAGAGACAAAAATAACAAAGACAATAATTCCCCATATTTGGTAACTAAGGCCGAGATGCGGCACGCTGTCCGGTTTCCAGAATCCGAGGTATGCCCAGAAGTTATAGGCATTGAGGCTGTTATAGGGATAGAGATTGTATCCCTCGTAGCGGTCTACGAGGAAGGTTATGGGATTGTTCCAATGGAACGGAAGGATAACCAGAAAGAGAAGGACAAAGAAGACGACAGCGCTGGACAAAGCCCGCTTCCAGCCTCCATTTTTCAGCATCAGGTAGGCTAATACAGGGAGGAGAACAACGCTCTGCGGTTTGGTAAGTATGGCGAGGGCGAACAGGCCGCCCGAAAGCTCGTATTTGGAGCGCATTACAGAATAAAGGGAAGCAACCATGAAGAACGTGTAGACCGAATCAAACTGACCCCAAACTGCGAGATCGAAGATAGTTGCAGGATTAAGGGCATATACAGCCATAGCGCCCAGCGCGAAGAGGAAAGAATATCTCTGACGTACGAATCGGAAGATAATATAGGCTGTGGCTAAGTCGAACAGGTTCTGAGGGAGCTTGATGAGTAAGTCCAGGCTACCCGATCCTATCGCGTGCGATAGCTTACCGAATATCCAGAAGATGTAGATATTAAACGGCGGATAATCAGACCAGATGGAATCGTAAAAGCCGTATAGCCCCTTTTCGGCCGCGGTGTTATACCATGCTTTGAATGAGTTTTCGTCTATGTAGTAGCCGTGATAACGGAACAGGAGTACCCGTACAAGCAGGGATACCGCAAGTGTGAGGACAATCAAAAAAATCTGGCCGCCGGGTTTGGAGGCGAAGCGTTGCAGTCTCTCTAAGGCATTTATTTGCATACTAGATTTTTCCAGAATCCGTAGCGAGATGACACGGGCTACCCGTAATCATAGAACAACGCCGTGGCTACATTGTCTCACAAATACCGTGAACGAAGCAACTTTCACGGCAACACCTGATAGATGGTGATGCCATCCTTCTCATAAATTGTTTTATACCTTTCCGAATTGCCAACAAACTTATATAAGCTATCCGCCGGGTATCTCTCGTTTTCCAGCTTCCCCACATATATATATTCGACGTCATACTTTCTGAGCAAGGAGAGCGCCTCATCGCTATCGGGAAATCGGTAAATATTATCTACATCGGTATCCCGGCCCACTACTTCCTCCCAGGAACCCCGCCACATCACCTCATGAGTTACCCAGCCAACTACCGTAGGCAGACCGGTCATAGTCGAGACATGGGATGAAAATTTGTATGCGGCGCCAGGTGCCTCCAGTATGATAGGCTGTCCCTTTATGTGCGCGTTGAGCCATTGAATAGCCTCGTAATCGCCCGGGGCAATGATTTTTACGTAAGCTGTCCCGTCCAGCGTCCCTCTGCCGATATTGAAGTAATCCCTTTTGCCACTGGCCCAGCCTATTGTCTGTCCTACAGGCTGAATTATGCAGGATAAAACAAGGATAACCAGAACAGCAACCCAAACACCTTTAAGCTTCCCCTTAGTGTTCTTCAACACCCAGAACACACCGTACGCGGATGCTATTCCCAGAAAAACCCATACCGATAAATAGAATTTCATGACTGTGTTGAATCTTTCGTAGGGAGATGATAAAGCGTCGGCAATATAAAAGACCTCACAGAATAGCACGAGCAGCGCGCCCATAAGCACAAGGAGCAGCACGAATTCGGTCTCTTTTCTTTCACGGGCTTTATATATGCAGTACAAGGGTACCAAAATCAGGGGTATCAGAATCAACAGAAGCTGGAAATTTAACAAGAAGGATACTGCGGTAAGAATAATGGCCAATACTATCAATACAATGAGTATTTCGCCCTTGAATAGCCTGCCTTTCAATGAAACATAGAAAAATGAAAATATAACGAATAAAAACAGGGCAAATAGTTGAATAAAATCAGCCAAATCGGTCCTGGTATGCACTATACCAATTCCGTGAGCACCACCCCAATTTCTGGTAACGAAATAAGGTACGTAAAATACGAGACTTACCAATATAACTCCCAAGACAGCTTTTTTGTTAAGATTGAGTTTGAAAAAAATGAAAGCGAGCAGCGTTAATACAGCGTAGATGGGAAAGTCCCAGGTATTTAAGAATATGAAGAAGCCCAAGCTAATGCCTAATATGAATACAGTTAATAACCAATCCAGTCTTGAACTCTTAGCATCGTTATCGCCCTTTTTGACCAGTGAAAACACAAGCGTGATGTACATAAGCTGGAAGGGAATGCTCATCATGTGTGCATGCAAATCTCCCTGCAAAAAAGAAGCATAAGGATAGAGGTTACCGGTATTAGGTATAACTCCAGCGCTCAGGTTAAAGTGGACAAGCCAGTCCCAAAATCCATGCGCCGATGTTGCACTGAAACCAAGCAGGTCGTGGTGAGAGACAAATGCAAACAGTTGAAACAAACCCGAGATGAATCCTGCAATACAAACGAAAACGACAGCAACAAAACCATAGAATTTTCTTTTCGTGACATTGAAACCGATACCATACGAGGCAGATGCCATAAGCCCGAAGAACATCGCCACTGCCAGGTTGTAGGATATGGAAGAGGGCACTTTGGATATCAACGTCAGTATGGCTGTAACAAGCTGTCCGCCATAGTAATAAGGGAGGCTTGTCCCGGCGAGCCAGGGGTCAGCGGGAGGAAAATAGCTGCTGCGCAAAATCGATTGGAGAAACGCAAAGTCCATAAAGTCTTCGCTATATGCATAAAAGATATCCGGCTTGTATCGTAAGTAGACTAGAAACAGGGCAAAAGCGACTGTGAACAGCGCCTCGCTGATAAGCATCGATTTTAACGGCAGATTCTTGAGGTTCAGGTGCTTTCTGCCCAGGTAGAAGGAGAGCGCCAGCAGAAGGAGCAATGCGATAGAGATGTTGAGGTATCCGAATTTGAGCAGGTGCAGGCTGGCTAACAGCCATGAGAAATATGTCAGGAGCAGGAGACCGAGGATTTTGGATATGGAGTAGCCTTTATCCAGCAGCCTGCCGCACACCCTGGACACCAGGGGGAATGTTATCAGCCCGATAAACAGCAGGATAAGCCACCAGATTATGGAATATGCTATCTGAATCATTTACCAGAGACCCTTCACGGCGATATGGCTCAATAAAAGGTTATAAATCTGAGAGACAACCCTTTAAGCGGCATGGCTAAGATAAGCCAGCTACCCAATTGAGCTTATTGAAAGCCAGCGTGCCCCAGAGATTGATTCCTACGCTCAAGACAATGACCGCTATCTTGAGCCAATTCAATCGATAGCGCATGCCTGATGCCACCAGTATAACCATAAAGGGCATGATATCCAGGCTGAAGCGATACCCAAACTGCAGAAAACCGGTCACCCCGTAGGTCAGCATAGGGATTACAGTCAAAACAATGCCACCGAGAGCCGCAAGCGCAATCTTATCCTTCAAGGTAGCATTGAACATATAAAGCAAAGCCGGGGTCGTGAAAAATAGCCCCATTCCCACCCACGACGGCTTGAAGAAGGGGTAGCTGTCGCTAAATACGGGCCCCTGAAAGAAAATAGCGTTAAGTTGTCGGGGTATGTAGCTTATGCTGAAAAGGCCTTTGGAAAACCAGGGTTCGTTCACAAACTGGCCGCGCTCGTACCCAAGACTGAGTGTGTGATATTCACCATAGGTGTAGAGCAGATAGAGCCCTCCCATCACTGCTAAGACGCCCGCGAAAATTGCCAGGCGGCGAATAATAGCCCGCCGGGTATCTACTTTCCAGACTACCATATAGGCAAAGAAGGGGAACGTGAGAAAAACCGGTAATCTGGACAGCCCGGCCAGTCCCACGAGCAAAGCTACCAGCCAGGGACGGTTTTTGTTTGTGGTCTCAACCAGCGCAGCCATGAGAAAGAAGACTGCTGACACGTGAGCCAGCATCCAGACACTGCCCGTAGTGGTGACCCACCAGAAGTTCGTGCCCAAGGCTACGAGCACGGTCATAGCCACCCGAAACCGGAGACTCCAGCCCAATTGGGTGACGGCTATCCAGAAGAAACCTACAGCTAATGCACCCACCAGCATAGAGACAATTACCTGATTGGTGCTTAGACCCCAGATAGCTACCCAGGGGATGAGGAATAGAGTGGGAGCAGGAGGATTGATGACATATCCCTTTTCGCCGTACCTGGCCAGCTCCAACCAGGAAGGTGCATCGATGAGATAAAGTCGGCCATGGAAAAAGGCATCGACAAGGCGGACAAACTGATTATAGGGAGTCGAATCCTGGCTGGTAACGAGGTAGATAACGAAGACCAGGGCGGCGATGCAGGCAGCTTGAAACCATTTGTTGGGAAGCGCCTTTTGCCGGAATAGGGTTGCAGTTTGACTCAAGACTAGTTCTCACGGGAAAATAGAGCTTCGATAAACTCATCGGGATTAAAGGGGGCGAGATCCTCCAACTCCTGGCCGGTACCGATGTAAATGATAGGTATCTTGAGCTCATCGCAGATGGCAAGGACGATGCCACCCTTTGCCGTGCTGTCGAGCTTTGCCAGCAATATGCCGTTGACCTTCACCGCTTCTGTGAAATATTTTGCCTGGGTCAACCCATTCTGGCCCGTAGTAGCATCCAATACCAGCAGCACCTGGGGCTCGTCACCGGCTTTATCCACCACTCGCCTGATTTTCTTGAGCTCCTCCATGAGGTTGAACTTGGTATGTAGACGACCTGCGGTATCAACTATAACAATGTCCGCATTTTTCTTGGCCGACTCCAGGGCATCGAAGACCACTGCGGCAGGGTCGCCACCGGGTTGATGAGCGATTACCGGAACCTTTATACGCTCTCCCCAGACTTTGAGCTGGTCAATGGCAGCAGCCCTGAAGGTATCGCCCGCCACCAGAAGCACCCGTTTCTTCTGCTCTTTGTAGCTATATGCAAGCTTGGCAATGCTGGTAGTCTTGCCCACACCATTGACGCCGACCACCAGGACTACGCTTATTTTGCCGTCCGTCAGTGGCTTAACCTCCCCGTCCACCACCATAAGCATGGAGACCAACTCCTCTTTGAGGGCATCCCTTACCTGTGCAGCATCTTTGATATTCTCCTTAGTTATCCTCTGCTTGAGGCGTTCGATGAGTTTGCCGGTTGTGCTCACACCTACGTCGGCGGAGATGAGAAGCTCCTCAAGTTCATCCCAAAGCTCTTCGCCGAAGGTAGGGCGGTCAAAGAGGTGAACAACCTTGCCCCACCAAACTTCGCGGGTACGTTTTACCCCTTTTTCGGTCTTTTTGAAAAGGCCAAACATGTCTCTCAGCCCCCTGTTAAGCCCTGCAATGCCTGCCGTGCCGCATCCATCTCTGCAGTCCGTTTGCTACGGCCAGAGCCCCGGCCAAGTACCGCGTCTCCTGCCAGAACCTCCACAGTGAAGACCTTGGCGTGGTCCGGGCCTGCTTCCTCAACGGTGCGATAAACAGGCGTTATTTTCCGCTCTGATTGGATGACCTGCTGCAGCCTTGACTTGTAATCGTCCGTGAACTTGTCCTCTACTAATGCGTCAAACTCGCTGTCAAGCAGCTTTAAAATGAAACTCCTGGCGAAATCAAATCCCTGGTCGAGGAAGACAGCGCCGATGACTGCCTCCAGGGCGCAACTTAGATTCCTGGGACGAGAACGTCCGCCACTCTCCTCCTCTCCATGCCCCAGATATAGATAGTCTCCAAGCTGCAGTGATGATGCAATACGGCTCAAGGTCTCTCCGCGCACCAACGCAGCCCTGAGCTTAGTCAGTTCCCCTTCTGCGAAGTCGGAGAATCGAGAGTATAGCTCATCCGCCACCACGAAGCCGAGCACGGCATCTCCCAGGAATTCAAGTCTCTCATTGGAGACCAGGTGCAGGGAAGGGTTCTCATTTAGATAAGAACGATGAACGAGGGCCTGCTGCAGAAGAGACTCATCTTTGAATTTAACGCCGAGGATAACCTGCAGTGCGCCGTGATCTAGCAAAATAACAAACCTGATACGAATTTGAGATTATGATAAGCCCGTATATATGGGTTGTCAAGGAAAACGCCTGGACCCGCGACGACAATTTCTCACTGCTTTATACCGCCATGAACTTTTCCTCCCAATCTTGGACATAATTCGGGGAATATTATTGACAGCTTGCCATATATTTAGTATAATGCAAATAATTAGCATTATACTAAAGTACTGGGCTAACCTTACTAAAGCTACTGGTATATATATTGCCCGCTCATCCAGAAATTGAAAGGAGGGTTCTATGAAGCAGGCGCTGAAACAGGAGGAACTCATAGAGCGCATCCTCGAACTCGGAGAAAAGGCATTCCGAGAACTCATTCCGATATTGCCCACAGAATGGCTTCAACTGGATTTGACCATGCCTCAGCTCAAGGTTGTCCTGCTTCTCTTCATGAACGGCCCAACACGAATGAGCGAGGTCGCTTCCGCACTGGGGGTGAGCCTTGCCACATCTACAGGTGTGGTGGACCGGTTGGTGGAACGAGAAATCGTTGTAAGAGAAAGCCAGCCTGAGGACAGACGAGTGGTTCTGTGCCGCCTGTCAGAAAAAGGACAGAAGATGATTGGCGGGCTATGGCAGTTGGCCCGGGACCGCCTCAAGGAACTTCTGGAGGTAGCAACTATTTCACAACTACAGTTGATTACGGAAGCGCTTGGGGCGCTATTAAAGGCAGGCGAATTAACGAGAGCAGATTCGAAATAATATGGGGCTGAACACAATGGCACAAACGCGGAACGTTAAGATGACGAAGAAAGAGCGGCAAGCTCTCTATCCAATTGGTCTCAGAATGACGTGGCAGGAAAGCGCCGAAGAGTTATACCTGGCAACTCCTACAATCACACAAATTGCGTCGATTTCGGGTACTGTCTACAAGGCCGAAGACAGTGACGGAGTGTACGACGCAATAGTAGATATCCCTATTCCGGGGGCAATTGTAACTGCATGGCTAGGAGATAAGACCATAGCGGTAACCCAAACCGATGAAAAAGGCACGTATACTTTATCTGTTCCTGCCGGAAAATATTACACCCTTAAGGTTTCTCTACCTTTAAAAGGAGATTGCTACGACCCGAACCTCAAGAAGTGGGGCATCTGGAGCACTTTAAAAGGCAAAGAGGAAAATGTCCGGTGCCCTTCCGGTAATAATGTCAACATCAAGGTCGATTACCGAATGCTCAACTACGGGCCTAACGATTACTCATGGAGGCTCTGGCATGAAGGCCCGGTATTCGATCGGGAGAATGTTGTTTTGGTGCACGGGTTTAAATTACCGGGCTCATCCAGGCCAACCCGGTGTGAGGACCAATTCACCAAGCTTGATGAGCTGTTGCAGACAAAAGGGGAGCAGTACAATGTGTGGCAATTTGAGTATTCAGACAATGCCAGAGGCACTCTAGGTGCGGTTGCAACGTACGCGTCCAGACTTGCCAGGGCGGTAGATAGGATCAGCGAACTTACCGGTAACAGCCAGTGCTCCATCATTGCATATTCTATGGGAGGCATTGTAGCTCGTCACTATTTAGCTAGTGGAGGGAAATCAAGGGTTACCAAACTGCTGACTCTGGCCACGCCGCACATGGGGACGTTGCGATTCGAGCCTTTCAATCTCAAATGGTCGGACAAACTTATCCCTAGAGCTGGAGCGGAATTGAGACCTGACAGCAGATTTCTGTGGGACTTGAATACTAAGGTTGATTCTCATGTACCCGAGTTCGCTGCCGTTGGTGGACGCTCACGGGGGCACACAGATGGTCTAATAGAGATGAGCTCAACCAGCCTAGCGACATTCAATTCGGATGGCACAGTTTTTGAGAACCTTTATTTTGCTGCTGTGAACAGGTCGCATCTGAATATTAACCAAATTAAAGACAAGTGTGATGAGATATTCCAACTCGTAAGCGGCTTTCTGCGCGGGGGCGTCGCAGGTATAAGCGGCATGAGACCGGCAGAAAAACCGGAGGACTATAACGTGCATTTCTTTCTTACCTTTGCCTTAAAAAATAATCCACGATGGAGAATGATTTATCCCTGCGTTGTTATGGCAAACACAGGACGCAGGTACTGGGGCTTCAGAGTTTTTACGCAAGGGGCTAAGACTGAGAATGGCTCACAAATTTTCACGGTTCGATTGCGGCCTGACGAGGAAGGTGAGGCCAGAATCTATTATGCTCGAGGCAAATATGTAACGGCTCGAGTTCATAGAGGTCAATCAACGGTAGTCACGGAACCTGTGGATGCCGGTTCTGCAGCGCGTGAGAGAACCTCAATGAACAAGCCTCAGTTCGGGCTAGGTTTAGGCGGATCTTGAAAGGCAAGATATAACTTGAAAAGCGAACTCAAGACGATAACGGGAGGCATGGAATGCGTGTTCTGGTAACAGGTGGAGCAGGCCGTTTGGGAATAAACGTATGCAAAGAATTCTTGAATAGAGGATACCAGGTGCGAGTGTTCGACCTGGACACGCCCCGAAACCGAGAGAGTATCAAGGCACTTGATGGCAAAACAGAAATTTTATGGGGAGACATCACGAAACCAGACTCGGTGAAGAAAGCACTGAATAAGGTGGATGCAATAGTGCACATGGCCGGCATTCTACCTCCTCTAGCGGACAAAAATCCCGAACTGTGCGCCAAAGTCAATGTAGGGGGGACCAAGATACTGGTTGACCTGATAAAGGAAAAAGGCGAACATATTCCTTTTGTGTTTACCTCCTCGGTAGCGGTATTCGGTCCCACCCCTAACGTTAACGAGCCCCTGAGCCCAGACAAGCACCTCCCTCAGCCCAAAGATACCTATGGGCAGACCAAGCACAGAGCAGAAAATTTGATCAAAGAATCGGGAATTGACTATCTAATCCTGCGTTTAACTGCGGTCATGTACTTCGATTTCGAAGTGAGCGACCTCAAACGCATGTTCTGTATGCCTC